>Ga0105046_10012949_pt1 | contig 12932 bp, 17 predicted proteins | sample MAT03_FD_78385 | JGI IMG/M metagenome (GOLD analysis project Ga0105046, IMG submission 78385) | Freshwater microbial communities from Lake Fryxell liftoff mats and glacier meltwater in Antarctica - MAT-03 (megahit assembly) | ecosystem: Environmental > Aquatic > Freshwater > Ice > Liftoff... | reverse complement strand
CTACGTCTATGTACCGAGCTGAAAATCCCGATGCTCTTGGCGCGAAACTTGACCTTTCTTGCAGAGACAGCGCTGTGGGAAGGCCAGATCGATGAGGCCGCGCAGTGGCTCGCACAAAGTCTGACACGTGAGGCCAATCCGGGCATCATCATCTATGAGGTTGTGCGGTTGTTTGTCGCCGCCCGCCTGGCGACGGCGCAGCAGCAGTATGAACGCGCCGCGTTGTTGTTTGGGCTGGCAGAACAGGTGAATAGCCAGATTCATCACGCCTATGCCGGGCTGCTGCGCGTGCCGGCTGATGCAGCACTGGCAACAGTGCAGACATCGCTGAGTCCTGCGGTCTTTGCCGAGGCGTTCGCCACCGGACAACAGATGCCGCTGGCCGAGGCGTTTGCCACGATTTTGACGCCACGCTCAATCACAGGTATGCATACGAAGACGTGAGTCATTGCGACCGATGCGCCAACCCTTCTTTTCGTTACGCCGACTTTTGCCCAGCTATCAACACGAAGAGTAGAATGTGCGATGAAAGTGGCCGCTCAAGCTTTGCACCAGATAGATTGTACTCAAACCGCTATTGCTAATGATCACAATTCTTTCCATCTGAGTCAGTTGCCCCTTGAACGACGTTAATGTTGCCTTGTATTTTATCTATCTTCTCTATGTTAAAAACTTATGCTACAATTGGTTCATGCCAAGACTCGACTATCTTCACAATACTGTAAAAAATGCCTTGAGTAAAGCCGGTTGGGCAATTACAGCCGACCCATTTCGCATCTCTTTTGGCATTCGCAAAGTGTATGTGGATTTGGGCGCAGAAAAGAGTCTGTTAGCCGCCGAAAAAGGTAGCGAAAAAATTGCGGTTGAAATCAAATCGTTTATTGGCATCTCAAAAATGAATGATTTGGAAAATGCTATCGGTCAGTATATCGTCTACCGCACCTATTTGCACGAAGTCGAACCGGAGCGTCTGCTCTATCTTGCTGTCGATAGTGAAGCCTATGCCGAAGTGTTTTACGACATTTCCGGGCGGATATTGCTGGATGTCAACCATATCAAGCTCATCGTTGTAGATGCCGATCGGGAGGAGATTACCGAATGGATAAGCTAACTCGCTATGCAACGATCATAAAAACAATTTTACAAGAAGATGGGGAGCACAAGCCTTCACATGGTGATATTACGCCGTTACTTGTTTTTGACGATGAACATCACAGCTACCAACTGATGTATGTCGGCTGGGATCGTCGCCGTCGTGTCCACGGCTCCATTTACCACCTGCGCTTAGAGAATAACAAAATTTATATCGAAGAAGACACCTCAAACCAGCCCATTGCGGAAAGTTTACTAGCGGCTGGTGTACCCAAAGAAGATATTGTGCTGGCCTTTCATTCCCCGGACAAACGCCAATATACTGACTTTGCGCTCGCTTGATTGATATAAAGCTTGCTATCAAACTTATGCCTTGCCCAGCGGCAAAATTTTGTAAGTGAGATATTCCCCCAGCGGACCCATCGGTTCATCGTACACAAACATCGCTAACTCGTGGACGGTGTATTGCAGATCGAGCCTGCGCACGGCGAGTTCGTCGTACAACTGGCGATACACATCGACTGGCTGTCCACCCATCATCACCGTCATGTGAAACTGATAGTCGGGTCCATCGTAGTTGGCCTGGGTGTTGCCAAAACGCTGCGCCAATTCCTGGTTGAGCCGATTGTGCAATTGGCGAAGTTCCGCTTTTTCTTGGACAGCCAACCACAGAATGCCGTATTCCATGCCATTGAAGTTGCCGATCTCCAGTTGAAGTTCCGTCAGGTGGACAGTGAAAGGCGGAATGGTTGCCGCCAACTCTGCCATGTACGCTTCGAGCGGCGCAACATCTACCATGGCAAAGGGCTGTTTAAGTGAGATGTGCGGCGGCAAGCGGACATGAAGCGTGCCCGTGCGATAGGTTTGGTGAATCTCCCAGGCCAGTTTACGCACCCAGTTGTACACTTCTCTGTTCGCCAGCAAAGCGAATGTGGCTTTCATGCTTTATCTCCTTCATCGCCTATTTTATCTACTTGGCGCACGCGCTGCCATTGATCAACTTTCGCGATCCGGCAGACGGTACACCAATGTTTTTAGCTCGGTTGCGATCTGCTCGGTGCTAACAGCCATCCGTTCTAAATGGCCTTCAATCCGATTTAGCCGCTGCATGTTTTCATCCATCATTTGGCTATAGTTGCGCTGACCAAAGAACTTGCCTTTGAACATAATACCAAAAAAGCCTATAATAAACACGTTACCCGTCAAAGTAACATGAGCAATGTTACCCGTCAAAGGTCGCGCGCCCCCACAAATGATCCACGAAAACCCGAACACGAAAACCCGGCCATAAATGACCGGGCTAAATTCACGCGTCCCGATGGGACGGACATGTCCTCGTCCCGTCGGGACGGTTGACCTTCGCCCGGTCATTTATGGCCGGGTTTTCGATTCATCCCCATAGATAGCGCTCATCGTATTCAACGTTGTGTTTTTGTAAAAACTCTATATATTCCTCTTGGAAATTTCTTTTCTCGTGATGGGCGCGTTGATTCCGAATGTAACCGGCCACCGCTTCCAACCCAGATTTGCTGACGCTGAAGGCGCCGTAACCTTCTTGCCAGGCAAAATCGGCCAACGCCGGGAAGGTCTCGTGAATCCACTTGGAGGAATTCCCTTTGATGTATTGAGCAATCTGGCTGGGCGCGAGCGTCGGCGGCGCCATGACCAGGGCGTGAATATGGTCGTCGATGCCGCCAATTTGCAACGCCGTCAGCTTGTGTTTGCGCGCCACACCGCCCATATATTCCCATATGCGTTGCTCAATCTCCGGCTTGATCCAGGGGCGGCGATATTTCGTGCTAAAGACGATATGATAGAAGAGCGACGTGTAAGTGTGTGCCATGTAATCCCCTACAAAATCAGGCGTCCTGCTAGACGTGGTGTGTATAGCCCTGGTTCCGGCCATTCGTAACCAGGTTAAAATAAGGTTATCCCTACGGGACCAACTGTCCCATAGGGACACCTGATTTTAGACAGGATTTACCACACCCCGTTCCGTAGGGACGTTTGATATGAAATTTGTGCATCCGATGAGACGGGATTTGGATAGTCGGAGACTATGGATTTGATAGCTTTTGTTGGGGGTGGGGGTAAGTTTGGATATAGTGTTCAATAATTTGGTTTATTTTACTTCTCACAACGACAGGCTCCACAATTGCTCGGAAAGTTTCTCTTGTTCCACCTGTACCTATGATAGTTACGTGGCCAAAATTTAATAACCTGCCCAAAATATTCTGCTCAACCGCAACACTTTCTAGCTTTGGCAACAGCATTTCAAGTGTTCGTCGGCGAATAAAGCCAGTTTTGGCAATTACTCGCCGATCTGTTACTGCAAACTCAGTGGTAAGCATAATAATTAACGCTTGAAACCCAACTCCAATTGAGAATAAGAAAAACAAAACAGAAAATAAGAGCAAAAACAATACCATTATCCCTGATGTTTCATCTTTGACGCTAGCCGAACTCAAAGCATAAATAAGGAAGGCAACACTTACAATTAAAGGAACCACAGCCTAAATAAAAACTGCTGGATGTACACGGGCCGAAAAGAGAATTCTTTCACTGGGCATCAAATTGTTTTGGATGTAGCTCATCATGATCTCCCTAAATAGTAATATTATGTTGGATTATCAAAACTAAGGTGGGTGTTTAGCATTTATGCGGGACTGGCGTTGATTAACTACAACGCATAAAACTTAAATCAGGTAGCGCCATCATTATACAAGCAAATTAATTGATTACAAAATCTTTTTTTCAAGTTTTTATGAAATTAATCTGCAATCAAACTTGTAAAAAACAAACGCAGGTAGATCTCCCTCATCTACCTGCGTTTGTTTCAAAATAACCAAATTTTACGAATTCTACTACCCGTTTGGCCGTTCCAGCTATCCTTCAGCGAATCCGATACAAAGCGCCACCACGGACGGTTAAAACGTAGAGTGCGCCATCTGGGCCGGCGGTGATCTGGACTATCCTCGGCAAGACAGCTTCTTTTTCAGCGAACAATCTGAGACTGAACTGGCTCTTCCAGCCACAAAGCCAGGCCCAGCCCGAAAAGACCTAGGGCAAACAGGGTGCGGAAGAGGAGAAAGACGGCTGTTACCTCCGCGCCACTAAAGAGAAAAAAGCCAATAAACCCCATGAGTCCGGTTGCCAAAGGCAGCCACGGCCAGCGCCCTAAGATCGGCTGGCGCAGACTGGCAATTCCAAACCCAATTAAACCAATTAACATGACGGCTAATCCGATGAGAACGAGTATAAAAAGGTCAAAGGTTAATATAGGCATGAAGCTCACATGACCAACCGCCAGCAAAATGCCACCGCCACAAAATAGGCGCAACGCATTTTTGCCAAACCGACCTACACGCCCAACATACAGCCAGAAATAGGCCACATATCCGGCGATTAAAGCCACTTGCCCAATCATAATCAGCACTCTATCCTGCCCCGAAATCACATCCGGCATCGATCTAAAAAGGAAAAGGCGGCTCATTTCATTGAGCTTGTTGACAAGAAAGAGCAAATTACCAAACATGAAGGCTACGCCACCCCATTGCGCGACCCGATTACTTAAGCACATTGCTGCATTCTCCTACGGCTATCTGCCAGGCCCGCGATTGGTCGGCGGCCACATCGAGCGCTAAACGCACGCCTTGCCGATCCAACATTTCCCCGTGCGCGCTCTCCGCCGGGATCAAGGCGAGCATTTCGGGGGTAGGTACTTGCTTAAACGAACTTTCGACTAAGAATTTCATTGGCTAAGTCTCCTTTCACGGGTATCAGCGCGGTTCATTATCTGCATGTAGCTCACAGCACAACGACCTTTATAGCTATCATTATCGCACCTTCGGGGATCAGGGGCATGCGCTTGTTTACCTATCTTCAGTGGGGAATTTTCCTTAAACCCCAACCATGTGGACAGGTAAAATTACCTAGCCTAGCGAAGATAGAAGGGAATAGCAAGGTAGGTAAACAAGCGCACATCCTTGTCTCCCTGTTTACCTATCTACCTGTTTCCCTATTTTCTACCCCTACCGCAAATATTCGTCAACTAAAAACGCCGCGCAGGCTGAAGGTTCAACAGCAAATTTGATCATTGATCGATTCATCCAACTACCGGCTGAGTCAGCACGCCATTTTTCCGGTGCAGATCGAAGCCGATTTTATTGACCCCAACGTTGTAAGCCTGACGACAGAATTTCTGGTAAAGCACCTTCAGCCCAGCGGATAGGGACGCGGATTTACGCGGATGCACGCGGATTTTACTGCTTGAAATCCGCGTGCATCCGCGTCCAAAGACTTAGCTAGCCTCCCCCAACTTAATCACGCCTTTGACGTAACTTTTATCCCCGTGCAAAATCTGTTGCATCAGGATCGGGTACTGCCCGAGCGGCGCAACATGCGTAACCAGCGGGCGCAGATCAAAGACACCCTGGTGGATCAAACGAATGGCGGGCGGGAAGGGATCGCGCAGTTGTGACGACGGCGAGGAGTTGACCACGGTGAAACCGCCAAGATGCCACTTGGTGGGATCGAATGTGGCAGTGGCGCCTTTGATCCAGCCAAAGAGATTGATTAAGCCCCCGCGCTTGACGATATCGGTCGCCAGATCCAGCCCCGCCTGGTTGCCGGAGGTATCGACGACCACGTCGAACTCACGTTTTTTCAAGCTCTGGGCGAGTTCGGCTTTATCGATCTGAGCGGCGTTAAAGGTTTCGGCCACGCCCAATGTCTGGGCCAAATTGAGTCGGTCCTGGACCACATCCACGGCGACAAGTTCGCCTGTCGGCATGTGCAGCAAGCCTTGCAAAATCAATAAGCCCATAAAGCCCGTCCCGATCACAGCCACGCGGTCACCAGGACGCAAGCGACAGTGATCGAGACCCGTCACCGCACAGGAGACCGGCTCGACGACCCAAAATTCATCGGCCAGCTCCGACTCGGGGATTTTGTAGACGCGCGTGGCCGACAAATTGCGCAACGTCGCAAAGCCGCCACCCGCCACCCGGTCGCCTTCTTTGAGGCTCGTCACGCCACTCCCCACTTTGGTCACATAGCCAATGCCTTCGTGGCCGGGCGGAGCCATCGGGTGCATACGGTTGCCCAGTTTGGCGGTCACAATATCCCACGAACAGATGCCACATGCGCCGCCCTGCACCTGCACTTCATTGTCCTTTGGATCACCAATCACTACGTCGATTAGATCGATACTGCCGTCATCCAGATAGCGAATTGTGTTTGCGTTCATTGTGCGTAATTTCCTCCACTACGATAGCTACTTGTGCGCTTGCCCGGTCCCCCTCGCTACTTACACTGTATTGACGCAGGGAGCAAAATTACCAGCCAAGGATTGCACCCACAGCGGGCGCGCAAGACGACTGGTAGGAAGAATTAACCAGAAGATTGTACTATAAAACTATCGGCAAGGGTAGTGAAGTTTAATCGGTGGTCGTGGATAGAGCCATAAATTTGAAACAAAATAGTCGCCCTACCCGATTGTTTGACGCAGGAAAGACAACCGGATAAAATTGGCGTTATGCAAAAACTACCGATCGGCATCCAGCACTTCAACCTTCTCCGCCAAGAGGGCTATCTCTATGTCGATAAGACGCAACAGATCCACACCCTGATCAATGCGGGCACATTTTTGTTCCTGTCGCGCCCGCGTCGTTTTGGTAAATCGTTGCTTACCACCACCCTGCGTGAGCTTTACCTTGGCAACCGAGCGCTCTTCCAGGGTTTGTGGATCGAAGATCAGATCGATTGGCAGCCGCGCCCAGTGATTTTGCTCAACTTTAACGATTTAGATTACTTGGAACAGACATTGGCGGAAGCCTTAACCAAGCAGATGGACCGGATTGCGGCTGAATACCAATTCACGCTCCAGGCTGAACAGTACAAAGAGCGATTCCAAGAGTTGTTTACTTTGCCCTGTTGACCGGGGTCTCCAAATATGGCAAGATTTCGCTCTTTTCTGATCTCAATAATCTGATCGATATTACAATGGATCGGCGCTTTGCCACCCTGCTTGGATACACGCAGACAGAGTTGGAACACTACTTTGCCGACTATATCGACCGCCTGGCTACCACCTTTGCGCTTGAGCGGGGAGAAATGTTGGGCTGGATCAAATATTGGTACAACGGCTATTCGTGGGATGGCGTCCATCAGGTCTATGTCTCCTTTTCCACCCTGCTCTTTCTAGAGCGCCGTTAACCAAATAAACTCGGCTCAACCGGATTTCATGTGGCTGACAGCATCGGATAAATCCGACGCCTGCTATAACAAACCTGCTTCGCGCCCGGTGGCGGGTGCCCATTGGGCGCGCCCTTGGGCGAGGTTTCCCGTAGCAGCGGGTGCCCACCGGGCGCGTTTCAACGGTGGGCGTTAACCCCTGCCGGGAGCCCTTTGGGCGCGGTTGAGCCACAAAAATCTGCCCAAACCGTGTATATACACAAAAAGAGGCAACCATGAGTCACCCGTTTGGCGATCGCTTAAGTCAACATCTGCACCGTAAACATGGCTTGAGCCAATCCAAGCTGGCCGCCGGCATCCTGCAGGATCCGTCGATCATCGGCAAGATGTGTAAGGGCCAGCGGCTCAGCGGCCCCCAAGCGCGCGAGCGGATACTGGCGATCATCAACTGGCTGCGCGAACAGACCGTGCTGGAAACGCTAAGCGAAGCCAACCAATTGTTGGCCTCAGCGGGGATGGTGGCATTGCGCGCAGGTGAGCCTGCCGAACAAGTGCTTCTGCAGCAGTTACGTGCGCAATCCATCCCGTCACTCACCCCTGTTACAGCGGCGATCCGGCGCACAAATCTGCCCGCACCGCTCACCAGCTTTGTTGGACGGATCCAAGAAACGGCTGAAGTTGCCCAACTGATCGCCAGCAAACGCTTGGTCACACTGACAGGAGCAGGGGGCGTTGGCAAAACTCGTCTGGCGTTGGAGGTAGGCAAGCAAATGCTGACCTCACCGGCGCTGCGCAATGGGGAATTCCCAGATGGCATCTGGTTCGTAGAACTGGCGGCACTGGCTGAAGGAGATATAGGCACAACACTAATTGCCCAAGCGATTGCTCGGCTCTTTAATCGCCCAGAGCAGGCGGCCCACGCTACCTTGACGGGGATAGAGGAGTATCTTGCCGACAAGCATCTGCTGCTCGTGCTCGATAACTGTGAACATTTGGTAGATGCCTGTGCCGAGCTCTGTGAACGGCTGCTACAGCGTTGTTGGCAGTTGCATATCCTGGTCACGAGTCGCGAGGAATTGCGTAGCCCTGGTGAAGCGCTCTACCCTGTGTTACCCTAGCCTTACCCAGCCTTACAGAACACGAGCCAGAAAAGGTGCTCGCCTATGCGGCGACGCAACTCTTTGTAGACCGGATGAACTCGACACAGCCCATGTTGAAAACTCAGGCAGCAGAGATCGGCGCCTTGGCACATATCTGCCGCCAACTCGACGGCATTCCGCTGGCGTTAGAACTGGCGGCACCGCTCACCCGTAACATGCCGTTGGCCGAGATTGCCACGCAACTGGACAATCAGATGGCACTGCTGACCAACGGCTATCGCACAGCTATCCCACGCCACCAGACGATGCACAGTGCGTTGGTCTGGAGCTATCGACTGCTGTCGTCAGATGAACAACAATTACTGGTTCGGCTCGCGGTCTTTGTCGGTGGCTGGACGCTGGACGCAGCGAAGGCGGTTTGTGCGGATGATCCGATAGTGAACATCGCTGCCTTGCTCAACCAACTCATCGCCAAATCATTAGGGCTGGTAGAAACCCAGAACGGCGAACGGCGCTATCGTTTGTTAGAGCCTGTACGCCAATTTTCCTACACTCAGTTGGTCGCCAGCGGCGAGCAGAAAGTGATCCAACGTCGTCACGCCCACTACTTTCTTTCTTTGGCAGAAAAAATGGATCAAGCGCGTGATACGCTCCAGGAACGCGAATGGTTGCAAAGATTGGAGCCAGAACGCAATAATTTGCGCGCAGTCAATCGGTGGGCTATTGAACGCAAAGAAGCCGAATTTGCCCAGCGCTTCAATGGTTTCCTCTGCGCCTTCTGGATCTATTGCAGTGGCGTATCCGAGGCGAGCCACTGGCTGGAAGGCGTGTTGGCACTGACAGAAGCAGAAGATGAAACTACGCGAACGCCCCCTGCGCTAATGGCTGAGGCCTCAGTATTGAACACGGTCGGTCATGCCGTGGTATTGATGAACGATTTTGCCAGAGCACAGACTTTGTTTGAGCGTGAGTTGCGGTTGCGTACAGCGCTTGATGACCGCAAAGGGATTGCCAATGCACTGCGTGGGATTAGTTATACTTTGATGATGAGTAACAATTTGAGCCAGGCGCAGACATATGCGGACCAAGCAATCGATATCTGTCGTGCCGCGCAAGATCATTGGGGCATCGTCTGGTCGTTGTTTGACCTCGGCTATCTAGCGTTAGCACGCGGTGAGCTGACCGCCGCACAAGCGCTACTGGAAGAGGTTTTGCCAATGTTGCAGGAACAAGGGATCAACTTTGGCGCTTTCCGCACGCTGCTTGCATTGGGGCATCTCATGCGGACAAAAAGTGATATGGAACAAGCGCGTCGCTTCTATGTGAATGCGCTGCACCTTCAACAACAGATGCATTATGTACATGTGATCGCCGATGGGTTAGAAGGATTGGCTGCGATTGCAGTGGTAGAGCAGAACCCAATGCAGGCGGTGCGGCTGCTTGGTGCCGCCCGTGCGCATCGTCAATCAAATACCCTGACCCGCCCCTATCATCAGGTAGCGGGCTATGAACATGCGGTCGCGTTGACGCGCCGCCAGCTTGCCCCGGAGGCATGGAACATAGCCTGGACAGCAGGCCGTCGAATCTGCTTTAACGGATTGAGCTATTGCAGTGTAGGTTCTGCACCATCAGGATCGAGTTCGATGACACGCAGCAAGGTGCGTGTTATGTTATCAATTTTCGCGAAGTCACCCTGGCAAATAAATACTCATCGCTCTGAGTTGTACCATTATATCAGCGTATGAAGTAAGCAGGCCACGCTGTTCAGCACCGCGCAGAATATCAGTGGTATAGAACAAAGAAAATTTAAGCTCTTTTGCTTCGTTTCTGGCTTTTTTGTCATCCATGATAATTGCACGCGCATCAATTTCTCGGGCTAGATTCAACACGCCTTGCTCACCTTTTCCTAATCGTCGCGTAAATAGAGAAGGTCATGGTCGGATCGCGTACAATAATGGTGGCAGCGACAATTGCGCTAGTCAATGTATCGCGCTGTTGCTGAACGATTGTTTCCACCACAACCTCTTGGTAGACAGAAGCCGTGATGTAAACTTCACTAAAAAACGCTTTGAGAATATCTAAACGGTTGATTCTTGCGAATACTATCAGTGGACTTGAATCTGCGACAATCACAACTTGCCAGAACTCTGCATAAAGGCTTCAAAATGATGATAGCTTTCAACAAGCTCTACTTGACTAGCAGTAATGAAAGACAATTGTTGTCGTCCCAGCCATTCAAGAAAACCTTCATAGGTCAAACCAAGCAATTTAGCACTTTCACGGATCGACAGGTTGCCTTTTTGAAATTCAGCAATAATAATATCTTCATAGAGACGGCGTTTCAAATCGGTCAAATTTTCGGACATTTCTGCAATTGCTGCAGGAATTTCTAACGTAATCGTTTGGGCCATTTTTCACCTCCTAGCGTAAGCGCCGTTAGATCTGTGCCCATTGTACCATAACGCAAACGGCAGTGACGGTTATATTTTTCTGAGCGTAACTGCATACGCCTAAATCGCCTGCCCCTTAAACTGACTCATATAAAGCTGATGGTAGAAGCCGCGCTGCTCTAACAGTTCGTCGTGGGTGCCCTTTTCGACAATTTCGCCGTGGTTGATCACCAACACCTGGTCGGCGTCGCGGATCGTGCTGAGGCGGTGGGCGATGACAAAGCTGGTGCGCCCCGCCATCAGCCGCAGCAAGGAGGCTTGGATGCGCACTTCGGTGCGCGTGTCGACGCTGCTCGTCGCTTCGTCCAGGATCAAGATGCGCGGATTGGCGAGGATGGCGCGCGCAATGGCGAGCAACTGGCGCTGGCCCTGGCTGAGATTGCTGGCTCGTTCCGAGAGTTGGGTCTGGTAGCCCTGCGGCAATTGGCGGATAAAATGATCGGCGTCGGCTAAGACCGCAGCCTGGATACATTCGTCATCTGTCGCGTCCAAGCGCCCAAAACGGATGTTTTCTAGCACGCTGTCGGCAAAGAGAAAGGTGTCTTGTAGCACCAACCCCAGTTGGCGACGCAGATCGGCTTTGCGGATATCGCGAATGTCGGTGCCATCAATGCAGATCGAGCCGCCGTTGATTTCGTAGAAACGGGTGAGCAGGTTGATGATCGTCGTCTTGCCAGCGCCGGTTGGCCCGACCAGGGCGATGGTCTCGCCGGCCTTGGCTTCTAATGTCATATCTTTGATAATTGGGTTATCCGGTTCGTAGGCGAATTGCACATGCGCAAAGCGCACGTGGCCGTGGATGGCAGGGAGTGCCACCGCTTGCGCGGCGTCATCAGTTTCCGAGGGTGTGTCGATGATCTCAAAGACACGTTCGGCCCCAGCCAGCGCCGCCTGAATCGCATTGTACATATTGGCCAACATGCGCAAGGGCTGGATGAAATTCTGCCCGTAAATGATAAAGGTGGTGATAATGCCCACACTCACCAGACCGCGCAAGGCCAACCAGCCGCCCAACGCGGCCAGCACGATCACGAAGAAGTTGCCCAGCACGTTGGTCAATGGCATCAGCAACAGTGCATAGCTATTGGCATAGACGCCGGATCGGTAGACGCCCTCGTTATGTTCGCGGAAGGCCGCAACCACGGAATCATTGCGCCGAAAGGCTTTGACCACCTTCTGACCACTGATCGCTTCTTCCATTACCCCGTTGAGTTCACCCAATTGTTTCTGTAGATCGCGAAAACCGCGTCGGGTATATTTGGCCACAAACTGCGTGAACCAGAACATGATCGGCACAACCAAGACCGAAGCCAATGCCAGCCAGACATCAAGCGTGAACATGGCAACCAGAATGCCGATCAACGACAGCACACTGGCCAGCAGCGTTGTCACGTTTTGCGAAACAGCCTGATTGATCGCATCCACATCGTTGGTCAGGCGGCTCATCAGTTGGCCAGCGGGATTCTGATCAAAGAAACGCATGGGCAGCGTTTGCAAATGGTCGAACAGATCCTGCCGCAACTGTTTGAGCGCACGCTGCGAAACGGCCGCCATCAGCCAGCCGGAGATCGCCTGGAATAGATTATTCAACAGATAGGCACCCAGCATAACAAGTGAGATAAAGGCCAGACCATCCAGCCGCTTGGGCACAATATACTGGTCAATCGCTACGCCCAGCAGGTAGGGACCAATCAAGCCCAGGGCGGTATAGAGGATGACGCAGACAAAGACAAACGCCAATGTGGGACGAAACGGGTTTAGATAGGGTACCAAGCGCGTGAGGGCATGGCGAGCATCACGCGCTTTTTCAATTTTGCCAAAACCCGTTGGATGTCTGGCCTGCACGGCGGGACGCGCATCACTAGCTCGCTCGCGTTGGTTAACAGCTTGGCTCATAAGGTTTCACCTGTTCGCTGATCGGTCATCCCGGCTTCGACGCGACTGCGGCCTGCTTTGGCCGGCGCACCATTGTGCGCTTGGGGCAGGAGAGCCGTACGCGCGGGTGGTTGGTCAGCCGGTCCACCTGTCACCTTCTCGCCATTGCCCAGTTGCGAGGCATAGATCTCTTGATAAATAGGGCTGGTTTGCATCAACT
>Ga0105046_10012945_pt1 | contig 12933 bp, 11 predicted proteins | sample MAT03_FD_78385 | JGI IMG/M metagenome (GOLD analysis project Ga0105046, IMG submission 78385) | Freshwater microbial communities from Lake Fryxell liftoff mats and glacier meltwater in Antarctica - MAT-03 (megahit assembly) | ecosystem: Environmental > Aquatic > Freshwater > Ice > Liftoff... | reverse complement strand
GGGGGTGGGGACGGGATCGGGATCGGGATCGGGATCGGGCATCGGGCCTCCGGGGTTGGCGGGTGCTTTAGCACGGGTTTGGGGGGTGTTGCCGGAGTGGGGGGTGGAGGGGGCTGCGCCCTCATGCGGCTTGCGCGTGAGCGCCTCCCGAACGTTGTTGCGAGATGGGCCGTGCGGCGTGCCCCGGACCGGACAAGGCGAGCGTCCAGTGGACGCTCGGCCCGGGCAGTCGACCGCAGCGCAAGCGGAGGGCGCGGGGCGCCGGCATATCTCCGGAGAGGGCGATCGGGGCGCGCCTGCCCGGCTGGCGCGGAAACGCGCCTGCCCGTCACGCCGTAGGCGTGCCTCCGGCGCGATGCGGGCAGGCGCGGCCCGATTGGCCACGGGTCAAATCGGGCGGATGCATCTCGACTGGCGCCGCGTCGATCAGACAATCGCCCGAAGCGATCAGCCGGACACGGAATGACCGAAGGGCACGGCTCCGATGGCCATTATTCAGGCGTCCATTCACGGAGCGCGGCGGCCTGCGCGAAGTGGCTGCGGCGCGGAACGCGGCACGCAGACGCGGCTTGCATCGGACGCCGCCCGGCGGCAGTGTCGGCCTCGGGGAGAGAGCCGATGATCTGCGTGTTCATCCAGTTGCGGTGCAGGCCGGGGCGGACCTACGAGGCGGCGGACGCGATCTATGATCGCGAGTTCGCATCGGAGTTGTACTCGACCTCGGGGGACTGGGACCTGCTGGCGAAGGTCTATGTGCCCGAGGGCGAGGACGTCGGGCGGTTCGTCAACGAGCGGCTGCGCGATATTCCGCACGTCGAGCGCTCGCTGACGACGATCACGTTCCGGGCGTTCTGAGCGCGGGATGATCGCCGACTGGGACGCCGCCTATGACAACATGGCGCATGTCGTGGACGGCGCCGCGTACCCCGCGCGCTGGGCGGCGGCGGCGGCGGCGTTCCGGGCGGGGCTGCCCGCGGATCGGCGCCGCATGGGGCTGCCGTACGGGCGGCATCCGCGCGAGCGGGTCGACGTGTTCCTGCCCGAGGGCAAGGCGCTGGGCGTGGTGATCTTCGTGCACGGCGGCTACTGGCGGCGGTTCGAGCCCGATCTGTTCTCGCATCTCGCGGCGGGGCCGCTGGGGCGCGGCTGGGCGGTGGCGATGCCCGGGTATCCGCTGGCGCCGGGCGCGCGGATCGGGGCGATGTCGCGGTCGGTGACCGAGGCGGTGATCCAGACGGCGGCGGCGTTGCCCGGGCCGATCGTGGTCGCCGGGCATTCGGCGGGCGGGCAACTGGCGGCGCGGCTGGTCTGCGCGGACGCGGCGTTGCCCGAGCGGGTCGCGGCGCGGATTTTGCGGGTGGTGTCGATCAGCGGCGTCCACGACCTGCGGCCGTTCCTGCGGCTGGCGCTGAACGCCGTGCTGCGGCTTGACGCGGCGGAGGCCGAGGCGGAGAGCCCGGCGCTGCTGGTCCCGCGCGAGGGCGTGCGCGTGCAGGCATGGGTCGGGGGCGCCGAGCTGCCGGAGTTCGGGCGGCAGGCGGCGCTGCTCGCGAACGTCTGGGCAGGATTGCGGGCCGAGACGTCGCTTGTGATCGCGCCGGGGCGGCATCATTTCGATGTGATCGCGCCGATGGCGGACGCGGAGTCGGAGCTGGTGGCCGCGCTGATCGACTGAGGAGAGGGCATGAAGACCGAGGCGCGGGTTGTGGTGATCGGCGGCGGCGTGGTGGGCTGTTCGGTGCTCTATCATCTGGCGAAGGCCGGCTGGACGGACGTTATGCTGATCGAGCGCTCGGAGCTTACGAGCGGCTCGAGCTGGCACGCGGCGGGCGGGTTTCATACGCTGAACGGCGATCCGAACGTCGCGCGGCTGCAGGCGTACACCGTGGGGCTGTACCAGGAGCTGGAGGCGCTGTCGGGGCAGTCGTGTTCGCTGCACCTGACCGGGGGCGTGATGCTGGCCGGCGACGAGACGCGGATGGATTTCCTGCGGCTGACGCATGCGAAATGCCGGTGCCTCGGGATGGACACCGAGATCATCACGCCGAGCGAGGCGGCGGCGATGTTTCCGCTGATGGACCCGAGCCATTTCGTCGGCGCGCTGTGGGACCCGGTGGAGGGCCATCTCGATCCGTCGGGGACGACGCACGCCTACGCCAAGGCGGCGCAGAAGCTGGGGGCGACGATCGTGTTGCGCAACCGGGTGGTGGAGCTGACGCAGGACCCGGACGGCACGTGGAACGTCGTCACCGAGCACGGGACGGTACGCGCCGAGCATGTGGTGAACGCGGGCGGGCTGTGGGCGCGCGAGGTCGGGAGGATGGTGGGCGTCGAGCTGCCGCTGCTCGCGATGGAGCACATGTATCTGCTGACCGAGGCGATGCCGGAGGTCGCGGCGTTCAACGCGGCGACGGGGCGCGAGATGGTGGGCGTGCTCGACCTGCCGGGCGAGATCTACACGCGGCAGGAGCGGGACGGCGTCCTGCTCGGGACTTACGAGAAGGCGTGCAAGCCGTGGTCCGAGCTGAGCACGCCGTGGGAATTCGGGCATGAGTTGCTCCAGCCCGATCTGGACCGGATCGCCCCGTCGCTGGAAGTGGGGTTCCGGCATTTCCCGGCGCTGGAGAACGTCGGGATCAAGCAGGTGATCAACGGCCCGTTCACGTTCGCGCCGGACGGCAACCCGCTGGTCGGGCCGGTGCAGGGGCTGACGAACTTCTGGAGCGCCTGCGCGGTGATGGCGGGGTTTTCGCAAGGCGGCGGCGTCGGGCTGGTGCTGGCGAACTGGATGGTGGACGGCGATCCCGGGCATGACGTGTTCGGGATGGACGTCGCGCGGTTCGGAGAGTGGACGAGCCTGCGCCATACCAACGCGAAGGTGCGGGAGAACTATTCGCGGCGGTTCTCGATCCGGTTCCCGAACGAGGAGCTGACGGCGGCGCGACCGGCGCAGACGACGCCGCTCTATGACATCATGACGCGCGACAACAACGCGGTGATGGGCGTGACCTGGGGGTTGGAGACGCCGCTGTGGTTCGCGCCGTGGACGAGCGAGCCCAAGGACGTGGTGTCGTTTCACCGCTCCAATGATTTCAGTCAGGTGGGCGAGGAGGTTCGCGCGACGCGGGAGCGGGTCGGCGTGACCGAGATCGCGAATTTCGCCAAGTACGAGGTGACGGGGCCGGGTGCGGAGGACTGGCTGAACCACATGCTCGCCAACGTCATGCCGCGGGTCGGGCGGCTGGCGCTGGCGCCGATGCTGAACGACGCCGGCAAGCTGATCGGGGATTTCACCGTCGCGAAGGCGGCCGAGGATCGGTTCCTGATCTGGGGCTCGTCGGCGGCGCAGATCCATCACATGCGCTGGTTCGAGCGGCATCTGTCCGCGGACGGGTCGGTGCGCGTCGAACGGCTGGGGATGCGGTTGATGGGGCTGGGGCTCGCGGGACCGCAGTCGCGCGCGGTGCTGAGCCGGCTCGTCGATGCGGACGTCTCGAACGCGGCGTTCCGGTTCATGGACTTCCGGGAGATGGAGGTGGCGGGCTGTCCGGCGATGGTCAACCGGATCAGCTACACCGGCGATCTCGGCTATGAGATCTGGGTCGAGCCCGCGTATCTGCGGTCGCTCTATCTGGCGGTCAAGGCGGCGGGCGAAGCGGAGGACATCGCCGACTTCGGGATGCGTGCGCTGCTGTCGATGCGGCTGGAGAAGAGCTTTCCGACGTGGTTCGCCGAACTCCGGCCGATCTACGGGCCCATCGAGGGCGGCATGGAGCGGTTCGTGAAGCTCGGCAAGCCCGCCTTCATCGGGCGCGAGGCGGCGGCGCGCGAGGCGGCGGAGGGGCCGCGCCTGCGCCGGGTGACGCTGGCGATCGACACCGAGGACGCCGACGTGATGGGCGACGAGCCGATCTGGGCGCGCGGGACCGGCCCGAGCGCGGTCGCCGAAGCGCATGGGATCGGCGCGCCCCGGTTCGATGCGGGCGGCGTCGCGATCCCGGCCGTGGATGCGCGGCGCGACGGCGACTGGCGGGTGGTCGGCTGGGTGACCTCGGGCGGCTATGGGCACCACGTCCGGATGTCGCTTGCGCAAGGCTACGTGCCGGGCGCGCTGGCCGTGGAGGTCGGGGACGGGGCGTTCGAGGTGGAGATCCTCGGGCGGCGGCGGGCGGCGCGGATCCTGCCCGAACCGCCGTTCGATCCGGACGGCGCGCGGATGCGGGGGTGACGGAAGCGTCGCGCCGGCGAGGTGTGGGCTGTGTGGGTTCCGCCGTTCGACGGCGCCCGGATTTCCGTTCTCGGCGCTCTGGCCGGACTGGCGATGCTAGGCGTGTCGGGCGGGGCCGACCGCATGTTTCGCATCGGCCAGCGTGGGTCCATGCTGGCGCACCGGGCCGCGCGGTGAGCTGACGCGGGCGTGATTTGCCTCCGCGCGCCGGCGCCCCGACATTCGGGCGAGAACCGGAGGGCGAACATGTCGATCACGCGCCGGGATTTTACTGTCGGCCTCGCCGCCGCGAGCGTCGCCGCGCCGCGACGGGCGCGCGCGCAGGGGTTCGACGCCGCGCGGGAGCGGGCGCGGGGGCTGGCGCAGTTGCACGCGATCGTCGTTGCGGTGGATGGCGAGGTGGTGCTGGCCGAGGCGTTTCGCGGGCCGGGGCTCGACCGGGCGGCCAATCTGAAGTCGGTGTCAAAGACGCTGGTGGCGACGCTGACGGGGGCCGCCATCGATCGCGGCGTATTGCCGGGGGTCGATGCGCCGGTGATGCGGTATCTGCGGGCGCCGAGGGGGATGGACCCGGCGGCGGAGGCGATCACTGTCGAGGATCTGCTGACGATGCGCTCGGGGTTTGAGCGGACGTCGGGCGCGAACTATGGCGCCTGGGTGAACAGCGGCGACTGGGTGGGATATGTGCTGGGCCAGCCGATGGTGGCGGCGCCGGGGACGCGGTTCGGGTATTCGACCGGGGATTATCACCTGCTGGCCGCGGTGCTGACCGACGCCGCCGGGGCGAGCCTGCTCGAGGTGGCGCGCGCGTGGCTGGGGCGGCCGCTGGGCGTGGAGATCCCGCCGTGGACGCGCGATCCGCAGGGCGTCTACATGGGCGGCAACAACATGGCGATGACGCCGCGCGGGATGCTCGCCTTCGGCGAGGCGATCCGCGGCGGGGGCGGGCTGGTGGTGTCGCGGGACTGGATCGCGGCGTCGTGGGAGCCGCGGACTCGCTCGCCGTTCTCGGGGCATCAGTACGGGTATGGGTGGTTTCTCGCCGAGATGGGCGGCGAGGCGCTGGCCTATGCGCGGGGGTATGGCGGGCAGATGATCTACGTGATCCCGGGGGCGGGTGTGACGGTGGCGATCACCTCCGATCCCGACCAGCCGGCACGGTCCGAGGGGCACACCGGGGACCTGCACGCGCTGGTGGCGGAGACGATCATTCCGGCGGCGCGGGGGGCTTGAGCGGGGGTGCCCGCGGTCGTCGCGTGGGGGTGGCCGGTGCCGATTTCGGTGCCTTGGGGAGGGGAAATCGGGTTTGTCCGCACGTGGACAAATTTCAACGCATTGTTTTGAAAAGAAAACGCAAAAAAGTTAACCGAATTGAAGCTATTCTTGATCAAATATATCTAATACTGCGGTTTGCGGCGGAGCGGTTTTGATCCGCCGAATGAGGGCAGACGCCAATAGCTGTAGATGGCTCCGGCTCGAAACAGTCATTAAAGCGGCGTCTTCGACGTGTCGACATTTACAGTCTTATTTGCGACGCCGAAGTCCTGCAAGGCCATCAGAGTGCCATGAAAGGCCTTCTTTGCGAGCCGAGGATATGGTATGGTCTATTGCTGGCGTCGTCAAAGGAAGAAGATGGACTTGAAGGTCTGCATCACCGCCGGAGCCGTGATGCTTGGTGCCGGTGCGACTGCGCAAGAGGTCAAGCGGAAGGATTTTTACACCCACGAAGCGAGCTTTGTCAGCCATATCTATGCCGAAGGCCAAGGCGGCGGGTGCGCGATCAGGCTCTCGAACGGTACAGAGAAGGGAGCGATCACCTTCACGAAGGTGACCCCCAAGCTCGTTCCATTCACCATCGAGACGATTTACGGGCACGAGCTAGGCACCGAGGCGACACATGGCCATCGCAAGGGGGATCAGTTCGAGGTCCGGGTCGATGGCGAACCGCTGGCGTCGGGCACCGTCGACGCGGGAGTTGCGCCTTACGAGGGGATGGTGGGTGAATGGCAAGGCGCGTTGCTCGACGCCCTCGCCTACGGCAAGGCTCTGACGTGGGGGTTCGCCGGGCAAGACCCATTGATTACCGTTCCGATCCCCGACAACAGCGCCATGACGTATGCATTGGTCAAGTGCGAGGCCTACAATCCGAACAAATGAAGAAAGACGACTTTTATGGTGCAATTGATTACTCACCCGGTTTCTGCGGCATCTCTCCCAATCGAGATGCATTTCAATGCTAAATTTCTCGGGCCAGCTACTTCATTTATATATTGGCATAACTCGCAAAATTACCTTGATTCCAATTGGCATGTTTTTCTGGTCGCAACTCACAGACAGGGGAATGCCTGCACAGCGAACTAGCAGTACCAAACAAAATACGTGTCACTTTGCAAAGACAACCAAAATACGGCGATCATACAGTTGAATTTATGCTTGATTATGAAGATAGTAACACAAGATGTATACAGCACCCAAAAGGGGCTATTTATAATATCTCTTGTATTCCAATACCTGAGCCGTCAGAAGGACAAATATATTATTCAATAGGAAGTAGTCTGGAACATGATGCTATCTTGGAGATAGGCATGGAGGTCATCATTGTTGGGTTTCCGGGAGGTCTGGTTGCTCAAGGGATTTGGCCGATCTGGAAACGGGGAACACTCGCAGCTAAGCCAATGATAGCCAGGGTAGATTTACTACCAGTTTATTTGATAGGCGCCGTGACACGAGAGGAAATGTCTGGAAGTCCAGTGTATTTATATAGCGGATACGGTCTCGGCAGAACTGCAGACGGCGGTATTGATTTTGGAGTCACAAAATTTTAAGGTGTCTATTCTGGGAGATGCGGCAATTAAGTGCAAATACAACTGGGTATAGTTTGTAAAAAGGAGCTTCTTATTGAGATGTCGAAGGAAACTGCCCGGGTACGCACAAGATATCCTGAGTAAGAGACGGACAACGCCGTCCGACGCAGATCAACTGAGTTGCAAGCAAACAAGCAGCGCAACGCTGGTCACTACCTGGGCGGCGGGTTTTCGTCGTCCTTCGGGGTCAGGCCGTAGGGGGCGGTCAGGCGCCAGACGTGGGGGGGACCATGTTCTTGAGGCGGCGGGGATGGGCGCGGCGGAGGTGGAGGATGGTCTCGACGGCTTTCATCTCGACGCGGGCGCGGGCGAATTCGAGGCCCTTGGGGCCGATGCGGGGCATCAGCCAGCCGACGAGGGGGCGGAGCCGGTTCGGCATCGCGCGGAGGGGGAGGCCGCCGGCGGCGCGTTCGGTGTTTTTCAGGAAGCCGGTGACGGGGCCTTTGCGTTTGCCTTTGTCGGCGGGGGTGGTGAGGCGGATTTCGCCGTCCAGAAGCTTCAGGATTTCGGCGCCGCGGGCGTTGCGGACGAGCAGCCACTGCGCGCCCGTGCCGCCCAAGTAGCCGACGGTGATGTCGGCGAGCGTGTTGGTGTAGTCGACGCAGGTGCGGCACGTGAGGGGGAAGAAGTCGGGCGGGAGTTTGGAGATCGGGAGCTTGAGGAAGGGGATGAGGCGGGTGCGGCCGTCGGCGTAGCGGAGTTCGACGCGGAAGTCGGCGCGGAATTCGAGGTAGGTGATGGTGTCGGGGTGCGCGTCGAGCAGGTTCAGGAATGTGTGGAAGGCTTCGGTGGTGGTGTTGTCCGAGCAGGGGGTGCCGATGACGGTCAGTTCCAGCCCAAGCTCGGCCTCCAGGGCGCGCAGCGCGTAGACCTGGCAGGGGATGCCGATGATCGCGAGGCGCCGGATAGCCTTGGGCGCGGGCGGGTTCCAGTAGTGCAAGCAGCGGCGCGTAGCCCAGGCGCATGCCGCGGCATTTGGCGAGGTCGGCGGGGTCGGTGACGAGGACGGGGACGGGGCGCCATTTGTCGGTCGGGTCGGGGGCCATCGTGAGGATGGCGTCGACGGCGCCGGTTTCGAGCAGGCGTTCGGCGAGGCGGGTGGTGATGCCGGTCCATTGCGCGCCGGGACGCGGGGCGACCATTTCGGCGCGGTGCATGGCGAGGAGGGGGCCGAACCATGTCTCGTCGGGGCGGGCGGGATCGCGGGGGCGGCCGTGGACCTGCGCTTCGAGCCGGGGGTAATCGGGGGCGATGAACTGGCAGGCGCGGCCGCAGGCCCTGGGGTCGTCCATGCGCGAGACGCCGCAGTCGGTGCAGAGGTCGCGCGGGGGGCGGGTTCGGCGAGGGGCGGCGTGATCACGCGGTGCGTCCGCCTGCGGCCTCGGGCATAGGGTTCAGGCCGCCTGCGGCCTCTGGCTTAGGGTTCAGGCCGCCGGCGGCCTCGGGCATAGGGTTCAGGCCGCCGGCGGCCTCGGGCATAGGGTTCAGGCCGCCGGCGGCCTCGGGCTTAGGGTTCAGGCCGCCTGCGGCCTCGGGCATAGGGGTCAGGCCGCCCGCCGTTTCGATGAAAGCGATCACCTCCGGCACGCCGACGCCGTCGCGGATCTGGGCGAACTGGAACGGGCGCTCGCCGCGCATCCGGCGGCTGTCGCGGTCCATGACGTCGAGGCTGGCGCCGACATGGGGGGCGAGGTCGATCTTGTTGATGATGAGGAGATCCGAACGGGTGACGCCGGGGCCGCCCTTGCGGGGGATCTTGTCGCCGGCGCTGACGTCGATGACGTAAAGCGTGATGTCGGCAAGCTCTGGCGAGAACGTGGCCGAGAGGTTGTCGCCGCCGCTCTCGATCAGGATGAGGTCGAGGTCGGGGTGGCGTTTGACCATCTCGTCCACGGCGGCGAGGTTGATGCTGGCGTCCTCGCGGATGGCGGTATGCGGGCAGCCGCCGGTCTCGACGCCGATGATGCGGTCGAGCGGCAGCGCTTGGGAACGCATCAGGAATTCGGCGTCCTCGCGGGTGTAGATGTCGTTGGTGATGGCGGCGATCGAATACGTGTCGCGCATCCGCTTGCAAAGCTGGTCCATCAGCGCGGTCTTGCCGGCGCCTACCGGGCCGCCGATGCCGACGCGGAGCGGGCCGTTGGGGGATTTCATGAGCGGTAGAGCCTCGTGTATTGGGTTTCGTGGCGCATCGCGGCGAGATCGGCGCGAAAGGCGCAGCCGCCGATGTCGTCGAGGGAGGCGGTGAGGGCTTCGGTCGCGACCCGGGCGGCCAGTGGCATGAGGGCGGCGGTCAGGCGCTGGCCGTCGGTCTGGCCGAGCGGGATCAGGCGGACGCCCGCGGAGATCACGCTCGCGGCGAAGGCCTGGAGATAGAGCGTCGCGGTCAGCGGCAGCGGCAGCGCCATCGCCCCGGCGGCGCAACCGACGGCGACCGGGTAGGGCATCGCGGGCAGCGCGATCCCCCACGCGGCGGCGGTGGTGCGGGCGAAGGCGGCGCCTTGCGCCGTGGTCTCCAGATGGCGTTCGAGCGACGGGGCGAGGGCCTCGGCGAGGTCGGCGAGGGGGCCCGCGTCCTCCGCCGCATGGGCATGGGCGAGGAGGATGGCGTCGGTGCGCCCGGCGCCGAACTCGACGAGGTCCGCGACCCATGCGCCGAGGGAGGCGACGTCGGTGACGTCGCCGGCCTCGACCGCCCATTCGAGGCCGTGGGAGTAGCTGTAGGCGCCGATGGGATAGGCGGGCGAGAACCACGCGGCGAGGACCTGGACGGCGGCCGCGTCAGTCATGCAAGTGGCCATGGGCGGGCGCGGGTTCGGGCGCGTCGGGATCGTCGGTCGGGCCGCCGTGGTGGTGGGGTTGGGTCCGGCCCGGGCCATAGGCTCCTCCGAGCGGCGTGAAGGGTTCGGAGACGGCGCGGGAGGCCGCGCCGAGGCGGACGAGCATGTCGGCCATCACGTGATCGGACCGGATCAGGATGCGGCCGGGCTCGATCTGGGCCGGCATGTGACGGTTGCCGATATGCCAGGCGAGGCGCGCGAGTTCCGCCGGCGAAGCCACGATCTCGAGCAGCGGCTCGGGCGCCGCGCGCACGGCGATCAGCTCGCCGGTCTCGGTCACAAGGGTGTCGCCGTCGTCGAGCGACACGGTTTCGGGCAGATCGACGAGCAGGGTCGCACCCCCGTCCGTCGTCAGCGTGCGACGGCGCAGAAAGCGGCCCTCGTAGTCGAGCGTGACGCGGTCGACCGCAACCTCCGGCTGCGCGGCCCGGCGCAGGCCGCGGGCGATTTGACTGTGCATGCGGCGAACCCCTCCCGTGCGCGATGAGCCGAACTTAGCAGCCCCGCCGACGGAAGAAAGGGGGACTGTCGCGCGCCGGTTCGGCTGCGCCGCTCAGCGGCGGTCCGCCGGGAGCAGGCGGAAGGGGGCGTCGGGTCGCGAGGCGGGGTGCTTTGGCGGCGCGGCGGGGTCGGCGGGCGACGCCCGACGTTCGGCTGTCCGCTCAGAGTCACGCCTGGTCCGAACGTTGCCGCCAGTGTTCGGCACGAAGGCGGCGTCCGGCCCCGCCGGCGGGCTACGCTTTGTTGTGGCGTCCGCCTGTCCGTTTGCTAGGTTCGCCCCGTCCCAGCCACGGAGCCGCGATGATTGAGACCCCCTATCTGCTGTTTCTCGGCGACGCGCCGGACGCGCTGGCGGCGAAGGTCGCGCAGGGCGTTCGCGACTGGCGCCCCGAGGCCGCCGTCGGACAACTCCGAATGGACGGGTGTCGCGCCGACATGGGCCTGCCCGACGTGACGATCGCGGAGGCGAAGGCGCTGGGTGTGCGCACGCTGGTGGTGGGCGTGGCGAACCGTGGCGGGGTGATCTCGCCGGCCTGGCTGTCGATCCTGACCGAAGCGCTGGCCGCGGGGATGGACGTCGCTTCGGGGCTGCACACCCTGTTGCGCGACGAGCCGATGCTGATCGCGGCCGCGATGGCGCACGGCCGGCGGCTGCATGACGTGCGGACGCCCGAACAGCGCTATCCGATCGCGAACGGCAAGCCGCGAACGGGCAGGCGCTGCCTCGCGGTCGGCACCGATTGCTCGGTCGGCAAGATGTACACGGCGCTCGCGATGGAGCGCGAGATGCACGCGCGCGGCCTGAAGGCGACGTTCCGCGCCACCGGCCAGACCGGCATCCTGATCACCGGGGGCGGCGTGCCGCTCGACGCGGTGGTGGCCGATTTCATGGCCGGGTCGATCGAATGGCTGACGCCGGACGCCGATCCCGATCACTGGGACCTGATCGAGGGGCAGGGGAGCCTGTTCCACGCGTCCTATTCCGGGGTGACGCTGGCGCTGATCCACGGCGGGCGGCCCGACGCGCTGGTGCTGTGCCACGAGCCAACGCGGCCGCACATGCGCGGCTTGCCCGACTACAAGCCGCCGACGCTGGAGGCGCTGCGCGATCTATCGATAACCATGGCGCGGATCGTGAACCCGGAGGTTTTTGTGGCGGGGGTGTCGATCAACACGGCGGCGATGCACGACGAGGCGGCGCTCGACTATCTCACCGCGGTCGAGCGGCGGCTCGGGCTGCCGACGGTCGATCCGCTGCGGCAAGGTGCTGCGCGGCTGGTGGACGCGCTCGGATGAAGCTCGAGGTCGAGGCCGAGGTGTTCGCGCTCGCCCGCGCGTTCGTCATCAGCCGTGGCGCGCGGACCGAGGCGCGGGTGCTGACGGTGACCCTCACCGATGGCGGTCGCCGCGGGCGCGGCGAGTGCGTGCCCTACGCGCGCTATGGCGAGACGCTCGACAGCGTCGAGGCGCAGATCCGGGGGTTCGCGGTTCCGGTGACGCGGGAGGCGCTGGCAGGCGAGCTGACGCCCGGCGCCGCGCGCAATGCGCTCGACTGCGCGCTGTGGGATCTGGAGGCGAAACGGGCGGAGCGACCGGTCTGGGCGCTGGCCGGGCTCGGCGCGCCCGGTCCCGAGATCACCGCCTATACGCTGTCGCTGGAGGCGCCCGCCGTGATGCGCGCGCAGGCGGCGCGCAACGCCCATCGACCGCTGCTGAAGGTCAAGCTCGGCGGGGAGGGCGACATGGCGCGGCTGGAGGCGGTGCGCGACGGAGCGCCGAACGCGCGGCTGATCGTCGACGCAAACGAGGGCTGGAGCGCCGGGGAATATGCGGCGCTCGCGCCCGCGCTGCTCCGGCTCGGGGTCGAGATGGTCGAGCAGCCGCTTCCCGCCGGGGCAGATGACGCGCTCGGCGACATGGCGCGGCCGCTGCCGGTCTGCGCCGACGAGAGTTGTCATGACCGCGCCAGCCTTGCGGGGCTCGAGGGGAAATATGACATCGTGAACGTCAAGCTCGACAAGACCGGCGGGCTGACCGAGGCGCTGGCGCTGCGGGGCGCCGCGCAGGCCGCGGGCTTCGGGGTCATGGTCGGCTGCATGGTCGGCACGTCGCTCGCGATGGCCCCGGCCGTTCTCGTGGCGCAGGGGGCGGCGGTCACCGATCTCGACGGCCCGCTGCTGCTGGCGCGCGACCGCGACCATCCGCTGCGCTATGACGCGCGGGGCGTGCATCCCGCAGCGCCCGAACTGTGGGGATGAGCATGGAACGAACGGTCTATGTCAACGGCGCTTTCGTGGCCGAGGGGGAGGCGAAGATCAGCGTCTTCGACCGCGGTTTCCTGTTCGCCGACGGCGTTTACGAGGTCACGTCGGTGCTCGGCGGCAAGCTCGTCGACTTTCCGTTCCATTTGCGCCGGCTGCATCGCTCGCTCGCGGCGCTCGACATGCCGGGCCCGGCGGGCGACGCCGAGCTCGAAGCCATCCACCGGGCGTTGATCGCG
>Ga0105046_10012939_pt1 | contig 12936 bp, 7 predicted proteins | sample MAT03_FD_78385 | JGI IMG/M metagenome (GOLD analysis project Ga0105046, IMG submission 78385) | Freshwater microbial communities from Lake Fryxell liftoff mats and glacier meltwater in Antarctica - MAT-03 (megahit assembly) | ecosystem: Environmental > Aquatic > Freshwater > Ice > Liftoff... | reverse complement strand
TCATAGCAACCGATCATTCTGCGTTTGACTTTGAAGTCATTGTGGCGCGATCGAAATTGGTGGTAGACACACGCAATGCGACGAACGGAATCGCTGCGCCCGAGGGGCGGATTTGGAAAGCATAGTAGGATAAGCTTCCAGCGCTAGAAGCCTATCCTAATAATTGCAGCCTAGTTTTTCGATGATGGCGAATTCCTGTTTCGTCACTGGTTGGACGCTGAGTCTGGTCCCTTTGCGAAGGAGAACCATTTCAGCGAGCTTCGGTATAGCTCTTAGCATTTCCAGCGACTGCTCAGTTGAGAACTTGGACTCAAATTGGATGTCTACCATAAACCAGCGTGGGTTTTTGGGATCGCTTTTTGGATCGAAGTGTGGGTCTTTGGGATCCCAAGCGGTGTGGTCGGGGTAGGAAGTGCGAGCGATGGAGGCCATTCCGACGACGCAGGACGGATCGGCGTTACTGTGGTAGACCAAAACGCGATCCCCAAACTGCATTTGGTCCCGCATGAAGTTTCTGGCTTGATAGTTGCGGACGCCGTCCCAGTAAGTGGTTTGGTTTGGGGACGCGGCCAAGTCGTCGATGGAGAATACATCCGGCTCAGTTTTCATGAGCCAAAACGATGATTTCGTTTTCGTCATTGCCGTTTCGAGATTTGGATGGTCAAGCGAGGTCTCCAATTGGAACGCCGCGCATGTTGCTTAAAAGTAATCGATACCGAGTTCGCAAGTGGTTCATCCAAAGTCCGAGGTAAACATTGCCAACGATTGAAATGAGCAAGAGAAACGGGAGGAATTTGTCTTTTGACGTATCCTCATTCGCCACGTCGAGTTGTTGATTTGACGGAGGTGACTTGTTTCCGATCGGTATCGGCACCAACTGGGACAAGGAAGTAATTGGCAAATTCTGGTATGGACTGGCGGTTGGATACTGCGGTTGTTGGGTAATTTGACCGTATTGCTGTGTTTGGAGTTGGGATGGTGAGGGTTGCTGATTGGCCGGGAATGGATTGGAATCATTACCGAAAGTTGGGGTGTTTGTATTCGTGGCAACATAGTTGCGAATCGGAGTACCGAGCCCATATAGATTACTATTTTGATTGTTTTGGTTGTTTTGGTTGTTTTGGTTGTTGCTGTAGTCGTTCGGAGCGGAATTACTGTTGTTTTGCTGGGGAATGTATGGCGGATTGCTGTATCGGTAGGGACCGTTGGCGACAGGCGCGGTACCGTTGCTGGGCTGGAAGAGAGGGGGAAATTTAGTTTGGGGGGGGGTAAAAGCATCGCGACGCGGCGAACCGTTGGCGTTTGGCGTGGTGTCTTGCGGTGTAACACTGGAGTTCGGTCGATTATCAAAAGAGGACGAGCCCGAGTTGTTGCCGTTAACTCCGGAAGATCTTGTTCGGTCGAAGTCGTTTGAGCTCACCGCATTCGGGAGTATTGGCTCATTGTTTAAAGCTGAATTCGATCCAGAATTGGAGTGACCCGGGCCTCCTTGGGCTGCCGTGTAGATGCCTGGGCGAGGTTGATCGATAGGCACGAAAGGGCCAAGGTTTGAGGAGTTCGAACCATCTAAGTTTACGATGGTCGGGGCTGGTGTGAACCGATTGTCCGCAAGGGTTTGTGGATTGGCGGGAATTCGTTCTACCGGTTCGTTTCCTATGCGAACCAAAACTCTCTGCACGCGATTTCGGATGACTTCTGGAATGTCTGCATTTACTTCCTGGCCTAGCTGGGTTTGGGCAAACTTAGCAATATCATTAGGGGGAATCTGGATGATCATGCAAAACTTGTTGTCGCGATCTGTTCCCCACCCTATGTTATCGGGGATGGATCGTTGATTCGGCTGGAGTGGTACAGCAGTCGGCTGTCCGCTTTGGAATCCTGGTGAAGGCAGACTCGAGCCCAAACTAGGCAAAACTTCACTGCCTGGGTTTTGCCAGAGCATCGAGAGAAGCAATAGGATTAGTTGTCCGTTCATTCTTCAGCCTTCTGTGGCGACGCTCCGATGGGTGATCATCCAACTTAAATGGTTGCTCCGATTGCAATGGCTAAGCAATGATAGAGGAACTAGCAGAACCACGTAAATAGAAATCGGATGGCCAAGTGGGGTAAAATTACCGCAGTGTGGTAGTTTGGGCGGGTTGCCATGCAAATGTGGCAAAAAAATCTTGAAGATTTTTTCGATGCGATTCCATTTTCAGAATTTTTGGTTGAATGGAACTTCTTGAGCAATTCCAGCTCTAAAAAAGCACATTTACGGAAATACTGTTAGGGACGGCAAATTCAAACCAGGATCTGGATGAATGGGTAATTTAAGCCGTCTGGGCAAGAAGTGCATTGAAAATCACTCGATTGCCAAGTACCCTCACAGTATAGGGATTTTTGGGACGTAATCTCGTCCTCGGAATGTCCATTCCAAGCTTTACCTTTCTTGATCTTTACGGTGGAAGAATCGATGTCCGTTTCGCCAATACGTCAGGCTCGCAAATCATCAACGCGAAATCGCAGCCAAAAGTCTGTCAAACATGGGTGGATGAAGCGAATGCTTCGTCTCGAACATCTTGAGCAACGGCAGTTGATGGCATTCGATGTGATGCCATTCCACAATTCCATTGTAGCGGCAGACGTTAACGGAGACTTTTCGATTTCTCCATTGGACGCTCTTGTGGTCATCAACCGGTTGAATTCGCAAGGGAGCGGATCACTGGCCGGTCAGGCACCGACGGATATCAACTCTTTTGTCGATACCGACAATGACAACTTTATTTCCCCGCTCGATGCTTTGGTTGTGATCAATGCGATCAACAGTGGCGAAGGGGTCGGCGAAAGAGCCGAGGTTCGTTACAAGTTCTTTTCGGTGAACGCCGACGGCACAGCAGGCACAGAACTGCCTGATCCGAGACCATTGGATGGTATTCCTGAAGCGACCATTGGGACAGGCGAGCGAATTATCGTTCGCACTCAGATGATCGATTTGCGAACGGACCCTGGCAACCCACAGGGTGTGTTCAGTGCCTACCACGACTTGTCGTATACGAACGCCGACAATTCAACAGCGGAAAAACTTCAATTTCAATGGGGCGAATACAATCAAATTGACATTGGTAGCAGTGTTCGCGGAGGTACATTCACAATCAGATATGGAGCCCAAACGACTGCTGCAATTGCTCCCGCTTTTATCACGACAGGTAGTGGCGCAAGGATTTACGACGCGGCTGGTACTGCTCTAAATATCCGAAACGCTCTCCAGTCTCTTCCATCGATCGGTGCTGGAAATGTGAAGGTCAGGACTCTTAATAATGCGACCACGTCCAGGTTTGGCGTTAACTTCGTTGGAAGCCTAGCGCACACGGACGTTCCAGATATTTTGGAGGTAGGAGCAAACAATCTCGTTGATGGAGCGATTCCTCCCGTTGCTGTCACTTTGACAATCGGTCAAAATTCTGCGGACCCAGCCCTCGATATCGTTGCAGCGGTTGCCCGAAACAATGAATTGAAATCGGCTAACGTGTTTGGCGCCGCTAACGGACTGGAGTATATCAATGGTTTGGACGGTCGTCTGTTGCCGGCAGTGGCTGGTTCGCCGACCCGCACTATTACTTTGATGGGAGGATTCTCCAACAAGAATAGTCTTGTTCTGGCGGAAGCCGCCGAATATGTCAGTGTCGTCGATACTCTCTTCCGGGGAGCTTCGGTCGGGCAAATTCTACTTTCAGCAAACACTTCGCCACCGCCTGCTCAAGGCTCGACAGGGAATAACCTAGGCATCGCGTTGTACGGTGGGCTCGCACAGTACTTGACTTCCAATGTGGTTCTGCTGGGAACCGGCATCATCAACATCAACGACAAGTTGACCGCAAACCCAGACTCGACTTCCATTGCGGAGGACTCAGGTCAGACGATTGTCAATGTTGCGTCAAACGATTTGAACGCTGTCGGCCCCAATTCAGCCATCCAGGTGACTGGTGTCTCCCCAATATCGGCAACCGTCGGAACAGTTTTGGTGAACGGGACGACGAACATCGCGTTCACTCCTGCCGCCAATTTTTTTGGTCCTGTAACTTTCACCTACACGATTCGCAACAATGCGACGCCTCCTGACACCGCCACAGGCACGGTGTCGATCAATGTTACTGCCGTCAACGATGCTCCTACAATTATCGCCACTCAGTTTTCGGTGGTTGAGGATCCCACATCGCCACTTGTGATTACTGCGGCCCAAATTTTCAGTCCTGGTCCAGCCAATGAGAGCGGTCAGACAGTCACGTTGTCCTCGTTTGGTACAACACCCAATGGAACGGTCACGCTCGTTGGTGGCAGCATCAACTTTACTCCGGCAGCGAACTTCTTTGGAAACGCAATTTTCACGGTAATTGGCACCGACAATGGTACGCCAACATTGTCCGCAGTCGCGACAATCACCGTTAACGTCACACCTGTCAATGACGCTCCAGTACCCTTCAGCGGAACTTTGACGGTAGCTGAAGATGGCTCGTTAGTTTTGATTGGTGCTGGTGCGGTAACTAATATTCTCGCTAGTTCGAATCCAGGACCAAACGAAGCTTCGACACAAACGGTTCGACTCGTTTCGATTCAGAGTCCGACAGCTTCAGCCGGAACGATCACGACAGTCGGTGGAATCACAACATATCGGCCTTCTGCGGATTTTTTCGGAACCGATACGTTTACCTACACGATTTCCGACAACGCAACTCCGACGGAATTGACAGCTATCGGGACTGTTACGGTCAATGTTACACCAGTAAATGATCCCCCTGTCGCAGTAAACGATACGGGCACGGTTCAATTTGTGGTCTTAGGAATCGATGTTGCAAATTCCTTGGATGTTAGACGAAATGACAATGTTGGACCGTTGGAGCCGAATGATACGATTACGATCGTTTCGGTAACTACGCCCACTATTGGAACCGCTACGGTCAATGCTGCGGGCACGGCTGTGCTGTTCACACCGCCTACTGGCAGCTTCAATACGACATCTAGATTCTCCTACACGATCCGTGATGCGGGTGGATTGACCGCGACAGCTAACGTGGATGTTTTGATCATTCCACCGGTGTTGCCTTTTGCGTTGACCGACACGGCTAGCATTGCTGAGGACTCCGGCGCATTTACCATCGATGTGATTGCAAACGACTTTGCAAATGACTTGGCGATAAAGTCGTTGCTTTCGTTCTCCCAACCTCTCGTTTCTGGGACAGGCGCGGTCGCACTGGATGATCGAGGAACACCAACCAACCTCACCGATGACCGATTGATTTACACACCTCCCGCAAACTTCTTCGGCGATGCTGTTTTCACTTATGTGATGAACGACGACCGGGCGGGCAGCGTTGCTTCGCCTGCAACCGTTACGATTACTGTGACGCCAGTGAATGATGCTCCTGTCGCAGTCGACCGAAATGCGACTGCGACCGAAGACACGGAACTGAGAGTTGCCGGCGCGACGATGACAGCTGGGTTGAGCAAGGGGCCTGGTGAAGATGCTCAAACACTAACCGTTACCAATGCTGTTTTTGCGGTCAATCAGCCGCTAGGTAGCGCGATTAGGGTCGAAAATGGCGACATTGTTTACACACCAGCACCTGATTTCAATGGGACCGTTTTGGTGCTCTACACGGTAAGAGACAATAGCGTCAACAACACGACTCCAGCACCGTTAAGTGCGACTGCAACATTGACAATCACCGTTTCGGCCGTTAACGATCCTCCAGTTGCTAACGCCGACACTCCTCTTTCGACTCCAGAAAACCAATCAGTAACGATTGCGATTTCGACGCTTCTTGCAAATGACCGTCCAGGTCCAGCCAACGAAGCCCCACCGATTCAGACTGTTTCTTTCGTTCCGTTCTCGGGGATCATCGCCACGGCCAGAGGTGGTTCGGTGAGTTATGATAATCGATCAACACCACTGGATCAAACTGATGACCAATTGATTTACACTCCTGACACATCTACATCGTTCAATGGTCTGGATAGCTTTACTTATCAAATCAGCGACGGCCAATCGACCCTGTCCACTGCAACGGGGATGTTGACCGTAAACGTGACCGAAGTGAATGATGCTCCGACAGCTTCGACGTTGACTCAGAGTGTCTTCGCAAGCGTTCCGACCATATTCGATTTGACAGCGGACTTGAGGACGATGCCCAAGGGACCTGCGAACGAAAGCACTCAAATGCTGCGAGTTAGCCGTATTATTCCTGACGCAACCACCATCGGAACGATTGTGCTCAACGCCAACGGCACGATCACTTACACTGCACCGCTTGGTGCTAGTGGACGCGATACGTTCCGTTACGAAATCATCGACAACGGAACAACCAACGGGGTTGCTGATCCAAAGACCTCGATCGGTACATTCAACGTAGACATTTTGCCGTTTATCCCGAGCGCGATTTTCGGTACGGTCTATATCGACGATAATAACTCGGGTGCGATCGACGCAAACGAACTTCGAATTGGCGGTGTCGAAATTACTTTGACCGTTCCGGCCACAGCGACCACGCCTAGTCGAACGCTGACTAAGCAAACATACTCAGATGGAACCTATGAGTTCGATTTGCTCCCACCAGGTGTATACACAGTGACTTTTGCAGTTCCAGCGTTCACTTTAGATTCGCCTGGTCTAAATACGTTCACACGGGCGATTGTCGCTCCTGGAAACGTGGATGCCGAATTCAACTTTAGCGTCTTAGGCCTGACGCCTGGCTACGCTAGCGTGCTCGAAAACCTTGCGTCGAGCTACTATGCTGGCAACACTAGCATGCGAACTTCAGGGATGTATGCCGCTGTTGGCGCAAATGGAAGATCCGAGTGGACGATTGCTCGGGACGGCTTCGAGGGGGATACCTTCCAAGAAGTAGTTCTTAGCAGTGATAACCGGAACGCTTTTATCACCGCCGTACGAGGCTCAACGCACTCTGTATACACAGCGACTTTGGCCAGAAGTCAATTCCTGGTTGTTCAGAATCCAGGTGGGGAAAAGATCGTTAGAGTTCTCGCCAAGAGTTCCGACTTGATATGGCAGCAAGTTTCGTTGGCCGCACCACCGGTGGAGATCCTCAATCGGGCTAGAAGCTACTTAGATGCTGTAGATGAACTCTTTCTGCAAGAAAATTGGTAGTCTTTGAGGGAGTTAAATCGCCTCAGTCCAAAGTAACGCACAAAAGCACCCGAAATCCTTCGGGTGTTTTTTGTGATTTAGGTCGAAAAATAGGTTCTTTCCGCTCGCAATTTCATCTTGCAGACCGATACAATTCATCAAGTTGAATATTGTTCCACTTCGTCCGAGCAATTACTTCGCCGAAATATAAGGTCAAGGTCGCCGCCATGAATCATCCCATCCGAACTTTCCTGGTTCCAGTACAAAGGCGTCACCGAATCAACCGTGCGTTGAATTGGTTTATGGGGGCGACCACTGTGTCCTCAATTCTCGGGATCGTATGGTTAGTGGCGCATTGGATTCAGCCTAGCCTTTCTCTGTCAGGACTGATTCCAAGTCTTGTGGCGATTGCGGTTGCTCCTCCCGTTTTGGCGTTCCTGTGTCCGGTTCGTTTGCACACGGCTGCTCGTTTGATAGATGTTCATTGCCAGCTAAAGGATCGAGCCACGACGGCATTGCAATTCGCTGGTTTGTCAAAAAGAACGGATATACAAGAGCTGCAACTGGCCGATGCGCAGTTGCACCTTTCTAGGGTTGATCCGCGACGAGCGCGACCAATTGTTGCACCGAAGCAAACTCTTTGGGCATCCATGGGCTGCGCTGGATTGCTTGCTTGCTTGATGTTGCCTCAATCCGAATCGCTTTCTCAGGGAACGAACGAACCATTGCAGGTTGTAAGTGAACAAGCCGCCATTTTAGAAGAGACGATGGTCGAAGAACTGGAAACATTGTTGAAAGAAGAGAAGTCGCCCGAGCTGGAGCGGTTGGTGGAAGACCTGAAGGAAATGCTTGAGGAGATGAAGGCACCGGATGCGGACCAACGCGAAGCGCTATCTAAGTTGTCGGAAATGCAATTCGCGGTAACGGAAGCAGTCAAGCAGTTGGACATCGCTCAGATCGATGCTCAATTGCAGCAGCTTGCTGAGGCCATGAAAGCTTCGGACGCAATGAAGGCTGCAGCACAGTCGATGGAAGAAGGTAAATATGAAAAAGCGGCAACCGAGTTGGAAAAGATTGACTCCTCAACGATGACTCGTAAGGAGAAGGACGCGGTTGTCGCCAACATGAAAAAACTGAGTCAAAACCTAGGGAAGGGAAAGAAAGGAGAACTCAGCGATGCCATCAAGGAAATGACCGAGGGGCTCGAGAATTCAGAAGAATCCAAATGCAAAGACGGTCAATGCAAAGCTGCGGGTGTTTGTAAAAAGCAAAGCGTGAAAAAGAAGGTTGGCGAATGTTTGAGTTGTCAACTCAATCGTTTGTCGGAGTGCAAAGGATGTTGCCAAGGCGAATGCAATAAGAATGGGGGCAACAAGGTTGCGAAGACAAATTCTCCTTCGAACAATTGGGGGAAGGGAGCTTCAAATAGTCCAATGGGCGACGAAAAGACATCTCTCGATAGCCAACGCAGGCAAGAGAACTTAACTGGCATGACAGGCGATGGCCCGAGTGAACGGGAAGTAACGAGCACCCCGGAAGCGGAGCAAGATGCAAGCCGTGCTTATTCGGACAAGTATGTGGAGTTTCGCAAGAAAATGGAGGAAGTAATCGATTCCGAACCACTTCCTTTAGGCCATCGCGAGACCGTTCGCCGCTACTTTGAATCGATTCGGCCAACCAATGAACAGTCGAGTGCGATCGAGCAAAAGCCAGCAGCTGCTGGCGAGTAGTATCTCAATCTTTGCAAAGCTTCCCACGCTTATCGCTTGATCTCTGGAAGGATGTGATTTTGTAGTAGCAGGCACATTCCATGTGCCGTAGCGTCAAAAACCGAAGGTTTTTGAATTGCGGACGGCACATGGAATGTGCCTGCTACTGTGGGCGATTTCTATAAAAAAGCGTATACTCCAGATCGTTGGAAAGCCGCATGCCTTGCGGTCGCCAAGTTTTAGCCTTCCTTCCAGACGAGAGAGTTTTGCATATGGCTTTGGGAAAGACCTTTGATAGCGTTGTCAGCACTGTTGGAAACACTCCAATGATTCGCATCAATCGTTTGGTGCCGCCAGAACATGCGACGGTCTTTGCTAAATGCGAGTTCTTTAATCCACTGCACAGCGTTAAAGATCGAATTGGGATGGCCATGGTGGAGGATGCCGAGCAAAGCGGCCGGCTCACCAAGGACACGCATATCATTGAGCCTACAAGCGGAAATACCGGAATCGCTTTGGCTTTCGTTTGTGCCGCCAAGGGATATCGCTTGACGTTGACCATGCCTGAATCGATGTCGGTTGAGCGTCGTGCGTTGCTTCGAGCGTTGGGGGCGAGTCTCGTTCTGACACAAGCAGCCGACGGCATGCGTGGCGCGATCGCCAAGGCGTCTGAACTGGTCGCGAACGATCCAAACGGTTGGATGCCACAGCAATTTGAAAACCCAGCCAATCCCGCGATACACGAAAAGACAACTGGTCCAGAGATTTGGGCGGATTCCGCTGGCCAAATCGATGCCATCGTAGCGGGTGTCGGAACCGGAGGTACAATAACTGGCGTTACTCGCTATCTTAAAAAACTCAATCCAAATTTTAAGGCGATCGCCGTCGAGCCAAAGCAGTCGCCTGTAATCAGCGGTGGTCAACCTGGTAAGCATCGCATCCAAGGGATTGGAGCTGGCTTCGTTCCCAAGAACCTCGATCGATCTTTAATCGACGATGTGATTCAAGTCGACGATGAACTAGCGTTTGAATGGGGCCGCAAGCTCGCAAAGCACGAGGGAATCTTGGGGGGCATTAGCAGTGGAGCCAACATGTGGGCAGCAGCTCAGGTTGCAGCTCGACCTGAATTCCGGGGCAAACGCATCGTAACGATCATGTGTAGCCTCGGGGAACGTTATCTTTCGACTCCGTTGTTCGGTGATTTAGGAACCTAAACAAGAACTTTTGAGACATCCTATGCATGACCCAAGAACAATCGAGCGGCGTCAGTTTTTATCTCGTTGTGCGAGCACGGCAGCCTTTTCGTTGGGGTGTTCTGTAGCGGGAACAGCAATTGCTAAGACGCGGCTAGCGGACGACTTCGCTCGCAATTTGCGGGATCCTTCTTGGGACAATGCGACTCAGAAGGGGCTGAGCTTTCTCCAGAAAACGCAGTCGAGTCTTGGTCAGTGGAACACGCCACCCTATCCTGTTGCGATCGGAGCTTTAGCGGGTTTGGCACTGCTCTGCAGCGGGTCAACTATCACGCAGGGCTCTTATGCAGTCCAGTTGAAACGCACGACAGATTTCCTCATCAGCAGAAGCCGAAAGAATGGCCTGATCGGCGATGCCGACGATCAACGTTACACCTACGGGCATGGGTTTTCGATGCTTTTCTTGTCGCAGGTGTTGGGTGAAGAAGGGCTTCAGGACCGACGAGACGATTTGATGGATGTATTGACGCGCGCGGTTTCCTTTTGCGGTAGAGCGCAGACACCAGCCGGAGGATGGGGCTATGTCAGCGGCAAAGACGCAAACGACTACGACGAAGGCTCCACGACGATCACCCAAGTACAAGGCTTGCGAGGGTGTCGCAATGCCGGCATCGCAGTCCCGACTGAGATTATTGAGTCAGCAAAACGATACATTTACAAATGCCAAAACGAAGATGGGGGCATCAGTTATTCAAGCCAACAGATGGGAGCCTCACGTCCCGCGATAACAGCCGCTAGTCTTGCCGCCCTGTACAATGCAGGCGACTATGAGAGTAAGAAAGTGCCAGAAATGCTGGCTTACTCTCGAAAAAACCTTTACAACATTGGCCCTGGTGAAGATTCGTTTGGCCATTGGCACTATACGTACCTGTACTACAGCCAAGTCGTCTATCGCCAAGGGGACGAGGATTGGCTTCCTTTTCGCGATCGCCTCTACGCGCGCATTACCGACGAACAAACTCAAGACGGCTCGTGGTCACAGGATCAGAACTCGTTTGATAAAGTCTACAAGACCGCTTGCAACCTGATCATGTTGCAATTGGACTTAGGGTATCTTCCGATATTCCAGCGATGAAACGGTTTGGTTTTTGCACACGCTGCAGTCTGGATTTCGATGAAGTTTTTTTCGTGAAAAAGATATGGTGGCCAGGTCCATGGTCAGCATACTTCCGCTCAGTGTTTCGCCCACCCCAGTAATCAACTTGATTACCTCCATCGCAGCGAGGCACGCGACCGTTCCCGCTACTGCCCCAAAGACTGGGAACTCGCGACGCCAAGCTGTCGGGGCAACGGGCGACAAACAGGCAAGGCAAGGAGAAACTCCAGGAAGAATTGTCGTAAGGCTACCCTCGTACTCATACATGGCGCATTCGACCATCGGTTTGCCTTGTTTTACGATGGCTCGATTCATTTCGAAACGTTCCTCAAACAAAGGGGCGCAATCCACTACGATGTCCGCTTGGTTTACCAAACTTTCCGCATTCGTGGCGTTTACATTCTGGTTATGGAGTTCTAGGATCAAGCGTGGATTGAGCTCGAGCAGTCGCGCCTGGGCGGTCTCCACACGGGATTGGCCGATTCGCTTGTGAGTCATCAGCAGTTGCCGATTTAAATCGCTCGGCTTGATCTCACCGGCATGAGCCAGGATAAGCTTGCCGATACCGGCCGCTGCAAGCTGATAGGCAACTGTTCCGCCAACGCCGCCGATTCGAGAAATCAGCACACGTGCCGCTTTCAATTTGCGCTGACCAATTTCGCCAATTCCGTCCGCCCACATCTGCCATTCGTAAGTAGCGCGCTCCATTTCATCCAGTTTCGGAAGATTGTCCTCCTTATCGATAACTAGTCTTTGGTTAGACATTTCTAGCCGCCCGAGATCAAGGTGGTGAGGGTCAATTCCGCACCCTCTTGTAAGACGCAAGGTTGGTCTTTTGCAACGAGCTCGTTGTTCAGAAAGACGAGTATAGAGGGCCGAAGGGAATCGTGCTCATCAAGTAAAGTTGATCGTAAAGCTGACGTTCCTGCATTCGCAACTCGCTGTACAATCTGCAGCAAAGTCGCATCTTGGTCCACATCAATCGAAGTTTGACGGCAACCAGCAAGTCGGCGGACTTGCGAATCATAGTGGATGTAAACTCTCACTTGAAGGAACCTGTGGGATTTAGCATTGGGAGGCAACGTTCGAGCAAACCCTACTCAGCCGCAAAGGGGCTGAGTTCAAAACATGGTTCCATTGTAGCCAATGCCAATTGGACTACCACTTGAACTTAGTGCGGTGTTCATTCACGAAACGGTTAATGCACCAAATAGGTTGAAGGGACCAGTACCTCCTCAACGTTGGTTCGGGGTAACGGAACTCGCCAAGAGTTTCGGTGTGAATTAGGCCCGAACGCGGAGCTGCCAGACGACAAAACAAAATTTTTTTTGCAGTCGCAGGTCATGTCATATCAACGCGTTGCGACTGTCAAGAGGGGTAGTTTGTTGCCTGAGAACCGTTGACAGATTCGTCGGATGCGAAGAAGGTTTTAGGGTACAGCATTCAAGAAGATAGCTGCTATTCTAAAGCAAGAAGCTCGCGTTGTAGGTTCGAAACGAGGGAGTGTTTGTATGCAAAAGTTTGCATTCTTTTTTCTTTTGGCGAGTGTCATGTTGACCGCCATGTGCTCAAGCGGCGCGCTGGGCTGCGATCATTGCGTCGCAAATCAAAAGGCCGCGCAACAGGCGTCGGAAGGGCGAATGAGACACGTTGGCGGTAGCATGGGTAGTGGGCGATACGAAGGAGTTGGTTTTTCAACCGTATCTGCGGACGAGGCAATCCGAAAATGTTGCTACTGGGGCCAAAGAAGTCCCGTTG
>Ga0105046_10012938_pt1 | contig 12937 bp, 10 predicted proteins | sample MAT03_FD_78385 | JGI IMG/M metagenome (GOLD analysis project Ga0105046, IMG submission 78385) | Freshwater microbial communities from Lake Fryxell liftoff mats and glacier meltwater in Antarctica - MAT-03 (megahit assembly) | ecosystem: Environmental > Aquatic > Freshwater > Ice > Liftoff... | reverse complement strand
TGCGCCTGGCGCGGCTGCCCTCGATGCGGAGCACGCTGCTATAGGCCCAGCAGCAGACCGTGGCACGGAGCCGGGCGCCGCGCAGGTGTCTGCCGCTCCTTCGTCTGCGGCAACCCCGGCGAGCCCTGCTAGCGACGCGGCCACGGCTTCCCCGGCTGCCACCAGCAGCGCCGCCGCTGCGCCCGCGCCGGCACCGGCGAGCGCTGCGCCCGCGCCGTCGGCAGCGCAGGCGCCCGCGCCGACCCAAACGCCTGCGGCACCCGGCGCTGCCTCCGCTGGCCCCGCCCAGGCTGCCGCGGCACCAGCTGCGGCTCCTGCGGGCTCGGCAGAGGCTGGCGCGCCCCGCTCCCCAGCTGAGGACCCGGCCTTCCAGGCGGTTGCCGCCCGCGGCCGCGCCGTCGCCCAGCAGCAGCAGGGCCACGAGCCGGCAGGGCTGGCCGCCACCCGCGCCCAGGCCGCCGCCGACCCTGGCGGGAGCGATGTCGCCATGGCCGCCCAGGATCGTCAGGTGGGCGAGCTTCAGGCGCAGCCACCCGGCGTGTTCGACGCCGCGCACTTCAAGGCCGAGCTGCTGGCCAAGATCGCCGCCGCAGCGCCGAGAAACCTCAAGGAGGCCGACGAGTTCAAGGAGAACAACCAGCTCGGCGCCGTGCGCGGCGAGGTGTCCGGGCAGGTGCGCGCCGAGCAGGCGCAGGCCGCCGGCCCGGTGGCCGAGAAGGCCGCCGAGACGCCTGATTCCAGCGGCATTCAGGCGAAGCCGGTGCAGGCGCTCCCGCCCGCCGAGCCAGGGGCGCCCCCGCCGCCGCTTGGGGCCGCCGCCGCCGCACCAAAGCCTAGAAGCGACGCCGAGGTCGCCGCGCCCATCCAGGCCGAGAGCCAGTCGCTCGATACGCAGATGGCCGGGGCCGGCGTGACCGAGGAGCAGCTCGCAAACTCGAACGAGCCTACCTTCACCAAGGCGCTGGAGTCGAAGCAGGGCGCGCAGCGCGACGCCGCCGAGGCGCCAGGGCGCTTCCGCGCCCAGGAGCAAGGCAGCCTGGCCGGGGCGCAGGCCGACGCCAGCGCGACGGCCGATCAGCGCACTGCGGCCATGCACCGCCAGCGCGCCGATCTGCTGTCCCAGGTCTTCGGGATGCAGGGCGAGGCCAAAGGGGCCGACGAGATCAAGCGGCGCGAGGTCGCCCAGACGATCGCCGACATCTACACCAGGACCAAGACCGATGTCGAGCAGATCCTTGGCGGGCTGGACGGCTGGGTCTCGGAGCATTTCGACCAGGGCGCCGAGGCGGCCACACGCGCCTGTGTCGATCACGTGGAGCAGGGCATTCGTCAGTTCAAGCTGGATCGCTACCTGAGCGACCCGATCTTCGGCCCGGCCGCATGGATCCGCGACAAGTTCGCCGGTCTGCCCGCAGAGGCGAATCATATCTACGAGGAGGGCCGCGCCAAATATATCGGCGAGATGGACAGGGCGATCACGTTGATCGCGCAGCATATCGCCGATGAGCTGAACCGCGCCAAGACGCGCGTAGCTGAGGGCCGCCAGCAGATCCAGACCTATGTCGCCGGTCTCTCGCCCGATCTTCAGCAGCTGGGCCAGCAGGCCGCCGGGCAGATCCAGAGCCGCTTCGACGAACTGGCCCAGAGCGTGGACGACAAGCAGGGCGAGCTGCTCGACAGCCTGGCCCAGAAGTATCAGGAGAAGCTGGAGGAGGTTGACAGCAAGCTCAGCGAGATCCGCAGCCAGAACAGCGGGCTGATCGCCCAGGCGCGCCAGTTCATCACTGACACTATCGGAAAGATCCTGGAGCTCAAGGCGGCCCTGGAGACAATGCTGGCCCAGGCTGCCGGCGCGGTGGGCGCTATCCTGCGCGACCCGATCGGGTTCCTCGGCAACCTGCTGGAAGGCGTGAAGCAGGGCTTCATGGGCTTCGTGGGCAACATTGGTACTCACCTCCAGCAGGGGCTGATCGGCTGGCTGACGGGCGCTGTCGCCGGGGCGGGGCTACGCATGCCCGGGCAGCTCGACCTACCTGGCATCCTCGACCTGGTGATGCAGCTGCTCGGCCTCACGATGGACAACATCAAGGCGCAGGTTATTCGCGCGCTGGGCCCGCGCGGCGCACAGATTATCGGCGCGCTTGAGCAGGCTTGGGAGATCTTCCAGATCATGCGCAGCGAGGGGCTCGGTGGCCTCTGGCGCTTCATCCAGGACAAGGTCGGCAACCTGTATGACATGGTGATGGGCCAGATCCAGACCTTGATCTCCGAGCAGGTGATTCAGGCCGGCATCCGCTGGCTTGTGGGCCTGCTGGGCGGGCCGGCGGGCGCCTTCATCAAGGCCGTCGAGGGGGTGATCAAGGTTGTGGGCTGGTTCATGGAGAACGCACAGCAGCTCGCGGGGCTGGTAAGCGGGATCTTCAGCTCGGTCTCGGCCATCGCCAGCGGCAACATCGGCCAGGCGGCGCAGTATATCGAGGGCGTGCTCGCCCGATCCATTCCGACTCTAATTAGCTTCCTCGCCAACTTGCTCGGCCTCGGCAACATCGCCGAGCGGGTGCGCGGCATCATCGACCGTGTGCGCGCCCCGATCAGCCGCGGCATCCAGTGGCTCGTCGGCAAGGCCGTGGCCCTCGGTCGGCGCATGCTCGCTGCGGCGGGGCGGATGTTTGGGCGCGGGCGACGGGGGCAGGGCGAGGAGGCAGCCGGGCCAGAGGCCGAGGGCGACAAAGAGCAGCGCTGGAGCGCAGGCACCGCCGCCATCCGCGCCCTTGAACCCCAGTCCCAGGAGGAGCTCACCCAGTCTCTTGCCCGAATCCAGCAGCGCTACGGCTTCGACGAGCTGCGCCCGATTGAGGCTAGGGAGAGCCGGCAGGTGCATGCGGTAATGCGTACGCAAGGAAATATACCGATTGATGAGAGAAAAAACGTTGACGTTTTAGTTCGGCAAGGGCGATCTTGGGAAAGTGTATCTCGCCTAAGTAAGAAAGCATCGGAAGCTGAAGGTGCTGAATTCCCACATGGTGTATCTGTTACATCGCTCGAATCGAATGAGCGACTATCCCGTAATCCTGCAGACTCTTCATCGGCAAGAAAGCAGGCCTTTTTGGCGGCTGGCTTTTCAGTCCATCCTACACCTACCAGACGAGATCCAGATCATCATACTGTCGAACTACCTAAACCCGTCACTGAAGAGATTGCCAGGAAGTTTAACCAAGTATTAAGCAGGAGTCGATAAATGGGAACCTCACTCGACATTTTATTGACGTCCGTTCCACTTTCCGAGTGGAAAGTGCGACAGGTAATTGTTTTTGACTGGAGTGATGGACCAATAGAAGGAGTATGTGAATTGGCAACACCCTTTTCCTGTTTTCATTTTAGATTATTTGCCCAACGTGAAATGCAAGATGATACTGACAGTCGGCTATTTAAGCTAAGCGAACTCCCTCTTGGAATGATGAATAGAATTTTAAACCTGTTGAAAGTTTTAGGACATCCAAACAAAATTGTTTGGACACCTCGTTGGTCTTTCAAAACGATTGAGCAGCAGAAGATAGTAGAAAAAGATTTAGAAAATCTTCTTGAACAAGGGGTTTTGACACGCATTATTCTAAGCTCGAAAGATATGGTTCACTTTCAAGATTATTGGATCACTACGTCAAGTTGAATATATAGCAGTCCTATCGGACTCATGAAGGGTGGGAAAGGTTTTTCTCGGGGGCTTCGCCCCCGCAGCCCCCGCCGGACTGAGGCGACTTCACAGCACAAATAGGACAGCTATATAGATAGTAATCCTATGCGGGTCTGAAAACCTGGACATCAAGCGGTGAGCGCTCCGCTTCAGAAAGCAGATGGTAAGCCATCCGTCCTCACAATGCCAGTGCGATTTCTAGGCTCTCCAGGATTTCTCGGAGCACGTACCAGATATTATGAATCGCCACTTTAGTGATTCGGCATCAGAAAGCCAAATCCCATAACTCGCCCCTGGGTTTCGGCACTAGATGTGGGGGTTGCTCCGGGAAATCCTGGAGAGCCGATTTCTATATTTACGATCATCCAATACGCTTATTATAGGATTCTCTAATGAGAAAAAATGCTAATAGTCAATACAAGCAGCACACAGACAAGTACATAATGGACAGTAAGACTGTGTTACAGCAGAGTGTTTATCACGCCAAAGAAGTAGATTGGCTTTCTCCAAAGTTCCACTATGACCTCACCCGCGTGCATGTCAGCAACCCTGAGATCCAGGTGGCCCCATGCCCGCGCCTCGCCATTCAAGCTCCTGGCACCGCTAACCTGGCGATCCAGCGTCAGACGCAGGACGCCGCCAGCAATGCTCCGGCACCCGCCGCAGCTGGTGGGGCTGCCGGCTCAGTCCAGACGCTACAGCAGGCTACGCAGGATGGGCTAACGCTGGCGATCTATGTCTCTGACCTTTCGCCATTTACCGATCAGGCGACGTTTGCCGGTGCGGCAGGCAGCTTTGCGCAGGATCACCATGCAGTCGGCATCGCCGACGGCCAACTCGTCGTCGGCCAGGCGGCGGCGCAGTCCGCGACCACGGTCGCCGAGGTCGTCGCGCATATCCAGGCCACACTGCGGATGGCGCGCCAGCAGCTTGGGCGCGAGGATCTGCAGGTGTCGACCCTTGCGCTTTTCACACACGGTCTGAACGACTACCTTAATTTCGGCGGCGGCAATCTGATCGCGACTGATGAAACGACGGCCGGCGACACGAAGTGGCGCGGCGGCCAAAGAACGCGGCAGGGCGCAGACCGGCGCAGCGAGGTCACAGTCGGGCCTGCGGAAACTGCGCAAGGCTTCGCGGACTCGGTTGACGCGGCGTTGAGTGGAACCGCTCGGGTTGTGCTCTATGCCTGCCTCACCGGGGGCACATACAGCGACCCCGCCTCGGCGCAAGCGCAGGTGGAGGTGGAGGATCATCGAACCGGCGGCGAGGGCAGCTTCGCCGACACTCTCCGCGACGAACTTACGGAGCGCGGTCAACAGCGTGAGGTGTGGGGCCATCGGAGCAGCGCTCACACTACCGGTAATCCGCGCTGGCGCGTGTTTGACGGCCAGCAAGCAGGCGAGCAGGCGTCCGCGCCATTGTTTGGCGGTGTGGAGCAGCTCCACGCCGATCGCGTGAGGCGCGAGCTTGCGCGCCAGATCCGCGAGCAGCTGCCGGAGGATCGACGGCCGGCGGACACAAAGCGGGCACGCAAGCAGTTCAACAACTGGATTGCGCGGGAAATGCCCTTCGCGCCCGAGGAGATGCGTCCGTTTGCAACGCACGAACAGAGCGAGTACGAGCTGGCCGCCGGCCTTGTCGAATGGTATGTTCAACGCTATCTCGAACACCACCCTGTAGGGGAATAAGCCCCATGCTCCCTGAGCTCCATCTCGCCATCAAGCTGCTCTTCTACGGGCCGGGCCGCGTCCCGCCCGGCGAGGTAGATGTCTCGTTCGAGATGCCTACCCGCGAGTGGCTCGCCTCGCTTACGCGCCCCACCCTGAACCTGTTCCTCTTCGAGCTAGAGGAGAATACCGAGCTGCGTCAGACGGCCCTTCCCCCCACGGCCCAGACCATCCGCACCGCTGCCGGCGAGCTCCACGGCATCCAGCGCATGCCCGCGCGTCGCTTCGACCTGCGCTACCTTGTCTGCGCGCCCAGCACGGTTGTCGAGCACGAGCACCTGTTGCTCTGGCGCGCCCTGGTCACGCTGCTTAAATATCAGCAGCTGCCAACCGAGGTGCTTGAGGCCACCTTTGCCACCTCTATGCGCGAGGCCGGCCTGCTCGCCGAGGACCAAGCTCCGCCGATCCCCCGCCGTGGTAAGGTCGCTACCCGCGAGGAACTCTACGCTTTTGCTGTGGCCCTCGATGGTGTCGGTCGCCTGGGCGATGGTCTGGCCACTCTGTCGCTCGACCCGCCTATCAGCGGTCAGGTTGCCCAGATCAAAGAGGGGCCACGCCTCCACGATCTATGGGGCGCCTTCGACCTGCCTCCGCGCCCCGCGCTGATCTACACAGTCACGGTGCCGATCGACCTCGACATCGCCGTCGAGACACCCCTCGTGCTGCGCCGCGTCACCCGCTACACTGTGCCCGACCCCGGCGCCGCCGGCGTTAGCCCTGGCGTCCGCCCCGAGCTTGTCACCGCCCGCGATACGTCTGAGGCCGAGCGAGCGCCGCTGAATGGTGTTACTATTCTGGACACACGAGTTCAGGAGCATGGAACGATCAGTGGGGTGGTGCGCGATCGTAATGGTCGTCCACTACCCGGCGTAGCCCTTGTGGTCGCCGGGCGCGAGCGCAACCGTGTGGTCAGCGATGCCGATGGCCGATTCACAATGGCTGAGATCCCCCAGGGTTCGCTCCAGATCCGCGCGGTGCGGCCCCGCCACCCGCCCCAGGAAGTGACCCTGTCCGTCCCGTCGGAGCGCTATGTGATCGAGCTGGACTAGAGGAGGTTGCGATGCCCGAGTATTTGGCTCCAGGCGTCTTCATCCAGGAAGTTGACTCCGGTCCTCGCCCGATCGAGGGCGTCGGCACATCCACCGCAGCCTTCATCGGCTTCGCGCCCTACGCCCTGCGCCGGGACATCAACCGTCCGGTGCTGATCACCAGCTGGGCTCAGTTCGTTGAGGCCTTTGGCAAGCCGCGCCGTAATGAGCGCGGCGACGTGCTCGATGCCCCGAAAGACCCTCACCTGCCTGGCGCCTATCTTTCCTACTCTGTGCGCGGCTTCTTCGACAATGGCGGCAGCCGCTGTTATGTGATCTGCGTGATGGCGCCGGAGGTGGGCGACCGCTATTCGTCGGTTGTGGAGATCGCCAGCACCTCCTCCGATGGGGATAAGCTGCTCAGCGTCAAGGCGCTGCGCCCCGATGCCGACATCGAGGTTGCGATCGAGCCGGGCCGCGACGGCAGCTTCACCCTTAAGGTGCGCGAGGTGGGCGAGGAGGAGTGGGCCGAGGAGTTTACGGATCTCAGCCTTGCGCCTACCGGGGCGCCCCCCGCGCCCGACGTCGCGCCTGTACCACCTGCTGAGGGTGAGGCTGCTGCCGACAAGCCGGCCCCCAAGACGCCCAGGCCACCCGCCCGACCCAAACCTGGACTGAACCTCAACAGCAAGCTCGTTGAGGTGACAATCAAAGAGCGTGCCACGCCCTCACTCGATCCGACACCGCGCCCAGGCGTCTACGCGGTCGATGTCTTCCAGGCACAGTCGGGAGAGGTTATCCCGAAGGAGTACATCGAGGGCGCGCCCGAACGTTACACGGGCTTCGAGGGGCTGCAACTCACCGATGATGTGACGATTGTCTGTGCGCCCGATCTCATGTCTCGGCTGGCCTACCCCAACCGTGAGACAACTGACGAGCGCGTGATGGGCTTCCAGAAGAAGATGGTCGAGCACTGCTTTCGCATGGGCGACCGCGTGGCCATCCTCGATACGCCGCCGAAGCTCAGGGCGCAGGAGGTGCGCAACTGGCGCCAGCAGTTCGCCAGCTATCCCGACGCTGTCGGAAAGTTTGCGGCGCTCTACTATCCCTGGGCTGTGGTGGACGGTCCCGATGGACGGCCCCTTGCGGTTCCCCCGAGCGGGCATATTGCCGGAGTCTACGCACGCACCGACCGCGTCCGAGGAGTACATAAAGCCCCGGCCAATGAGGGCGTGCTCGGCATCCTGAAGATCGCCTCGGATGTGACCCGTGGTGAGCAGGAGGTGCTCAACCCCCTTGGCGTCAACTGCGTGCGTAGCTTCCCTGGCCGTGGCACCCTGATCTGGGGCGCTCGCACCCTCAGCAACGATCCTGCATGGCGCTACATCAACGTGCGCCGCCTGTTCAACTACGTCGAGCGCTCGATCGAGCGCGGCCTGCAGTGGGTCGTCTTCGAGCCGAACGACCCTGGGCTCTGGGCGCGGGTGAAGCGCGATGTCAGCGCGTTTCTCACGGGCTGCTGGCGCGATGGCATGCTCTTCGGGCGTGCGCCCGACCAGGCGTTCTACGTGAAGTGCGATGAGGATCTCAACCCCGAGGACTCGATCGCGCGCGGTTTGCTAGTGGTAGAGATTGGCCTCGCCCCGGTGAAGCCGGCGGAGTTCGTGGTCTTCCGCTTCAAGCAGTGGGCCGGCGGCGGCGCGTAGTCAGGGTGAGCATCTAGAGCCAGGAGGTGGCAGCGATGGCTGAGCAAGATCCGCTGATCTCAGCGTGGTTCGGCGTAGAGTTTCAGGGCCAGGTTGTGGGTGCGTTTCGCGAGTGCTCCGGCCTCGGCAGCGAAAACGAGGTCGTCGAGTCCAAGGCCAGTGGGCCAAAGGGCGAGTTCATCATCAAGAAGATCCCCGGCCGGATGAAGTGGAACAACATCACGCTCAAGCGCGGCATCACCGACTCGATGGATATGTGGAAGTGGCGCAAGATGATCGAGAAGGGCGAGATCGAGCAGGCTCGCAAGAACGGCTCGATCATCATGTTCAATACCTCAGGCAAGGAGATTGCCCGCTGGGACGTCATTAACGCCTGGCCCAGCAAACTCAACGGACCTAGCGCCAACGCTACCAACAACGAGGTGGCGATCGAGGAACTAGAGCTCACACACGAAGGCTACGAGCGCGTGAAGTAAATCGCCGTAAGGGGCGGGCCATGCCCCTGAGCCCGCCCCATCCAGCTGTCGCGGAGCCTATGCTACAGACGGAATTTCCCTTCACATTGCCCTGTGGCTATATCGATGACCATGGCACCCTACATCGCCAGGGGACAATGCGGCGCGCGATGGCAATGGACGAGGTTGAGCCGCTGGGCGATCTGCGCGCCCAGACCAATGAGGCATACCTGAGCATCCTGATGCTCAGCCGGGTCATCACGCGCATCGGCACTCTGGTGCAGGTTACGCCATTTATGGTTGAGCACCTGTTTGCAACCGATTTTATCTACCTTCAGGAGTTGTATGCACGTATCAACATCGCCGAGCCAAGCCTGGTTCAGACGCAGTGCCCCGCATGTAGCCATCGCTTTGTGCTCAATGTATCGGTAAACGATGGCTGACCAGAACCCCCCAACTGCCGCAGATGCGCCGCGTCAGGGCGATACCCTGCCAGTTGGGCAGGGTGCCGTTGCCCTGAAGCGTCTAACCGACAAGGTCTACCGACTGCTGCTGGCCGAGCTGCGCCTGGAGCAGGCCCGTGGCGAGCGCGACCGCCCGCGCCGGAGCTAAGCTATGACTAGAGAGAGCCCCGCAACAACGGCTGAAGCCTATGGCACCTGCCGGTTCTACGTGCTGATCGAAGGGGTAGCGCAAGCGGTCTTCACGGAGGTGGGTGGCCTGCAGATCGAAACTGAGGTGACGGATTATCCGGAGGGCGGCAACAATCGCTTTGTCCACCGCGTGCCGGGCCGCACCAAGTTTAGCAATCTCACACTGAAGCGCGGGATGACCAGCTCCAACGAGCTGTTCAAGTGGTACATCAAGACGATCAACGGCCAGGCCAAGCGCCGCAATCTCTCCGTAGTGATGTACGACCCGCTCGGCGAGGAGGTGCTGCGCTGGGATTTCGTCAACGCCTACCCGATCAAATGGGTTGGCCCGCAGCTTAGCGCCGCGAGCAACACTGCCGCTGTCGAGACACTCGAGTTGGCCCACGAGGGCCTTACCCTGTAGCAGCTTATGTGGCCATCACCACTTCGCGACCGTGCGCGTTTAATCCAGCGCCGCTCCTTGCGGCTCGTGGCGCGGCACCCGCTGATCGCCAGGATCGGGCGTTGGGGCCGTGCGCTGCGTCGCGCCGACGCAGCTCTGAGCGGGCAGGCGGTTGCGCAGGCCCTCGTGGTACCGCTCCCGTGGCAGCCGGAAGAAAATGGGTTCGAACTGCCCGCTGAGCTGCCACTTTTGCGCGTTGCTGAGCCGACCTCTTTCCCCGAGTCGGCACCCTCGCGTGAGCCGTCGCCAACCGTGGCGCTCGCCACGCCGCTGACACCGACCGTAATGCCAGCGGCGCCCACAGTGCCGACCACTGAGACAACTGCGCCTCAAATCTCTGCTGCCGCGCCGACGGTGCCAGAGGTGCTCCCTCCCGCACTTGAGCCGCCCGCGCCTGCGCCGACAACGCCCCCCGCAACTACAAGCCAGGAGCCACCCTCACAGCTGCCCGTGCCGAGCCTGCCTACCGGCCTGTCTGCACAGCCAGCCTCGCCGCCTACCGCTGCTCGACCCTCGGCTATGCCGGTACGGCCCCGGCGCGCAATTATCGAAGAGATGCCAACGACGGGCGATCCGTCCGCGCAGACCGATGCCTCTGCGCGAGCAGAACCACCGGTGTTCCCTGCTGGCTCGGCTACCCCAACTGAGCAGCCTGCCGATCCACAGCTCTTCGCCCCGCGCGCTGATCGCTCGCCTGGAGAATGGCTCGACCGACTGCAACCAGAAAGGCGCCCCCAGCCCCCAGCAGCGTCCGCGTCATCGGCTCCTCCAGCACAACAGCTGCCCCTGGCAGTGCCGCCCGCTGTCGCTCCGCAGCCTCGCACAGCTCCAACGCCACGCGAGCCTGGAAGCCCTCCGCCGCAAAACCTCGGCCGCGAGTCTTCTGGCAGTAGCCCCGCTGCGTCGCCCACGCTGCCACTGACGCCCTCGGCCAGGTACCCTGCGACCGCCAGCCAAGTTCAGGCACAGCCTGTCGACGCTGGTCTATTCGCCCCGGCGCCTGAGCAGGACCGTACCCCTGAAGCCTGGCTCGCGCAGTTGCGCCGCGCTGCCACCCCGTTCCCGCCGCCATCTGTCCCACAGCCGTCTACAGACCCTGCGAGCGGCATGCCTACCCTACTGCGCGAGACGCCATCGCCCTTGCCAGAGGCGAGCCTGCGTTTCCTGCGGCCCCTGGTAGGTGTGGACCCGGCGACCGTGCGGATATTTCGTGGTGCCGTCGCCACCGAGGCGGTAGCCGCTCAACATGCCGATGCGCTCACTGTTGGCGAAGATGTCCTGCTCGGAGCCGTTAGCGCCCCAGAGACTCCGGCCCAGCTCGGGCTTCTTGCCCACGAGCTCACCCACGTAGCGCGCCAGCGCGAGCCGGCCTTTGTGCCGCCGCTTCTGGCTGGAGCTTCACCACCTCCCACCGCGTTGCCACCCGATGCGCCCATAGCTCCCACCGCGCGTGTGGGCGAGGAGTCGCTTGCTAGTCGGGTTGAGCACCAAGTGACAAATCTGGCCCAGGCGTGGGTAGCACGTGAGCGCGGGGTCGCCCCACCAATGCGCGCAGTGCCGACGCAGGTGCCGCAGCCAGGCCCCACCAGTGTTCTCCCGCTTCAGGCTGATGCGCCGCCCATCACAGAGGCGCAGCTGGAAGAGAATGAATCCACTCCCCCCAACACGCACGCGACAAGCGCGGCATGGGGCACGCTCCCAGCGCCGTGGGAGCCGCTGCCGGGATGGCTGACTACCACGCCAGCGGCTGATCGGACATCGGAAGCGGCGTTTAGTGCCCCTCCCATTGCCGCTTCCCCGACAGCAGAGGGATCTCCCGTGCTTGCAGCGGAGCAAGGTCGTCCGACTGTGTCTGCGCCAGGCGCAGCTGAAGGCGCGGCTGCGCCTATGGAGCCGAAAAGCGACGAGGTTGACCTCGACGCCCTGGCCCGGCAGGTTTACGCGCAGCTCAAGCGTCGGTTAGCCGCCGAGCAGCGCCGTCTCGGTTGAACATGCTGAGAAGAGAGGGTACTACCCGTGGAGCTATCAAGTCTGGCGCGCGCCGTGATTATCAACCTCGATAAGAGCTTCTCCGAGCCGGTGAAGGTAATGTTCAACCCCAAGGACTACTCGTTCTCCAAGCAGAACGACTGGAAGGAGAGCAAGAATCCAGCGGGCAATGTGCCGCAGTTCGAGTTTGGCGGTGGAAAGCCCACCTCCCTTACCATGCAGCTCTTCTTCGACACTTTCACACTGCGCGCCGACGTGCGTAAGCTTTACACCGACGCGCTCTGGAAGTTGATGCTGGTCGACCCTGATCTCGCAGACACGAAGACGAGCAAAGGGCGCCCGCCCAAAGTACGCTTCCTCTGGGGTAAATCTGGGTCATTCGACGCAGTGATCAGCATGATTAAGCAGCAGTTTACGCTGTTCCTCGACGACGGAACACCGGTACGCTCAACTGTGGATGTCACGTTCACCGAGGTGAAAGATGCCAAGCTGATCGAGGCACAGAACCCAACCTCGGGCGGTGCTGGCGGCGAGCGTCTCTGGCGCGTGCAAGCAGGTGAGACGCTTTCGCTGATCGCCTACAAGGCCTACGGCGACACCGGTCGCTGGCGCGCGATCGCTGAGGCGAATAACTTGTATCAGCTGCGCGACCTTGAGCCGGGGACGTTGCTGGAGATCCCCAATGCCTGATACTAGCCAGCTGCTGAGCCAGTTTTACTTCACCCTTGACGGTGCGGAGCCACCGGCGCCGCTCGTGGCTGATCTGCTCGAAGTTACCGTTGAGAACAGCCTGCATCTGCCAGATGTTGCCACACTTCTTTTTCACGACCCTCGGCTGCGCTGGATTGATTCTCCCCTGCTCATGCCGGGCAAAAGTCTGGTTATCTCGGCAAAGGCCGGTCGTAGAGAGCACCCGCTTTTCGACGGCGAGTTGGTGGAGCTCGAGCCGGAGTTTGAGGCCAGTACCCACCAGCTGCGCGTGCGCGCGTTCGACCGCCTGCATCGACTTGCGCGCGGGCAGCATGTGCGCTCGTTTCAAAATGTGACCGATGGCGAGATCGTGCGCAAGCTCGCTCAGGAGGCTGGACTCCAGGTGAAGGTTGGCCCAACCGAGCGCCAGCACTCCTATGTGCTCCAGGCGAACCAGACCAATCTCGCCTTCCTGCAGCAGCGCGCGGCGAGCCTCGGCTACCTGCTCTATGTGGCTGGCAAAACGCTGCACTGCGAGCCGCCGACGCCCGCC
>Ga0105046_10012936_pt1 | contig 12938 bp, 16 predicted proteins | sample MAT03_FD_78385 | JGI IMG/M metagenome (GOLD analysis project Ga0105046, IMG submission 78385) | Freshwater microbial communities from Lake Fryxell liftoff mats and glacier meltwater in Antarctica - MAT-03 (megahit assembly) | ecosystem: Environmental > Aquatic > Freshwater > Ice > Liftoff... | reverse complement strand
TCGGCAGCAGCGGCTGAGGAACTTTCCGGGCAATCGCAGGAAATGCTCAGTTTAATCAGTAGTTTCCGTTTGTCGGGCAGTCAGGGGCACGGCGTCAAACCGCGTTCGAACGGTGGTATGAATAAACCCACGCCCGCTCACAGAAAGCCGCAACCGGCGGTCACGGCGGCGAACAACGGCGGCGGATGGAAATCCAAAACCACCAACGGGAATGGATTTCATTCCGACTCGAGCGATCTGATTCCGTTTGACGACGGGGACAGCGTTCTGCGGGAATTCTAATCGCCCAACGGACAACCGACCGGAGCTCACGCGTTCCGCATGAGCTCCGGTCAAACCCCTTTTCTCAAGTATCTTAGATCCTTTCATTGCTATTTTAAGGAGGGAAATTAAAATTATGTCGCCGGTTTTTACCACCAACTCCAAGCTGCGGTTCAGCAAAAAAGAATACGAAGAGCTTTGCCGCCGAATTTACACATTGTGCGGAATCAACCTCGCGGGTAAGGTCGAACTCGTAGAAGCCAGATTGTCGAAACGTGTTTCGACGATGAATTTGAAAAATTACGAACAGTATTTCCAATTCGTTGACGACGATCGTTCGGGCAAGGAACAAATCTGGATGATCGACGCTCTGACGACCAACAAAACGAGTTTTTATCGGGAGATTCAGCATTTTGATTTTATGAGTCAGCACATTTTGCCGAATTTCGAAGGGCGGCAAATGCGAATCTGGAGCGCGGCCTGCTCGACCGGCGAAGAGCCATATTCGATTGCCGTCCAAGTGCGTGAGGAACTGCCGAAGATCGAAACGCGCGACGTAAAGATTCTGGCGACCGATATTTCCACGAAAGTCTTAAAGCTGGCGCACGAAGCCGTCTACCAGGACGCGACGCTCGCGCCCGTTCCAAAAGCGTGGCGTGCAAAGTATTTTCACGCGGAGAACGCCGAGAAGAAAACATGGCGCGTGACGCCCGACGTGAGAAAGATGGTGCGATTCGCTCGGCTCAATTTTCTTGAGGAATTTCCGATGAAAGGACCTTTCGATCTGATTTTCTGCCGCAACGCGATGATTTACTTCGACAAGCCGACGCAAACGACACTCGTCAACCGCTTTTACGATTTGCTCAAACCCGACGGGTTTTTATTCGTCGGACACTCGGAAAGTTTAAACGGCGCGCCGCACAACTTTAAATACATTCAACCCGCGATCTACCAGAAATGAAAGAAATTATCGGAATTGCCGAAATGAAGATCTCGTCGCGTCCAGGAGATCTGCTGATTACATACGCGCTCGGTAGCTGTCTCGGCATCACGATTTACGATGCGCAGGCGCAGGTCGGTGGAATGTTGCACGCGATGCTGCCCGTTTCGACGGTCAATCCCGCGAAAGCCGCTGCCAACCCGTCCATGTTCGTTGATACGGGCGTGCCGGAGCTTTTTAAGGCGTGCTATAAAGCCGGTGCGAAACGCGAGCATTTGATTTTGAAAGTGGCGGGCGGCGCGTCGCTTTATCAGCAGGGAACGGAAGACCAGTTTCAGATCGGCAAGCGAAATTTTCTGATGCTCAGAAAACTCTTGTGGAAAAATAACATTTTAATCAAGGCGTTCGATGTCGGCGAAAATTTTTCCCGCACGATGTCCCTCGAAATTGGGACCGGCGAAGTGCTTTTGAAAATCAACAATCAGGAAAGAAACCTTTAAATGAAACGTCCGGGCGATCATTTACCGGCGGCGGAGTTTGGATAAAAATTATGGTATTCAACATTTTAATCGTGGACGATAGTGCGGCAATGCGGTCGATCATTCAGAAAACTCTACGTCTCAGCGGGTTGCCGCTTGGAGAGTTATTTCAGGCGGCAAACGGTCTGGAAGGCCTGAAGATGCTGGAGGAAAATTGGATCGATCTCGCTCTCGTGGACATCAATATGCCGGTAATGGACGGCGAAACGATGATCAATCAGGTGCGGGAAAATCCGGATACCGCCGAATTGCCGATTATCGTCGTCTCGACCGAATCGAGCGAAGCCCGCATTGAACGGCTGCGCGAAAAACAAGTCCAATTTATTCACAAACCGTTCGCGCCGGAAGTTTTGCGCGAAACGATCTTTAATTTGACAGGAGTAGAAAATGGAACAAGCACTGTATCGAGCGGCAATTTTGACTTTTGAGGAACTCGGATTCGTTTTCCCGACCCGACGTGCCGACGACTCGGAGATCAACGACGCTCGAAGCGTCAGCGCGTCCGTCGCGTTTAAGGGCGAGTTCGACGGAACGCTGGTTGTGCAGGTCGAGCGAGATATCCTGCCGCCGATCGCGGCCAATATGCTTGGCGAAGACGCGCTGATCGGAGAAGTAATGCTGATAGACGTTCTGGGCGAGATCGCCAACGTCATCTGCGGGAACGTTCTGCCGGAGATCGGCGGCAAGACCGCCGTCTTTCAACTAGACGCGCCGCAAATAACGATCCAGAAAAGCTACGCGGTAAATCCGTCGTCGTCGGCAAAACTCGATTTGGAGGAAGGACGTGCCGACGTGCTCCTTTACTTAAATTGATTTGCGTCCAGTATTAAAATCAACAAGAAATTAGGCACCGATGAACGCGGATAAACATGGAATGCGCGGATTGACGCCGATTAATTCTTGATAATTGTCAAAAAATCGCGCGATCCGCGTTCATCAGCGTCTAAATTGTCACTCTAATTCTTAGCTCAACACTCAGATTAAACTAGTTTTATGATCAAAGTTCTAATCATTGACGATTCAGCCGTTATCCGCCGGATCTTAACAGAAGAGCTGTCAAAATTTGAAGACATCGAAGTCGTCGGCAGCGCGATCGACCCGTATATGGCGCGTGAAAAAATCGCCAAGCTCAAGCCCGACGTTCTGACGCTCGACATCGAAATGCCCAGAATGGATGGGCTGACGTTTCTCGAGAAACTGATGAAACATCACCCGCTGCCGGTCATCGTCGTCAGTTCGCTAGCACCGGAAAACAGTGAAACTGCTTTACGCGCATTGTCGCTCGGCGCGATTGATATTGTCAGCAAACCCGGCTCGCAGTTTTCCGCACCGGACGTTCAGGGAACGCTCGTCCGGGCGATTCGGACGGCGGCCAAAGCGCGTGTTTTCCGCCGCGAACAAGTCGCATCAAAGGAAACTGTGCGTTTTACTCCGCAACTCTCCACGACTCACAAAATCATCGCCATCGGTGCTTCGACCGGCGGCACTCAGGCAATCGAGCGGGTCTTAATTGATTTTCCGGCAAACTCTCCCGGAACCATTATCGTTCAACATATGCCCGCCGGATTCACCGCCAGCTTCGCCAAACGCCTCAATCAGGTTTGCAAAATGGAAGTCAGCGAAGCCAGGAACGGCGACGCGGTTGTGCCGGGTTTGGCTTTGGTCGCGCCGGGCGGCAAACATCTGCTCGTCCAGAAAAATGGCGCAAGTTATTCGGTGATCTTAAAAGACGGTCCACCCGTGCATTTTCAAAAGCCGAGCGTTGACGTGATGTTTCAATCGGTGGCGCGTAACGCCGGGAAAAACGCCGTCGGCGTAATTCTGACCGGCATGGGTGCGGATGGAGCGACCGGCTTGCTGGCAATGCACGAAAATGGCGCGCCGACGATCGCCCAGGACGAACAAACCTGCGTCGTTTACGGAATGCCGGGAGCAGCGGTCAAAATCGGAGCGGCGGACGAAATTTTGCCGCTGCAAAAAATCACTTCGGGCATCATGACGCTCGTTTCAAATTAATCGCTCAGCAACTGCGAAAAGAAAACCAAAATTATGCCTGGTGTTTACATTGTGCGTGCCGAATTCGGTAAATATTTAACGAATTTCATCAGAGGCGGTTATGTCGGAATCGGCTTGCTGCCGACGATTGATTTTTCGGCGGTTGAGAACCACGACGAGTTGTTCGAGATCTATGAACGCGAACATCCCGGACTGGCGAACGATCTAGTCATCGGGCGGCAATTAGGACAAGTGGAGCGTTTTTTGCTGAAAATGAGAGCAGGCGACTACGTTATCACGCCGGATGTCGACACCCGTATGATTCATTACGGAATTATCGAGCGGAATGCTTCGTACTATTGTTTTGAGAGCGTTGACGGCTGCTTTTTCCCGCATCGAAGGCGCGTCAGGTGGAACCGGAAAGGGATCGAAGAAACCGACTTCTCGGTTCCTTTTCAACGCACCGTTCGCTCGCCACAGGTCGTCTTTCAGGTTTCAGCGGAACAAAATTTTTTAACTGTAACGCGGGAAAATATCTGGTTTCAGGAAAAGGCGGGTCGGTGAAGCTCAGTCAAATCTGGTGAAACTTGATTAACCTCCGGCAGCATCCGACTGAAGCCGCCGGCCGCTTTGGGGCCGGTAGCCAAACTTACCAAAAAAGCTTTTCAAGTGTCGGGTTTTTGACGATGCTCGTCAAAATTAACCCGGACAAACTAGCCAACAAATCTTCTTAATACGACAAAGACCCAATAAATCATTGGGTCTTTGTCGTGGCACGTATTTCGCTAAAGTTAATTACGAGAAGTTTATATGGAAAATCCAACTCCGACAGACGCACCCGTCAAAAAGAAAAAATTCAAGAAGTTAATCGTTTTACTGCTCGCGCTCGTTTTAATCGGCGGAGCCGCGGGCGGCGGTTTTTATTACTGGCGCAGCATGAGAGCGTCTGCTGCGGAAAGCAAAACTGATTCGGCCAAGTCGAAAAAGAAAAATTCTAAAAAATCGAGCAAAGTTGAAGCGGAATCCGCGTCCCCTGACAACGAGAACCCCGTTGAGATGGGAGCGACCGAGCCGGAAGCGGATTTTCTGAAAGATTCGTTGCCCGATGATGAAAATGTCAAACACATCGTTGAATTGCAGCCGTTTATCGTTAATCTCGCCGACTCGGAACAGGCGCGTTATCTGCGGATGACCGTCAACCTCGGCATCGGGGGCGAAAGTCCCGCGAAAGAAAAGCCCGATCAGGTTTTTAATTCGCGCGTGCGCAACGCTATTCTTGCCGTTTTATCCGTTAAAAAATCCGAAGACGTTCTCTCGCCCGACGGAAAAGCCAAACTCCGTAAGGAAATTCTTCAAGCCGCGCAAGCCGTGTCCTCCGAGTCGGAAATCGAAGCGATCTACATCACCGAATTTATCGTTCAGCTTTAAAAAAAATGCAGGAAGAAAACGAAAAAATTATCGAATCGTGGCGCGATTTTTTGGGTTTGGGTGTGACGCTGTCCGTCGAACTAGGCTGCACGAAACTGGCGGTGCACGAGATTTTGGACCTCAAGGATTCGAGCATCATCAAATTATCGCGTTCGACCGGCGAGGGCGTTGACGTACGCGTCGGCGACAAATCCTTGCTGCGCGGCGAAATCATCGTCATCGAAGACCGCGCGGGAGTCCGCATCAACGAGATCATTACCGGAATCAAGTGATAAAAAAAAATCTTCAACCGCAAATTTTACTGCTGCTGATAATTTTCGCCGCGTTTGCCTTAAATGCGTATCCGCAATCAGCCGCAACTCCCGACGCAACGCCGCCCGCCATCGAAGCGATGGGCGAAAACGATTCATTGCCGTTCATGCAAAATCAGACGGCGGCGGAGAATAATCAACCCGGCACAGGCAATTTATTGATCAAGACTGTCGGCGCGATGCTTTTAATCGTTGGGTTGATGTTTTTCGGCGCGTGGGGCTTAAAAAAAGTCGGTTTCGACCGATTTAAGCCGAAGGACGCGGCGGGCGCGATTGATCTGACGGTCGTGTCAACCGTTTCGATGGGCAGCGGGCGAACGATTTCAGCCGTGCGTTTCGGCGAGCGCGTTTTGCTCGTTGGCTCGACGGCACAGACTTTTACACTTTTGGCGGACGAGCCGGCGCAAAATGAGCCGCTTTCGCCGGCATCCCGTTCGGTAGCTGATCTGCTCGGCGAACAAAGAGAATCGTTTGGAAACGAATTTCAGCAGGCCCAGCATCGTCTCGGTGATTGGGAAGATCAAGGAGAACGATTTAAATGAAAATAAGGTTTTTACGGTGGATTTTCGTCGGATTTCTATTGCTGGCACCCGTTTTAGCGCAGGCACAGACAAAGGCTCCCGCGGCGCCAAACGCGCCGGAACCGACGGTTGAACTGGGCAAAGCCGTCAACAGTTCAAAGCCGCTTGAAATCGTCGTGATGCTCACCCTTCTGAGTTTCATTCCTGCGATTCTGGTTTCGATGACCTGTTTCACGCGGCTGATCGTTGTCTTTCACTTTTTGCGACAGGCACTCGGCACGCAGGAAACTCCGAACAATCAGGTTTTGCTCGGTCTCTCGTTGTTCATTACATTTTTCGTGATGAGTCCGACGTTTACTCAGGTTTATAACGAAGCTTACAAACCAATGTCGGACGGCGAGATTTCGCAGACGGAGGCGCTCGAAAAAGGTCTCGTTCCGCTGCGGGCGTATATGCTCAAACACACTCGCGAACGCGATCTGGCGATGTTTCTCAGCTTATCGAAAGCGGCGCGTCCGGCGACTGCTGCTGATGTGCCGACGACGGCTCTGATTCCGGCATACATGATCTCCGAACTCAAAACGGCGTTTCAAATCGGCTTCGTTTTGTTTCTGCCGTTTCTCGTGATCGACCTGGCGGTTTCGAGCGTTTTACTTTCGATGGGAATGATGCAATTACCGCCTGTTATCGTTTCGATGCCTTTGAAAATACTGCTTTTCGTGATGGTTGACGGCTGGTATCTGATCGTCAGTTCGCTCGTCAAAAGCGTAATGTGAAAAAGTTATGAATGATGCGCTAGTAACATCTTTGATGCAAAATGCCGTTTCGACTTTGATGTGGATCTGCGCGCCGATGCTGATCGTTGCGATCGTCGTCGGCGTTTTGATGAGCTTGATTCAAACATTGACGTCGATTCAAGACCAGACATTCTCGTTCGCGCCGCGCGTTGTCGCCATCTTCGCCGCCTTTTTAATCGCGTTCCCGTGGATTCTGCAGGTCCTTTTGACATTCACGGCCTCGCTCTTTAACGATTTCACGCCGTTTATTAAGTGAACAACGGCTAAAACGACTGGGGCCATTCAGTTCGTGTTGACAAGATTTTTGGATAAAGAGTTTTTCGTTTGGAAAATTTAATCGTTCCATTGCGCCCGTTTCTCGTCTTTCTGGTCGTGCTTGCAAGAGTCGGCGGGCTGATGACGTTCGCCCCGTTTTGGTCGCACAAAGCGGCCACGGGGAAAATCAGAATCGTTCTGGCGTTTGTTCTCGCGCTCGCTTTAACGCCGGTTTTGATGCCGAAAATTACGACGCCGCCTTCGGAAATTACCGATCTGGTGCTGATTTTGCTCGGCGAAGTTATGATCGGAATGGTCTTGGGATTCGTCGGACGCATGGTTTTCAGCGCGTTCGAATTAGCGGCACATCTCACCGCCGCACAGATGGGGTTTTCGCTTGCCGGAACGATCGATCCTTCGACGCAGGCGCAAACGACCGCGTTCGGGACGATCGCCCAAATGCTCGGTTTGATGGCTTTGCTCGCTGTGGACGGTCATCACTGGTTTCTGGCGGCGACGGTGAAAAGTTTCACAACGACTGCTCCGGGCAGTTTCGCGTTTTCGGCTGCGATGCTGGACGTTTTTCTGCGTTTGTCGGCGGACGCACTCGTAGTCGGCGTGACGCTCGCCGCGCCGGCCATCATCGTTTTGATGGCGGTCGAATTCGCACTCGAATTTTTCGGACGCACTGCTCCGCAGTTTCAGGGTTTCGTTCTCGGCTTTCCGCTAAAAATCGGTCTCGGTTTGTGGCTCATCGGAGCGTCTTTGTATATTCTCCCGAACGCTTTCCGCGACGTGACGAGCGGCGTTTATCGCGGTTTGGTCAAGGTTTTGGGAGCGATGTAAATGTCACAGGAAAAAACCGAGAAAGCCACCCCGAAGAAGGAGGAAGACGCACGAAAAGAGGGCCAAATCGCGCGCGGACCCGAACTGCCCGCCGCTCTTTCGTTTCTCGGCGCGATTTTCGCTATCTATTATACGAGCCTCGACGTTTTCGGCAGAATCGGTTACTACATTCAAAATACGGCACACGAAATCACTGCTTTGAAAGAGTTGGGCCACGCGGATTTGCACGGACTGTTCATTGAAGCCGGAACGATTTTAGCACTAGTCACTCTGCCCGTGGCGCTAGTCGCTCTGGCGGCTGTCGTCGCCGGAAATTTCGCTCAGGGCGGATTCGTGCTGAACGGAGTTGGGTTGATGCCGAAGGCGGATAAATTCAATCCGGTTAAAAACGCCAAGCGAATTTTCGGACTCGAAGCTCCGGTTAATTTGCTGAAATCGACTCTGAAATTATCGTCTATCTCCATCGCCTCTTACGGAGTTTTAATGCCGGTCATCGAAACCGCACCGCTTTTGATTAACGCTCCGCTGCCGATTATCGCGGCAAAGCTTGGATCGACGCTGTATAGTCTCGCACTGCGTTGCGGCGTAATTTTGCTCGCGCTCTCGCTCGCCGAATACGGCTACACTTTGTATAAGCATCAAAAATCTTTGAAAATGTCGAAACAGGAAATTCAAGACGAATACAAACAGCAGGAAGGCGATCCGATGATAAAGGGACAACGCCGCCGCCGCGCCCGCGAATTGACGCAGAGACGTTCGATGGCGGAAGTGCCGACCGCTTCGGTCATTATCACCAATCCGACGCATTTCGCCGTCGCTTTGCGTTACGACCGGGACAAAGATGCCGCGCCGATCGTCGTCGCTAAAGGCGCGGATAACGTCGCCGCGAAAATTCGCGCGCTAGCGCGGGATAACGACATACCGCTAATCGAAAATCCGCCCCTGGCCCGAGCCCTGTTCAAAGCCGTCGAGCCGAATCAAACGATTCCGGCGGAATTTTTCGGCGCCGTTGCCGAGATTCTCGCTTTTGTTTTTCGCCAAAAGGAAAATTCCTAAGAATTTAGCCTGTCAAATTTCTAATAAAATTAATAAGATAAGATAGGGATCGAGTTAGTTACAATTTATAAAATTCATAGCCATAAAATATGAATCAGGAAGATACCAGAGAACCGACCGAAAGTATGATCCGTCCGTCAGACGAATTTATAGGCGTTTCCGACGAAGATTTATATCTGGTAATGGAATTTGTGCCGCTGCCCGTTCTCATCGCCGATGCCGAGAATCGCTATCTTTTCATGAATCAGCCGGCGCATGATTTTCTCGACTGCAGGGATGAAAATATCGCCGGAAAAAAGATGCCTCAGATCTTTCACGCCCGACGACACAAATCGAAAGTACATGGCGGTAGCCCGCCGCCCGCCGCCGGCGAGCGTTTCGAGACGGAACTTGTCCGACGCGACGGAAAAATTGTTTGGGGAGAAGTTTTTGCCAGCCTTTTACCGGGCAATCGCCGCCAGATCATTATTTGCGACATCACGGAACGCAAACACTCCGAGCATAATTCTATCTTGTCCGAAGAACGTCGGTGGCAGGATCAAAAATACGAAGCGCTCGGCAAATTAGCGGGCGGAGTCGCGCACGAACTGAACAATTTACTAGCGATTATTCTGCTGCAGACGGACATTCTCAGGCTGCAATTTCCGCCAGGCGGTTCGCACTATAATCGTGTCAACGAAATCAAAGCCGTCGTAGATAACGCTGCGGGAATCGTACGTCAACTGCTAGCGTTCGGGCGCAGACAGGTGATGTATCCCAGCTTGATCGTTTTAAATGAGGTAGTGACAGGTTTCGCTGAAAGAATGCCTGCTTTAATTAATGAAAATATTGATGTGCGGCTTAATCTGAACCCACGTCTCGGCGCGTGTTTCGTTGACTGCCAACAAGTGGAAAATGTTCTGGCTGATCTGGTCCTCAACGCCGCCGCCGCGATGCCGGAAGGCGGTGAGCTTCTAATCGAAACGACAAACTTCATGCTCGATAATCAAAGCGTCAGGCACACCGCACAGCCGAGCGGCTCATACGTCCAGCTATCGGTAACGGATAACGGAATCGGAATGGATTCAGAAGCCCGAGAGCATATTTTCGAGCCGCTTTTCTCTACGAAGCAAACGGATAAAAATTGGGGGGTAGGGCTGGCGACCGCTTACGGCATCGTAAAGCAGTTAAAGGGTTTTATATGGGTCGAAAGCGAAGCTAATCAGGGAACGACTTTTACGATCCAGTTTCCGCAAGCCGGACGGCCTTCGACCGAAAGTTAAAATGGAAAATTTCCGCGGAAAAAGAGGCGTTTGATTACTTCGTTCAAACCGGGGGAAGCAACTGCACAAGTCTCGAACGCCTTGGAGTTAAAAGCCTCGTTAGATAAAACGAATTTCGATTACTTATCAAGCGTAGGAATAAATCGCCGCCCTGATTTTTTCATCTGCCCGACCCCAGATAAATTCCAGATTTTCCGGTGTCAGATTGAGTTTGGCGACCGATTCGCAGTTCAAAAGTCGATCGTTGCTTTCCATTCGCAGACCGTAGGCTCGGCTGTTGGCAACTATATCCGCCACTTCCACGATATGCGTCACCATCGACGGGCATTCCGCCATTGCCGCACCATGATGATCCTGAATGGAGTTACAGATCTCAGCTTGCAGATTCCAGCGACCGGCGACCAGTGAGCCGATCTGAGCGTGATCGTAGCCGTAACGAAGACGCTCGCCTTCAAGCATTTTTTCTTCGTCGTTCTCGCCCTGAATCAGCGGAAAGCCGTTAAAGTCATAGCTTAAAAGAACCAATTTGCCGAGGTCGTGCAGCAGCCCGCAGGTAAACACTTCTTCGGTTCCTTTCATTTGCAGTACCTGAGCCATTTCGCGGGAAATCATCGCCACGGCGAGTGAATGTTCCCATATTTTGCGCGCGAAAAAAGAACTGCGTATCTGTTTAGCAAAAGTGGAGGAAGCCAGTTCCATCAGGACGATTTCGCCGAGGGTTTTGTTGCCGACGGCGGCGATTGCCGCTTGTACTGAGGTGACATTTCTTTCCAGTCCGTAAATCGTCGAATTGGCGAGCCGGAGAATTCGTACCGCCAGGATGGGTTCATAGCCAATCGCCTGGGTGATTTCCCGAGTCGAAGTGTTTTCATCGCCGAGAAGACGAGAAAGCCGCATTATATTGCCCGGTGAAGGCGGCAGCGTCATGTCGACCAAAGTTTCAATATCAATTTTCGGTTCAGCGGCGACAATCGTGGCCGTGTTCGTGGCGATTGGTAAGCTCATAAAATCAAGTTTTTAAAATTGCCTGAAAATGACCCGTCAATAATAACCGGTCACGCTTACCTTGTCGGCAAATTTTATAGAAACTTTAGACTTTAAACCACAGAGAAAAGCAAAAACAGGCCCTTTCTGGTTCGAAGGCTGGATGTAGGCTGAGAGTTTAGCGGTTTGTCGGCGAGGGCTGTAAGACGGAAATTGTTTTATATTTTGCCGGTGCGGGTCGAGGTTGAGTGAGCGCGGGATGATTCAGTCTCCGATCGACTTGTAGCATCCGCGACAATCCGATGCAGGCCAGAGGATTCGGACAATAATTCCAACGCGAAGACTGCACCGTCATTTCCCTGACGAAATTTTAATCTGCCGTTATGTTGCGACACGATCTTATGCGCGACACTTAACCCAAGCCCAATGCCTTTATCTTTTGTCGTAAAGAATGGATCAAAGATCTTAGGCAATATCTTTTCAACAATTCCGCCGCCCGTGTCTTCGATCTCAGCGACGCATGTGGAACTTCTATGAAAAGTGCGGAGGGACAAATTGCCGCCGTCCGGCATACATTGCAGTGCATTGATCGCTAAATTCAGAATTACCTGTTTTATCTGCTCCCGATCCGCCAAAACGTCCGGGAGGTTCGCATCCAGATTCAGTTGAATCGAGACGTTCTGAGCGACCGCCTGATTTTGCAAAAGCGAGGCGACCGACTCGATGATCCCATTCAGATTGTTTGGTTCAATTGCCAAAGTGGCGGGACGAGCGAACCGCAGGAATTGCCCGACAAGTTTGTCTAATCGGTCGATCTCCGTCTTTGCCAGTTCCGCAAATTCACGTCGAGGGCTATCCTCGCCGATCTCATCTTCCAGTATCTCTACGGCACCTTTTATTGACGCTAGCGGATTTCGGACTTCGTGGACAATGCCGGCGGCAAGCTCACCGAGCGAAGACAGCTTCTCGGCCTGCAACAATTGCTCAAACGTCTGCTGCAGCTCTTCGTAGGCTTGTCTCCGTTGTTCCGCATTGAGCTCAGCCCGGATCTGGGCCTGTTTTAGCCGGTCCCCAAGCGCTCCCATAATCCCGCCAACGAGATTAAAAATAACTATCTCGGCATATTGATTTATCGAATAGTCGAAATGCCCGTGCTGCCAGTGCAGGTAGATATGCGGAGAATAGATGATGGTAGTAAAAACGGATGCCGCTAATCCACCACGAAGCCCAAAGAGAAGTGCGGCCGCTATTATCGGAATATAGTAAAGCCGCTGATATATCTCGTGCCACAAGACTTGGTCTACCGGTGTCAGGAAATGCAGGACTGTTACAAGAACTATCGATGCGGCAATAAGGATCGATACAGCAGCGCGGCCGCGACGCGATGCGAATTGTAATCCTTTCTCCTCCGTTTTCATGCTGTCGTCATTCAAGGTCATGTTTTTGCATTCGGTAGATCAGAGCACTTCTTGTAATACCAAGAAACCGAGCTGCCTGCGATTGGTTTCCACCAAAGCGGCTTAACGCTTCTTTGATCAGATCGCGCTCAAGCAATTCTAACTCTATCGGCTCGTTCGGCAGGGAAAAACCATGCTCGCCGAGTGCGTTTAACGACCGATTGACAATGCTTGGCGGAACATCCGCAATCGTCAGAGTGTCACCATCTGAAAGAATAATCATCCTTTCGATGGTATTTTCCAGCTCTCGTACATTACCTGGCCAATCGTGATCGACAAGCGTTCG
>Ga0105046_10012932_pt1 | contig 12939 bp, 8 predicted proteins | sample MAT03_FD_78385 | JGI IMG/M metagenome (GOLD analysis project Ga0105046, IMG submission 78385) | Freshwater microbial communities from Lake Fryxell liftoff mats and glacier meltwater in Antarctica - MAT-03 (megahit assembly) | ecosystem: Environmental > Aquatic > Freshwater > Ice > Liftoff... | reverse complement strand
GACAGCGCGTAGAGGATCGGTGCGTTGGCGCCCGACTTGCGCTCCTCGTAGGAGAGGCCCGACCACTCGAAGCCGATGCCTTGCGGCAGCTCGCGCGCCATCGCTTCCATCCCGTCGAGCGCCTCGCCCGAGCTTACCCCGGGCGCCGGCTCCCCCTGGATGGCGACCGTGGGGAAGCCGCCGAATCGGTCGAGTTTGGGGGAGGCATATTGCCACCGCCCGGTCGAAAAAGCATCGAATGGCACCATGTGACCGTCGCGGTTGCGCACGAACCAGCGCCCGAGATCGCGCGGCTGCATGCGAAACTGCGCGTCACCCTGGACGTAGACCCGCTTGGTGCGGCCATTGTCGAGAAAGTCGTTCACGTAGGAGCCGCCCCAGCTGACCTGGAGGGTGCTATTGATGTCGGCCAGCGACAGGCCAAGGGCCGAGGCCTTCTCCTGATCGACGTCGACCTTGTATTCGGGGCGATCCTCGAGACCGGCCGGGCGAACCTTCACCACGAGCTTGTTCTGGGCGGCGGCGGCGAGCAGCTGATCGCGTGCGGCCATCAAGGCGTCGTGACCGAGACCGATGCGGTCCTCGATCTGAAGCTGGAAGCCAGCCGCATTGCCAAGCTCGCTGATCGCCGGCGGAGTGAACGCAAAGGCCTGCGCCTCCTTGATCGCGCCGAGCGCCTTCTGGGCGCGGCCCATCACCGCATCGGCGCGCAGGTCCGGGTCCTTGCGCTCGTCCCAGTTCTTCATCTTGATGAAGGCGAGGCCGGAGTTCTGGCCGCGACCGGCGAAGCCGAAGCCGCTGATCGCGAAGACCGAATCGATCGTGTCCTTCTGGTCCACCAGGAAGTGATCGGAGATTTGCTCCATCACCTCGCGGGTCTGCTCCTGGGTGCTGCCCGGCGGCAGCAGGGCCTGAGCGTTGAGCGTCCCCTGATCCTCCTGGGGGAGAAAGCCGGTGGGGATCCGACCGAACAAGGCGGCGAGCCCGCCCGCGATGACCACGTACGCGACCATCGCACGGAAGCGCCGCCGCACCATGAATCCCACGATCTTTTCGTAGACGTTGCTGGTCTTGTCGTAGCCCTTGTTGAAGAGCCCGAAGAACCCCGTCTTCTTCCCGCCGTGCCCCGGCTTGAGAAGGGTCGCGCACAGCGCCGGCGTGAGGACCAGCGCGACAATGACCGACAGGGCCATCGAGGCGACCAGGGTGATCGAGAACTGGCGATAGATGACGCCGACCGATCCCGGGAAGAAGGCCATCGGCACGAAGACCGCCGCCAGGACCATCGCGATGCCGACCAGTGCGCCGGTGATCTGGTCCATGGACTTGCGGGTCGCTTCTTTGGGCGACAAGCCCTCCTCGTGCATGACCCGCTCGACGTTCTCCACGACGACGATGGCGTCGTCGACCAGAAGACCGATCGCCAGGACCATGCCGAACATGGTCAGCGTGTTGATGGTGAAGCCGGCCGCCGAGAGGACCGCGCAAGTCCCGAGGAGAACCACGGGCACCGCGATCGTCGGGATCAACGTGGCGCGGAGGTTCTGCAGGAAGAGCAGCATGACCACGAACACCAGGATGATGGCTTCGATGAGGGTCTTGATGACCTCGCGAATCGACAGACGCACGAACGGAACGGTGTCGATGACGTAGTTGATGCCGAGCCCGGGAGGGAAGGTCGCCTGCAGCTCGGTCAGCCGGGCGCGCACCGCATCGGCGGTATCCAGGGCATTGGCGCCGGCGGCGAGGCGTATGCCCATTCCACCTGCCGGCTTGCCATTGACGAAGCTCTCGATCTCGAACGACTCGCCGGCAAGCTCGATCCGGGCGACGTCGCGCAGCCGCACCTGCGAGCCGTCCGGTCGCACCCGCAGCATGATCGCCCCGAACTCCTCGGGCGTCTGGAGGCGGGTCTGCGCGGTGATCGTCGCATTGAGCTCCTGGCCCGGCACCGAGGGGGTGCCGCCGAACTGACCGGCCGAGACCTGGGCGTTCTGGGACTGCACTGCGGTGCTCACATCGAGCGGCGTGAGCTGGTAGGAAGTCAGCTTGTTGGGATCCAGCCAGATGCGCATGGCGTACTGCGTACCGAACGCCTGGATCTCGCCGACGCCCGGGACGCGGCTCACCGGATCGACCAACGTCGAGACGACGTAATTGGTGATGTCGTTGCGGACCATGCTGCCATCGTCCGAGACGAAGGTCGCGATCATGAGGAAGTTGCGATTCGACTTGGCGACACGCACGCCCTGGCGCTGCACCTCCTGCGGAAGCTGCGGGATGGCCAGCGCCAGCTTGTTCTGAACCTGGACCTGCGCGATGTCGGGGTTGGTGCCCGGCTCGAACGTCAGCTCGACGCTCGCCGTCCCGGTCGAATCACTGGACGCCGAGAGGTAGCGCAGGCCGTCGAGGCCGCTCATGCGCTGCTCTATCACCTGGGTCACCGTCTCTTCCAGCGTGCGCGCAGAGGCGCCGGGGAAGATCGCGGTGACCGAGATGATCGGCGGCGCGATGGCAGGATACTGCGCGACCGGCAGGCGCAGGATGGCGAGGCCGCCCGCGATCATGATGACGATCGCGATGACCCACGCGAAGATCGGACGGTCGATGAAGAATCTGGCCATCGTGCTTGTCTTCCGCCGTCAGCGCGCCGGCCGGCCGGTCGCCTCTTCGCCGGCGCCCCTGGCCTTGGCGGGGATGGGCTTCACGTCGCCCCCAGGCCTGACCTTCTGCAGGCCTTCGACGATGATCTGGTCACCGGGCGCGAGGCCTGCGGTCACCAGCCAGCCGCCTTCGACCTCGCGCTCGGCCACGATCTTGCGCCGCTCGGCCTTGTTCTCCTTGGTGGCGACGAGAGTCGTGGCGGCGCCCGTCCTGTCGCGGCTGACACCGCGCTGGGGCACGACCAGCGCGGCGACCTTCGTCCCCTCCTCCACCCGGGCGCGCACGAACATGCCGGGCAGGAGGGTTTTCTTGGGATTGGGGACCAGCGCGCGCAGGATCACCGAGCCCGTCGTCGGGTCGACCGTCACGTCGGTGAACTGCAGTCGCCCCCGCTCGGGGTGGACACTGCCATCCTCCAGCACGACGGAGATCAGCGCGGCACCACCCTCCGACTTGAGCTTGCCGCTCTCGATGTCGCGGCGCAGGCGAAGTGCCTCCGCGGCAGACCAGGTGAGATCCACGAAGATTGGATCGAGCTGCTGGACGCCCCCCAGGAGCCTCGCCTTGATCTGCTGAGCGACCGCGCCTTCGGTGACCGCGGCGCGGCCGATGCGTCCGGAGATGGGCGCGGTGACCGTGGTGAAGCTCAGCTGGATGCCCGCCGCTTGCAGCGTGGCCTGCGCCGACGCGACCTGGGCCTCCGCCACCCGCGCAGCGGCTTCGGCATTGTCCTGTTCCTGCTTGCTACCGACGCCCTCGGCCGCGAGCTGCTTGGCGCGATCGGCCTGGACCTTCGCGTTCGCGGCAGTGGCCTGGGAACGCAGCAGCTCGGCGCGCGCCCTGGAAGCTTCGGCCGCGAGGGGTGCCGGATCGATGCGGAAGAGCGGGTCGCCCTCCTTCACGTCTGCGCCCTCGGTGAAAAGACGCTCGAGCACGACCCCGTTCACCCGCGCGCGAACCTCGGCCACGCGATACGCCGACACGCGCCCGGGCAGCTCGGTGGCCAGCGTGACGTCCTGCGGGGCGAGCGTCACGACGCCCACCTCGACCGGGCCAGGGGCGGCCCCCGCCGGCGGCGCCTTCTTCTCGCAACCGGCGACGAGAGCCGTCACGAAGATCGCGGTGGCGGCGGCGAACGGGCGCATCACCCCAGTCAAACGCAGCATCTTTGTGTCCGGGATCGAGCTGGACCGTTCAGTACAGTCGGCCCAAGGTTGATGGGCTGGCACGTGAAGTCAAACGTGACCGGGGATCGCTCTTGCCTGCGTCACTCCGCGCACCCATATCGCGCGCGTGAATTTCGAGCTCACCGAAGAACAAAGACTCGTTCGCGAGACCGCACGGGACTTCGCCAAGCGCGAGGTGGAGCCGAAGGCCGCCGAGCTGGACAAGGCTTCGCGCTGGCCGACCGAGATCGTCGCGCAGATGGCCGAGCTGGGCTTCCTCGGCGTTGCCATCCCCGAGGCGCACGGCGGCGCCGGCCTCGACGCGGTGACGTATGCGCTGGTGATCGAGGAGCTGAGCCGCGCCTGCGCGAGCTGCGGCGTCATCGCCAGCGTCAACAACTCCCTCTTCTGCGACCCGCTCGAAAAATTCGGTACCGACGCGCAGAAGACCGAAATTCTCGCGAAGACCGCGCGCGGCGAGTGGCTCGGCGCGTTCGGCCTCACCGAGCCGGCCAGCGGCAGCGATGCGCGGACCATGCTGACGGCCGCCGAGAAGACCGGCGACGGCTGGACGCTGAACGGGTCGAAGAACTACATCACCTGCGGCCCGCACGCCGAGCACGTGATCGTGTTCGCCTCGACGACGCGGGATGATGTGAAGCCGCGCCACACCGCGTTCCTCGTCCGCAAGGGCACGCCCGGATTCACCGCCGGTCACCACGACGAGAAGATGGGCATCCACGCCGCCCACTCCTGCACGATCTACCTGGAGAACGTGAAGCTCGGGGCGGACGCCGTGCTCGGCCCGATCGGCGACGGCTTCAAGGTGGCGATGCACACCCTCGACGGCGGCCGCATCGGCATCGCCGCGCAGGCGGTCGGCATCGCCCAGGCCGCGTTCGACAAGGCGGTCGCCTACGCCAAGGAGCGCAAGAGCTTCGGCGGCCCCATCGCGAACCTGCAGGCGATCCAGTTCATGATCGCCGACATGGCGGTCGACATCGACGCCGCGCGCCTGCTCACCCTGCGCGCCGCCTCGATGAAGGATCGAGGCGTTCGCCACACCGCCGAGAGCGCGATGGCCAAGCTCTTCGCTAGCGAGACCGCCTCGCGCGTCGCGAACAAGGCGCTGCAGGTCTTCGGCGGCGCCGGCTACATCGTCGAGTACGGCGTGGAGCGCCACGTCCGCGACGCCCGCATCACCGAGATCTACGAAGGCACCAGCGAGATCCAGCGCATCGTGGTCGCCGCTTCGATGTTGCGGGGTTAGTCGAGACATTCCTGCGGGGAAGCGCCTCTGGTATGCGGCCTCCATGAGGCTCGGGGGAATTTCGCTGCTGTCGCTCGTCCTGGTTGCCTGCGGTGGAGGCCAGGAAGTGCCTTTGACGCCGACGCAAGACGGAGACGTCGGGAAGGCGCATCGCAACGGCCCGGGGATCGGGATGGACGCGGAGATCGGCGCGCTCGACGAGGGCAAGGTCCGCTCGACGTTCCAGAAGCAGTCCTCCAAGATCGCCAGCTGCTTCGACAAGGGCTCGAAGCGCGTCCCCTACCTGGCGGGCGAGATTCGCTTCCAGGTCCGCATCGACACCAGCGGCAAGGCCAAGAGCGTGCATGCCATCGACTCCAACCTGGGCGATGTCGAGACCGAAGAGTGCATGATGATCGCGCTCGAGGCCGCGAGCTGGCCCGCTCCTGAAGGCGGGCGTGAAGGCATCGCCGAGAGCCCGTTCGCGTTCGACCCCGGCGGCAGCACGCGACCGCCGGTCGATCTCGAAGCCTCGGCGATCGGCGAGGATGAAGGCAAGATCCGCGGTGTTCTGGGCGACTGCAAGAGGTCGAGCGGCACAGGCAAACTCAAGGCGACGCTCTACATCGACGCCGATGGCAGTGTGAAGGCGGTCGGCGTCTCCGGTCCCGACGCCGCCTCGCGAAAGGCCGCCCGTTGCGTCAGCGACGGCGCCAAGGCGCTCAAGCTCGCCTCGCCCGGCAGCTACGCCGGCAAGATCACGCTGGAGGAGTGAGCCTGCCCCGCCCATCCGGCCGAGCCGTCCGGAAAAGGGCGGGGCGGTTGAGGTAGCACCAAGGACTGCTAGGCTCGGGCTGTGAAGAAGATCATCGGCGAGATCCTGCAGCTCGTGTGGAAGGTGCTTCGTCTCTACGTCTGGAAGCTGCTGGCCCCATACATCGGCAAGCTCGCCTTCCTCGGCTTCATCGGCTTCGCACTGGTCGCGATCGCGGTCATGCTCCTGCTCGGAGCTTGCTGAACCGCGGACGCACGAATTGCGCGCTGATCACTTCAGCGCGCCGCGGGCGATGACGATGCGCTGAATCTCGCTCGTCCCTTCGTAGATGGTGGTGACGCGCGCGTCGCGAAGGTGTCGCTCGATCGCGAACTCCTTCACGTAGCCGTAGCCGCCATGCACCTGGAAGCATCGCGCGCAGATGCGGTTGGCCGCCTCGCTGGCGTAGAGCTTCGCCATTGCTGCCTCCTGCGCGAAGGGCTTGCCCGACTCCTTCAACCAGGCGGCGCGCAGCGTGAGCATCCTCGACGCCTCGAGCTCCACCTTGCAGTCGGCGATCATCCATTGGATGGCTTGAAAGTCGGCGATGGGCTTGCCGAACTGCTTGCGCTCCCGCGCGTAGCGAGCTGCCTCGTCGAGGGCGGCGGTCGCGATACCGATGGCCTGCGAGGCGATACCGATGCGCCCGCCGTCGAGCGCCATCATCGCGATGCGGAAGCCCCCGCCGATGTCGCCGAGCACCGCGTCGTCGGCGACGAGGACGCCATCGAGCTCGAGCGGCACGGTGTTCGACGCGCGCAGCCCCATCTTGTCCTCCGGCTTGCCGGGGACCAGGCCCTTTGCACCGCCTTCGACGAGGAAGCAGGTGATGCCGCGCGTGCCCCCTCCCCCCGGCAACGCAGTGGGTGCGCCGGTGCGGGCCCACACGATGAGGACGCCGGCGTAGGCGCCGCTGGTGATCCACTGCTTCTGGCCGGTGAGTGACCAGCCGCCGTCGACCTTGGTGGCAACGGTGCGCATGGCGCCCGGATCGCTCCCCGCCTCCGGCTCGGACAGCGCAAAGGCGCCGGCGGCGTAGGCGCCGCTTGTGAGCTGGGGGATGTGCTTGTGGCGTTGCGCGTCGGTACCGAAGGCGTGGATGACCTCGCCGACCATGTTGGTGACCGACATCGTCACGGCGGTCGAGGCGCAACCGCGCGCCACTTCGATCATCGCGAGCGCGTAGGCGACGACGCCGGCTTCGGCACCGCCGAGCTCGCTCGGGAGGTTGACGCCCATCATCCCGAGGTCGGCGAGCCCCTTGAGGATCTCCTTGGGGAACCGGCCTTCGCGGTCGAGCTCGGAAGCGACCGGGCGGATTGCGCGTTCGACGAAGTCGCGCGCCGTGCGCGCGACGAGGGCCTGGGTCTCGTTGGGTTCGAGGAGCATGGGTTTCTTCGGCTCCTCGCGTGGACGCAGCCTTGAGGCGCGTGTACCGCTCGGGGCAGCGACACAGCCCTATGGGGCCAACTACGTCATGCGTCAAACCAGCACCGGTCCCTCGAAACTCAAGGCGTTTCGGCTGCTCGTCGCCCTCGCGCTCCCGCTTTCGACCGCCGTCTCGGGCTGCGCGGGCGAAGGTCGCGCCGGTGTCGGCGAGACCATCGAGGCGTCGCCGAGCAGCGCACCGGCCGAGCTTGCCGCGGCTTCCGCGGCGCCTGGCGCGAGCGCTAGCGGACCAGCCCCTGGTGGCTCGGCCGCTTCGGGCACCGCGCCGGTCACCTCGGCGCCGGCCTCTGCGACGGCGGGCGCTCCAGCGACGGCGGGCGCTCCTGCATCGGCTGCGCCCGTGGCGGGGCCAGCACCGCTTCAGGCTTCGCCTCCAGCGGCCGATCCGCCAGGCGATCGCATCTACGCCAAGGCACGCCACGTCTGGATCCAACCGCAGCCACGCTCCAGCAAGGGTTGGCTCGGCTACCTGACCGTCGGTGGCTCGGTGCGCCTCTACAAGGGGGACAGGGCCGCCGCCAAGACGATGGGCGCCGGTTGCGATGCCTGGTACCGCGTGGAGCCCGACGGGTACGTGTGCGCGGGCGCCGATGCCACGCTCGACCCGGCCGACCCGGAGTTCCTTGCATTGAGGAACGGCGCCGGCGACGCGACTTCCCCCTGGCCGTTCCACTATGCCGAATCCACCGGGGCGCGCCGCTACGACAAGGTCCCCTCGTCCGCTGAGCAACGCAAGCGCGAGTGGGATCTCGAGGCGCACCAACGAAACATCGCCAGCCTCAAGAATGGCCCTGGCGATCTTCGGACGCCGAAGAACCTGGTGGGGGTCGACTTGACGCCGGCCGACGCGCCGGCGCCGACCCTTTTCGACTTCGGTCCCAAGGTGCGCGAGGCGCGCGACTCGATCGCCCCGGGCTCGACCGTCGGCTTCATCGAGCAGTTCGATGCCGAGGGCCGCACCTGGCTTTTGACCAGCGATCGCGCGCTCGTCGCCAAGGACCGGACGCGGCCGTACCCCAAAATCGACTTTCACGGCGTGCAGCTCACGGGCGAGGTGAAGCTTCCCATTGCGTTCTTCCGCAAGAAGGACCGGCCGCGCTACCGCCGCGAGGGCAACGCCTTCGTCGCGACCGACCAGCCGTTTGCGCGAAAATCATGGGTGATGCTGACCGGTCTCGAGGTGCCCGACGGCAAGGAGACCTACCTCGAGACGCGCGACGCGGGCGCCTGGGTGAAGCAGAGCGAGTCGCAGGTGGCCGCCGTCACCGAGCTGCCGATGCGCGACCTGCTGAAGCGACCCGGTCGCAAGACCTGGATGGACGTGAGCGTACGCGGCGGGACGATGGTCGCCTACGAGGGGACCAAGCCGGTCTTCGCGACGCTGATCAGCCCGGGGCGGGGCGGCGTCCCGGTACCGGGCCGCGACCCACTCAGCACCGCCTCGACGCCGACCGGCACCTTCCGGGTCGACGGCAAGTTCCTCTGGGCAACCATGGTGTCGAGCACCAACTCCTCGATCGTCCATAGCGACGTCATGTACGTGCAGAACTTCCACGGGCCGCACGCCTTGCATGGCGCCTACTGGCACGACCAGTGGGGCGAGCCGATGAGCGGCGGCTGCGTGAACCTCGCGCCCATCGATGCGCAGTGGGTCTTCGGCTGGAGCGAGCCGCAGCTGCCGCCGGGTTGGCACGGCATGCGTAGCGTGGCGGCGTTTGGTGCACCAACGGTCGTCAGCATCCGGCCATGAAGCGCGGGCCCGGCGCGCATGGGCGCGGTGTCCGGATCGCCGTCTTCTTCACCGTGCTGGCCGCGATGCTGGCAGGCCCGCTCCGATCGCAGGTGCTGGTAGACCCGAAAGCCCCCAAGGGCCCCCCAAGGCCTCAACGTCGAAGTGGTACCGCGGCTGGCGGATGTTCCGCGGCATCGCCCTGGGATTCGTTCAAGTCGAAGCCACTGCACGGCTGCCCAACGGGACGTCGCGCAAGCTCACCTTTGCCGATGTCTTCAAGGTTCGCCCGGGCGAGCCCAGGCGGCGACGTATCACCGATAAAGATCGCGTTCCCGCAACCCTCCGATCGGACCTTGAGCGCCAGCTCGAGGTCCCAGGCGTCGCGGTGCACGCGGTAGACGCGCCCCACGACTGCCCCCGGGCCCGTCGACCGTGACGCACTCTGCTCTCTCGGGCGTGGCGACGTCGTACGACGGTTCGCTCGCCCTCACCGTCGACGATGCCGGCGTGGCCCGCGTCTGGGCCCTCCCCGATGGGCGATGCGTCGCGCGGCTCAGCGGACACGGCGCCGCGGCCACCGACGTGGCAATGACCCCGTGCGGCAAGACGGCCGCGACCGCCGGGCGCGACGGCCGAATCCGCGTGTGGTCCATCGAATGGGAGCTGGGGTCCGCCGAGCCGATCACGGCGATCCCCAACGAGGTCCGGGAGCTGCTTCGTGGCGCAAGGAGCGAAGGGGGCGCGCCGGGCGATGCGCGCCGCGAGCTATCGTGGGCCGGGTATGGCAGCGCCAGCGAAGCGGCACTCGCCGAGGCGCTCGGCGCGCTCTGATCAGACTCGGGACCGGAACCCGCACGCGGGACACCGCCAGACTGATCACTTCAGGGCGTCGACGCGACCGCGCAGCGTGCTCCCCACCAGCACCCCCTCCGCGACGTAGGTGCCGGTCGAGGACGCCGGGAGGATCTCGTACGTCGCATCACCCTGGTAGGACACCGCGCGCGCGAACAGGATCGCGACACCGCCGAGCTCGCCGCCGGCGCTCAGGTCGTCGAATGTGCGGCCATCGGCGGTGGGGTGCTGCCCGCTGATGTGGAGGATTCGCCCATTGGCGAGCTCTACCTGGACGACCTCGTGATTCCGCACCGGATTGCGCTCCACGAGGAGGAGGGGAACCGCGGCGAGCCCCCCGCGATCGACGCTGTAGACGAGATCCCCGGCGCGGAGCGTGGAGATCGGTCTCTCCCCGGAGGGCGTCGCGATGAGCGTGTCCTCCGAGGCGCACTTGCAGAGGACGCAGCCCGTAGGGCACGTCCCCTCCGGCGTGGGCTCGGTGCAGAGGAGCGAGTCGCCGACCGGACCGGGGATGTTGCAGCAGAGCTGGCCTGCATCGCAGCACGCGCCTCCGCAGCACGACGCGTCGTCTGTGCAGTCGGTCAGCTCGTCGCAGGGTGCCACGCCGCACGTGCCGAGATCGCAGTACGGGCTCGCACCCTCGCATTCGACGCCGCACCCGCCGCAGTTTTGGATGTCGTTCTGCTTGTTGACGCACGCGTCGCCGCAGCACGAGAACCCCTGACAATCCTCGGCGCAGGTCCCGCCACCTTCACCGGACGACCCACCCTCGCCGCCGGTGCCCGACGCGCCGCCGCCCCCGGTCCCGGACGCGCCTCCCCCTCCGCTCCCCACGGCGGTGGACGTCGAGGTCGCGCCGGTGGTGCCCGTCGCCGACGTCGTGCTGGCGGTGCTGGTCGTGGCCCCGCCGCTGGTCGACGCGGCCGAGGTCGAGGCTCCCCCGCCCTGCCCGCCGGCCCCCACGCCGGAGTCGTCACCGCACGCCGCGATCAGGCAAGCGAGACCCGCGCCCGCAGCGAGAACCCGGGGCGACCGCCATTCGTCATTGCTCATCGCCAAAGCGTACGCGCATCCCCGCGACCTACGTCAACAGTTGGCCCACGTACCTCGAGTCCTCAATCAAGCGATGGCCTGCACGCGAAGTGCGTCGGGCGGATGATGGTCGGCACATGACGCACGTCCCCATGGAGGCGCCCGCCTCCGCAGGTTCATGATGTCCGAGCTCGTGTCGACCTCCCTCTTGGCGCGGGGTGAGCTGCGGCGAAGCGGTGCTGCTCGCGCCGAAGTGCGCGAGCAGGCCGCGCGTTCAGAATCAGAGCGCGTCGAGAAGGCGGAAGATCGCGGGCACCGGGGCAGCGATACTGCAGCGTGCGGCGACCCGCCGAGCTCATCGAACTTGCTGAACACCAGACGAATCGCGTTCGAGACCGCCTCGTCGCTCGTCATGACCAACAGGCCCTGGTCATCGATCTCGTAGCCCGCTGGCGGCGGAGCCCTGGCTCTCCAGCACCTCGCGCAGTCCGAAATCAGCTTCTGAAATTCATCGTCTCGATGGGTTCGCGGGGCTCCTGCTCAGCCCGCTCCTGGTCCTCGGGATGTGGTTCTGGGCCGGTGGTCCGCTCGACGCGGTCGAACACCTCCCGATCCCCCTCGCGCTCGTGAGCCTGTGGTTCTTCACGGCCATCGCGTACGTCGTCCACGATTTCCGCCTGAGCGGCGTGCAGGCGATGGTCGATGGCACCTACCTCTACCCGGGCACGTTGCTGGTCGTGGAGGGGGGGCGCACCTGGGTGTCCGAGCTCGCCCCTGGCGTTCGGGCGGACGTGGTGGTCTCCCACGGGGTGAAGACCACGAACGTCTACAAGGGAGGTCGGCGCTACGTGAAGACGGTGGAGCGGGGCGCCTTGCTCCGCTCATTGGGGGGCACTACGCTCGCGCCAACGCGGAGGCCAAGTTTGGCCTGCTCGTTGCCCCGAATGCTCCTCCCCTCGCTTGCACGCAGCGGCCACCGCCCCGGCCTGGCGGTGGCGATCTGCGTCTGCTTCGTTGCCTGTAGCCTCGCGGTGCCGCTCGACGATCTCGCGAGCGGGATGTCGACCGCGAACGGCGGCGCGGACCCCGAATCGACGTCCTCGGCAGGCGCTGGCGGCACCGGTGCGACCGGCACGACCACCACGGGTACTTCGACATCAGGGGTGACGGCGACTTCCACCGCGTCCTCCACGACCGCGACCACGGGTGCCGGGGGTCTGGGCGGCGGCACCGGCTCCGGGGGTTCGGGCGGCGGCACCGGCTCCGGGGGTGCCGGCGCGGCGTACGCGACGGCCGTGATCGCAGCAGCGCCCGAAGTGTACCTGCGGCTGGGGGAGGCGGCCGGCCCGCTCGCCCGTGACGCGATGGGCAACGGTGACGGCGTCTTTCGAGACGGTGTCATCCTGGGGCGCCCGGGCGCGATCGCAGGCGACCCCGACACGGCGGTCCGCGGAACGACGAGCAGCTTCCCCCACGGCGCGGTGTCTCTCGGTGACATCCTCGACTTCTCGGGCGGCCTCGTCGACTTCAGCCTCGAGCTTTGGGTCCACGTGCTGGCCGCGCCGAGCGGCAAGGACCAGATCCAGTTTCTCCTTTCCAACGACAACCGGACGAAGCCCGAGCAGCGACGCGGCTACTCCGTCGCGCTGATGCCAGAGGGCGAGAGCTGGGCTCTGATCTTCGAACGCTACGCGGAAGGCGACGCGCTCGGCGTCTACGGCTTCGGTATCCCATTCCCCATCGGCCGATGGGTCCACGTCGTCGCACGGTTCAACCAGCTGGGCTCGGCCTTGTTCGTCGACGCCGAGTCGCTCGCCGAGGGTGGGACCTCCATGGTGGGTCTGTCGCCCACCACCGAGCCATTCATCATCGGCGCCGACAGCCTCGGCAACTTCGGGTTTGCGGGTGAGCTCGACGAAGTCGCCGTGTATGGTCGCGCGCTGCCCGACGCCGAGATCCGCGCCCACCACGAGCTCGG
>Ga0105046_10012931_pt1 | contig 12939 bp, 10 predicted proteins | sample MAT03_FD_78385 | JGI IMG/M metagenome (GOLD analysis project Ga0105046, IMG submission 78385) | Freshwater microbial communities from Lake Fryxell liftoff mats and glacier meltwater in Antarctica - MAT-03 (megahit assembly) | ecosystem: Environmental > Aquatic > Freshwater > Ice > Liftoff... | reverse complement strand
TCGCAGTGTATCAAATAATCGGCTATTTGTCAATCCTCGAAATTTTTAGATGAGGTTTTCAAAAGTCATGCGTGAAGCTTGAAAATTAGATGGATGACTGGGATGCCCGGCTTGGCCACTCACTTTGCCCTCGGCTTTTTTGCGCAGGCTTTGCGTCCGTTGTTTTTCAGACCGTCACTGCTAGGCGGCTTGCCGCTATTCTGACGATTATGCGACTTCTATTTGTTTTGTCCATTAGATAAGGGCTTAAAAGTGCTAAGAACTTCCTCCGCAGCTTTCTGACAGGCATCTTTGGTTGCTGGCGTAGGGGTGCCTGTTGTAGTGACTTGGAATCTAAAGTCGGCAGTGCGATAGACAAAATCTCCCCCAAGCGAATTGCTGACCAGCCATTCTCTGCCGGCCAATCGAATTTTTCTACTTTCAGCAAATGGACCAGAATCTACATCGGCAAGTATAAGAAAACAGCTTGGTATCTCTAGATGGATCAGGACAGAACCAAAGGGTTCACCAGTTGTGTGCCGCCATTTCGCGGGACTGTACTGAATCTCAAACATAAGCTTGACACGCTGTGAATTGGTGTCTTGATAAACAGTCCATGGTTGTTCACTACTTATGGGAGCGAGCGGTGATACTACCTGCGCTGTTACTACCTTTGTTGGTTCCAGTATGATTGTCTGGTCGTTTGGCGTGGTTTCAACTGCGTTGTCGCAGCCGGTTAACAAGAAAAGAGCAAGAGATAGGAGGAGTAAGAATCTACGTATAAAGTAATTGTACTGCATAGCCTTCCCCTCACTTAAGAAATAGACAAAATATATAACAAAGTTGTCAAATGATACAAAATAAATTAAAATTTGTAGGTCGAATTAACATAAGAAGAGATAGCTTTGGCTACCTCTTCTTATGTTACCAGAAATTTGGTCCGATTCATAGCGTACATGGAATCATTTGCCTGGAAGGCAGAACTAACGATACTTATAAACCCTGAGCGCCACACCGGATCCCCGCTGTGGTGGGATTATAAGTAAAGTCTTTAGTCAGGAGGATGCGGTCTATACGCATGCCATTCTCTCTTATATAACTGTCAATGTTGCTATAATTCTGGGACAAATACAGATAAGGATTACTGCCATCCATTGCAACACTGGACCAAATCCAATTACCTGAATGATAGCCTGAGATGTCATCCGCAGTTCCAAGGAGAGAAGAATTTTGACCGACATGCAGCGAATCATCATCCACCGTTCCCCCCATACCACAAACCCAGACTCGGTAATTCGTTGCGGTTGGAAACCAAACCTGATAGGAAATTCTTGGAGTAAGGTGAACATTACTGTAGGTGAGGGGAGCCAATCCCCATACAGGAGAAATTGGGATAGCAGCCCTATAGCAGGTTCCAGTGTGGTTGGGTAGATAGGTGGAACAACTCCAATTGTATCCACCGCTAACGGGTTGTGATGAGTACTGAAATTCATTGGCTTCAATGACTATCGGAGTATTGGTCGGATCATTGATAACACCACATCCAGTGTTGAACGGATAGTCAAGATCAGGTGTAAATCCTTTTACTGGAGTTAAGTCAACTGGAACATAGCCTCCACTGTCGTTATCAAATCCATAGTGCGTATGAACTTGAAAGTGTAGGTGGGGGGTACTTGAATTGCCTGTGTTGCCAGAGAGACCAATTTGGGTACTAGGTTGCACGATAGTGCCAGTGGTAACATCAACTCTACTAAGGTGCGCATAGACGTGATAATAGGTTTTGTACCCGCCTCGCACATATTGTTGGGAGGATGTCCATACATACATGCCCCACCCTCCCGCTGCTGGGTTGGTCACTGTGGTCACGACAGTTTCGTTTTGAGTTGTACCATATACTGCAGTGCCTGTACCGATTATTACATCGATAGCATAGGTATCTTTGGCATAATGTTCAGAAGAGATACAACTCACATTATTAATTGGATAAACTCTAATAGGAGTTGTCAGCCGGGTTGGGACTCCTCTGCGATTTGCTAGGTCGTCTACCCCATTAACGGCAGCAGATTGTACATATGCTTCAGCAGATGAATGCCACATCTCTTGACTTTGTTCACCTTCTGACGAACCATCCTTGGGCAATTTCTCATTATAGATTCGTTCTGCCTCATAAAATTCAGGGCTGTTAGGTTCGGGATTAGGAATAGGTGGTGGCGGTGGAGAGTTTTGCAATTCGCGCTGCTGATCAATCTGTTCAATATAATCAGCGTCGTTGATCAACATCTGCGCATATTCTTTTTTTGCTCTCTCCGACATTTTTTCTAACAAGTGAGTGGGAACCTCGCCCGTTTGTAAACGGTAGCGTATCGCATCAGCAGCGGCAATTTGGTCAGCTAGGCGTTGCTCCCATTCTTCAATGGTTAGGTAGGGAGGCGGCGGCTCTGGATCGGAGAGTTGCTTCTGATTGATGGGTCCGGCAGCCGTAAATTTCACGGAGTTAGCGACCGTACGTAACAGGTCACGATAGCCTTCGCTGGATGAGTTGGTATAAATCTGCATAACAAGACGCCCATGCGTAATCAAATATTCTTCCGTAACCGTTGGTGGTGTATATTGAACATAAAGCTGTTGTGATGTACCACCGGGCCACTCCACATCAAGCGATACGGGGGAGAGGGTTCTTTCCAGATCAGGGCCTAAGCTAAGCGCAAAGAACGCTTTTGCCCACTGGGCTAGGTCGTCTGCTTCCGGTTTTTCAAAATCTAGATGCGTTACCGCTATCTTGTCTTGAACTTTCCCCGTTGGCGCAACCAGGGAAAGTGATCCTTTCTGGATTTCTTCAACTGTCCAGCCTGGGGGATAAGCCAAAGAATATCCTCCCTTTTCGCTTGTATAGGTGGGCCATGGCTCGTTGCTCGTTTGACTTGTATCAGCAACCTGTAGACCTTGTTCATTTGTGCTACTGCTTATAAGAAATGGAAGGAATAGCTTTGGCGTTAAATCACTTTGTGCTTGAACGGGCTGGTTTAACAAAATATACATCATGAATGACACACTCAACATGGGTAGTAATACAAATAGGCAAACACATTTTAGAATGCCAAGTTTACGGAGTACGATACACATAAAAACTCCTTTGAGAATAATGTGTTGAATTCATTGATGTACTGCTGTAGCAAGCTGGATAGCCAGCAAGAACGATAGCTACTCTTATTTGATGAACTTGCTTTCTAAATCTCCTCGCTGTTATACTGTCTTACAAAAATTTAGCGCATCTTCTGGCATCAGATACAACGTAAATGCTGATCTGCCGTCATAAGGGTAAGTCCGTATTCCAGAGCTGTGGCTGCGATAAATCGATCCGCTGGGTCTTGATGCGGAAGGTTAATTTGGCGACTGCGGAGGGCCACTGCGTGTGTTAAGGGTGCTTCGCTCAGCGAACCATTTTGCAGCGCCATTTTCACCCATTGATCCGGCGTTGTTGTATGAATGACAATCCGTTGTTTCTCAATCAGAAGCAGAAGTTCCCAAACGCTGATCGGTGATAGAAAACAGGTGTTTTGAGTGTCGCTGAGGATATCGCGTGTTGCTGCATTCAATTGTTCCGGGGCGATTAGTGTCCATACCCATACATGCGTATCGAGGAGAAAGTTCATGACCGCAATATCTCCCACTCAGCCCAGGTTTCTTCGAGGGGACTGATGATGTCGCCAACGATCTGGGCTGTGCCACTCAATCCGCCTAACCAGTCACCAGTTGTCGATACCGTGCTTGGTAATGGAGATTTCTTCTCATCCCACTCTTCGTCCAATAAGGTAATGATGACGCGGGCGCGTTGTATATGGGGAATCTTTTGCAACAACTTGATGTTTCCATTCTCGTAGATACCTGGCACCGACAGCATATAGTCTCCTTTCGCATCGCCTCAGTAACAAACTAACTCAAGTAACCTATTTTACCATGTGTTTTGGCTTTCTAATGCTTTGGACCGTTCATTTGGGTGTATCTCACTTTGTGGGGAATCCGAGTGCGTCGCACTGCCAGTGCGACGCACTCGGATTCCCCACGGTATCTTTGTTGAAAAAACACCTCGCCACCAACTTGGTGGCGAGGTGTTTCAATACCAGTTCCCGCTACCCAACAAGGATGCGCCCAATGTCACAGGTCTCGGCGTCGCAATACCAGAGCACACCTTCGTGAATGGTCATGCCATGCACTTCGTCTGGGAAGGGCACGCGCAGGACATCGAAGATGCGGCCATCTTGGGGGTCGAGCAAGTTAACTGTACCCGCCGAGGTATCCGCCACCCAGAGCAGACCGTTGTCTGCCCAGGCGATGCCATGCACACGCAAACCGGGCGCACGGAAGCGGTGAACTTCGGTCCACGTCTCCGGGTCCATCACGTGGATCATCTGCGATGGCGGCGAGGCCACATAGAGCTTGCCGTCGCGCCATTCCAGACCATGCGCGCCGGTCACCCCGGCATCGGGCGCATGTTGGCGCCAGGCGACAACGCCGGCCCCGGGTGAATCGTATTTGGCCAGTGTAGCACCGGTGGTGGGGTCGAGCTTGGCAATCTTGGATTCGTAGGTGGAGGCGATCCAGAGCGCGCCGCCGCCCAGCGTAATACCGCTGGAGTGGACGGTGTCGGTCTGCGCTTCAAAGAGCACTGCGCCAGTTTCATAATCCTGTTTGTAGATCTTGTGATTGGCCTGGTCGATGCTCCATAAACCGTCGGGCGCGGCTTGCAGACCATTGGGATGCGGAGCAGGGCTCTTAAAACGTTTTTCTACTTTGGCGATTTTGGTGGTCATTGCTCGTTTCCTTGGCTGATAGGGATGGAAAACAGTTTTCTGCACCCCAATACGATAGCACGCTAGCCAATTCGCCGCAAGGTCAGTGCATGATAAGGCTTGCCGGATAAAGGCACAGTGGCGCAGCCCGTCACCGGCTCGGCGAGTGGCGTGATTGTCCTGCCCCACGTGTCGATCACTTCAGCCTGGTACTGTTCACCCTCCGGCAGGGTCAGTTCGAGCACGGCAGGTTGCGAGACGCCAGTGTAGATCAGGTAATAGTTGTGCGCTTGTCCAACACAGGAAAACATGCGCAGCACGCCGTCGATTGGCTCCAGACCGGCGGCCAGGCCTCCCTGTTCAACTGATCGCTGATTGTTTGCCAGACGCAACTGACTTGCTCGCTACTCCTTATTCACCGGGATCCCCCATTTAATCAACAGATCGGCAACCGAGGCAAAGGTTGTCTGAGCGCCGAGCCCCCAGGCCAACAAGGACAAATAATCGGCTATGGCGGAAGCGCCAAAGATCGGATTGCCAATATACAATGTGCTGTACCCGGCGCCGGCCAGCAACAACCCGCCCAGCGCATAGGTAATCCAACCAAAATTTTGCAGACGCCGCCGGGCCTCTTCGCCGCTGGTATACGAGATCGCTTGCACATCGGGCAGCAATAGGCCGGCGGGCAACAAGGCTTCTTTGATCGTTTCTACGATGCCACGTGGCATAGCCGCCGCGCCGCTGGGCGTGGCGCTGCGGCTCTCGGTGATAATCGTTTGGCGTAGCGTTTCAATCTCCGTTTTTAATTGTTGCCATTCTGGGCTATCCGTCAGCGTACTTTCTAGCAGCTCGGTAAACGCTACCTCGGACAAGCGCCACGTTTCCTTGCTGGCTGCATCCACGGGTGAATTCTTGCGCAATTCACCTACTGTTTCGATGCGCCGTTTTACGGTTTCAAACTCTACCAATACAGTTTCGATGTCGAACAGTTTGGCGCGCAGTTCGAGCGGCGATGCGTAATCCGCCGCTTCGGCCAAGATCGTTGCGGCCTGTTGTTGCAGCTTACGCAGCACAATGGCATTGCCCTCGATGCGCGGCATTAATTTCTCACGCAGATACTGGAATTGATCCAGCCAGGCGGCGCGGTTCGCCCGCCAGCGCCGTACATACAATTCCGCTTGATCGAGGCTGGCTGTGGCCGCGTCCCAATTTTCTCGGCGCAGGGTGGCCTCCGCATCCTCCAGGGCGGGCATCAGGCGTGAACCGAAAAAGTCTTTCAGTTGGGCATCATCCTGGATCGCCTGGCGCAGCGCCGCCAGGCGGATGATCGATTGATCGCGCACTTTGCCGCGCGTTTGATAGCCGGTCAAAATCACCCCCAAGCCGACACCGAGCAGCATCACAATGAATGGCCAAAACCAACCATGCCGCACATTGACTGTCATCGGCAGCGCGAGGGGGGCGCCATGTTCGGCAAAAAAGAGTAAGTTGCCAGTGTAGGTGCCGGCGGGTGCGCCTTGTAGATTAATATTTACAGTTGCCGTTAAGAATCCGCCGCCAGCAATCTGTTGGCTAGGCAAACTGACGTTGATTTGGGACGCGGCCAGCACACCCGCGCCATCAATGGCGACCAGGTCTTGGGTTAGACTTTGCACCTTGGTTAAAGGTGAGCCATTGGTCGCTTCGTGCAAGACCACGCGGCGCACGACATTGGTGCCTTGCGTCGCCTTCATCGTGATCTGTGTGGGGTCTTGTAAGGCCAGGGTGGGGTCGGCGCGTGCGACTATGGTGAGGGGCACGACCAACTTGCCGGCCGGCTCACTATCCCAGCGCAACGTCAGCGTGCCTGTATAGATGCCCGCCTGGGCTGGCGCAGCAATTTGCAAGATAATCTGCGTGAACGTATTGGCGGCTAAGTTCTCGTAGCCGGACGATGGCATCAACGTCACGCTGCTGGCCGGCAGCGGATCGCGTGTGCGGTTATCGTCGGTGGCGTCCTGAAAATCTGAGATAAACATACGCACATTGCTGACCGGCTGGGAGGTGGTAATGATCAAGCTGGCGGTTAACGGAGCTTGCTCAATGTTGCCCACCACCTGCAAGGCTGGCGGGTCGATGCCTACCGGCGCGTTTTGCGCATAAAGCGTTGTCGGCCACAGGTAGGCGCCACAAATTAGGAAACATACAAGCCATCGTTTCATTTTATTTCCTCGCAACAAAATTCAGCCCCACGCACGCAAAGTTTAAGTGACGGTATTCGCTTGAGGCATACAATGCTCGTTGATGGTGATGGATAAGGAGACGTATGTGGATATAATACCACTAGTCGAGGATGACGTAAATAAGTGGTCAATTGCTCTAATATTGCGCCACTAGACCTGCCAACGTCATGTTGTCGGCAATGACGTTGTGCGGAATTAGTAGGTATCGCCATGGTTTACCACCGTGAGCTAGCGCGTGATTCGTGGCATGTTTACACCAAGTGATGGCCGCTTCCTGTTTTGCCAGAACATCAGCGCTTCCCAACTCATTGCTCGCCTTTGGTTCTAGTAGATAGATGCCGGTTGCGGTCTCGGCCACAAAATCGGGCTGATATTCCTTCTGCTCAATGCCTGCCTGATAATAAATTTGAAACTGGCCTAGCGCGGGCTTGAACCACTTCTCTGCCTCGCGATCTAAAATAATGGCCAGCTTACGTTCGGCGTCAGACTGGAATTTCTGTACGGGATAGAGACAGCGATGGAAGCCGCCATAGACAAGCTGGGCAATCCGGCTGCGATCGGATGGAGGCACATGGAAATCCTGCACGGGTTGGTCGGCGGGCGCGGTAAACGCGCTCGTGCGTAACGCCATGAAGCCGCGCGTAACCGTTGCCGCATAGCCCGTCGTTTTCTCCCAGCGATGTTGCTGCATTTGGGCGTGAATGAGCTGCGCTAATTGGCGTTGATAATAGCGCAGCACATTCAACACCGCTTCGGCATCGGTCAGATAGCTTTCCAGATGGCGTACCATCTGCCCGGCCAGTTCATAGAGCAGATCAGCTTGATCATCATACGCAATATCTGGGAAATCAACGAGTTGGCGCACCAGATAATCTTCGCGTCGCGCTTCCGCTGCTACTCGATTGCCCATCCTAAGCGCTTCTTGTTGATTGGTTTGCAAGCTTTGGATCAACAAGTCGCGGGCGACCGGTTGAAAATGCACGTTGCGCGTATCGAGCACAAAGACATCAAAGCCAATCGATACCTCGCCGATGGGTGCCACCACAATGCGCGGAATGTCAATCGTCAGCTGCTGCACCTGGGCCACCGCTTGGGTAACGATGGCGAGGAAATCGGGCACCGGCTCGGCTGGCAACCCTGGCAAAGTTGGCTGAACGGGTGTTATGTATGCCGCTTGCACTTCGCGCACAATGGCCTGCATAACTTCTGTCTGTTGCAGATAGGCGGATGAAGGCAACGATTCGCGCCGCTGGATTGCCTGGTAGGCCAACCCGGCCACTTGGCGGGCGACGGGCGTATTAAAGATGGCCGGCGGCGCAATGGCCCCTGCCATCTCAGTGGCGGATGTGGTGGCCGCCGGCTGACTATTCAACTGGCTGGCAATCGTGGGCGTGGCGATTAGTGCCGTTGTCCGCTGCGCCCGTTCGCTCGGATCCAGAAAGACTTGTTCCAACCGGATCACAGAATCGGGCCGGTTGGCCTCGTCGACAATCTCTTGGAATTTGTCGTGGGCGACGATGTTGAGTCGGTCTACCGCTTTGACACCCGTGCGTTTGCCAAAGGGCAGGCGCAAACCGCGGCCAATCGACTGCTCGATCAGAATACGCGCATTAGCCGCGCGCAGCGGCACAATCGTGTAGAGATTGGTCACATCCCAGCCCTCTTTGAGCATGTTGACGTGGATTACGATCTCGGTTGGTTCGGCGGGGCTTTCGACGGCCAGCAAGCGCTCGACCACCTCTTCTTCTTTGGTGGTTGAATCGACTTGCAGCACTTTATTGGCGTAGCGATTTTCGAAAAATTCCTCAGATTGGATCAGATCCAACAGCGCTTTGGCGTGCGTGGTGTCGCGTGCAATCACCAGCATAAAGGGCTTGACAATTTTGTTGCCCGTCTGGCGAGCATAGGTCTCTAACTCCACCTTGACACTTTCGTGCAAACGGATGCCATCTTCGAGTTTGATCTGCTCTAACTCTGCGCGGTTATAGTTTTGTGGCTGGAAGTTTTTCTGCGTCACCACCGCCGGCTCTTTGACAAAGCCATCTTGTAACGCTTTGGCCAATGGATAGTCGTAGATTACATTTTTAAACGGGATTGCGCCGCTGCTCGTTTCCACAAAGGGCGTGGCGGTCAGTTCCAGCCCTAAAATCGGCTTGAGTTCATTGATCGCGCGCGCCCCGGCGCTGGCCCGATAACGGTGCGATTCGTCCATGATCAGGACTAGATCCGGTAATTCCGCTAGATAGTTGAAATAGCTATCGCCAATATATTCCGAGAGCCGTTTGATGCGCGGCGATTTGCCACCGCGCACTTCGGCGTTGATCTTAGAGATGTTGAAAATGTTAACGGTGATCTCGTTGCCATAGCCGCTAAAGAGCGTGGGGCGCGCGCCGGCGCCACTTTCATAGTTGTCGCCGGTGACGATGATCGGCAGCGTGGTGACAAATTCGGCAATGCCCTTGAAGACATACTTGGGTGTATTGGGCGTGAAGTCGGCAATCAGCTTGTTGTAGATAGTGAGATTGGGCGCCAGCACAAAGAAGTTGCGCAAGCCGTGCGCCAGATAGAGATAGCTGATAAACGCGCCCATCAGCCGGGTTTTGCCCACGCCGGTGGCCAGGGCAAAGCAGAGCGACGGAAAGTCACGCTCAAAACTAGTAACGGTGGGAAATTCGCTGCCGATCGTAGCCAGCGCCGTGGCCGCATCGCCGTTTTTGTGCGGCTGGGCAATCTCCATCACCCGATCGAGAATTTCCAGCGAGTGACGCTGCGGTGGGCGCAGACTGAGCCGCCCGCTGATGGCGTTAACTTGTTTGTTCATGCCGAATGCTCCTTCGATTGGTCACGCGGTGCGTGGCCAATTTGGACAAACTTGGCTTTACGTCTTTGACCCGAGTTCAGGGAGCACGCCCCGTGCGGCTTAGCCCAGGCAAGACCCGCACGGGGCGTGCTCCCTGAACGGCATTATGGGTTTTGTTCTCCAAACAAACCGATCTGGCGCGCTTGGCGCGCGGTAGCTTCGTCCTCAGCAACCGGGTTTTTGGCAAAAACTGGGTTGTTTGCCACGGGCGCTTGCACCGGCAAATTCTCCACTTGTAAACTGTAATCATCATGGCCGTATTCACAGCGCGCCAGCACCGCGTGCGGAATTTTCTTGATCGTCAAGTTGGGATAGAGATCACCGGCAAAGGCACGATAGGCGGCGCAGAGCACGAGCAGCGTGCGTTGCGCCCCGACTTCTTCGCTCAATGCCTGCAACTGGGCGTGGGTCAGGGTTTGCGTCGTCACATAGATAAAATCGGTTTCGGTGGAATGGCCGTGTTGCCAGTAGTGCGTTTCGCTGGGCGCATAGGTGAAATTTTCTAGCTTGCAAGCGGCCTCGGCCAGCATAGCAGCGTTGTACTGTTTGTTGATCACCCAGTTGCCCCAATGATCTTTTTCGAGCAAGGAGGGAGCCAGCCGGAAGTAGCGAAAGCCGCCGCCGCCCTGCCAATCGACCGCTTTGGTAATGCCACCCTTGTCTTCACCGTCGATGACTTTTTGCAGCCGCGGGATGATGTGCGTGTGGCAATGTTCGCCCAACTCGACCATAATCCAGCGGCGGCCCATCTTGTGCGCCACCGCGCCGGTGGTGCCGGAGCCAGCGAAGGAGTCGAGAACGAGGTCGCCGGGTTGGGTTGCTAAATCAAGAATTCGTTTGAGTAATTTCTCTGGCTTAGGGGTAGCGAATGGATCTTCCAAGTTAAAAATCTTCGATTCATCTCGCGCTTCGTGATTATTTCCTACATCAGAATGGAGCCAAACTGTCGGTGCTGGTGGCCCCTCAATTTTTAGATCATTAAGAAAAGTCTTCCGCGACGGATTAGCCGTACCATCAGATCCGAACCAAATTTCATCATTTTCATCCATTTGCCGTAATGTCTCTGAAGGGAATCGGGGAGATGTACCTGGCGGTGCTGACCACTCTACTCCATTTTTAAACCGAAATGAAAAAAGCTTTTCTCTCTCAGAGCCACTTCTTTTGGCATACAATGGCGTAGCCTTCCACGGTCCTTTAGGGTGATTATCAGGATTACGATAGCGAGCATTCATCTCATCACTTCGTTCAAGTCGGTATGGACGCCAGATTTCTTTATTCGTAGCATAAACAAGTATATGGTCGTGGTTGTCTGATAACCACTTTGCATCATTGGCTATAGTATATTTTTTTTGCCATACTACGTTAGCAACGAAGTTAATACGTCCAAATACTTCATCACACATCACTTTCAAATAGTGAACCTCGTTATCGTCAATGGTGATCCAAAGCGAACCATCATTGGCAAGCAACCGCTTGATTAGCTCCAAACGATCTCGCATAAGGGAAAGCCAAAGCGAGTGTTCCACACCATCGTCATAATGTTCAAAGGCACTGCCCGTATTGTACGGCGGATCAATAAAGACACACTTCACCTTCCCCGAAAACTCCTGCTCCAACGCCTTCAACGCCAGCAGGTTGTCGCCGAAGATCAGGCAGTTGTCGAAGATATCGTTCTCGTTCACGCGGTGGGGCGCGTGGTAGCTGCGGCTGGGGTCTTCGAGCAGAATGCGCGGTTCCAGGCGCGGGCGGTTTTCCTTGCCGAGCCAGGTCAGTTCTAGTTTTTGTTTGCGTTGGGTCATTGGCTAGTTAACTTTCTAAGCTTGCTTCACTCTCGCCTATAGCGCTTAACTCGGCTTCCAGTTCTTCGATGCTGGGTAAGCTACTCTTGAGTTCGTCAGGCAAAGATTGGGTCAATTGATATTCGGAGACGCCAATCGGTTTGTGAATGTCACTCAAAGCATATTCAACTACCATTTTGTCTTTCTTTTTACAGATCAAAATTCCGATCGTTGGCTGATCGTGTTCAGTCCGTAATTGACTGTCTACGGCTTTGAGGTAAAAATTGAGCTTCCCCGCATGTTCGGGTTCAAATTCAACCGTTTTCAATTCAGCAACGATATAACAGCGCAGGCGGGTGTGATAAAAAAGTAGATCGATAAAAAATTCTCGCTCCCCCACCCGGATCAACATCTGTTTACCAAGATAGGCAAAGCCCGCACCCAACTCTAGCAAAAATTGTGTAACGTGGTTGACTAATGCCATTTCTAATTCGCGCTCGTTATATGCCTCTGTCATGCGTAGAAAGTCAAAAATATAGGGATCTTTCAGCATTTGAACAGCAAGATCAGATTGTGGTTTGGGCAACGTCAGCGCAAAATTGTGGATCGCCTTGCCTGTACGTTGATAGAGCCTGCTTTCGATCTGATGCACAAGTACGCTACGGCTCCAGTTATTGGCAAGCGTAGTTCGCACATAGTAAAGTGCTTCGCCCACATCTTTACATTTTGTAATAATCGCAATATTGTGTCCCCACGGGATCTGGACGATTTGGGCAACAACTTGTTGCCTAATTTGTTCATCTGATGGTTGCTGGTTTGTTTGGGCGTAAAATAGATGCCATTGTCGTATATATTTCAAATTTCGTTCGGAAAACCCTTGCATCTCGGGAAATTCTATCTACAAATCTCTGCTGAGTTGAAGCAGAAACCCATCACCCCATTTTGACGTAGCCTGTTTTTCCACAAGATCGGCGCCAAGCTCCCAGTAAAGAGTAAGCAACTCCGTATTGATTTTTTGCGCGGCTTTGATTTGGGCGTTACGAACTTTGTCTTTGAGTTCTGTTAGCCAAGCTTTGTACGCTTTGTCAATCAATAATGCAGGATGCATAACCAATCCTTTCAAGCTGTTTAGCATAATCTTCCCATTCCCGCGCCTTCAACGCCAGCAGGTTGTCGCCAAAGATCAGGCGGTTGTCGAAGATATCGTTCTCGTTCACGCGGTGGGGCGCGTGGTAGCTGCGGCTGGGGTCTTCGAGCAAAATGCGCGGTTCCAGGCGCGGGCGGTTTTCCTTGCCGATCCAGGTCAGTTC
>Ga0105046_10012930_pt1 | contig 12940 bp, 9 predicted proteins | sample MAT03_FD_78385 | JGI IMG/M metagenome (GOLD analysis project Ga0105046, IMG submission 78385) | Freshwater microbial communities from Lake Fryxell liftoff mats and glacier meltwater in Antarctica - MAT-03 (megahit assembly) | ecosystem: Environmental > Aquatic > Freshwater > Ice > Liftoff... | reverse complement strand
ATAGCCTCGAGTGTGGTAGTGAGCGTGATACCGCAGGGAATGTGTCGCTGTGACCCATCGTAACAGCTTTCCCATTTCACCGTTCTGACCGGGACGCAAAACCAGATGCCAATGATTTGGCATGAGCACAAACGAAAAAAGATCGACCTTATATTTCCCAAGCCCTTCGGCAAGGACTCGCAGGAAAGCATCATAATCATCTGGTTTGTGGAAGATGGCATTACGAGCGTTCCCGCGATTGATTGCATGATAGATCATCCCCGACTCGTCAACACGCTTTTGTCTAGGCATGTAATCCTCCAATCCTGAAAAAACGTTAGTGTATCGAATCTTCGCGATATAAACTACCCCCGTCCCCTTTTTCCCGTCCGTCCCCTTTTTCCCGTCACAGAGCTTCCACTGACCCTGGTCGGTGGAGCAACAACTGATCAGCTACAGACATAACAAAATCGCGAAGCGACTGCCCTACACCGACCCTGGTCGGTGTGGGCTCGATTCACTCGCGTTTGAAAGTGAATCGCGCCTCCACCGACGCGGGGTCGGTTGAGAGCTCCTCCGCATAGCGACTTCAAAACGATATTAGGCCGCGGATGGGGTGCATCAAGTGCGGAAAGGCAAATTCCAAAACCGAATCAGAATTCCTTCGACGAACCGACAGCGGCGCTTTGACCGAGATAGACAGTGCCCTCGCGGCTGATCCACCAGTAGCTACGACCAAAAGCAGCCCGGAAGACCGTTTGCTTTTCATGCGATCAACCGGTGAGAGTTACACCCTAACTGTCGGCGAGAAAGGAGTCGCCAAGTTTCAGAAATAGCCAATCCTACGGTTCACCAATTCGGTGAGTGGTGTTGTCGACGGTGAACTTTTTGTATGGCGAGACGAGAATCAACGACCAGTTTGCCCGCATGGAAGCGTCGAGATGAGAAGATACGTTTCCGTCATTGGCTGCTTCGGATTGCTCATTTGGGGTACTCCCTTAGTTGTACGACGCTCCGCGTCGTTGCAGTCACGACGCGGAGCGTCGTGCAACTAAGTTTTGTCTGGACGAGGCATTCGTACCCGAATGATCTGGACAAATCCCGCAGGCTCGATGGTCAACCTGCGGGATTCATTGGGACACACTAGTCAGTTTGTTTCGGCCATGTCGCGAGCGTGATAAGAGCTTCGCACGAAAGGTCCGGATGCTACTTTCTTGAACCCCATCGACTTTGCGATGATTTGTAGTTCGTCAAATTCCTCGGGCGGGACGTAACGGACGACAGGTAAGTACTTCGAGCCTGGTTGTAGATATTGGCCGAGGGTCAAGAAGTCGCAATCGAAAGTTCGAAGGTCCGCGAGGCAGTCAAGCAACTCCTCGCGTGTCTCGCCAAGCCCCAACATCAAGCCGCTCTTGGTCTTGATAGCCGCGTTGCTCATCTTCACATGCTTGAGCAAATCCAATGTCCATTGGTATTCGCTTTTGGGTCCTCGCACTTTTCGGTAGAGACGAGGAACGGTTTCCATATTGTGGTTAAAGACTTCAGGTGCCGATTCGATCACTCGATCCAACCCATGTTTGTGTCGCACAAAGTCTGGCGTGAGGACTTCGATGGAGGCACCGGTTTTCTTTCGAACAGCCATGACACACTGATAGAAATGCTCGCCGCCACCATCAGGCAGATCGTCGCGCGTAACGGAGGTGATAACGACATGCTTCAAGCCCAATCGAAGGGCGGCTTCGGCGACCCGGTCCGGTTCGTCATCCTCAAGCGCCTCCGGCTTGCCCCTCGAGACTGCGCAGAACCCGCATGGTCGAGTGCAAACGTTGCCCAGGATCATGAAGGTCGCAGTGTTTTGCGAGTAGCATTCCATCCGGTTCGGGCATTTTGCATTTTCGCAAACCGTTTCCAGTCGCAACTCACTAAGCAGGCCAGACGTAAAGTGATTCGCGTTCCCTTTGGGCACTTCTCGACGCAACCATGATGGCAACCGCCGGCTAGGCTCGAACAATGGAGCCACGGAACCGCAGCTCATGGACTCGACATCCGCGCTGTTTTCGCCGGGCATGGATTCGACTGGAGAAAGGACCTTCAGAATGGGGAGCTGCATGGGAATGATGGCGCGAATTGATGGAAAAATGAAATGCCAGAATGCCCATTGTGGACCAATGGCCTAATTCAGGCCAGGGATTATAGAGGTGCTGTCTACTTTTAGTGGGATTTTGGCAGCGGCCCATCGTGAAGGGATTATCAAAATTCCGCCTAAACCTCTGGCCTTAGCGACGCAAAATGACGTACATTAAGGGGACTTGCGCGAAAGCCGCGATCTTTAGGAATTGTTACGAGGTTGGTTTGATAATGAATATTCGATTTGTGACGAATGCGACGAAGACACCCAGCGCGTGGATTGCCCTGTTGTTTGGAGTCTGTTTTTGGATTCAAACGAACGCAAATTCGGTTTTTGGCAACGAATGCTGCCCATTTTGCTCCGCAGCCTCTCAAACGCTCCGCCAAGAAATCATGTCGATGGACGCGGTAGCGATCGGTCGGCTGGAAACGGATGGCCGCTTGGACGTGGACGGGACCGCTTCTTTTAAAATTGAGAAGGTACTGTCCGGTGAAAAATTGATCCAAATCAATCAAGCAATTGAAGCTAGCTATTTTGGGCCTGGCAAGTCGGCCAAGAAATTTTTGTTGCTCGGCATTGATCCTACCAAGTTGCTTTGGTCTTCCCCGCTGCCGCTTACGTCAGATGCCGAAACTTATGTTGAAGCCATCAGGAAATTGCCCGAGTCCCAAGTAGAGCGTTTGGAGTTTTTCCAAAAATACTTTGAGCACCCCGATTCTTTGCTAGCCCGTGACAGCTACGACGAGTTCGCACTTGCTCCGTATTCCGATGTTCTCTTGCTCAAAGACAAAATGAATCGCGAGCAGTTGCTCAAGTGGGTACAGGACACCTCGAAATCCCCGGACAGGAAACGGCTCTACTTCACGATGTTGGCGATTTGTGGCAAGCCCGAAGACGCCGACTTGTTTGAGTCAATGATTCGCAGCGAAAACCCAGAAGCGCGTGCGGGCTTGGACGCGCTCCTCGCCGCTTACTTGACTTTGAGGGGCGAAAAGGGAGTCGAACTGATCAAGAAAGAGTTTTTTGACAACAACGAAAGTCAGTACGCTGACATCTATTCCGCCGTCATGGCACTGCGGTTTCACGGAACGGAAGCAAACGTTTTGCCCAAAGAAGCAATTACCGGCGCGATGCATAGGCTCTTGGAGCGTCCAGATCTTGCCGATCTGGTGATTCCGGATTTGGCTCGATGGAGCGATTGGAGCCAAGTGGACAAGGTTTGCGAATTGTTCGAAAAAGCGACTGCAGAGAACAATTGGGTGCGGGTACCAGTCATTAACTATTTGCGTGCATGCCCATTGCCTGAAGCCAAGGAAAAGCTCATCCTATTGGAGAAAATCGATCCGAGTTCGGTAAAGCGGGCGAAGACGTTTTTCCCAATTCCTTCCCCGGTAGCGCCCAAAAAGGAAGACAGCTCCTCGTCGTTGACTCCTAAAGGAATCGAGCGGGCATTGGTTTTGGACGCCAATCGCAAGTCCATTCGAATCGCTTCTCTCAGTGACTCCTTTGCCGTTGCTCAGGTCGCGCGCCTCCAAGCCGCTAGACAATTCCAATTCGATTCGGCGGGGCCGCTGGCTTCGTTGCACCAACCCGTGATGCTGAACCTATGGGCTCCATTTGCCGTAGTCGTCATTGCCACTGTTATGTTGACTTTGGTCATGTGGAACATTGCGACCAGCGGCGGAATGGTCGCAGCATTGGTTGTAAAACGAAAACGCTAATCAGATGGTTTTGGACCGCGGAATCCGCCCCTCGATCCAGCTGAAACGAAGACATATAAGCAACGATGACTCAAGCTCTTTCGCAAACCAACGAAGCCAGTTATTCGAACGATGATTCGGATGACTTTGCCTACAAGTCGCTCAGCCGGGCCGGGACGCTTTCCTTGGTCTTTGGCTTATTCGGGCTGCTTGCGTGGATTTCACCGCTTCTGCTGTTTCTCCCGTTGATTGGATTTGTATTCGGAGTGGTCTCTCTCCGGAATATAAAGAAGTACCCCAACGAGCTGATTGGCACCCCAGTCGCATGGGCTGGCCTGTTGCTAAGTCTCTTCATGGTCGTGTGCTCGCCTACGCGACATATCTACATCTATTACACTGAAGTACCTGAGGGTTTCGAGCGGGTGCAGTTTGCGGTCCTCAATAGTCCTAAAGGGGCACCGGATATTCCTACTCCAGAAGCCGTTGCGATGAACGGAAAGAAAGTTTTCCTCAAGGGCTACATTCACCCAACCTCCATTTCGAGCGGTTCGGCTAAGTCGTTTGTTCTGGTTCCAGACATGGGAACATGTTGCTTCGGCACACAACCGCCATTGACCAATATGATTCAAGTAAGATTGGTGAACGATGCTTACGCTTACAAATCACTTCGTCTTCACGCGATTGCCGGTACGCTCGAGGTGCTACCCTATCTCAAGCCGGTCGAGGGGTTGGAGGGTGTTTATTACGAGTTCGAAGCCGAGCATTTTCAGTAGCGAGTCAACATGAGGAGCCAGCCGATTGTTTGCAAGTCAATCTGGATAGGCTCTATGGTAGTCGTTTGCTGTACTTGGAATTCAGACTGCATTGGTCAAATCGACGAGGGAAATCCGGTTCACTTTGCCGAGACCATTAAGCCGATTCTTGCGAGCAAGTGCGTCCCCTGTCATGGCCCCAAGATTCAAAAGAGTGGCTACCGATTGGATGTCCGCTCAATCGCAATGGCTGGCGGCGATCGTGGTGAATCACCGATTGTGCCGAGGAAAGTCGAAGCCAGTTTGCTGCTGCAATATGTTTCAAGTCCAAGCACGGACATGGCGATGCCACCGGCGGACAGCCAACTACCTCGATTGACGGCTTCCGAAGTTCGTAGTCTTCAAAGGTGGATTGAGCAAGGAGCAGAATGGCCGGATTCCGAGAGTGCCAAACAGCAAGATCCGTTGGACTGGTGGAGCCTGAAGCCGTTGCAGAACGTCACGGTACCCAACGTAGATTCCAATCCGATAGACGCTTTTATTATCGCCAAGCTGAACGATCGAGGGCTTGCTATGTCGCCGCCCGCTGATGCTCGAACATTGGCTCGCCGACTCTATTTTGATTTGATTGGATTGCCGCCATCACCAGAGGAATTGGACACCTTTGAACTGCAATCGCTGAGCAACGCAGAAGCCGCTTATGACGAGCTCGTGGAACGATTGTTGGCAATGCCGCAACATGGCGAGCGTTGGGCAAGACATTGGCTGGATGTGGTTCACTATGGCGACACGCATGGCTATGACAAAGACAAACCGCGTCCAAACGCTTGGCCATATCGGGATTACGTGATTCGAGCATTCAATGACGATAGGCCTTACGGGCGCTTTATTGAGGAACAGATTGCGGGCGACTCGCTATGGCCTGGCACACGCGATGGCATCGAAGCACTGGGTTTTATTGCCGCTGGCCCATGGGACTTCATCGGGCATGCCGAAGTCGCTGAATCCAAAACCGATGGCAAAATCGCAAGGCACCTGGACCGAGACGATATGGTCTCCAATACCATCGGTACTTTTTGCAGCGTAACCATTCATTGTGCTCAGTGCCATCAGCACAAATTCGATCCTATTTCTCAAGAGGATTACTATCGTTTGCATGCCGTCTTCGCGGCATTGGACCGAACGGACCGCAAGTACTATCCAGACGAAGCGACTCAAGGGCAATTTCTATCTCTTGAGCGAATGCGGGGTGAAGTCGAGGGAGCGATCAAGCGAATCGAGGAACCGTTAATGAAGTCTGCGGGTGAGGAATACACTGCGCTGACGAAGCGAATTGAGAGCGTTAAGAAACCGACCGACACCAATCCGAATCAAGCCTCCGAGTACGGTTACCATAGCGCCATCACTGCAAATCAGGACGAAGTGAAATGGGTGCAAGTGGATCTTGGGCAAATGACGGAAATCAGCCGCGTTACGTTGAGGCCATGTCATGACGATTTCAATGCCATCGGTTCTGGCTTCGGCTTTCCCCTCCGATTCAAAGTGGAGAGCAGCAGCGACGCGACATTTCGAGACGGAGTGGTACGTCTATCAAGTGCGCAGGGGGCTTCGTTTGATGATGACTTCAAGAACCCAGGTCTTGCGCCCGTTTCTTTCCATGCAAGCTTAGAAGAACGTCTCACCTCGCGTTACATCCGTGTTACCGCAAGCAAACTAGCAACGCGACAGAATGATTTTATTTTTGCACTGGCAGAGTTACAGGTTTTCGATGCGAACGAAATGAATGTCGCAATGGGCCGCGATGTAACTGCATTGGACTCGATTGAGGCGGCACCGCGTTGGCGCAAAGCAAATCTGACCGACGGTATCTTTCCTGAAATGCGAACGGGCGACGACAAAAAGTCGCTCACGGAGGAACGAGAGTCTCTGCTTTTGCAAACCGCAGACGCAGCGACCAGGATGGAACGTTCGGCTCTACTCAAAAGATCCGAACAGATCTTGGTCCAAATGAAACAACTACCTGAACCGAAGCAAGTCTATGTGGGTGGAATTCACACTGGGAGCGGGACATTCGTTGGCACAGGTAGTACCGGAGGCAAGCCTCGACCAATCCATTTGCTTTCGCGCGGCCAAGTAACGCAACCGACCTTGCTCATGCCTCCTGGTTCGCTCTCAGCGTTGCAGTTTCGCCCATTTGAATTCAGATTATCGCAGGACCATTCCGAGGGTGATCGCCGCGTCGAGTTGGCACATTGGATTACCGATCCCGCGAACCCTCTGACTTGGCGAAGCATCGTAAATCGAGTGTGGCAATATCATTTTGGCCGTGGGTTTGTGGACACGCCCAACGATATTGGTCGGAATGGAGGAATGCCCAGTCATGTCGAATTGCTCGACTGGCTTGCTACTGATTTTCGCGACAGCGGTGGTTCGCTTAAACGCTTGCATCGAATGATAGTAAAGAGCAAAACCTACAGACAGGCCTCGGTAAGCCACGTCCAAGGCGAACAGATGGATTCCAGCAACACCCTGCTGTGGCGACAGAATCGTCGCAGGCTAGAAGCAGAAGCCATTCGCGATTCCGTTCTGTTCGTTAGTGGCAAACTGGACAGTGCGATGGGTGGCCCTGGTTGGAAGGATTTCGTAGTGGAACATCCGGAACATTCGCCGCACTACGAGTACAGCTTGGCGGACCCCGAGAATGCCTCCACTTGGCGACGGTCCATTTATCGATTCATTGTTCGATCTCAGACTCAGCCATGGATGACTTCCCTGGACTGCGCGGATCCATCCATGCGTGTCGATAAACGCAACGAAAGCCTCTCTCCCATTCAAGCGTTGGCTTTGCTCAACAATGGATTCATGTTGTCACAGGCCAAGCATTTTGCGGATCGAGTGCAGAGCGATTCGGAAGACGTGGCGGAGCAAGTTGAATTGGCTCACCGAATGGCATTCGGTTCGAGTCCCACGGATGCGGTTCGCTCAGAGCTTATTGTTTTTGCGAAGCGGCACGGCATGCCCTACTTGTGCCGAGTTCTGTTCAATTTGAACGCGTTTACATTTGTAGATTAAGAGGACTCGACATGGAATCAAGGCGTTCTTTTTTGTTTGATTCGGTCGGGGTCGGCGGGATCGCATTGGCCTCGATGCTGGCCAAGGATGGTGTACTTCAAGCGGCGGGCACGAACCAAGAGAACACCGCTGTGCCGGGGCTTCATCATGCGGCGAAGGCGAAACGCGTCGTTCAGTTCTTTATGTCGGGAGCTGCCAGCCATATCGATTTGTTTGACTATAAGCCGGAACTCGCGAAGCGCGATGGGCAGGCAAGCGACTTTGGCGAGCCGGTCGAAGCGTTCCAGAACGGTCTCGGACCTTGGCTGAAGCCACAATGGGACTTTAAGCCATACGGAGGTTGCGGCAAGATGTTGAGCGAAACCGTTGCCCCGTTGGGCGGGGTCGTGGATGAAATCGCGTTTGTACACAATATGGTTAGCAAATCAGGGGTGCATAGTGCGGCAACCTTGCAACAGTCGACCGGGTTCCTCGTGCCAGGATTTCCCGGTGCTGGATGTTGGGTCAGTTACGGATTGGGATCGATCAATGAGAATTTGCCCGCGTTTGTGGTCTTACCGGACCATCGTGGTTTTGGTTCCAACGGAGTAAAGAATTGGGATTCGGCGTTCCTTCCCTCGCAACATGCTGGGACGATCATTTATCCAGGTCGCTCCGAACCGATCGCTGACCTTTTTCCGCACAAGACGGGATCGTTCATAACGGAACAGGGGGAACGTCAATCGCAAGCGTTGATGGCAGCTCTCAATCGGAAGCACGCTTTAGACCGCCCAGGCGATTCGAGATTGGAGGGGCGTATTCGCAGCTATGAACTTGCTGCCGCCATGCAATTGGCGGCGCCCGAGGCGCTGGACTTCTCGACCGAATCGAAGCATTCCATGGAGCTGTATGGACTTGAACGCGGAGTGCAAGAATGGCCAAAGGAAATCAATGCAGAAGAAGAGACGTTTCACTTTGGGCAGAAGTGTTTGGCAGCCAGAAGATTGCTCGAGCGAGGTGTTCGATTTGTGCAGATATGGAGTGGAAACGATAACGGCTTCCCACGCCGCAATTGGGATTCACATGAGGATGTGTTGCGGGACCACGGGCCGTTGGCGATGGGAATGGCTCGTGGGTGCGCCGCGCTGATTCAAGACTTAAGGCAGCGAGGAATGCTGGAGGACACTCTGATACTGTGGACAACGGAATTTGGCCGCATGCCATCATCGCAAGCAGGCAAGGGGCGCGACCACAACCCATTTGTATTTACGAATTGGCTATGCGGTGGAGGAATCAAGGGGGGGATCACTCATGGACAAAGCGATGAGTGGGGATACAAGCCACGCGATCGCAACGCTCCGACTCAAGTCTACGATATCCACGCGACAATCTTGCATCAGCTTGGATTGGATCACACGAAGCTGACGATTCGGAACAACGGAATCGACCGGCGTCTAACGGACGTTCACGGAAAAGTCATCCATGAACTGATTGGATGACTACCTCGATTTCCAAGCGTTTACGATTTGTCCGATCGTACTTTGGAGCGAATGGGTAATATCCCAGTTCGGATAGTGCTCTCGCATTTTGCGGAGGTCACTGTAGTAGCAGATATGGTCGCCAATTCGATTCTCATCCACGTAGGTGAACTTTTGCGGCAGTCCCGTAAACGACTCGGCAATCTTGAAAGCCTCCAAGATCGAGCAGCTATTCGCTTTGCCGCCCCCCAAGTTGTACACTTCGGCGCAACGTGGTGTTTCGATAAACGCAGACATGAATTTCGCTACGTCTTCCGAATGGATATTATCGCGAACTTGTTTGCCTTTGTAGCCAAAAACGCGATACTCGCGTCCCTCCAGATTGCATTTCACGAGGTAGCTAAGAAATCCGTGAAGTTCTACGCCCGAGTGATTCGGGCCTGTTAAACAACCTCCGCGTAAGCAGCAGGTCGGCATGTTGAAATAGCGGCCGTATTCTTGGACAACGATATCCGCTGCAACTTTTGAAGCACCGAACAAGGAGTGCTTGGACTGGTCAATGGAAAAGCTTTCTGCGATACCATGTTCATAATCAGGATCGGCGTAGTCCCACCGCGTTTCCAGCTCGCGAAGCGCGATCGAGTTGGGTCTGTCGCCATACACTTTGTTCGTAGACATATGTACGAAAGGGGATTCGGGACACGCCTGTCGAACGGCTTCGAGCAGATTGAATGTGCCAACGGCGTTGGTATCGAAGTCATCGAATGGAATGGCTGCGGCGCGATCGTGGCTGGGTTGGGCTGCGGTGTGGACTACCGCGTCAGGTCGAATCGTCCGAACCAACTCCAAGATACCATCCCGGTTTCGGATGTCGATTTCGTGATGTTCAAAGCCAGCGATTTGCTGCTGCAAACGCGACTGGTTCCAGCGTGTATCCCCCTGGGGGCCAAAGAAAACGGCGCGTTGATTGTTATCAACTCCGTGTATCTTCCAGCCTTTTGAGGCGAAATGGGTGCAGACCTCGGAGCCGATGAGGCCAGATGCACCAGTGACGAGAAGCTTCATGTGCTGGTTATCGGGTTGATTGAGTGAGCGATTTTAGATCTTCGTCCACCATCATCTTTACGAGTTCGGGCATTTTGGTCTTGGCGGTCCAGCCCAAGATTTCCTTTGCCTTGGTGGCGTCTCCCAATAAGCATTCTGGATCCGCGGGCCTCACGAAGCGTTGATCCAGTTCCACGTGATTTTCCCAGTTAAGTCCCACGTGTTCAAAAGCGGCTTGCGTGAATTCTCGAACCGTATAGCTCGTACCCGTTGCCAACAAATAATCGTCTGGTTTTTCATGCTGCAGGATCATCCACATCGCCTCGGCATACTCCTTGGCGTATCCCCAGTCGCGGGCAGAATCAATCGAGCCAAGCGTTAATTTCGACTGGAGTCCGAGCTTGATTTTTGCTGCTGCCAAGGTGATCTTTCGAGTCACAAAATTTTCAGCACGACGAGGGCTTTCGTGATTGTATAGAATCGCGTTGCAAAAGAACAAACCATGCGATTCTCTATAGATCCGGACCATCTGCGTTGCAAACGACTTCGCACATCCGTAAGGTGAATTCGGATTGAGCGGCGTCGACTCGTTCTGCGGACTCACTTCTGGGGTACCGAAGATTTCTCGGCTGCTAGCATGAAGAAACTTCGGATTTTTGGGCTGATCTCGCAAGATCTCCATAATCCGTAGCGTTCCCATGGCTGTGAGCTCGCAGGTACTTTCGGGTATTTCGAAACTCAGTCCTACGTGAGATTGGCCTGCCAAATGATAAACCTCGTCAGGTTTTGCATTGACCAGAATGCGTCGGATCGACGTGCTATCGGACAGGTCGGCATAGTGGAGAAAGAGCCTCTTACCGTAAATCTCAGGGTCATTGTATTGGCCAAGCAAACGAGGGCGATCGAGTGAACTGCTTCTGCGAACTATTCCATGAACGGTATAGCCCTTTCCCAAAAGGATCTCTGAAAGGTACGAACCATCCTGGCCTGTGATCCCAGTTATCAGTGCGCTCGGCATCGGATTTGACGTTAAAAATGAAAGGGGATTGAGCAAAACATGGGTTGGCAAACGTAGTTGCACGACGCTCTGCGTCGTGGGAATCACGACGCGGAGCGTCGTGCAACTAAGTGGTACAGAGTAAACTCTCGGTACCCCAAGGTAAAGGCTTGGCCCAATTTCCATTCCGTTTGACCCCACAAATCATTAAGTCGCTAGAATAGGCCAGATCTAGGAACATTATAGGAAACGCTATTCGAATCAAATGAGGTGTGTTTTGAATTTTCGCAACATCATTTTGACGGTCCGCTTCATTTCGGCTGGTGTCATTTGCGGAGCGTTGTTTGCTTCGGCTCCTGTTTCCGGCCAGGAGCTTAATCCAGTAAGATCGGCAACGGTTTCCGTTGCTTCTTCACACGAAGTGGTTTTGGTTCCTGAGAAAATCCGACTTCAGATGCTCGTGCGAGCCGAAAGTCGGGAGGCAGAGAACGCCATCCAATTGCTAAAGAAACAGCAAGAGCGAGTGACAAAAGAGCTAACTACACTTGGTGCCGTTTCCTCCTCGATTGAGTTTACAACCGTTACAATCTCGGTTGGCACACCTGGCTTGGACGACCCAGACGTCGCACGGCGAATGGCGCGTCAACAAGCCGCACAAATGGCTCAGATGCGCAATAACATTCCCCTACAGCTTCGCGGGCAGATGCCAACGCCCGCTGCGGAGGATCAGAACACAGAGTTGCCCCAGATTTTTACTGCCACAACTGCCCTGTCTGCCGAATGGCAACTGAATAGCGGATTGGACGAAGCAACGATTCTCTTTCCTTCAAAACTAAAAACGGCAATCGACGAGAAAGACTTCAGGGGCAAAAAACTTAAGGAGACCTTAGATCCAGAAGAACAGACCTTGATACAGTCTCTATTGGGAGTTCCCGTTTACTCTAGTACTACTCGGCAACCAGAACTTCTTTTGGTGTATGCTGCCAAGCTTTCGGATGCGCAGGAAGAGGAAGCGCTCAGTGTCGCGTTTAAGAAAGCGCAGTCGCATGCAGCAGTGTTGGCGAAAGCGTCCGGTCGAAAACTAGGTGCCCTGCTATCGATTTCAGCGAACTGGGTTGATCTCTCTCGAAACTACCCACCAGCTTATGGGCAAAACATGAGCAGTCCAATGACGGGCCTTGTAAAGAGGAACGTTCGCGAAGTAGTTAGCGAGGATCCAAGCAGTCTAAGGCAGACGGTCTCGGTCAATGTAAACTTCCATTTGGAGTAGGTGGCTAGTCCATCATCCAGTCTTAATTTGGGGGGTGGTGTCTTGGTTGAGCGACATCAACGCGATTTCTCCCCCTCGCCCCTTTTTTAGGCTGGGCTGTTAAAAATTCGGTATTGCTGCAACTTTTGTTTGCATAGTTTTTGTTCCAAAATACGACATCGCGAAGCGGTTGATGATCTAATTCCCCTCTCCTCCCTCAGGAGGAGAAGGGGAGCTAGATCATCCGCTTCGCGATGTTGCAGTCTGTCTATTCTTCTAAAACGAGGCTAGGCTTTGAATCCACGATCGAAAATCCAATTAAAACACAGTGCAAAATCCCTCACCCCCAGCCTCTTTCCCCTAAGAGGTCGTACAGCTTTTGTTTCGCTAGCAAAGGCAGGTGTAGGGTGGCACGCTTAAAGCGTAGCGATGGGCATGGAGAGCTTGGCGAATGAAACTAGTGCCGCAACTCTTAAATAGGCCTACACCAAAGCACGTAGCGGAAGCCACTCAACTTAGGTTCGTTCGATCAATTCGTGGGATAGGCTTCCAGCCTGTCGCT
>Ga0105046_10012929_pt1 | contig 12941 bp, 10 predicted proteins | sample MAT03_FD_78385 | JGI IMG/M metagenome (GOLD analysis project Ga0105046, IMG submission 78385) | Freshwater microbial communities from Lake Fryxell liftoff mats and glacier meltwater in Antarctica - MAT-03 (megahit assembly) | ecosystem: Environmental > Aquatic > Freshwater > Ice > Liftoff... | reverse complement strand
GAGTCGACTCACCTGGAGGACACCGCCGACCGACGCCGCCCAGGTGACAACCCGACCCATGGCGTGGCCCGTGTCAAGGGACCCCGCATCGCCAGCCGCCTCGAGGCCGGCCCGCATCTGATCCAGCAACCGCATGGCGGACGGTACGACCCGCAGACCCTCCTCGATCGGCATCATGTGCCTGGCCTCTCCCATGAGCATCTGCATGAGCCGGAGCTCCTGGGGGAACGAGACCGAGGTGGCGCAGAAGAACCGCCCGAAGAGCACCAGGCGGGCCAGCGCCGAATCTTCCGGGTCCAGGTCGATCCAGGCGTGATCCGCCCGATGGCGGATCACGTCGTAGCTGGCGGCCAGCCGTTCGATGGCTTCCCGCTGGACCTCGGCCACCAGTGCCCCCTTGGAAGGGAAGTACCGGTAGACCGCGCCGATCGCCGCGTCGCACTCGTCGGCCAGCCGTTGCATGGTCAGCGCGTCGAAGCCCTCCTCGGTGACGATGCGCAATGCAGTCGACAGAAATGCTGTGGTTCGGGCCAGACGATTGGCGGCCCGGACTCCCGTTGGCGGTGCGTCAGTCATCTGCTCGTCTCAGTCACCAGCTCGTCCATGCCGCCATGTCATCAGCCACGCATGCCGCCGTCGGCTCAGTCTGGCCCAGCCGACACCACCCACGCGCCCGTGCTAGCAATCTGCCATGGCCGCACGCGCCCTTCCCTCACGAGCCCGCGTCGTGATCATCGGTGGCGGCGTCGGCGGCGGGGCCATTGCCTTCCACCTGGCCGAGCTGGGCGAAACCGATGTGGTGGTCGTCGAGCGCAACGAGTTGACGTCGGGCTCGACCTTCCACTCGGCCGGACTCGTGGGCCAACTCCGCAGCTCGCTGCCCCTGACCCGCATGATGATGCACAGCGTCGAGACCTACCGACGGCTCGAGGCCATGGGAGCAGAGCTGGGCACGGCGCCGGGTTGGACCGAGATCGGCTCGCTCCGGATCGCCAGCTCCGACGAGCGAATGGAGGAGCTCCGGCGACAGCACGGTTGGTCCAAGACGTTCGGGCTCGGAATGGAACTCCTCAGCCCGACCGAGTGTCAGGAGCGATTCCCGCTCATGACACTCGATGGCGTCCGCGGCGGGATCTTCCTCCCGACCGACGGTCATCTCGATCCATCGTCACTGACCAACTCCTTCTTCGCCGCGGCAAAGCAGCTGGGCGTCTCGGTACACACCCACACACGGGTCACCGGGTTCGGCGTCCAGCCCGCGAACTCGGGCCGCGGGACCCGCGTCACCCGGGTCGACACCGATCAGGGCTCGATCGAGTGCGAAGCGGTGATCGCCGCGTGCGGCATGTACACGACCGAGGTCGCCGCGCTGCTCGGCGTCACAGTCCCCATCGTGCCCATGGCCCACCAGTACCTGATCACCAAGCCGATCGAGGGGGTCACGTCGGATCTGCCGTCCATGCGGGATCCGGACAATCTCGTCTACTTCCGCAACCAGGGTGGCGGCCTGGTGGCCGGGGGATACGAGCGGAACCCCGCGCCCTGGTCGCTGCACGGCGTACCCCGGGACTTCAACTATCGACTGCTCGACGAGGACTGGGATCGGTTCGCTCCACTCATGGAGTCGGCGATCACCCGGGTGCCGGCCATCGAGCAGGCGCAGATCATCCAGCTCCTCAACGGGCCGGAGGGCTTCACGCCGGACAACGAGTTCATCCTCGGACCGAGCGAGGTCGACGGCTTCTTCGTCGCCGCTGGCTTCTGCGCTCACGGCATCGCCGGTGCCGGTGGAGTGGGGCGGGTCATGGCTGAATGGGTGCTCGATGGGACACCGTCCATCGACTGCTGGAAGATGGACATCCGACGATTCGGCGGGGCGTACTCCAGTAGGGATTTCGCCCGGGACCGGACGGTCGAGGTGTACTCGACCTACTACGACATCCACTATCCGAACGAGGAACGCCAGGCCGGCCGGCCGCTGCGACGCAGCGCGGCCTACCCGGCGCTGGCCGCTCTCGGCTGTTCGTTCGGCGAGAAGTCAATGTGGGAGCGGCCCAACTGGTTCGAACCGAACGCGAAGTTGAACGTCGGTATCGACCTCGAGGCCCAACGTCCCCATGGTTGGGCCGGCCGGCACTGGCATCCGGCCATCGCCGCCGAGGCCATCATGTGCCGACGAGCCGCAGCGATATTCGACGAATCCAGCTTCGCCAAGCTGAGGGTCGAAGGCCCCACCGCTCTGGCGCTGCTGCAGCGGCTCTGCGACAACGACATCGATCGGGCGGTCGGGTCGATCGTGTACACCCAGTTACTGAACGACCGCGGTGGGATCGAATGCGATCTCACGATCACCCGACTCGGCGACGACCAGTTCCAGATCGTGACCGGCACCGCGTTCGCCACCCACGACCTGGGCTGGATCCGCCGTCAGGCGGCACGCCTGGCGGAGGGGGCGGGCGCCACCATCACCGACGTGACCGCAGGCGCTTCGGTCCTGGGCATCTGGGGGCCGCTGGCCGAGACGATCGTCCAACAGTTGACCGACACTCCCCTGGCCCAGGCCTCGTTTCCCTATCTGACCGCACAGCGGTGCTCCATCGGCCCGGTGCCCACGTTGGCGTCACGGGTGACGTTCGTCGGCGAGTCCGGCTGGGAACTGATGTGCCCGACCGAGTTCGGCGCCACGCTGTGGGAGCTGTTGTTCGAGGCGGGACGCGACCACCAACTGGTTGCGGGCGGCTATCGAGCGATCGATTCGCTCCGTCTGGAGAAGGGGTACCGGGTGTGGGGCGCCGACGTCACGCCGGACGACACCCCGGACGAGGCCGGGCTCGGCTTCTGCGTCAACCTCGACCACGGCGACTTCGCGGGCCGCGAGGCGCTGCTCGCCCGTCGAGCTGACGGCGGGCCGGCCAAGCGGCTGGCATGTCTGGTCCTCGATGACCCCCGTACCGTGGCCATGGGCTCCGAACCGGTCCGGTCGAACGGTGGTGAGATCCTGGGACGGGTCACCTCTGGTGGCCAGGGCCACGCCACCGGGACGTCGATCGCCTACGCCTACGTCCCGACCGAACTGGCCGTCCTGGGTTCCCGAGTCGACGTCGAGGTCTTCGGGGACTGGGCGGGCGCCACTGTGTCCGCCGTGCCGCACGACCCGAAAGGGCTGCGTGTCCGGGCCTGAGGTCGACGCCATCCTCGATCGATTCGATCGTTTCGCCGGGCGCCACCGAACCGTCGAGGTCCTTGCCGGCGGGCTCACCAACACCAACTACCGGGTCACCACCGACGACGCCGTGTCCGTGGTGCGGGTCTCCACCCCGGACGCGTCGTTGCTGGCCATCGATCGGGACCATGAGGAGTTGAATGCCCGCGCCGCGGCGCGCGCCGGCGTGGCGCCCGAGGTCTACGAACGACTGACCGATCCGCCAGTGCTCGTCGTCGACTACATCGAATCCGAGACCCTGACAGCGGCAGCGGTCAGCCGGGGCGACCGACTCGATCGGATCGCCGACGCGCTGCGAATGCTGCACGCCGGTCCGTTGTTCGCCAACCGGTTCGACATGTTCGAGATCCAAAGGCGCTACCTGGCCATATGTTCGGACCGGGGACTGGCCCTGCCACCCCGGTATCTGGAGCACTCGGTCACGCTCGATCGGATCGCAGCAGCGCTGGCGGCGCGGCCCGAGGCCCTCGTCCCGTGTCACAACGACCTGTTGGCCGAGAATCTGCTCGACGACGGCCAGAGGATCTGGATCATCGACTACGAGTACGCGGGCAACAACGAGCCGAGCTTCGAGCTGGGCAACCTGGCCGCAGAATCCGGCTTGACCACCCAGCAGCTGGCCGATCTGTGCGCGGCCTACTGGGGCCGGACATCGACAGCGGATGTCGCTCGGGCGGAGCTGTGGGGGTTGGTCGCCCGGTACGGCTGGACGTTGTGGGCGCACATCTCAGCTGACATCAACCCGCTCGACTTCGACTTCATCGCCTGGGGCCGGGAGAAATACGACGCCTTCGAGACCGTCACGGGCTCACCGAGATTCGGTTCGCTGCTCGATCAGGCCGCGGGGTGACGTGCGTCACGTGTAGTGTCGAGGGCTTCACCATCCAAGGGAGACCCACATGACCCGTAGACGCAAGATGTTGTTGACAGTGACCATGTTCGCCGGCCTGACGTTCTCGGCGTCGAGCTGCGTCATCCCGCTCGGGAACGGCTGCAACCTGCTGTTGTTCGAGCCGGGCGTTCAGGCAGGCGTGGCCTGCAACTTCTAGGAACCAACTTCCGGAACAACCCCGGAAAATCTCCGACAGCTCCGGGGCGGCATCCATCAGGGTGTCGCCCCGGCGTCGCGTCTCGGTCGAGCCGCATGGTCGACAGCGCGGCCTGACACCAGAGCGTGACAACAGCCGGAGATCTCAGCGCAACGGCGCGTAAGGGTCCGGATCGCGTGGCGGGCCGGGCACCGCGACCACCGCTGTCGTCGGATCGAAGACGTCCGGCGCGGCCTCCGGCCACTGGCCGGGCAGCACCCGTCGCCCCCCGTCGACCCATCGCCAGACACCTCGACCCATTCGGCCGAGTTCGTCGAGGCCCTCGGTCGTGGCATCCCACCAGACCTCGGCCTGGTCATCGACGCCACAGAAATCCAGTCCCGGGTGGAGCCCACGATCTCCGAAGCTGACCTGACCGAGGGTGGGCGATCCGGTGAGCGTCGGAGCGCCGAACAGGGCGTCGCGGAAGTTCTCGAGCGTGAGATCCGGACCGGCGAGCTGCAAGGCGACGTGCAGCAGGACGAAGGGGGTGAAGGCGAGCGAGGCCGACGCTCCCGGCAGCGGTACCGGCTCGTCGAACCACCACTGCCAGAGTCCCGCCGCGTCGTTGTAGCCGTCGTCCGGCCGGACGAACAGGTTGGCCGGACCGAAGGCGTGGGCCCACTGACGCTGGTCGTAGGTGCGGGGCAACAGGTTGATGTCGATCAGCGCTGTCCCGGTGATGATCCACTCCGGGAAGTAGTTCTGCTCGGTGGCGATCTTGGTGAGTGTGCCTGGCGAGAAGGGGTCGCCTGTGTAGACGACGGTCGTCACCCCGGCCTCCTTGAGCTTGGTGATCAGGTCCCGGCCCGTGGTGGCCAGCGACGTGGGATCAGTGAACGCGGCGTCGGCCGCGAACTCGTATCCCCACCGACCACGGTCCCGTTCCAACACCTCGGTGATGTCTGACGCAGATGAGTCCAGCGCAATGTGCAAGGAGCCGAAGACCCGCTCCCTGGAGTGCATCTCCGGGTCGCCGGCATGAACGGCGGGACGTCCCATCAGCCGCTTCCCGATGTACTCCTGGACCATGAGGCCGCTCTGCTCCGGATTCTTCTGGAGGCTCCAGACATACGGGGCCCGCTCCTCGTGCCATGACGTCGACTGCCCCGGTGCGCAGTCCCAGCACATGATCTTCAGCCGGGCGAGGGCATCGGCGAAGGCGTCGGTGAGCAGCGGCCCGCCGAGCACCGCGAACGGCTGGAGCTCCCGGGCGATGGCCTCGGCGTCGGCCACGGCAGCCACCTGGTCGTCGGCCGGACCGGTTCCCTGGAACTCGACCACCTCGATGGTCCGTCCGTAGGTCTCGTAGTACCGCCCGAGGATCTCGGCATAACCCCGCCGCGCCCGGAGCCCGGACTCAGGATCGAGCGAACCGGAGGAGATCTTGGAGATCAGCTCGTTGATCCCGCCGCCGCCGGCCCGGTACACGACGATCCGCACACTGGTTGTCGTCACCCCGGTGGCAGTTGCTCCCCCGTTGTCGCCGGCGAAGACGGCGAAACACTCCGACGGCAGCGTGGTGGGCAGCGCCAGTCGGCCGGTCGTCTGATCACAGCGGTCACCCCAGTCGAAGTCCGCCGTCGTGCCGTCGGCCTGGGCCCGGGACCAGCTCATCACCCCGTCGGGCAGGTCGATGTCGGCCACGTCTCGTGCCACCCGGACCGTCGACGACGCCGCTCCGGTCACCGTGTCGATCGGGTCGGTGACCAACAACCAGCCGACCAGGCCGAGCGCGACCAGGCCCAGAGCGATGACCCCCCGGTACCTCCGCAACACCGGGCCGATGGTACCCGGCAGGATCCTGGGCCCAGCCGTCGGCAAGACTGGTCCCCATGACGATCGTGCGTGGCCGCCATGTCGTGGTCACCGGTGGTTCCGAGGGCATCGGTGAGGCGGTCGCAGAGACGGCCCGGCGCAGAGGCGCACGGGTGTCGATCATCGCCCGACGCTCCGATGTCCTCCGTGAGGCTGCGGCACGGATCGGTCCGGGCGTGGCCTACGCCACCGCAGACGTGGCCGACGCCGAGCAGCTCGGCGACGCCATCACCAAGCTGGAGGCCGAGCACGGTCCGACCGATGTCATGGTGGCCAACGCGGGATACGCACAGCCCGCGACCTTCCTGGACACCTCACTGGAAGAGTTCACCCGGCAGATGAGCGTGAACTACCTGGGGGCGGTCAACGCCATCCGGGCCGTGCTGCCCGAGATGATCGCCAGGCGCTCGGGGCACCTGGTGCTCGTGTCCTCCACGGCCGGCCTGATCGGGGTCTACGGGTATTCCGCCTACTCCGCCACCAAGTTCGCGGTCCGCGGTCTGGCCGAATCGTTGCGGAGCGAGGTCCACCCCTTCGGAGTCATGGTCTCGGTGGCCTATCCGCCGGACACCGAGACCCCGGGCTTCAGAATGGAGCGCCGAACAAAGCCACCGGAGACCGCCAGGATCTCCGGAGCGATCACGCCCCGTTCGGCCGATGTGGTGGCCGCAGCGATCGTGGACGGCATCGAGCGCGACCGCTTCGCCATCACCGCCGAGGCTGCCACCGCCACCCTGGTCCGCGGGGCCGGGATCCTCGGCCCGCTGATCCGCCGGCGGATGGACCACGACGTGCGCCAGGTCCAACGAGATCACGACGACCGCCAGCGCAGGTGGTGGTCCCGATGACGGCCCCGTCAACTGGTCGGCCCCGCTCGATCGAGGAGCTCCTGGCCCTGCTCGCCCGGGCCGACGGTGCCGTGGACTCGACCAGCCGCAACGGCGACCCGATCGGCGTCCTGGCCCATTCGCTGCAATGTGGCGAACTGCTGTGGCGCTCTCACCCGAACGACGACGAGCTGATTGCCGCCGGCCTGGTCCACGACCTGGGACACGTGGTGACGCCCGGACGCCCGAGCGACCACGGGCGCATCGGTGCCGAGCTGATCCGACGACTCCTGGGCGACGGAGTGGCCGAGCTCGTGGCGCTCCACATACCGGCCAAGCGGTACCTCGTGGCGACGGGCGGCGACAGCAGCACCGCCACCGCCTATCAGGACATCCTGAGCCATGACAGCACCGTGTCCCTGGGAGCGCAAGGCGGACCGATGGATGCCGCCGAGGTCGCTGATTTCGCGTTCTTACCCCACGCCGAACGGGCCGTGGCCCTCCGACGGGCCGACGACCGGGCGAAGGTGCCGGGACTGGCCGTGCGTCCCGTCGAGTTCTGGCGCCCGCTCCTCGAACGCGTGCGGAGCAGCTCCGCCGGTCACCGAATCTGATGGCCGGCCGTCGCCCACCCGAGCCGCCGGAGCGCCCGGAGAGGTCACCCACACGCACACCACGTCCCGCCAAGCCCGGCCCGCGACAGGCTCCGTCGGGCAAGGCCGGGCCCGGAAAGGCCCCGTCGGGCAGATCTCCCTCGGGAAAGGCCCCGTCGAGGAAGCGCTCTGCTCCGAAGCCGCGACCTGCATCGGGGCGACCGGCGAACGGCCGACCCCGGACCACCGGTCCCGTCGCTCCCCTCCCGGCCGGCCCGGCGTGGTCGCCGTTGCGAACGGCGCGCCCCGGCGCTCAGATCGCCTCGAGCGGCGGCTGGTCCCCCACCCGTCGATTCCGGCTCGTGCGGGCCTTCGGCTTGGCCCTGATGGTGCTCCTCCTGCTCAGTCTGTGGCGGGGTTGTGGATCCGAGACGGCGACCACGTCGAACGACCGCAAGCCGACGACCACCACTGCTCCGTCGGCGGCGGTCGCGCCCGCCACGGTGAACCTGGCCGTCGCCGCGCTCGATTCCAAACTCCCCGGGGCCACCTACCAGGGTCCAGCAGCGGTCGCCCAGGGCAAGGTCCTGCTGCTCGGCGGCATCAACGGGCAGCGACAGTCCACCATCAAGGCCTGGCAGTTCGATCCGGCCTCCGGCGGGACAGCCAACATCGCCACGATCGGCACCAATACGAACAACGCTGCGTCCGCGGCGGTGGGTGAACGCGTCTTCCTGTACGGCGGCGGACTGAAGGGCGCGGCATTCGACACCATCGATTCGGTACGGGTCGGAGCGAACACCCGAAAGGTGGCGGGCAAGCTGCCGGGACCTCGCACCGGCGCGGTGGCGGTGACCGCCACCGAGAGCGGCATCATCTACCTGGTCGGCGGCGAGACCGGTGCCGGGCCGGCCCTCGATGTGTTGTCCTCGGCCGACGGCGTCACGTTCACCACGTTTGCCACGCTCGCGCAGCCCGTGACGTCGCCAGCCGTCGCCATCGGATCAGGCTCGATCTGGATCTTCGGTGGCACCTGGGCAGACGAGCCGTTGGCCACCGTGCAGCAGGTCGAGCTGGCGTCTCGACAAGCCACCATCGCCGCACAACTCCCGGGGACGCTCTCCCACGCAGCTGGGTTCACTCTGCGGGGCGCCGTCTACGTGGCGGGAGGACGAATCGCCGCCGGACGAACCGACGATGTCCAGCGATTCGACCCCACGACGCTCACCCTGACACCGGTCGCCAAGTTGCCCGCACCGTGGTCGGACGCCGCAGTGGCAACCATCGGCGACGTGACCTACCTGCTGGGCGGGCTCAACCCCAATCCCACCGACCAGATCGTGTCGATCACCGCCAGCTGAGCTCAGTCGATCCGCACTTCGGAATCACCCGTTGCGTCGATGGACACCCGTCGCTCCCACCTCCCTGTTCCGCGAGTCCAGCCGCCGAGACGAACCGATTCGCCTGGCACGCCGAGCACCCTGACCAGCAGCGATCCGCCCGGGCCCTCGACCACGGATCGCACCCGGTTGCGACCGGACGGGCACAGCAGGTCCAGGTCCCCGATGACGGCGTGTCCGCCCGCAGACACCGGCACCACCACACGATGATCGAGGCCTTGGTGCTCGAGGGAGACCGGCCACGAGAGCCCGTCGACCGGCCCCTCGAGCACCGAGTCGGGCGAGTCGGGCGCGGCCAGGAGATCCACCACCACTGCTCGACCGGTGACCGCCGTCGGTGCGTCGACTCCCAGGTCCGACACGCTGATCACACCATCGAGTCGGCCAGCCGGCTCCGTGCAGTTGAGCGTGACCACGTGGGACCATCGGCCGGGATCGTGATCGATGTGCGTGGCGGCCACCAGCAGCACCGCCGACGTGAAGGGATGTCGTCGCAGGCTCCGGTCGACTGCGGCCAGAGGGACATCGGGCGACACGATGAGGCCGTCGGCTCGACAGGTCGAGCGGACCAGATTCACGTCGGTGGCGCCGAGTCGATCGCCGATGCCGACTGGTCCGGTGGAGAGCACCGCCAGCAACGCCGCGACCCTGGCCTGATGGGGACTCACCACGTCGGCCGTCCGGAACACATCGGTGAACGGAGTGAGTCCGAGGGATCGGGCCAGGGCGCTGGTGATGGCGAACCAGGCCCACAGGGCGTGGGGCCCGAGCATGTAGCCGGTGTCGCCTGATGTTCGCACCGAGGTGACCACGTCCAGCGTGGACGCCATGACCATGTCGGCTGGTGAACCCATGCACCACTGAGCGGTCATCCCCCGGTCGATCAGCACCCGATCCATGGCCCGCTGCCACTCCTCGGCGCGCCCGGGCCGCTCCCGCAGTCCCCGCACGGCGAGGAAGCACTCGATGAGCCAGTCGTGCTCGAAGACCTGCACCCCCCAGGACGACGCCCGGTCGGCCAACAGCCCGTAGTACGCATCCGGGTCGGTGGGGTGTGCCGTGCCGACGTCGATCCAACAGTCGAATCGCTGGGCCAACGGCGAGGCCGACGACAGATGTCGGCAATGAGTCACCAACGGCGGGTTGCCCAGCTCGGCACGCAGCGTGGCGACACCGCCGGGCAGGATGTCGTGGCGCGCCTCCCAGTCGATGAGTCCGGTCGGGGGCACCACCCACTCGTCGGTGTCGAACGGGCGGATCACGGCGTGTGGGTAGAACCAGCTGTCCAACTGCACGGCATGGACCGACACATCGGATGCCCGGAGGTCGGCCAGCGTGGCGCTGAGCGTCTCGGTGACCGTGCGGTCGCCTTCGGTCCGGTACCAGTAGGCGCTGCCGTTGTCGGTCCAGTACGACAGGTGCGAACCCAGCACATCATGGCGTCGCGGCGCAGCCCGACCGAGCCGTTCGGCCACCAGGCCCGTCCACGTGGCCATGGCGTCGGACACGCTGTCGGCGTGGATGACGGCCAGTGTCGCCGACGTTCCGGCGGGGATACTGGCCAGGTCGCCCTGCCACCCCCAGCGGACGGTGCGAACGTCGTCGGAGGTGTCCCGAGGTACGGCGATCACCTGATCGAACGGTGCGTCGATGGGACCGAGGAAGATCACGCCGGCGTCGTCGTCGGCGATCCAGAGCGGCTGGACCACTGCGGGACGAAATGGCCACCGCAGCCAGTCGTCGAGGTCGGCCGCCTTCGCCGTGGTGGGGAGGGCGAACTCCATGTACTGGTGGCCCATGGCCACCGCCCCACTGGGGAGGCCACCTGGCCTTCGATCGGCCGGATCGAAAGCGAGGCCGGTGCTCGGCCGGTCGAACTCGCCGGTCGCCTGGTCGTCGATGTCGTCGATGGCGGTGAGCGTCACGAGCAGTACACCATCGACACCCGCTGTGGTGGAGACCCCGATGGAGATGCCCGCTGAGTCTCCGAGGGCGCCGGCCAGGCCTCGCCGGGCCGGGGTGGCCGGGCCGAACCAGTCCGGGTGGTCCGTGGTCCCGAGCCGGATGCGGTCACCCTCGATCGTCGCCACCAGGGCACCAGCCTGTAGTTCGGTCATGACACCGATCCTGCCACCGGACACTGCTCGTGGACGCGACGCGTAACGTGCGGCGCCGTGGAACCAGTCACAGACCCGACCCCCGATCCGGCTCCGATCACAGCCTCCGGCCCACTGGCCGGGCTGATCGTGACCGATCTGTCTCGGGTCGTGGCCGGCCCCATGGTCGGGATGATCCTGGGTGATCTGGGGGCCATCGTCACCAAGGTCGAGCGCCCGGGGGCCGGCGACGACACCAGGCAGTGGGGTCCTCCCTGGCTGGAGCACCGCGACGGCACCAGGACCGCCGCGTACTTCACCGCCGTGAACCGCAACAAGCAGGCGGTCGCCGCCGACTACGCCACCGAAGCAGGAGCCCGAGTGGTGCGCGAACTGGTCGCCGGGTCCGATGTGGTCATCGAGAACTTCCGTCCGGGCACCCTGGATCGGTACGGGCTGGGCTACGAGGACCTGGCGGCCGGCCGGACCGGTCTGATCTGGGCGAGCGTCACCGGCTTCGGAACCAGCGGTGCCGCGGCGGAGCTACCCGGCTACGACCTCCTGGCGCAGGCCTCGTCGGGCCTCATGTCGGTGACGGGCGACCCGGCCGGTCCACCCATGAAGGTGGGCGTGGCCGTGGTCGACGAAGTGGCCGCGCTGTGGACCACCATCGGGATCCTCGCCGCGTTGGACCACCGCCACCGAACAGGGCTGGGGCAACGGGTCGAGGTGTCGCTGTTCGGAGCGGCGCTCGCCACTCTCCTCAATCAAGGTTCAGCCCACCTCGTCGCAGGCGAGGACCCGCAACGAGGCGGCAACGACCACCCCTCGATCGCCCCCTATACGACGTATCGGACCAGCGACGTCGACATCGTGGTCGCCGCGGTGAACGATGCACAGTTCGCAGGAGTCCTCGGGGTCGTGGGGTTGGACGGGAGCACGGGGGCCGACCTGACCGGTGACCCGCGCTTCGCCACGAATGCAGACCGGGTGGCGAACCGTCGGGCGCTCGATGCGGCGCTGGCCGAGCGGCTGCTCAGCCGATCGGCGGCCCAGTGGGTGGCGGAGTTCACCACCGCCGGGATCCCGTCCTGCCAGGTCCGGACCGTGGCCGGCGGGTTCGCGCTGGCCGCAGAGCTCGGGCTGGATGCCGTCACCACCACGGTCGAGACCGATGGCACGGTGATCCGGACCGCAGCATCACCACTGGGCTTCAGTGCCACGCCGCTCGGACCGGCCACGGCCCCGCCCCGCCGGCCGCGCTGAATGACTGGGTGCGATCAGGTCGGACGGCAATCCGGTTGCCGGCCCGGATCAATCCTCGAGAGCACGCCGATCAGCTGATCGAGCAGCTCGGGCCCGAGGTTCAGCAACTCGTCGGGCGGCACGTGCATGAACGCCAGGACGCGGGCCTGGGCCTCGAGCCCCGAAGGAGTGAGGGCGACCTGCTTGACCCGACGGTCAGCTTCGACGGATCGACGTTCGACGAAGCCCCGCTCCTCGAGCCGGTCGACCTGCCAGGTCACGTTCGACGCGTCGCATCGCCACGCCTCGGCCAGATCCCGCATGGGCTTCGGTTCCTCCGCCAACAGCGAGAGCAGCGCAAAAACGTCGCCGGGGGTGATCCCCAGTTCGGCCGCCACCTCCGGAATCCGGTGGCGTCGCGCCACGACCAGCGAGTGGATGATGGCCCACGCTTCGGTGGCTCGCTCCACTGTTGCCAGATCCGCCGTTGCGGGGCCCGGCGGCGGTGGCGAAGGAGTGTTTCGCTGCCCCGTGCCCTTCCGCATCACCACAGGATATCGGCCGGACACAAAGATTGGACAACTTCGATCATTGAGTGACTACAGTGATTGAATTCACTCAAGCATATTCCAGCACGAAGAGGTCCTCCAT
>Ga0105046_10012928_pt1 | contig 12942 bp, 11 predicted proteins | sample MAT03_FD_78385 | JGI IMG/M metagenome (GOLD analysis project Ga0105046, IMG submission 78385) | Freshwater microbial communities from Lake Fryxell liftoff mats and glacier meltwater in Antarctica - MAT-03 (megahit assembly) | ecosystem: Environmental > Aquatic > Freshwater > Ice > Liftoff... | reverse complement strand
GTCGACGTGCACGCCGCGACGAGGACGACGACCGAGAGCAGCCAGGTGGTCGCGGTGAGGCGAAGGCGTCCGCTGGTGCTCGAGTCCGGCCTGATCCCTGCATCGTAGGTGGGCGGGCACGGGGTTCTGCGATCAGAACCCCGTGGCGTCACCGTCACGGCGGGGTGTCGTGCGGACGCGCCGACGCCCCTGCTGGTCGCGTCCATCGATCATCCCGTCGTCGCGTCCCGAGCGCCGAGACGTAGGAGCCGGCGGGCGTTGGCGTCGAAGGTGGCGGCGAGGACGGCGTCGCCGTGGCTGGGGTCGAGCGACTGGTCCCATCCGGCCAGGTTGGTCCCGGCCACGACGCGGTCGGTTCCCAGCGCGGCGACGAGCGCGGCGAGGGCCCGGGGTCCGCCGACGTGGGCGTCCCACCACAGGCGTGCCAGCCGCTCGGCCACCGCGCCCGGCGGCGCCAGTGCCTCGGGCCCCCACGGGCGCGTCCGGGCGGCGTGCTCCATGCGCTCGGCCAGCCACGAGGTGGCGCCACCGCCGTGGCTCACGCACACGTCGAGATCGGGATGCCGGTCGAGCACGCCGCCGAGGACAAGCGTTGCCACCGCCAGGGTCTCCTCGTACAGGAACCCGAGCCACAGGTCGCCGTCGAAGCGAGCCAGGCGCTCGTCGCGCCGCGGCCGGCCGATCCCGTCGGGTGCGGGGTGGAGGAACACCGGTATGTCCAGCTCGACGCACGTCGCCCAGACCACATCGAACGCCGGGTCGTCGAGAGGCCTTCCGAGGTCGGTGCCGAGGTAGGCGCCGAGCAGGCCCAGCTCGCCCACCGCCCGGCGCAGCTCCTCCGCGGCGCGAGGTGGAGCCTGCATGGGGAGCTGGGCGAACCCGGCGAGCCGGGTCGGGGCCCGGGCCACCAGGTTGGCCAGCTCGTCGTTGTGCCGGCGGCAGAACGCCTCGGCCCAGTCGGGCTCCACGTGGGAGAAGTAGGTGAGCGGGTTGGGGGACAGCACCTGCAGGTCGATGCCCGCGGCGTCCATGGCGGCCAGGCGGGCATCGAGGTCCATGAAGGGGCTGCCGCGGTAGCGCACCCCCACCAGCTCGTAGTCGCCGACGCGGAAGCAGGGGAGCCGCCCGGTGGACGGATCGCCCTCGTCCAACTCGGGGCCGTGGGGTCCGGCCGCCCCGAGCACCGACTCGAGCACGACGTGGGCGTGGAGGTCGATCGTCGGTTCGTGCCGGACCCGTCCGCTCGGCGCGATCTGCTGCCCCGGGTCCCACCGTGCACCGGTGCCCATGGTCAGAGCAGCACCGGGTAGGTGGCCCAGTAGTCGCGAGCCGAGGTGGGGTCGAGGCGGGCCGGCTCGCCGGGGTCCGGCCGGGCCCCCGCCTGCAACAGGGCCTGGGCGGCCACCGGCACCAGTCCGTACAGCGGCTCGAGGTCGTCGCCGGCGGTGCCGCGGTCGCTGCCGGCGGCCAGCTCCTGGCCGATGCAGGCGTGCATGCCGAGCCCGAAGCTGAGCCCCCACGGGGCCACGCCCGGCGGCAGCTCGCGGTGGGGATCGAAGTCGTCGGCGTGGGGGCCGTACGCGCTCGGATCGCGGTTGGCGGCCATCAGGTCGATCACGACCTTGTCGCCGGCGGCCACGACCTCGCCGCCCTGCAGCTCCATCGGTTCGAGCGCCCACCGCATGGCCACCGGGCTGGAGGGCTGCAGCCGGATCGTCTCGTGGACGCAGCGCTGCAGGAAGGCGAGGTCGTGTCGGGCCCGTTCGGCGTCGGCCGGCGAGCTGCGGTCCAGTCCGAAGACGCTGTGCAGCGTGCGGACGAAGGCCGTGGCCGACGTGTGCGCTCCGGCGAGGAGGTAGAAGCACGTCTCGCGCAGCACGACGTCGGGAGCGAGGTCGAGGTCGTCCTGGTTGCGCAGCAGCACCGTGAGCACATCTCGAGGCAGCCCGTCCTCGTCGAGGTCCCCGGCCGCCACCGCGGCGAGCGCGGCGCGGCGACGGGCGATCGACGGCTCCAGGAACTCCTCGTCGAACGCGGCGAGGGCGGCCGCCACCTCGGCTCGCTTGGCGTCGCGGTCGCCGGTGTGGTGGGCGAGGGTGGCACCCTCGATGAACAGCATCAGGTACGAGTAGAGGTGGAACGTCTCCTCGGCGGTGCGCTCGGGCCGGTCCACCCCTGCGGTGAAGGCGGCCAGGTTCATCATCAGCTGGTGGCTGAGGCTGACCAGCTCGGCCCGGCCCGCGGCCACATGCGGTGCCAGGGTCTCGGCCACGATGGGCGGGAACAGCGACCCTTCGTAGCGCTGCTGGGTGTCGCGACGGAACAGGCGGTTCTCCAGGCGTCGTCGGGCCCGGTGCTCGTCACCGTGGAGGTTCACCAGCACGTCGGCCATCACGACATCGCCGGCGTCGTACAGCGCCTGGCGCAGTTGCTTCTGGCGGAAGGCGTCCCGCGCCCCTTCGTAGGTGGTGATGGTGACGACCCCTGGCACCGTGACGTCGCTCACGCGGGCCTCCTCGTGGTGGCGACCGGCGCGGGCGCCCCGTCGGTTGCCCCGGCGGACCTCCCGGCGGTCGCCCAGGCGGCGGCCCGGGCCAGGATGCTGCGGTGGGTCGGGTGCTCGAACGAGGCTCGTCCGTGTCCGAGCAGGTCGGTGACGACTCGGCCGTCGCCGACGGGTCGGGCCCACAGGAGGGGGTGGGTCCGACCACCGTGGGTGCTGACGAGCAGTGGATCGAGGTCGTCGACCTCGTCGAGGAAGCCGTACGCCTCGTCCTCCACCACGAAGCGTTCGACGCCGCGGGTGATCGGGTGGGTCCGCCCCGCATTGGTCACCTCGACCTCGATCGGGCCGGGGGGCGGGTGCGACGAGCGACCCCAACGCCACGACGCCCCGCACAGGGTGTGCCAGACCGGGTCGGCATCGAAGCAGATGACGGAAGTGTGCAGTGCCAGGAGGCCACCGCCGCCCCGTACGAACCGGTCGATGACCGCCAGGTCGGCGGGATCGAGGACGACGGCGTGCTCGTCGCGCCCGGCGGCGTAGCGGTCCTGGCTCATGCGCCAGCGCAGAGCGTTCACGGTGAGCAGATCGATGGGCTCGCCGGTGCCCTGCTCGGCGGCGAGCAGCGCGGCCACGGCGTCGGCTGGCTCGGTGACCACGGTGGTCCCGATCCCCTGGTCGGCGAGCAGTGCGGCGAGCACCGCGGAGGTGCTGGCGAACTCGTGGGTGGGTCCGCCGCTGAGCAACACGTTGCGAGTCATCGGTCACCACCGTCGGGATCGGTGACGCCGACCGAGTCGACCGTCTCTGGCCGAGGGAGGGTGGCGATCACGCTCATGGTCACCCCGCCGTCCACCAGCAGCTCGGTGCCGGTCACGTAGGCCGCCGCGTCCGACAGCAGGAACAGCACGACGGCGGCCACGTCGCTGCTCCGGCCGAGGCGACCGAGCGGCACGCGGCTGGAGCGACGGCGACGGATGTCGGGATCGGCGTAGACGGGCTCGGACATGCCGGCGTCGATGAGTCCCGGGGCGACGGCGTTGGCCCGTATGCCGTGGGCGCCCCACTCGAGGGCCATCTGCTGGGTGAGGCGGGCCACCCCGGCCTTGGTCGCGCCGTAGGCCCCGGAGTTGGGGCCGGGCGCCACGCCATTCATCGACGTGACGGTGACGATCGAGCCCGGCTGCCCGGTACCGATCAGCCGGCGGGCCACGGCCCGGGCCGTCATGAACGTGCCGGTGAGGTTGACGTCCACCACCGCCCGCCAGTCGTCGGCCGACGCATCGAGGAGCGGTCCGAACCGGACGATGCCGGCGTTGCACACGACGGCGTCGGGTGCAGCCCGGCCGGTGGCCTCGGCCAGGCGGTCGAGCGCCGCCTCGACGCCCCGCTCGTCGGTGGTGTCGGCGGCGAGGGCCACGCCCCGGCCACCGAGACCGTCAGCGGTACGGCCGGCGGCGTCGCCGTCGATGTCGAGGACGCCGACCGTCCAGCCCGCGGCGGCGGCCGCGTCGGCGATGGCCGCACCCAGGCCGTGCCCGGCGCCGGTGACCACGACGGTGGGTCCGGTGCTCACGGGTGCACGAGGTCCCAGGTGAGGGGTCGGGCGGACCAGGTGCCCACCTTCTCCATGGGCAGGGGCGACCGCTCGGGCCACGGCCGGTCGAGGTCGACGGCGCGACCGCGCGAGTACACGTGGCGCAGGCAGCGCCGGTCGCCCAACACCGACACGTTCGCAGCGGGGTTCCCGTCGATCACGAGCACGTCGGCGGCGGCACCGGCGGCGATGACCCCGATGCTGTCGAGGGGTCGTCGCAGGGCGATGGCACCGTTGCGGGTGGCACACGAGATGGCCTCGAGCGGTGACAGCCCGAGCGTCTCGACGAGCACCTCCATCTCCCGGGCGTGCCAGTGCCCGTAGGGGGTCAGGGCGAAGCCGCTCTCGGACCCGCACAGGACGGGCACGCCGGCGTCGTACGCGGTGCGCAGCATGTCGGCGGTGGCCTGGATCTCGCCCCGGAACACGTCGACCTGGGTCGTCATCGCGCCGACGAGCCCACCGTGGTCGGCGAGGTTGGCCAGGAAGGTGAAGGTGGGAGCGACCGCGCACCCGGCCGCCACCATGGCCTCGACTGCGGGCTCATCGAGGTAGCTGGCGTGCAGGATCAGGTCGACTCCGGCCTCAGCGGCCAGTCGGGTCGACTCGGCGCTGCGGCAATGGGCGACGGTCGGCGTGTCGAGGGCGTGGGCGGTCTCGGTCACCGCCCGGAGCTCGTCGAGCGTCCACAAGGTGAGCTCGCCCGACCGGTTGGGCAGCGTCCCACTCACGTGGATCTTGATCCAGTCGGCGCCGTACTTGACCTGCTGGCGCGTGACTCGGACCATCTCGTCGCGGTCGCCGACCACGTGCGCGTAGCCGATCTGTCCGGCGTCGGGGATCAGCCGCCCGGCCGTCCCACCTGCGGCAGTGAGCAGGGCGTTGAGGCCGGTCGTCATGCGGGGGCCCTCGACCATGCCCGTCTCGATGGCATCGCGGAGGGCAGGGCCGAGGTCGTAGATGCAGGCCGCGTCGAGAAAGCCGGTGACCCCGGCGAGCAGCAGCTTCGAAACGTTGAACGCGGCGACCAGAGCGGCGGTCGACTGGGGTCGGTGGAAGAACAGCTCGTCGTTGCTCGCCGGCTCGCCGAAGGTGATGTGGCAGTGGGCGTCGATGAGGCCCGGCAGCACCGTCAGGCCGGTCACGTCGTGGACGACCGCGTGGGGCGGGGCCTGATCGGCGGCGCCGGGTCCGACGGCCACGATGCGATCGACCTCGAGCAGCACGTCGGCGATCGTCGGCGCCACGCCGGTTCCGTCGATCACGAGTCCCCCGGTGAGCAACGTCGTCATCGGGTCCGTCATCGTCTGCACCCCCGGCTGCCCATCGGCGCGGTGCGCGACGCCGAAGGGATCTGACCATGATGAGTAGCGGCGGTGCGCGGTTTCGCCGGTGTGGCAAGCATGCAGTTGTCCGTTCCGGTCGGGCCGTCGCCGCACCTCAACATCGTTGCGTCGAGCGGGGAGGGTGACGTGGGTTCGCTGGCGGTCATGGCATCGGGTGCTCGCTGAAGAACGACCAGATGAGCTCGTTGGCATCGATCGCCTCGGTCGTCGGGCCGAGGATCGATGCGCTGGCGGCCGAGAACGCGCTGCCCGGCCAGGTGTGGCCGCCACCATCGACGACGTAGAGCTGCACCGCCGAGCCCTCGGCGCACCCGGGGTACTCGATCAGCTCGACGGCGGGGGCGACGCCCGTGCGGGTGGGTTCGTCGGCGCACCGGTTCAGCTCGGCCCACCGCTCGGTGGTGGTGGCCACATCGGCGAAGGCGAGCCCGTCGAACGCGGCGCGGCTCTGGTCGTTCCAGGTGAGGTCCGCCAGGGCCGGGTTGGGTGCCCCGGCGAAGCTCACGTAACGGTCGTCGGTGCCGTGGATGGCCAGCACCGGGACCGGTCGGGAGGGGGCACAGTCGGCCGGGAGCAGGAGCCCGGACACTGCAGCGACGGCGGCAACGCGGTCCGACAGACGGCACGCCACCAGCGAGGCCAGGAACGCGCCGTTCGAGAACCCGTCGACGTAGACGCGTGCCGCGTCGATGCAGAGGCTCCCCGCGACGTCGTCGATGACGTCGGCGACGAAGCGCACGTCGTCGGGCAGCTCGGCGTGGGGGACGGCGTTCCAGTACGGCAGCTCGCTGGTGCCCTGCGGCGTGGCCACCACGAAGCCGGCCTCCTCGGCCTTCGCGCCGAGGTCGCTCATCGCGGCCTGGCCCGCGGCGCCGCTCAGGTAGCCGTGGAGGTCGACCACGAGCGGCACCGGCGCGCCGTCGTAGTTGCTCGGCACCAACCGGGTGTACCAGCGGTCGGCGCCCACTGACGAGAGGTCCACGACCTCGTGGGTGCCCCGAGCGCCCGGGTCCGCCGGGCCGGCGGCGCAGCCTGGGCTCGGCGAGGGAAGGGGAGCCGTCGTCGTGCCGGGGGTGACGGTGGTCGAGGCGTTGGTCGAGGGGGAGCCCGCCACTGCGTCGCCGGGATCGCTGGCGCAGCTCACCGCCACGATCGCCGCGCCGACGATGAGGGCGAGCGCTCGGGCGCGGCGGTGTCTCGGACTCGTGCCCCGCGGCGGCGCGAGGTCCAGGGTCGGTGGTGGTGGTGTCGCGCTCACGACTCGGCGGCGAACCAGTTGGCGTGGAAGCCGAACGGCACGCGACGGGGGAGGTGGACGGTGGCCACCGGCCCGGCCGCCACGTCGCGGGCGTCGAGCACGACGAGGTCGCTGGCGTCGCGTTGGTCGTCGTAGGTGATGTTGAGCAGCCAGCCGTCGTCCTCGGCGGTGCCGCTCGGGTCGGGGGCGAACACGCTCTCGCCGACGTGGCCGTGGGGGCCCGCCGTCCACATGGTCCGGGTGCCATCGGTCTCGTCGTACTTCACGATGGTGTCGAAGTCGCCCAGGCGTCGCCCGGGCTGCACGAAGGCCGACAGGTACAGCCAGCGCACCCGCATGCCGTTGCGGTCGTCGTTGATGCGGTTGAAGTCGCCGCCCAGGTCGTCGATGGGCTCCCATCCGGCGGTCCCGCGACCCAGGTCGATCCAGAACCGGGCGGGTCGACCGGGTGTCGGGTCGGCGACCGACTGGTCGAGCGGTGCCTCCGAGTCGATGCCGAAGTCCGGTGCGTCGAAGCGCGACCCGCACAGCTCGATCCGGTCGCCGTCGGCCCAGCCGCTCCAGAAGTGCTGGACGTGGCCGGGCTCGATCTCGTACCAGGTGATGTCCGCGGCGCCGCCCCGCCGGGGCAGCACCCCGAGGCGGGTCCCGTTCTCGGGGCGCCACGACACCATCGGGCCGTTGCCGAGCGATTCCATGTTGAACACGATGGGCGAGTCGAGGAACACGGCGTGGTGCTCGGTGATCACGAAGTCGTGCATCATCACCGGCGCCGGCAGGTCGAGGTCGACCGAGTGCACCAGCTCACCGCTGGCATCGATCACGAAGTAGCGCAGGTACGGCGCGAACAGCGAGTACGCGAAGCACGCCATCTCGCCGGTGCGGGGGTCGATGCGCGGGTGCGCGGTCATGGCGCCGCGCAGCCGGCCACCGAAGTCGTGCTCACCGACGGTGTCGAGCGACGGGGCGACCTCGGTCGGGAGACCTCCCTCCCACAGCGCCAGCAGCCGCCCGGCGTGGCGGACGATGTGGGTGTTGGCCACGTTCTTCACCGGTCCGGCGTCGCCGGTCAGCGACCGTTCGGGGAAGTCCATGACGTTGCCCAGGCCCGGGTAGATGGCTTGGCCGAGCGCGAGCTCGGCCTGCAGGCCACGTGACCGGACCCACCGGTTGCGGTAGCTCGCCGCGCCGTTGCCGATGGTCACGCCGTGGAGCATCCCGTCGCCGTCGAGCACGTTGTACCGACCCGTGGGCTCGAACAGGGGGTTGGGCCCGTTGCGCACGAAGCTGCCGCGCAACCCCGGTGGCAGCTCCCCGGTCACGGTCAGGCCGGCCACGTCGAGCTCGTCGGCGACCGGCGCCAGGTTGCCGGTCAGGTCCGGCTGGTGGGCGGCGTTGGTCACGTGGCCCCGCAGCGTGCCAGGCAACGGCGCGGCATTGGTGGTCGTGGTCGTCATGGCGCCTCCTCGGAGTCGAACCGGCCGATGGTTCGGCGCTGTCCCCCGTGCTAGGTTAACAACGTTAACCCGTTCGGTCCCGCGGTAGGGAGTCCGCAGCGAACCGAGTCGTCGGAACAGGGGGGTCGGTCGTGGACGCAGTGATCGAGCAACGGATCCGCGACCGGATCGCGGTCGAGAAGGTCCGCTCCGAGCCGCCACCGGAGGCGGTGCCCGTGCCGCTGATCCCGACCGGTCGCTACGTGGACCCCGCCTTCCACGCCCTCGAGCGAGAGCGCGTGTTCGCTCGGTCGTGGCTCTTCGCCGGCCACGAGTCCGAGTGGCCCGACCCTGGCTCGTACCGCCAGTTCACGCGATCGGGCGCACCCATCGTCATCGTTCGGGGGGAGGACGGCGTGCTGCGGGCCTTCTACAACGCCTGTCGCCACCGTGGCGCACCGGTCACCCGCGACGAGTGCGGGACCGCACGTCGGCTCACCTGCCAGTACCACAGCTGGAGCTACGGGACCGATGGGGTGCTCAAGGCGGTCCCCGAATCGCGCAGCTTCGCCGAGCTCGACACCGGCCAGCTCGGCCTCGTGCCCGTGCGGTGCGAGAGCTGGGACGGCTGGGTGTTCGTGAGCGAGGACCCCGACGCCGAGCCGCTCACCGAGTTCCTCGGTCCGATCTGCGACCAGATGGCCGAGATCGACGGCGCGGGCATGCGGCTGGTGGGCACCCAGGTGCACCACCTCGCGTGCAACTGGAAGCTGATGGTCGACGCCTTCCTCGAGGTGTACCACGTGCGCACGGTGCACCCCGACAACGCGGCGCTGCTCTACGACGACCAGGCCACCACGGTGACGATGCTGCCCAACGGCCACAGCCGGCTCACCGTCGACAAGCGCGACGAGCTGCGCGACATGCCGATGGTGTCGCCCGAGTACGACAACCCGTCGGTGCCCCTCCTGTGGCGCCAGACCTCCACCTCGTTCGGGATCTTCCCCAACCTGGTGGTGCCCATGGACACGGGCGCGTTCACCTTCCTGTGCATGTGGCCGACCGACGTCGACACCACCGAGCTCGAGCTTCGCTGGTACGCCCCCGCCTGGGAGGGCGACGAGGTGCCCGAGGACCACCGGTTCCGCATGACCCTGTTCGACACGGTCATGGCCCAGGACACCGCCAACATGGCGCCCATCCAGGCATCGGTGTCGTCGCGAGGGGCCCAGCCGTTCCAGCTCGGCTGGCACGAGCGCCTGATCCACCACTTCCAGCGGGCCGTCGATCTCGCCATCGGCCCCGATCGCCTCCCGGCCGGCACCGCCGTGTCCGAAGCCCTCGACGGCTTCGTGGAGCAGTCGTGAGGGGCCGGCGAGCCATGCGGCTGGCGGCGCTCCTGATGGCGGCGGCGCTGCTCGCCGGTGCCTGCGGAGGCGATGCCGGGTCGGTGGCCGACCCGGTGCCCGGTTCGACGGGCACCTCCGCGCCCGAGGTGCGCGGGGCCGAGTTGGCCGGCCGCTGGGCGCACTACGACATCGTCGCCTACGAGGACTCGATCATGAAGACCATGATCATCAGCTACGGGTTCACCGACTTCGCCGTCGAGGGCGACCAGCTCATCGAGTCGGAGGAGTTCTGCCACGCCGACCAGGTCAGCGACCAGCCGATCAAGACGTCCATCTCCGACGAGGCGACGCAGGCCATCAAGCCGGTGAGCACGCCGGTCGAGGTCACGGGGGAGGCGGGCGAGTGGCGGGTGTTCCGGCCCGCCACGCCCACGCCGGTCGGCATCCGGCTCGAGAACCCCGCCGAAGAGTCGCTCCCCACCGACCCCACCGATCCTCGCATCGTCGACGACGACGGCGACGGCAAGCCGGGCATCACGGTGGTGATCCGCTTCAGCGACGAGCTCCAGGGCGAGCTGTACCTGGCCCGGCGGGAGATCTTCGCCTACGACATGGTCCAGGACGGCCCCGACTCGATGGCTGGCACGGTGACCGACAGCTCAGAGCAGCTGGTCATCGGCACGTCGCTTGCCATCCTCGAGGGCACCGACGCCCAGTGGGAGCAGGTATCCGACACGTCGCTCAGCCCCATCCTGCTGAAGCGGGTGGACCGGGGCTGGGACTGCGATCGGCTCATGGCCGAGCGCGCCCAGCTCTTCCCGCCCGACCCTGAGATCGGGTGGTGAGCGCGGTGGACGCCACCGGGCCGGGGCGTCGAGACGCCCGCTGAACCCCATCGGAGGCTGCGCCGTCCCCGCGGCCATCGGACCGACTCCGGCCCTCCTGCAAACCGTCAGATGAGCACCGTCGTCCCCTCCGGGATTCCGAGATCAGGGAGCTGACCATGCCTGCACCCCGCAGCCTCACGACCGCCCCACACCGCGACTTCGACCTCGAGGTCGTCGCGGGGGAGTGGCCCACCGACCTCAGCGGTGAGGTCCTCTACTCGAGCCCGTTGAACGGCCACGGCCTTCCGTATGCCATCTTCGACTTCGGGGCCATCTGCCGGCTGTCGTTGGAGCCCGGCACCCGCGGCGCCGCGCCGGGCCGGTTCCGCTGGCAGAGCGTGGCCCTCGAGACGCCCGGCAAGCGGCTGTGGAACCGCCATCCCGACCAGTTCAGCGGGGGGCCGACCGGCTACGTCTCGCCGTTCGGGCCCCCGAACTGCGCCAACACCGCGCCCCTGCCGTGGGGTGACCGCCTGTACGCCACGTGGGATGCCGGTCGACCCGTCGAGCTGCACCCCGACACCCTGGAGTTCGTGGCCGAGGTCGGCCACGTCGACACCTGGGGCGGCAGCTCGCTCCCCATGGGCGGGGTCCTCCCGTTCCTGCTGTCCTCGGCCCACCCGGTCGCCGACCCCGAGCGCCACTGCCTGTGGACCGTCAAGCTCGATCTCGTGACGGAGCCATCGGTCGGGATGCGCCCGTCCCTGGTCCGCTACGACCGCGACGACGGCACCCAGGTGCGCCACTGGCCGCTCGACGGCATCACGTTCGGGGGCTCCGCCCACACGGTCAGCCAGACGCGGGACTGGGTGATCCTGTGCGACTCGGGCAACTTCAAGGCCGACGTGGACGAGATGTTCGGCGGCGAGCGCACCACCACCATCGACGACGAGGTGCCGGTGTGGCTGATCCGCAAGGACGCCCTCGAGGGTCTGCCGTCGGGCACCCCCGTCACCCCGTCGTGCTTCACGATGTCGCCCCCAAACGGCCACTACTACGCCCGCTGGGACGACACCGACGGCATCTCGGTGGTGTGGGAGGGGATGGACCTCATGGACCTCGCCCTCTACATGCGTCCCGACGACGTCGATGTCAACGGCAACCCGGTCGACCCCGGTGCGATCGGTCTCTACAACATGGCCATGGCCCCCGAGACCATCGTCGAGGTGGTGTTCGACCCCGAGCGCGGCAAGGTGCTCGAGCGGGGGCACTTCAAGCAGGACTGGACGTTCAACCTCCAGCTCTCGGCCATGGACTGGAGCCTCGAGGGCATGACGGACCCCACGCTCCACCACGTCACCTATCAGGGGTGCCGACCCGGCAGCATCTCGGCCCGAGCGGCCAAGCTGTACGAGGGCCGCATCGACCTCGACCTGCTGCGGGAGGAGACGCCGGGGAGCCTGTGCTCGTTCGAGCGGGGCAGCATGGCACTCAAGGCCCGGTGGGAGTACACCGACATCTCGGACCACATCACGTCGCCGGCCTTCGCTCCCCGCGCAGCGGGTTCCGGCCCAGGGGCCAGCGCCCACGCCGGCCGCTCGCCCGGTGGGCACGACGGCTACGTGATCCAGCCGGTGTGCAACGACGGCGGGCTTCGCGTCGACGTGTTCGACGCCGGTCGGGTCGGCGACGGGCCGATCGCCACGCTGATGGGCGCCAACAAGGAGACGATCCCGCTGATCCTGCACGCGGCGTGGTCGCCGACCAACCACAACCTCGTGGATGCCGAGCGTCTCCGGTTCTCCTCGGAGGTCACCGAGGAGTCGCTGGCATCGGTGCCCGAGGAGCTGCGGGCCAGTGTGCTCGAGGTGGCCGAGGAGTGCGACAGCCTCTTTTGAGCGAACGCTCGGGTCAGTCGTCGGCGCCGTAGCCGCGCAGTATCCGTCCCGTCACCTCGGCCACCAGCGCGTCCTCGGCCTCGGCGGTCATCCCGAGGCCGAGCAGGAGGATGCTGGCGATGCCGTGGACGCCCGCCCACAGGGTCATCGCCACGGCGAGGGGGTCATCGGCGTCGAGGTGGCCGGCGGCGATGGCGTCCTCGATGGCGTCGACCGCCATCTGGAAGGCGCTGGTCGCCGCCGGAAGCTCGCTGCCCTCGGGCACGGCGACGATGCCCCCGAGGTCGGGCGGGAACAGGAACATGACCCGGAACAGCTCGGGATCGCCCTGGGACATGCGTACGTAGTTGCGGCACTGCGCCCGCACGCGGTCGAGCGGTCGGGCCGGATCCGCAGCGGCGTCGATCTCGCGGTAGCGCGCCATCAGTTCGTCGAACTGCCGCTCCGCCACCGCACGGAGGAGGTCGTCCTTGTCGTGGAAGTGGGCGTAGAGCGCCGGCGCGCTGACCGAGAACCGGTCGCCCAGACGGCGCAGCGTCAGCGCGTCGAGGCCGTCGCTGGAGATCAGGGCCCGGGCCTCGTCCACGATGGCGTCGCGCCGCAGTGGGTCGCGGGGCGCGGTCGGGGACACCGATCGATCGTAGCCGTGGTGCCCGACGTCGCCGTCGTGGGCTCGACCTCACGAGCGATCGACCACCACGACGACACCGTCCCCACGGCGATGCCGG
>Ga0105046_10012927_pt1 | contig 12942 bp, 8 predicted proteins | sample MAT03_FD_78385 | JGI IMG/M metagenome (GOLD analysis project Ga0105046, IMG submission 78385) | Freshwater microbial communities from Lake Fryxell liftoff mats and glacier meltwater in Antarctica - MAT-03 (megahit assembly) | ecosystem: Environmental > Aquatic > Freshwater > Ice > Liftoff... | reverse complement strand
TTCCGCCAGAATGTGCTAGCACATCTCGTTCGCGTCATCGTAAACCCAATAAAACAGTCCGCTCGCGCCGCGATTCGGCTAACTTTGCTAGCAGGAATTGCGGAACGGAATTAGCGTTTTCAGTACTAGCGCCTTGCCGCTCAGTTCCGAAGCCGCTGGAGTTTGCTCCCTCGCCCCTGAAAAGATCACAGCCTCTCCGTGTGCCTGCTACCTTACGACGCACGCTCTTCCTGCATTGTAGCAGTTTTGGAATGAAACAAGGCGGCGACCCTCAGGTTGAGGATCGCCGCCTTTGTTAATTTTCGCAGGCCAGACAGTTCAGCTTAGTAGTTGAACATGTTGTACTGGCACTGGAACTCGTAATCGAACGTGTGATTGTCCTGGATCGGGCAGACCAGACCCAGGGTCAAGGTGCTGCTGTTGTTGATCTCGAACGCGATGCCTGTCGTAATGTTCAGCGTCGAGTAGTACGCTTGGCCACCCGGCAGCGTGCGATGCCAGGGGCTGTTGATGTGGGCTTCCATCAGCGGCACGATGGCGGTGATACCGCTCGACTGATAGGTCCGAGCGACGAAGCCGAGTTGGAAGTCATTCAACCAGATCGTCGAGTCGCCGGTTGCGATGGGGATATCGAAGGCGCTGAAGCCCTGGAAGAAGACCCCGCCGCCGAGTTGGCGGATACCGCCGACCCACGGCTGAACGCTGCCCTGGTGCTTGGGACCGGGAGCATTGAAGGCCGGCGAGGGGACGCCGCCCAAAGTGGACGAACCGTTGGGAATGGTGTACGCGACACCGCTCGACAGCACGTCACCGCCGTTGTTGATCAAGGCGTACTTGAACAGCAGCGAGATATCGCCGAAGGCCGCACGGTCGGCCGTGCCCGCGCTCAGCGTGTTATTAATCCCCGGATCGACATAGTAGAAGGGGACGCGGAAGCCGAGCGACGCGTTGCCGTCGAGGATGGTGGTTTCGTTACCGGCCACCCAGCGCGAGATATTGGCGCCAGTTCCGCCGAATCCGCCTACGTCGTTGTAGTACGAGTAGTTCAGATACCAGCGGTCAATCGGGGCCGCGCTCTGGTTTTCGGCGAACTTGAAGTTACGAACGTTGTTCGCAGTCGTTCCCTGGCTCGAGTAGTGCAAGCCCGAGAAGTAGTCGCCGATCATGTGCGGAGCAATCGACTCCGGACCGCTCGACGAACCGAAGTCGCTGGCGACCGAGTTCGTGTTGATGTCCACGTCTCCTTCGGTCGGCACTGTGCCATCGGTGCACGAGTCGGCGCAGGCCGGCTGACAGCTCGGCTCGCAGGCGGTATTGCAGGTGTCACAGCCGCGACGGAACAGCTGAGCGCTGGCCGTCTGGCCCATCATCACGGCGCCCAGCGCCGAGAAGACAAGCATTCGCTTGAATCCAAACCATCCCATGGTTCTTTCCCCCTCATCCGTTTTCGGGTCGCGATGCCGGGGCGAACATTCAGCCCTTCGGCGATACGTGGTAGGCGACGTATAGTCGGCAATTGGCATACACTGTGTGCCACATGGTCAACTTCGTCCTGTCTCGCCTTCATACTTTGAAGAATCCCCCCCAGCCGGTCGTCGCTTGCCTCCCGTGCCGAAGCGCGGCGCATCGCCGATATTTGCGGTTAACAGTTGTCGTCATTGTGCTTTAAGTGCGTGCCGGCATGCGAATGCTGGCGCGCGAGCCTCGGCAAGCTGTATCGATTGCGCGGAGCGGGCCGGAGCGTTTGCACGCTTTCGAACCCCGATCTATCATGATTCAAGGCTTTGGCCTCTCTTAAAGTCCTCTCTCTTATGTCCTTACCCTTTTGGCTGTTGCCACTCCCCCCACTCCGACTCTCCCACGCAAGTAGTGAGGTCCGTTGATCGTGTCGGAACGTCGCACTGGACGCAGGGAGGTCGTCGTCACTGGGTTAGGCATTGTCAGCCCCATTGGCATTGGCCGCGCTCCGTTTTGGGAGTCGCTTCAGGCGGGCAAGTCGGGCATCGTCACGCTGACCCTGTTCGACACCAGCGGGGTTCCGATCCACTTCGGCGGTCAGATCAGCGACTTCGACCCCGTGAAGTACGTCAAGCCGCGCAAGAGCTTGAAGGTCATGTCGCGCGAGATCCAACTGGCCGTAACCGCAGCCGACCTGGCCATGCGCGACGCCGGGATCGCGCCCGATTCGCTCGATCCCGAACGCAAGGGCGTGCTGTTGGGCTGCGACTGGATCCAGCCCGAACCCGAGAACACGGTCGACGGCTGCCGGGCCGTAATGGCCGAGGGGCCGCTGGATGTGCGCAACTGGGGCCGCAAAGCGCTGGGCGAGATCTATCCGCTGTGGATGCTGAAGTACCTGCCCAACATGCCCGCCTGCCACGTGGCCATCGCGCACGATGCCCGCGGGCCGTGCAACTCCCTCGTGCTGGGCGAAGTATCGAGCCTGCTGGCCATTCGCGAAGCGGCCCGCGTCATCGAGCGGGGCGCCGCCGACCTGATCATCACCGGCGGCACCGGCAACCGGCTGCATCCCACCACGTACCTGCGAACGACGGTGGAAGAGATCTCGCGCCGCAACGACGATCCCGCGCACGCCTGCCGTCCGTTCGACGCCGACCGCGACGGCATCGTGAACGGCGAAGGAAGCGCCATGCTGGTCCTGGAGAGCCGCGAGCATGCCGAGGCACGCGGCGCGACCATCCTGGCCCGCGTCCTGGGGACCAGTTCCACCTGCGAAGGGCGCCGGCCCGGCGGACCCAAAACCTCGGCGGCCATCGAGCGGGCGTTCTCGCTGGCGCTGGCTGATGCAGGCGTTTCGCCCAGCGAGTTGGGGCATGTGAGCGCGCACGGCATTGCCACCCGCGACTCCGACCGGCTCGAGGCCCAGGCGATCCGCAAGGTGCTGGGCGATGTTCCCGTTACGGCCTACAAAAGCTACTTCGGGCATCTGGGGGCCGGCAGTGGGGCCATGGAAATGGCCGGCAGTGTGCTGGCGCTGTGCGAGAATGAAGTCCCGCGCACCTTGAATCACGACACGCCCGACCCCGAGTGCCCCATTGCAGTGGTCGACCGCGAACCACTGCGAGGGGCCAAGCCTTTGGCTCTGGTGACCAGCCAGGCGATCACGGGTCAATCCGCGGCCCTGGTGCTGGGCGGCCCCACGTCGTGATTCTCGCATCTCGTCCTCTTGGAAATGACTCACGAAGTCATGTCGGTGAGTTCGCCCACGTTTTTTTCGTGAACGCACGCTACAATCGCCTGCTTCCCGCCCCCAGCTAAGCCCGCCTGACACGAGCCCTCGCAACGACTGCGTCATGTCAACGAATCGCCCCAGCCCCTACTGGCCGATCCTGCTTCCCGCGGCCCATTACATGTCGATGGCCCCGCTCGACGTGTGGGTGCGACTGCTCTTCGTGCCGCTGGCCTCCATCGAGCCGCGCTATTGGCTGCGGCTGTACACGCTCCTGTTCACTTCCACGGCCGCCACGATCGTTACGCTGCCCGAGCGGTTGGTGATGGCCCTGTGGCTGATGCTGGCCAAGTGGAAGCCCGAGACCTTCCCTGGGCCGGTGTTTGTGCTGGGCTACTACCGCTCGGGCACGACGCATCTGCATTACCTGCTGGAGTGCGACCCGCAGCTCTACACGCCCAAGTGGGTGCATGTGCTGGTGCCGCAAGGGTTCGTGGTCAGCTGGACCTTTCTGCGGCTGTTCGTGATTCCGTTCATGTCGGGCAGCCGGCCGATGGACGCCATGGATGTGGGTCCGGAATACGCTGCCGAAGATCACTTTGGTGTGAACAACTGGTGCCTGGCCTCGACGCTGCCGGGCAAGAGCGTGCTGCCGCGAGCCCGGCCGTACTACGATCGCTTCAACGAACTGGTCGACGTTTCGCCGGCCGAGCTTTCTCGCTGGCGGCGCTATCAGTTGGCCTTTGTTCGCAAACTGCAGTATCTGGCTGGAAATCGACGGCTGCTGCTCAAGAGCCCCAGCCACACGGCCCACGTCGAACGGCTGCTGGAACTGTTCGCAGGAACACCGGGCGTGAAGTTCATTCACATCACGCGCCATCCCGATAAGGTGGTCCGCTCGAATGTGTGGATGCACGAGGTCTTTCAATCGATCTGGAATCTGCAGGATGTCACCCCGCGTGAAGAGCTGGAGGACAGCCTGGTCGAGGAGTATCTGCGGACCGAGCAGAGCTATCTGAAGGCCCGCGACAAGATCCCGGCCGGGAACCTGGCCGAGATCCGCATTCAGGATTTGCACGCAGATCCGGTGGGCGAAGTGAAGCGTGTTTATCGCGAGCTCAATCTGGAGTATACACCCGCGTTCGAGGCCCGCTTGCTCGAATATCTGCATGCCACGCGGGATTTCACCCCCAACAAACATTACGAATGGACGCCCGAGCGGGCGCGTGCGATCAGCGATAAGTTAGCGCCGCTGGTGGAGAAGTTTCGACATCACGAGCCGGCGATTGCCAAGAATCCTCCGCCCAAGCCGGCGGGTGCCGACACGCCGGTCGTGAACCGCGAGTGGATGGGGGCGCTGGCGGCACTGGGGGCGGCGGCCGTGTGTGGGGCGATCTGGTTCTGGCTGTCGCGGATGTCGCCGGCGGCCGCTACCTTTACCGATCGCATGATCTGGCCCACCGGGCTGGCGGTCGGCTTTGCGGCCTACATGGGTTCAGGGCGCATGGGGACGAAACGGCTTGGTTGGCTGGCCGTGGCGCTGACCGTGGGGCTGTTGCTGGGGATCGCCACGTGGAACACCCGGGCGAATGCGGCCGAGGCGAGCGAGCTGGCGCAGGCCGGATGGTCCGCGGCCCTCCAGGCAACGCTGATCGATCGGCTGACGGCGTTCCGCGTCTGGTTCTGGGGCTCGCTGGGGCTGGTCTCGGCCTTTCGGCTGGGGACGCGCACGGCGTAGGTGCCTTGCGGCAACTCTCTGTAGGGAACGCCCTCCGTGGCGTTCCGCGAACAAGGGAAGGCTCTGAATTCTGCGAGGGGAATCTCCTCGGAATCGGCCCCTTCCCTGACGCACGGAACGCCACGGAGGGCGTTCCCTACAGAAATCAGCTCCCCTTCTTCAGCGCCGCGATCACAGCGTCCAGCGCTCGCAACTGCTCGCGCATGTCTTCCAGCGTGGCTCGCTCCTTGGCAACGACCTCGGGCGGGGCCCGCTCGATGAAGCTGGCGTTGGCGAGCTTGGCCTCTTTGCCCGTCAGCATGCCGGCCAGCTTGTCCCGTTCCTTCTCCTTCTTCGCGATCTCCGCGGGGATATCGAGGAAAGCCGCCAGATTGACGAAGACCTCGTAGCTCGCCCCGGAAGAGGAGAACGTAAAGCTGGCGCTGGTGGCCGGCGCAGTGACATCGGGACCCCAGGCGGTGGCGCGGAAGCGGGCCATCGACTCGAAGTAAGGCTCCATCGGCTTGAGCAACTCGGCCGAGGTGGTCGGACAGCGGACGACAAAGTCGCAGCTCGTTTTGGGCGGAATGTTCTGCCGACTGCCGATTTCTCGCAGCCCCTTCAAGACCCCTTGGAAGCAGGCGAAGCGGGCCTCGATCTGCGTGTCGCGCCGCCGGTCGTCGGTCGTGGGCCAGGTGGCGATCATGATGCTCGCGGCCGCTTTGGAGGGTTTCTCCAGGCCACGCTCGGGGGCGACTTCGCCCAGCAACTGCCAGACCTCTTCCGTCAGAAAGGGAATGATCGGGTGGAGCAAGCGAAGCAGCGTGTCGAGCGCGTGGGCCAGCAGCCGCTGCGTGACCGGGCGCGAGGCCGGATCGTTGAAGCGGCTCTTGACCATCTCGACGTAGAAGCTGCAGAACTCGTTCCAAGCGAAGTCGTACAGGGTGTGGCAGGCCTCGCTGAAGCGGAAGCCTTCGAGCGCCGCAGTGACTTCGGCCGTGACGGTCTCCAGCCGGCTCAAGAGCCAGCGGTCTTCGACGGCCAGTTCGCTGTCGGCGACCGGGCCGGGAGTGTAGCCCTCCAGGTTCATCAGCGTAAAGCGGGCGGCGTTCCACAGCTTGTTGCAGAAGTTGCGGGCGAGTTCGAAACGCTCGCTGATCACGGCCCCCTGCTCGAGCGCCAGGTCGGCCGGCTTCTTCGCCCATTGCGTTTTGAAAGTCTGGCTGCACTTGGGGCACTTGATGCGGGGGAGTTCGCGGTTCTCCTTGGTCTGCGGGAAGACCGCCTTGCAAGCCGGACACTCGAAGTCGACCGGCAGCTTGACGTCCTGCGTCTCGGTGCAGAGATAGGCCAGCGCGAAGCGGAGGGCGTCGGCGCCGAACTTCTGGACGACGTCGAGCGGATCGACGCCGTTCCCCTTCGACTTCGACATCGTCTCGCCGTAGCCGTCGAGGATCTTGGGGTGAATGAAGACCTGGCGGAAGGGGATGTCGCCGACGTTGTACAGCCCGGTCAGGACCATCCTCGCGACCCACAGGGTAATGATGTCGCGGCTGGTGACCAGAACGCTGGTGGGATAGAAGTAGGCCAGTTCCGGTGTTTTCTCGGGCCAGCCGAGCGTGGAGTGAGGCCAGAGGGCGGAGGAGAACCAGGTATCGAGGACGTCGGGGTCTTGTTCGAATCCCATCGCTTCAACAAGTTCCTCGATCTCGCGGTTCCCTTCGTGGATGCATAGCAATCCTTCGATAGACTTTGACTCACGATCGTATCGAGCCTGCATGGCGACACTTTCATCGAACCGTGAAGCAAATCGCCCCTGCGACGAAAATGACGTGCGACTGAAGTCATTGAGTTTCTCGCGGAGCTCGTTAACTCGTGTTTCACTCATTCCGCGTGACTTCAGCGTGTCGATTTCCGATTCCATCGATTCGAAAGGTTTCGCGTCGTCATCGGACAGCGGAATTCTGCGACTCCAGATCGGAATGCGGTGTCCCCACCACAACTGCCGACTGACGGGCCAATCGCGCTTCTCGCCGAGCCAGTCGAGATAGCTCTTGCCATACCGGGCGGGCGTGATGTTGACCTTGCCGGTCGAAACCGCGTCCATGGCCATCTGGGCCAGGCCGGTCCGGCCGTCGGCGTGATCGCTCATTTTGACGAACCACTGGTCGGTCAGGAGCGGCTCGATTGGCGTCTTCGAGCGGTCCGAATGGGGCAACTCGATCTCGCGGTCCTCGACTTTGACGAGCAAGCCCAGCTTGTCGAGATCGGCAACGACTCGCCCGCGGCCGACGGGCATGGTCAGCCCCGCATAAGGGCCGGCCTCGGCGTTTAGCGTGCCGTCCTTGTTCAAAATGCTAGGCATCGGCAGGTTCTGCCGCTTGCCGACTTCGTAGTCGTTCGGGTCGTGGGCGGGGGTGATTTTGACGCAGCCCGAGCCGAGTTCCGGCTTGGCCCATTCGTCGGCGACCAGCGGGATCTCGCGGTTGACCAGCGGCAGCATCAGCTTGCGGCCGGCCTTGGCCATGTCGCGCAGTTTGATCAGCTCGGGCAGTAGCGTTTTCTTGCGCTCGGCCAGGTCGTCGAGCTGCGACTGGACGGCCGCCTTCTCTTTCTCCGGCGCTTCGGCCAGCTTCTTGGCGAGTTCCGCTTCGGCCTTGGCCAGCGCCGCGGCCGGATCGGGATGGACCGCGACCGCTGTGTCGCCGAGCATCGTCTCGGGACGGGTGGTGGCGATGGTGACGCGGGTCGGCTCGCCCGGCTGCGGGTTTTGAACGGGGTACTGGAAGTGCCAGAAGTGTCCCTTGACGGTTTTGTTCTCGACTTCGTCGTCGCTGACGGCGGTCTGCAGGAAGCAGTCCCAGTTGACGAGCCGCTTGCCGCGGAAGATCAGCCCATCTTTGAACAGACGAAAGAACGTGTGGCGGACGGCGCGGGCGCAGACGGGGTCGAGCGTGAAACGAGTGCGGGCCCAATCGCAACTGGCCCCCATCTGTTTGAGCTGGCCCAGGATGCGAGTCTCGTACTCGTTCTTCCAGGCCCAGATCCGCTCGACCAGGGCGGCGCGGCCCAGATCGTGACGTGTCTTCTTTTCATTCTCCAGCAGCCGGCGTTCGACAACCGCCTGCGTGGCGATGCCGGCGTGATCGGTGCCCGGCATCCATAGTGCATTATACCCTTGCATCCGCTTCTGCCGGATCAAAATGTCCTGCAGCGAATTATTGAGCGCGTGCCCCAGGTGCAGCGCCCCGGTGACATTGGGCGGAGGGATGACGATCGTGAAGGGCTTCTTCTTCGGATCGGGTTCGGCGTGGAAGTAGCCGCGCTCCTCCCAGAACTTGTACCAACGGTCCTGGGCGGCAGCGTGATCGTATTGCTTGGGGAGTTCAGGCATAGTTCGATGGCTTGTCGCGGTTGAGATTCGAGGATTAAGCCCCGAAGGGGCGAGATTCGACAGCCCAGGCCGCAGGCCTGGGTTGAACGGGCGAGTGTACGGTAAGCCCCAACGGGGCGAGACTCGATGGGCCCGATTGCCGCAGAGTCTCGCCCCGTTGGGGCTTTCATGTTTCTAATCCCACGTTACCCAGGCCTGCGGCCTGGGCTATCGAATCTCGCCCCTTCGGGGCTTTGTATGATGCAATTCCGTTCAGATCGCGGCAAGGCGAGATCAGGCGGTTCCTACCGCTACTTTCGCTTCCTGCTCTTTCCGCGCCGCGCGATCCTTGTCGAGCTTGTACTCCACACTGTCGACCAGGGCCATCCAACTGGCTTCGATGATGTTCTCACTTACGCCGATCGTGCCCCACACATCGTGCTGGTCGCGGCTCTCGATCACCACCCGAACCCGCGCGGCCGTGCCGGCGCCGGAGTTGATCACCCGCACCTTGTAATCGACCAGCTGCATGTGCGCCAGGTTCGGATAGAAATCGCAAAGCGCCTTCCGCAGCGCGGCATCCAGGGCGTTCACGGGGCCGTCTCCTTCGGCCACTTCCAGGCGGACCTGGCCGTCGACGCGCAGTTTGACGGTGGCCACGGTCGTCACTCCGCCCCCCGGCTCCGATTCCACACTCACGCGGTAGTTCAGCCGCTCGAAGGCCGGGGCGTAGGCCCCCGCGCAGCGCTTGACCAGCAGGTCGAACGAGGCCTCGGCCGCTTCGAACTGGTAGCCGTCGTTCTCCAGCCGGACCACTTCGCCCAGGATCTTCGACATCAACTGGTCGTCTTGCGACAGCTTGTGCTTGGTCGTGGCGGCCACGATGTTCGATTTGCCCGACAGCTCGCTGACGAGGAATCGCCGTTCGTTGCCTACGCTCTCGGGCGGGATGTGCTCGTAGCTGGCCGTGGCCCGGGCGATGGCATGCACGTGCATGCCTCCCTTGTGGGCGAAGGCGCTGATGCCGACAAATGGCTGGTTCGAACGGAAGTTCATGTTGGCCGTCTCGTAGACGTACCGCGAGAGCTCCGTCAGGTGGACGATGCCGCCGGGGCGCAGGACCTCAAAGCCCTGCTTCTTCACGCCCAGATTGGCGGCCACCGAGATCAAGTCGGCGTTGCCGCAGCGCTCGCCGACTCCGTTGATGGTGCCCTGTACCTGCACCGCGCCGGCGTCGACCGCGGCCAACGAGTTCGCAATAGCCACGTCGCAATCGTTGTGGCAGTGGATGCCCACCGGCACGTCCAGGGCCGCGACCGCTTCGCGCACCAGAGAGGCCAGTTCGTCGGTCATGGTGCCGCCGTTGGTGTCGCACAGCACGCACATCGACGCGCCCGCCGACACGGCCGCTTGCAGCGTCAGCAGGGCGTATTCGCGGTTTCGTTTCCAGCCGTCGAAGAAGTGCTCGCAGTCGTAGATCACCTGCCGGCCGTGCTCGCGCATCAGGGCGACCGAGTCGCGGATCATGGCCAGGTTTTCTTCCAGGCTCACCCGCAAGATGTCGGTGACGTGAAAGTCCGATGTCTTGCCGACCAGCGTGATCACCGGGGCGTGCGACTCGAGCAGGGCCTTCATGCCCGGGTCGTCGGCGGCCAGAATCCCGCGCCGGCGCGTCATGCCGAAGGCGCAGATGCGGGCGTGCTCCAGGTCCAAGTCGCGCGCCCGCTGGAAGTACTCGCAGTCCTTCTCGTTCGAGAGCGGATAGCCCCCTTCGATGAAGTCGAAGCCCAGGCTGTCGAGCTTGCGCGTGATGGCCAGTTTGTCTTGCAGCGAGAAGTTGACCCCCTCGCCCTGACTGCCGTCGCGAAGGGTGGTGTCGTAGAGCTGGATGCGACGCATGGGCGCCTCAAAAACGGAAGACTGGGAAACGCGGCTGGGGAACGACGCGCGGCAACAAAAAAGCCCCAAGGCCCTTGTTCAGGAGGGGCCTCAGGGCTTCGGTGTGTCGCGTGCGGACCGATGCTCTCAAGACCCTCCCAGGCCTACCATAATAACCACGATCGCGATCGCTCGAATCTGTGGTGTGCGGGGCATGGGAGGGAAACGGCAGGGGCAGGGCATCGGGAAGTCGTAGATTTGAAGATACGCCGAGAGAAAGTGGGTGTCAATCGCGAGAAGGTTCGCGCGCTGGCGCGTCGCTTTCACTAGCCCGACACGCCAGCGCGCCAGCGAGGGGAACCCTGAAGAGACGTCGCGTTGCAGTTCGGTGTTCCCCTGGCTGGAGTGCTGGCGCGTCGGGCTAGGGAAGGGAATCCCCCCGGCGTTTGACCGGAGACGACTGCCAGGGTTAGACTTCCGCATCTCCCCCGGCCGCTGTTTGAGACGGATCATGGCCGGGCGAACCGACCCCTTTAACGACGGAGCGAGCCGTGAAACAAGAAGAGGTTCTAGCCAAGGTCCAGTCGGGCGAAATGACCATCGAAGAGGCCAAGAAGTTCCTGGCCGCTGAAGCCCCCAAGCGCGGTGCCTTGTACTGCAAGGTGAGCGAAAAGGGGGCGGTGAGCGTCTACGGCCTGCAACGCATGCCCGTCACGCTCTATACCGAGCAGTGGACGCGGCTGATGGAGTTTGCGGACGAGCTGAAGACTTTTCTGAAGGACCACGATCACGAGTTGAAGAAGAAGGAAGCCGCCAAGTAGATGCGGACTGTCCCGCTTGATGCCCTCTCCCCTTGCCTTTGTCTCGAGCATTAGAAGGTCTCCGATGTCGCTTCGCACAAACGCTTTGGCCTGGTGTCTGCTGACCTGCGTCGCCTTGCTGAGCTCTGCGGCCCAGGCTGCCGACGTGAAGGACCTGCGGGCCAGCCTGGAAAAGCGGACGTTTAAGAACGACGCCGGCGAGGGGCTTCCTTATCGACTGTTCATTCCCAAGGGCTACGACGCCAAGAAGTCGTACCCCGTCATCCTCTTCTTGCACGGCTTCGGCGAGGATGGCGACGATAACGAGAAGCAACTGCTGCACGCCGATGTGCTGCGGTTCGTGAGCGAGCAGGACCAGGCCGCGCGGCCCTGCTTCTTGGTCGCCCCGCAGAACCCGTCGGGCTTGTGGCCCGGCAAGCCCAGCCTGCTGGCGTTGCAGATTCTGGACTCGCTGGAGAAAGAGTTCTCGATCGACCCCGACCGCCGGTACATCACCGGGCTGTCGTCGGGCGGCATGGGGACCTACTTCTGCCTGAACGAGCGGCCCGATTACTTCGCCGCGGCGGTGCCGGTCTGCGGTAGCGGCAAGAACGAATGGGCCGAGAAGATCGCCAAGATCCCGGCCTGGGGCTTTTGCGGCAGCAACGACAAAGGCTTTGCCGACAAAATGAAGAGCCTGAACGAAGCGGTCGAGAAGGCCGGCGGTAAGTGGAAGTACACGGAGTACCCCGGCGTGGGGCATAACTCGTGGAACAAGGCCTACGCCGAGCCCGAGCTGGGCGAGTGGTTGTTCAGCCAGAGCCGCAAGCAGGCGGAGCCTTCTAAATAGACGAAGGCGACGCAGCCGCGTACTCCAGGGTCACGCAGGCCCGGCCGGTCGAGGAGACGACGGCGCTGCCTCGTTCATCTCGAGATTGCCGCGCGCCGCCGGCGCGATAGACCCCGCGCAACTGCCACGCGCCGCCAGCCCGCAAACCGGCGATCATGGCCGGATGCGAGGTCGTGAGGCGGACCGCGCGGATGCCGGGCTCGGCCAGGGTTCGCTCGGCCACGGCCGCCAGCATCCGCCGCGCGACGCCGATCCCTTGGAAGTCGGGCAGCACCACCGCCCGCGTGATGCGGCGCACGCCGGGTGCACCGCGCTGCGCGATCACGGCCGCAAACGCGCAGGCTACGCCGTCAATCGTGCCCAAGTAGCAACGGGCGAAGCGCGAGAGCTGCCCGGCTAGATAGTGATGCGGGCGAAAACGGGACCACGCCCGGTGTCCGCAAGGGGAGACCTCGAGCACCAGTTGGGGTCGCCGAAGACGCCTCCTGGAGAGCTGCCCGCTCGCCAAATCCAGCACCCAGTCCGGCTCCAGCCACTCCAGCACGTCATAGTGGCAAGTCACGGCCACAAACTGCCGGGCGATCCGACCGGCGCGAATCGCTTTGTTCACCGCCAGCGAGCCGACCCGGGCGACCGTGCGATCGACCACGCTGGTGAACTCGTCAAAAACCACCAGCGGCTCAGGGGCCAGCAAAGCCCGGGCGAGATCGCAGCGAAACTGCTGCCCGGTGCTGAGCACGCGATACGGTTTGAGCCAGGCCGGCGGGCTGGAGAAACCGACGGCCGCCAGCGTCTGCGTGATTTCCTGAATCGAGCGGGGCGGCTCGCCGGGCGCGACGCCATCAATCACCGCCCGATCGGCCGGCCAGTTGCCGGGCTGACAAACAGCGCGGCCGAACGCCTGCCGGGCGATCGACGACTTGCCGCTTCCCGACGGGCCGACAATGGCGCCGATCTGCCAGGCCTCTTCGGGATCTGGGAGTTCGGCGAGGAACTCCTGGGTGGAGGTTTTTTCGGTCAGCGGCAGGTCGAACATGCCGGCGACCTGCTGGACGCGGAAGGAGGATTGAACGGGGGTGGCGAGGGTGAAGCGGAGGAGCATGGGAGGGGGTAGGAAGTGATGAGGGGCGAGGG
>Ga0105046_10012926_pt1 | contig 12943 bp, 16 predicted proteins | sample MAT03_FD_78385 | JGI IMG/M metagenome (GOLD analysis project Ga0105046, IMG submission 78385) | Freshwater microbial communities from Lake Fryxell liftoff mats and glacier meltwater in Antarctica - MAT-03 (megahit assembly) | ecosystem: Environmental > Aquatic > Freshwater > Ice > Liftoff... | reverse complement strand
CCTCCGGGTCCATCGCGTGGGCGCGAAAGTGATAGGTGCCAGGGAGCAAATCAATCTCGCTCAACTCAAGCGTATAGGACCAAGTTTCAGCGTCTACGCACGTGGGCGGCACCGATTCCATCTCGGACGTGGTCCCATAAATCGGCGTGCCGTCGGCGCGCAGCACGCCGAACGCGACGTTGGGCCTGCGTCGATCGGGCGCGCGGATGTCCACCCGCAGCGCCAGCGTCGGGCGCTGTTCAAACTGCTGATGGGCGTTTGCATCGCCGTTGATTTCAAAGCGGGTAACTTCGTAGCCGAGTGGATCGAGGTTTTTCGGCGCGCTCAAATCGGCTGATTTTTGTTCGTGGTAGGCCAAATAGGCCTGGGTGACATCGTAGACATCGCCCATCTGTTCGATCCGGCCGTTCTTGATCCAGCACGCGCGCTTACACAGCTGCTGGATGTGGTACATGCTGTGCGACACCAGCAGCAGCGTGCCGCCTTGAGCGAGGTAATCCTCAATCCAGCGCACGCATTTTTTCTGGAATGTTTCGTCGCCGACCGCAAGCACCTCATCGGTGATCAGCACATCCGGTTTGGTCGCCGCAATCAGCGCAAAACCAAGCCTCACCACCATCCCCGTAGAGTAGTGCTTGATTGGCTCATCGATGTAATCGCCGATGTCGGCAAACTCGATGATTTCCGGCGTCTTCGCGGCAATTTCCCTGCTGCTCAAGCCCATCAGCGCAGCGGCTAGGCGAATGTTTTCGCGCCCGCTGATTTCTGGATGAAAGCCGGCACCCAGCTCCAGCAGCGCGCCGACCCGGCCATCCACCTTGACCGTGCCGCTGGTTGGCGAGAGCACGCCGGTGATGATTTTCAGCAGAGTCGATTTGCCAGCGCCATTTTCGCCCACCAGACCCAAAGAGACGCCGCGCTCGACGCTGAAGCTGATATCGCTCAGCACGTTCACCGCAGCCGGCTGGCGCTTTCCGAGCAGCAAAGCGAGCAGCGCGCGGAACCGATCGGCGCGCCGATGAACCTTCGGATAGGCCTTGCCAACCGCATCAAGCTCGATCAGCGCGCTCACAGAAAATCTTCGAAATGGCGATTCAGGCGGGCAAATATCAGGGCGCCGAGCGCAATCGAAAGCAGCGCTGCGAGCAGCATGGCGGCGGTTGCCGTGGCGCTCGGCGCCTCGCCTTTGAGCAGCGCTTCGCGCACGGAATGCACGATGATCGCAAGCGGATTGAACTCCGCGAGCCAGCCCATGCCGTCGGGCAGGCTGCGTTTTGGGTAGATGATCGGGGTCATAAAAAACAATAGCGTCAGCACGGGAGCAAGCCCATGCTGCAAATCGCGCACGAACACGTTCAGCGCAGCCAGCAGCAGGCTCAAGCCAAGCAAGAAGCCGTACAACAGCGCCATGATCCAGACCACGTGGAGCACGCCGATAGCACGGAGCTCAGTGCCGGTGAGCACGAGCAAAATGAGCGCAATCGCAAAGCCGAGCAAGTGGATCATAAAGCTGGCGCTGGCTGCGGTGATCACCAGCAGCCAAGAGGGCAGCGCAATCTTGCCGATCAGCCCGGCGTTTTCTACAACAGCCGAAGTGGCCCTGCTCAGCGATTCCGCAAAGGCAAGCCAGGGCCACAGCCCCAGCGCCAAAAAAGCCGCAAAAGAAACGCCTTCAGGGCGGTTGCTGCCATCGCCGAGAATGCGCCCGAAGACCCACGCGTAAACGGCCAAAAGGCTGGCTGGGTAGACCACCGCCCAAGCGAAGCCGCTGAAGCTGCCGAGATAGCGTGATCGGAGATCACGCCCCAGCAGCTGCAAAAACAGCTCGTGTAGCTGACGCAAATTGAGAGTCATGAGATTCCGGTCACGCCCGCGAGCCATTCTGCGAACGGCCCGATCATCATCACGCTCAAGCGGTGAAGCGCGCTTTGACCTTTTGGCTGACCGCCTGCATATCTGCACGCCCCGCCAGCCTAAGCTTCAGCTCCGCCATGAGCTTGCCCATGTCTTTGACCGAAGTCGCGCCGATCTCAAGCATGGTCGCGGCAACGATCTCATCGACCGCCGCGTCATCAAGCGCCTCGGGCAAATAGACCTTCAAAACGCCAATTTCGAATTGCTCTTGGTCGACGAGATCTTGGCGTTTGGCGAGCTCAAACTGGGCAATAGATTCACGCCGTTGTTTGACCATCTTCTCCAAAACGATTTGGGTCTGGACGTCGTCGAGCGTGATCCGTTCGTCTACTTCGCGCTGCTTGATTGCCGCTTGCAGCAGCCGGATCACACCCAATCGCGGCGCGTCTTTGGCGCGCATCGCGGTTTTCATGTCATCAGTGATGCGCTCGCGCAACATCAGTACATGCGCTTGCGTTTGGTCACGTCGCGCGAGATGCGCTTGAGGTTCCGTTTGACCGCCGCTGCAGCCTTGCGTTTGCGCTCCTGGGTGGGCTTTTCATAGAACTCGCGCTTGCGGGTTTCGGCTAAGATGCCGGCCTTCTCGCAGGCTCTTTTGAAACGTCGCAGGGCATATTCGAAAGCTTCGTTATCGCGCAATTTTACTGAAGGCATTGCTACTCCAAATGACCAATCGGTGGGTGCTTAAAAGGGGCGCGGATTGTACTCGCAAGGCCTTGACAAAAGCAAAGTGAACTCTGCTAAGTTGATTTTGGGCATTGAAACTTCCTGCGATGAAACAGGCGTTGCGCTGTACCACTCTGAGCGCGGATTGCTCGCCCACAGGCTCTACAGCCAGGTCGCGATGCACGACGAATATGGCGGCGTGGTGCCGGAATTGGCCTCGCGCGACCACGTTGAAAAGCTCCTGCCGTTGATCCGTGAACTGCTAGCCGAGGCACAGGTGTCCTTAGGCGAGATCAACGCGATCGCTTACACCGCGGGCCCTGGGCTGATCGGCGCGCTGCTGGTCGGCGCCTGCACGGGTGAAGCGCTGGCGTTCGCACTCGGCATCGACGCGATCCCGGTTCATCATCTGGTGGGCCATCTGTTTTCACCGATGCTGGCTGAGCCTGCACTGCGTCCCCCATTTTTGACGCTGCTCGTGTCGGGCGGGCACACGATGCTGATCGATGTCGCGTCCTTCAGCGAGCTGCTGGTGCTCGGCGAAACGCTTGATGACGCGGCCGGCGAGGCCTTCGACAAAACCGCCAAGATCCTGGGCCTCGGCTATCCAGGCGGGGCTCGCTTGGCGGCCTTGGCGTGTGCAGGGCGGCCGGGGCATTACACCTTCCCACGCCCCATGGTTGACCGCCCGGGCCTTGACTTCAGCTTCTCGGGCCTGAAAACCTTTGCGCTGAACACGTGGCGTGCGAGCGACCAATCCGAGCAGGCGCGCGCGGACGTGGCGCTGGCGTTCGAGACGGCTGTGGTCGACACGCTCAGGATCAAGATCGAGCGCGGCCTGAAACAAACCGGGCGGCGAACCTTGATCGTCGCAGGTGGCGTCGGCGCCAACACCCGCTTGCGCGAAGCACTTGCCGCGCTTGGGCGCAAGCTTGGCGTTGCGGTGCACTTTCCCCCGCTCCAATTTTGTACCGACAATGGTGCGATGATCGCGCTGGCTGGCGCGCTTGAGTTGGCCGGCTCAGTCGACCGCGCGGACGATCGAGCCATCCACGTCTACCCGCGCTGGCCGCTTGAAACACGTCACATCCGACCGGGGATCCCATGAGTTGCACCCATATTCACCTGCCGCTGCTTCAGCTTGAAATGGTCATCGGCGTGTATCCGCATGAACGCTTAGAGCGCCAGTCTATTGATCTTGAGTTGACCCTGCGCCTCGCCTTGTGTCCGGCGACGCGAACCGATCTGCTCACTGACACGCTGGACTACGATCAGGTCATCGAGCGCGCCCGCGCGCTCGCCGCGGTTCAGCGGCCTCAGCTTCTGGAGCACTTTGCCGGACTGCTGGCGGACGATCTGTTGCTGCGATTCGCAGCGCTGGAGTCGGTGCGCATCCGCTTGGTCAAAACCCTGCGCCAGGAGCCGCCGATTAAGGTCGAAATCCATCACGAACGGACCCGGGGCGAGAGTGATTAGCACGCACCATTTTCTGTTGCTGGGCAGCAACCACGACGCAGTGGATTCAATGGTTGCGGCGCTCTTTGCGCTGCGCTCAAACACCTTCATGCGCCGCCGCTCTAGCGTTTACCAGACACCCGCCGAAGGTTTAAGCACCAGCTCGCACTATCTCAACATTGCGGTGGCCGTTGAGTTCGACGACACCGAGGCGCTGTGGACGCTTTGCAAGGACGTCGAGCGCGCGGCGGGCCGAAGCGCAGCCGACAGCGCGCGCGGCCAAATCGCGCTGGACATCGATTTGGTTTTTTCAGGAAACCTCGAAGACCCAAGCGCTGCGATGCTGATTCACAAGCCGAAAATGATCGGGCTGGCCTACTGCTATGCGCCGATGGCGGAGATCGCGCTTGAGTTCTTGCTCAAGATGCCGACGGCCCCCGCGGTTGCAGAACGTTCCCGAATTTTGAACGCCGCGGAGCGCTTCTCGCTGGGTAGCTTGCTGTAGCGCCAACCGCTAAACTTCCAACCAATCAGGGCGGTTCACGCCTCATTCAGCCAGAAAGTCGAATCAGGGCCGCGCGCACGCGCGCATCGGGAATTGTCAGCGTTATGAAAAAAGGCCATCTCTATGTCGTTGCGCTGCTGTGTGCGCTGCTCGGATTCGGGGTGTTTGCATATAAATGGAAAGTACTCAAGTTTCCCATCACCGCGGATGAAACCGTTGAGGTTTGGACGGTCGAGGCGCACGTTTCCTTTCGCGCCAAAGCCGGCGGCAACAAGGTTCGGCTGAACATTCCAAACGACCCACCCGGGTTCGCGATTCTGTCTGAGGATTACGTCTCGCGGAACTGGGGAAAATCCGAGGATAAAGACCCAGACGGATCGCGGGCAGTCGAATGGACGCGTCGCCGCGCGCAGGGTGACCAAAGCCTTTATTACCGCACCACGGTCTATCGAGACGATCACGAGCCCCCGCGCGAAGCACCGCCCAATTTTGCCAAACCGCCCACGCTCGACGAGCCTTACGCAACGGCGATGAACGGCTTGCTCGACCAAGTCCGTGAACAGTCAGCCGATATTGGAACCTTCGCCTCGCAACTCCTGATGCGCTTGAATGATCCAAGTCCAGTCGAGGAGGCTGCGCTGTTCATCAAGGACTTGGATGGCCCTTTCCAAAAAGCGCAGCTGGCGGTGAAACTGCTCGCGGGGGCGAAAATTTCTTCGCGCGTCGTCCACGCCATTGAGCTGAAACCGGGCATGCATGACGCGGTGATGACGCCCTGGCTGCAGGTTCACAACGGCGACTCCTGGTTGACCTTCAGCCTCAACTCAACCACAGAAGGGCTGCCACCGAATGTTTTCATTTGGTCGACCGCGCCAGGCCCTTTGCTTGATGTTGGCGCCGATGGCAACGCGCTTATTCGGTTCAGCGTCGCCCGCAACGCCGCGGATGCGCTGGCGGTTATGCAGGACCGCCGCGAGGTGCTCAATTCGCCGCTGGTGAAGTACTCGCTGCTGTCCTTGCCCATCGAAAAGCGCAATGTCTACCAATTTCTGCTGCTGATTCCGATCGGCGCATTTGTGATGCTTATCTTGCGCAACATTATCGGCATCAAAACCTTCGGCACCTTTATGCCGGTTCTGATTGCGCTGGCGTTTCGGGAAACGCAGCTGGTCGCCGGGATCACCCTGTTTATCCTGATTGTCGGGTTCGGTTTGCTCGTGCGTTTTTACATGGAGCGACTGAAATTGCTGCTGGTGCCGCGTTTGACCGCGGTGCTGACGCTGGTCGTGTTTTTGATGTGCATGACCTCGATTCTCAGCCACCAGCTCGACATTGAGGTCGGGCTGTCGGTTGGCCTGTTCCCCATGGTGATCATGGCGATGACCATTGAGCGCATGTGTATCGCCTGGGACGAACGCGGGCCGGGCTCGGCGATTCGGGATGCCGCGGGCTCGCTTGCCGTGGCAGCACTGGCGCACGTGGTCATGACTTGGCGTCCGCTGGAGCATTTGATCTTGACCTTTCCCGAACTTCTTTTGGTCCTGTTTGCGGCGACCCTGCTGCTGGGCCGTTACGCCGGTTATCGACTGACGGAACTTGGTCGTTTCAAAGCGCTTGCGCTTGAACGTGCAGATGCAAAACAGAAAGCCCAAGCGCAGGAATCAGCCTAGCCATGTGGCCTTGGGAAGTTGCCAAGTATCTGCGTGAGATTGGCCTAATTGGCATTAATCAGCGCAACGCCGAATACATCTCCCGCTACAACGAACGGCGGTTCTATCCGCGCGTGGACGACAAACTGATCACCAAAAATCTGGCGATTGCAGCCGGGATGCCGGTGCCGGAGCTGTACGCAGTGGTCGAAATGGAACACGATATTGAGCCGGTTCACGAACTTCTTAAAGATCGCGAGCAGTTTGTATGCAAGCCTTCGCGCGGCTCGGGTGGCGATGGCATTGTGGTAATCACCGGCCGCCGCGGCGACAAGTACCGCAAGGCATCCGGCCAGTTGATGAGCCGTGACGAGCTAAGCCACCAATTGTCGAACACGCTCTCTGGCCTTTTCTCCTTAGGCGGCCAAACCGACAAGGTGTTGATTGAATACTGCGTGCAGTTCGATCCACTGTTCGAGAATGTTTCCTTCCGAGGTGTGCCTGACATCCGGATCATTGCGTTTCTCGGCTACCCAGTGATGGCGATGATCCGGCTTCCAACGATGAAATCCGACGGCAAAGCCAATCTTCACCAAGGGGCGATCGGTGTGGGCATCGACATCCCAACCGGGATCACCCGCCGCGGGGTGTGGGGCAATGAGCCGGTGAACGAGCACCCCGACACCAACAACACGATCGTTGGTTTGCAAATCCCCAACTGGGACGATTTGCTGATGATTGCGTCCAACTGTTACGAGCTCTCAAGCCTAGGCTATGTCGGCGTGGACATTGTGTTGGACAAAGACCAGGGCCCGCTGATTCTTGAACTGAACGCACGTCCCGGCTTGAACATCCAAATCGCCAACGGCAACGGCCTGAAACATCGTCTGGCCAAAGTGGAGGCGCTTGCGGTGAAATCGAAAGACCCGCGCGAGCGCATCGAATTTTCCAAATCCAACTTCCCGACCCTATGACAGGAACAAAACTCGCGCTGTGCTCGGCCCCAGACCGCGAGACCGCAGAAGATCTGGGAACGCATCTCATCGACGAGGGCATTGCCGCTTGTGTCAATTTGTTGCCCGGAGTGATCAGCATCTACCGCTGGCACGGTGCGACCGAGGAAACAACGGAGGTGCTGATGCTGATCAAGCTGCCCGCAGACCAGGTCGAGGCGGCGCAAGCCTACATTTCGGCCCAGCACCCCTACGACACGCCCGAATTCATTGTCATTGACATCGAAAGCGGGCTGAGTGCCTACCTTGATTGGGTGCGGCGACGTGAGCTTCGGGCTTGACTGAGCACCGCTTCGTCAGCTGAGCACGCCGCGTTTGCGCACAATCAACATCGCGAGCTCAAGCGCTTGTTCGTAGTTCAGGCGCGGATCGACCTGTGACTGATAGCAGCGCGCCAAGTCACTCTCCTTCAGCTCCCGAGCGCCGCCCAAACATTCGGTCACGTTTTCGCCGGTCAGCTCCAAGTGGACCCCACCGAGCCGGGTGCCGACATCGCGGTGCAAGTCGAAGGCCTGTTCGAGCTCAGAGCGGATGTTCTCAAACCGCCGCGTCTTGTAGCCATTTGAGGTCGATTCGGTGTTGCCATGCATCGGGTCACAAATCCAAACCACGTTGGCATCCGCGCGGTCTACCGCCTCCAGCAGGCGCGGCAAATGCCCAGCAATGTGCGCAGAACCCATCCGATGGATCAACGACAGCCTGCCGGGCTCGTTGTTTGGATTAAGCAGCTTGATGGTTGCGATTAAATCGCTGGGCGTTACGCTCGGGCCAACTTTTAACCCCATCGGATTGCGCAGCCCGCGTGCATATTCAATGTGCGCGCTGTCGCCTCCCGCGGTGCGCATGCCCACCCACGGGAAATGCGTGGCCAGATTGAACCAGCCCCACTGCCGAGGAACCTGGCGCGTACATGCCTCTTCGTAAGGCAGGTGCAGCGCTTCGTGCGAGGTGAAGAAATCCACGCTCGAGAAATCACCGATCGGGCCGCCGGCTAGGGTTTCCATGAAGCGCACCGAGTCGCCAATGGATTCAACCATGCGTCGATACTCACTCTTGAGCGGCGAGTGCTGAACCCAGTCCAAATCCCAGTATTCGGGGTGGTGCAAATCCGCGAAACCGCCGTCAATCAAGGCGCGCACGAAATTCATCGTCATCGCCGAGTGGGTGTGGGCATCAATCAAACGCTGCGGATCGGCCCGACGGGCTTGCGCGCTGAACTCGGGTCGGTTGACGATATCGCCGCGATACGCCGGCAGCGTTACGCCGTCGCGGGTTTCCAAATCTGCCGAGCGCGGCTTGGCATATTGGCCCGCAAATCGGCCGATTCGAACAACCGGAAGCTTCAAGCCGTGGACCAGCACCAGGCTCATCTGCAGCAGAATTTTGAGTCGGTTGGCAATCGTGCCGGAATTGCAGTCTTGAAAACTCTCAGCGCAGTCGCCGCCCTGCAGGACGAAACAACGCCCTTCTGCTGCGAGCGCCATTTCTTGGCGAAGCTTGATCACTTCCCACGACGTCACCAGCGGCGGCAAAGCGGCCACCTGCGCTAAGGCCGCATCCAAAGCGAGCGCATCCTCATAGATGGGGAGCTGCTTTGCATGCATCGCGCGCCAAGATTTCGGCGACCAATTGGGGCTTTCTTTCACACTCTGAAGATTCATGTCGCTTAACTCAACGCTTGGCCAATCGCCAGCCGTTCCAAATTGCCAAGAGCCCGAAGCCCACGAACCAAAGTAAGGTCCACTCGGGCATGCTCAAGCCCAGAAAATGCCAATCTATCTTTGCGCACTCGCCGCTGCCGGTGAGGGTACGCGTGATCACCTCCGAGAGCGGAAACAGCTCGCGCATGTAGTCCAGCCCCATCCCGCTGCAGGCAGGCACCTGATCCGCAGGCAAATGCTGCAGCCACACGTGCCGCCCAGCAATCCCTGCACCCAGCCCCGAAGCGAGGAAAAGCAACACGGCATAAATGCGCTGCCCAACCATCTTGGGGTTATGCACCAGCGCGACTAGAGCGATTGCTCCAACCAACGCGAACGCCAAGCGCTGAAACACGCACAGCGGACACGGATCAAGGTGCAAAACGTATTGCGCATACAGCGCGTAGGACCACAGTGCGAGCACGCTAAAAACCACGGCTGCATGGATCCAACGCTTTGAGAGACTTGTCATTTGAACCTCCAGAGGTGAGCCATCGACCAATTTTTCCGGCCAGCGTTCCAAAAAAAAAGGCCCCTTGCGGGGCCGGTAAACTTGAACGGCTGGTCCGCGTGCGAACGTTACGCCGCGTCAACCGCGACGGCATCGCTAGCCGGGCGATCGACCAGCTCAACGTAGGCCATCGGGGCAGCATCGCCAGCGCGAAAACCACATTTCAGGATGCGCAGGTAACCGCCAGGACGGGCCTTGTAGCGCGGACCCAGCTCAACAAACAGCTTGCCGACCGCTTCCTTGTCACGCAGACGCGAAAACGCCAACCGACGCTGCGAAACACCATCTACCTTGGCAGCGGTGATCAATGGCTCGGCGACCCGACGAAGTTCCTTTGCTTTGGGCAACGTGGTCTTGATCAATTCATGTTTGAACAAGGATACCGCCATATTGCGGAACATCGCTTCGCGATGTGAGCTTGTTCGATTCAGCTTTCGCCCGGACTTCAGGTGGCGCATTTGGGGACTCCAGTTTTACTTTTATCTTGTAGGGTGCAGTGGGGATTTAGCCAACCGCGCGCGAGGGGTGCTGAAGCCCGGCCGGCGGCCAGTTTTCCAGGCGTACGCCGAGCGATAGGCTGTGCTGCGCGAGCACGTCTTTAATCTCGGTAAGCGACTTTTTGCCAAGATTTGGCGTTTTCAGCAGCTCCACCTCGGTGCGTTGAATCAAATCACCGATGTAATAGATGCTTTCGGCCTTGAGGCAGTTGGCCGAACGAACGGTCAGCTCAAGCTCGTCAATCGGGCGCAGCAGGAAGGGATCCACACCGCCACGCGCTGCGGATTGCTCCGGCGCCTGGGCCACTTCGAGCTTGCCAAACACGGACAGCTGGTCTTGCAGGATGCGAGCCGCTTCGCGAACCGCCTCTTCGGGATCAACCGCGCCGTTGGTTTCGACGTCAAGAATCAGCTTGTCGAGATCAGTGCGCTGCTCCACGCGGGCGCTTTCAACCGAATAGGCCACTCGTTTAACCGGGCAAAACGATGCGTCCAGCGCGAGACGACCAATGGGCTTGGACTCCTCGGGATTGAAGCGCGCCGTTGCCGGCTGATAACCCACGCCGCGAGCGACCCGCAAGCGCATCGAAATCGATCCGTCGCGGGTTAGGGTGCAGATCAGGTGATCGGGATTAAGCACTTCAATGTTGTGGTCGGTCTTGATATCGCCAGCGCGCACTGCGCCTGCGCCCTTCTTGCTCAGGGTCAGCACCGTCTCAGTTCCCGAATGCATGCGCAGCGCGACATCCTTCAGGTTCAGCAGGATTTCGATCACATCTTCCTGCAGGCCCTCGACGGTGGTGTACTCGTGGAGTACGCCGTCGATCTCGGCTTCAATGATCGCCGCACCCGGGATGGATGACAGCAATACACGACGGAGTGCGTTTCCGAGCGTGTGCCCGAACCCACGCTCAAGCGGCTCAAGCACAACTTTAGCGCGATGCTGAGAAACAGCCTCGTGGCCGACGCTTTTCGGCTTTAACAGATTAATGGCCAGCGCCATGAAGAACCTCGATTACTTGGAGTAAAGCTCGACAATCAAGCTCTCATTGATGTCCTGCGCCAGGTCGGACCGTTCAGGCAGGGACTTAAGCGTACCGGTCATCTTCTTACCGTCGACGTCACACCAGGACGCAACGCGGTCTTGGTCCTGCGACTGGGTAAGCGATTCCTGAATGCGCAGCTGCGCGCGCGCACGCTCCGCAATAGAAACCACGTCGCCAGCTTTGACCTGATAGGAAGCAACGTTAAGGGATTTGCCGTTCAACTCCACCGCGCGATGGCTCACCAGTTGCCGTGCTTGGGCGCGGGTCAATGCAAAACCCATGCGGTAAACGACGTTGTCCAAACGGGCCTCCAGCGAACGCAGAAGGTTTTCACCCGTCGCGCCTTTCGCCTGCGCTGCGCGCTGGTAATAGGTGCGGAACTGGCGTTCAAGCAGCCCGTAAATGCGCTTGACCTTTTGTTTTTCGCGAAGCTGCACCGCGTAGTCAGACAAACGCCCTTTCTTCTGGGCGCCGTGCTGGCCGGGCTTTTGCTCAAGCTTGCATTTCGAGTCAAGCGCGCGACCTGCGCTTTTCAAAAATAGATCTGTGCCTTCGCGGCGAGCGAGCTTACAGGTGGGACCGGTATAACGTGCCATGTGATGATCTTCCTAAACTAAACGCGACGCTTTTTGGGCGGACGGCAGCCGTTGTGCGGAATCGGCGTCACGTCAATGATATTGGTGACTTTGTAGCCCACAGAGTTGAGCGAGCGGACAGCCGACTCGCGGCCTGGGCCCGGGCCCTTGATCCGAACTTCGAGGTTTTTCAGGCCGTACTCCAGCGCTGCGCGACCGGCTTTTTCGGCTGCAACCTGCGCGGCAAACGGCGTGCTCTTGCGAGAGCCGCGAAATCCAGCGCCACCGGATGTCGCCCAAGACAACGCGTTCCCCTGACGATCCGAAATCGTCACGATGGTGTTGTTGAATGAAGCGTGGACGTGTGCGATGCCGTCGACCACGACCTTGCGAATTTTCTTACGGACCTTGGCCTGTTGGCCAGCTGCTTTGCTCATGATTTCAAATAACTCAATGGTGTACTTTTGGCGTTAACGCTTGATCGCGCGACGAGGACCTTTGCGCGTTCGCGCATTGGTGCGGGTACGCTGACCTCGCATCGGCAGCCCTTTTCGATGACGAAGCCCGCGGTAACAGCTGAGATCCATCAGCCGTTTGATGCTGATCGCGACTTCGCGCCTAAGGTCACCCTCGACCGTGTACTTCGCCACCGTGGCGCGCAGGCGTTCAACTTCAGCTTCGCTGAGGCTGCGCACCTTGGTTGAGGGATCGACTTTCGCGACCACGCAAATCTGCTTCGAGCGCGTGCGACCGACGCCATAAATACTCTGCAGCGCGATCCATGCGTGCTTTTGAACAGGAAGGTTAACGCCAGCAATACGGGCCATACAAAAACTCCGGGTCGCGACTATGACGTCGCGCAAGAACCCAACAGTATATCAGTTAAAAGGAAGTAAACAACAGGTAAACGCGAATCAGCGGGTCAAGCCTGAGCGGCCATAGGACTTGAGATTGGCCTTCTTCAGCAGGCTGTCGTACTGATGTGACATCAGGTGCGCCTGAACTTGCGCCATGAAGTCCATCACTACAACCACCACGATCAGCAGCGAAGTGCCACCGAGGTAGAAGGGTGCACCCAGGTTGAAGTGCACGAAGTCCGGCAGCAAACACACTGCCACCAAGTAAATCGAGCCTACCGCAGTCAACCGGGTAATCACGCCATCAATGTAGTCTTGCGTCTGTTTTCCGGGCCGAATGCCAGGGATCAGCGCGCCGGACTTCTTGAGGTTGTCTGCGGTTTCCTGGGAGTTGAAGACCAGCGCCGTATAGAAAAACGCGAAAACAACGATCAGAGAACCGAACACGAGCGCGTAAACCGGTTGGCCCGGCCCAAGCATGGTCTCCACTGTTTGCAGCCAGCGCAGATTAGGGACGCTGCCGAACCAGCTTGCCAAACTGGCGGGGAACAAAAT
>Ga0105046_10012925_pt1 | contig 12945 bp, 9 predicted proteins | sample MAT03_FD_78385 | JGI IMG/M metagenome (GOLD analysis project Ga0105046, IMG submission 78385) | Freshwater microbial communities from Lake Fryxell liftoff mats and glacier meltwater in Antarctica - MAT-03 (megahit assembly) | ecosystem: Environmental > Aquatic > Freshwater > Ice > Liftoff... | reverse complement strand
TCGGCCATTGGCATCAGAACGCTGCGGCGCTGGATGAGATAGACGCTGCGGCGGCGCTGCTCCTGTTCGGACGATGGATACCACTTGAAGAATTCGAAGCCCTGGGCGACGTCTTCCGGAACATCGAAGAGGACGGGCGGACCGCCGGGAGCGGAGTTGAGCCGGCCGCTGACGGCGAGGATGGAATCGCGGAGCGCTTCGGCGTCGAGACGCTGCCAGTTCATGCGCCAGAGAAGGCGGTTGGTGGGATCGTTGACGGCGTATTCCTTCTGGGCCGGATGCTGGCTGGACTGGCGGTAGGCGGCGGAGGTGAGCATCAGTTTGTGCATGGACTTGATGCTCCATTTGTTTTCGATGAAGCGGGTGGCAAGCCAGTCGAGAAGTTCGGGATGGCTGGGCGGTTCACCGTTGCGGCCGAAATCGCTGGGGGTGCGGACGAGACCTTCGCCAAAGTGGCGCTGCCAGATGCGATTGACGATGACGCGAGCGGTGAACGGGTTCTGGTCCGAGGCGATCCATTCGGCGAGGGCGAGGCGGCGGCCGTTGCTGCCGCCGGCGAAGGGAATTTCAGCGTCGGCCGATTTGAAGAGAAACCCGGGTTCGACCTTTTCGGCGCGGGCGATGAGGTCGCCGCCAATAAGGACGAAGGTGTCGGGGATGCCGGGGGCGGCGGGCGGGGCGACGTCACGAACGGCGTAGGCGAGAGCCTGGTAGCGGCGGGCGAGTTCCTGCTCGCGCTGCATTTTGTCGCGGGTGTCGAAGTAGGATTTCAGGGGCTGGCGCCATTCCGGCTCTTTGACGAGGGGCAGATCCTGATCGAGGAAGAAGAGGTTCTTGGTGTTGAGTTTGCCGAGGAAGGCTTTGACTTTGGCGTCGTCTTCCTTGACCTGGAAGAGCGACATGTATTTTTGCTTGAGGGCATCGCGCTGGCGGTCGAGTTCGGCTTGGGCGGCCTCCGATTCGTCTTCGTGGAAGCGCATGAGGCGCTTCATTTCCTTAGGCTTTTCGACGGTATCGTAGGCGATGGGGAGATCGGCGATGGCCGTGCCCGCGAAGAAGGATTGAAGGCGATAGTAGTCGCGATGCTTGATGGGATCGTACTTGTGATCGTGGCACTGGGCGCAGCCGGTGGTGACGCCGAGGAAGACGCTGCCGACGGTGCCGGTGACGTCGTTCAAGAAATCCTGGCGGAGTTGCTTTTTTGAATTGGCATCGGCTTCCCAGGGGGCGAAGCGGAGGAATCCGAGGGCGACCAAGCGATCGGCGGCGGTGCTCGCTCCCTTGCCGCGGTACTCGTCGCCGGCGATTTGCTCGACGACGAACTGGTCGTAAGGTTTGTCGTTGTTGAAGGCGCGGATTACATAGTCGCGGTAGCGCCAGGCGGTGGGACGCTCGCCGTCGATGGCGAAGCCGTCGGACTCCGCGTAGCGGACGAGGTCGAGCCAGTGGCGGCCCCAGCGTTCGCCGTAGCGGGAGTCGGCCAGGAGTTTGTCGATCTGTTTTTCGTAGGCCTGCGGATCGGGATCGGCGAGGAAGGATTTCGTTTCTTCGGGCGTGGGCGGGATGCCGATGAGATCGAAATAGATGCGGCGGAGGAGGGTCCGGCGACTGGCTTCGGGCGCGGGGACAAGGGATTGGTTTTCGAGCTTGGAGAGGACGAAGGAATCGATCGGGTTTCGGATCCAGGATTGGTTCTTCGCCGCCGGGGCGGGCTGGGACGTCGGGTTTTTGAGGAGCCAGGACCAATGTTCATCGGGCTTGACGGCCTGCAAGGGGATGCTCTCGATGGCGGATTTGAACTCGGCCACGATGGCGGCGGGGAGTTCAGCGCCGAGCGGCATGCGGGGCGTTTTCTCGCCCGTGATGTGGGGGAGGATGAGCGCCAGCGCAGGGCCGTGTTTGCCGCCTTTGTTGAGCGACTCCATGGAATTGACACTGAGGCCGCCTTGGGCCTGCGTACCGCCGTGACAACTGCCGCAATGTTGAGCGAGCAGAGGGAGCAAACGGCCATCGGCCGCGGCAAGAGCTGAGACGCTCAAGAAGAGCCATAACCGCATGCGTGGATGTTATCAAACTTTTAACGAACGCCTGTCCGCCTACAGTTCCCGTGCGAACTTCAGGAATCCATTGGCCTGATAAAGGACGTAGAGTTTCTGATTTTTGCTAACGGCGAGTTGTGGCTTGGAGAAGACTTCCGAGCCATCAACCTGATTCGTGTTCCAGGGAAGGGCCCAATTGCTAACCGAGTTGGCGGTGGTGACTTTGATGATTCCGCTTGTGTCGGCGTAGGCGATGGAAGGCGCGCCGCTGGCACGGACGCGGACGGAGCACCCCGGTGTATACGGGTTCACGCCGCCGCTAAACGGCAGACTGTAGCTGCCCGTGAGGGCGAATGCGGGGGGCGCGCGGCGTATTGCGAATAGCTTTTGAGACCCAGGCTGGTTGGGGACCGCGGAGGTGACGCAAAGGGCGGAGGGATCGGCGGCGGAGTCCATATCTACATAGTCAACCTGCCACGAAGCGGAAATGCCCATGTTGTACCAGGAATAGAAGTAGTCGGGAGCGCCGAAAAAACTCCCGGCGACGAATCTGGCGTCGTTGCCAACGGAGGTGAAGAACTTGTGGCTATAAAGCGCTGTGCCGAGGCTGAAGGCAGTGGGACTTTGGTTGTAAGGGCCGCCTAAGCCGCTGTCGTCGTCCGGTTCGGTCCAGATTCCGGAAAACGTACGCGAGGTGTAATAGAGTTTCTTTGCACCCGGGCTGACAAGGGAGTAGATGAAGTGGGCGCGAGAGGTGGAGTCGACAGCGCCGACGACGCGTTCGACCGCTGCGGTAGTGATTCCGCTGGGAAGGCGGACATCGCCGCATCGCCAGTTGGAGGAGGGGCCGCAGTTGCCGTAGCCTTCGGTGACCTCCATGGCAAAGCGGAATTTGTTCGCGCTCCAGAAAGTAATGAGCACGCCGTTTGTTGGACTGATGTTTATGTAGGTGTTTGCGGGGGACATTCCTGGCCAGACGGTTTGCGTGGTGAATGGCACGCCGTTTCGTAGCGTAGTTACGGCGAGAGAACAGGACTGGTCACGGTAGGCGATGGCCCCCTCGGAGGCTCCGGAGATCGTGCTGTAGTTCCAGGCGGCGGATAGGGTGGCGGCGGTGAGCAGGGCGAGGGCGGGGAGGAATTTAGACAGCGGCACAATCTGGCAATCGGAATCGGCGTCCTGTTTTTGCGGGCCTGATAGAATTCCGGGATATGAATCGTCGAGCATTTTTCCAGGCATGTGTGGGCGCCGCGGGCGCCGCATCGTTGGCGGACCGGGCGGATGCCGCCGGGTTGCCGAAGACTAAGATCACCCGAATTCGCTATTTCCGCACGCCGACGGATGCGGCGGGACGCCCCAATACACGCCAGCCACTGTTTAACCAAAGCACGAACGTCGTTTTGGTGGAGACGGATTCGGGTTTGATCGGAGTGGGCGAAGGCGGATCCGGCGACACCATGGAGCAGTGCGCGGGATTGTTGATTGGGCAAGATCCGTTCCGGACGGACAGGCTATGGCAGTCGATGTACCGGGCGTATTTCTACCCGGCGGGCCGTGAGAAGGTTCATGCGCTGGGGGCACTGGATGTGGCGCTGTGGGACTTGAAAGGGAAGGCGCTGGGTGTGCCGGTTTATCAGTTGCTCGGAGGCCAATCGAGGGACCACGTTGAGTGTTATTCGACCGGTTTCCCTGCACCGGGCACACCGAAGGAAGTGGCGAAAGCTTGCGTGGATGCGGGGTTCCAGGCGTATCGGATTTCAACCGATACACGGGGACCCGTGGTTGACAGATTCGCAAATGTGAATCGGGTTTACGAGTTGTGCAAACAGGTGCGGGAGGGCGTTGGGCGAGACGGAGGGTGGTGCATCGATTTCCACACCGAGCTCGACATGCCGGACGCGGTGACACTGGCGAACATGATTGAGCCGTTGCGGCCGTACTTTGTCGAGGATCTGGTGCGGAGCGAAAATCCGGGTATTTACCGGACGCTGCGGCATCAGGTAAAGGTGCCGATCGCAGTCGGGGAGCAGTTTGGGCCGAAGTGGGATTGGAATGAACTGATTGAGAATCACCTGACCGATTACGCGCGCGCAACCATTCCGAATGTGGGCGGAATCACTGAGTTTCAGAAAATTGCCGCGATGTGTGAGACGCATTACGTGGGACTGGTGCCGCACTTCACGGGACCCATTTCGGAAGCGGCGATGGTGCACTGTTCGACCGCGTTTTCGGGACCGGTACTGATGGAATTGGTGATGGGCGGGACGCGGCCGTGGCCGTATTTGAACCAGAGCTATGACCTGAAGAATGGCAAGTTGTGGCCGAATGAGCGGCCGGGACTCGGCGTGGAGGTGGATACTTCGAAGTTGCAGCAGATTGGCGATTACAAGGAAGCATATTCGCTGACGCCGATGTTGAAACGGCCTGACGGATCCTATACAAACTGGTAAGGTACTCGATTTCCTGTATTGACCGGGACGCGCGCTCGACATAACTTCAAGGCACAGAAAAAACGGGCCGAGAAGGGGAATAGGTGAAGTACTACCTTGTGACCATGTGCGTGGCAACGGCGTTTTCCGTTGCCGCGTTTGGGCAAATTCAGGTGTCGGGCGTTGTCCGCGACGGAAACAATACCCCATTGTCCGGAGCACGGATTACGGTGCAGCCGGCAATTGGAGAGGCAACGCATGGATTCAGCGATCCGGGCGGACGTTACAGTGTGCGTGTTGCGGGCAGTGGAGCGTATGAGGCGGTTGCGGAAAAAGAGGGCTATTATCCGGCGCGAACAAACGGAATTTCGATGGATTCAGACGGTGTTGAGGCGGCGTTCATTCTGCACACAGCAGGGACGTTGAACGAGTCGGTTGAGGTGAAGGCGGTTCCGGCGTCGCTCGACATGGACTCGACAACGGCTAAGCGGAGCTTGACCGGGCAGACGATCCTCAATATCCCGTACCCGAACAGCAACGACTTGCGGAATGCGATACGGGCGGTGCCGGGTGTGGTCCGGGATGCCCGGGGCGGATTGCACGTGAATGGCGCGGCGGAAGAACAGGTGTTGTTTACGTTAAACGGGTTTAATGTCAACGATCCGCTGACGGGCCGATTCGATTCGCGGATGAGCGTGGAATCGGTGCAATCGGTGGAAATAAATAGCGGGAATCTGACGGCTGAATTTGGAAAAGGAGCCGGCGGTACCGTGGCAGTGCGATCCCATTCGGGAGACGACAAGTTGCGCTACTCAGCTACCAATTTCGTTCCTGGGTTTGAAAATCGCAAAGGCTGGACGATTGGAGACTGGACGCCACGGTTTGGCGTTTCGGGTCCGATCCGGCGTGGGAAGGCATGGTTTTCGAATAGTTCGGACGTTCAGTACGTTAACACGGTGGTCCGGGAGTTGCCCAAAGGGGAGGACCGGAGTTCGAGTATGCGTTTGAGCAATCTGCTGACGGGGCAAGTGAATCTGACGCCCGCCAATATCATTCATGCCGGACTGCTGATGAATAGCTTTAACGCGGCCAGGACCGGGATGACGGCGATCGATCCGATTGAGACGACGATTGACCGGCGAGCGCACCAATACTTTTTTCACATTAAGGACCAATTCTATTTAAGTCGCGGGATGCTGGTGGAAGTTGGCTACGCGTCAAACCGGACCTATGGACGGGAGATACCGCAGGGCCACCAAATGCTTTCGTATACGAGCGAGGGCAAGCGAGGCAATTATTTCGTGGATGGGACTCGCCACGCCAAGCGGGATCAGTTGCTGGTGAATGCGTTCCTGCCTTCTTTTTCTCTTGGCGGGAGCCATCAGTTGAAAGCGGGAACGGACCTGAATTATCTGGGCTATTCGCAGGACGTACGGAGAACGGGTTTCCAGCACTTTTCAGAGACTGGTGCTCGGACTCGGCGAACCGTGTTTGCGGGTAGCGGAATCGCTCTGAAGACCAATCAAGAGTCGAGTGTTTACTTGCAAGACTCGTGGCGCCCACGGGCGCGTCTGTTGGTTGAATTGGGACTTCGCGGCGATTGGGACCGGCTGGTGGGGCAATGGAACGCGTCGCCGCGGCTGGGGTTGTCGTGGTCGCCGGCGGGTTGGGACGATACAAAGTTCTACGGCGGATTCGCGCAGGTGTTCGATGCGACGAACTTGCGGATGTTCTCGCGTCCGGACGATCAGAGCATGCTCACCAATTACTATTCGCCGGACGGCCGGCTGAGCTGGGGGCCGGCGCTGACGCGATTCACGATTGGCGACCGGCGGCTGGATCGTCCGCGATCGCGAAACCTGACGATGGGGGCGGCGCACGCGTTGGCCAATGGTTTGACGGTCAGGGCGGACTATTTGCGCCGCCGCGGGACGCGCGCGTTCACGTATAGAAGTACAGCCGCGGAGGATACCGACCCAACGACGGCGCCGATAGATTCGAACTACATGTTGGGAAATGATCGATTCGACAAGTTCGACTCGATTTCGCTGAACGTGCGACACGTCATCCAGCGGCAGTACGAATGGATGGCCAGTTACACCCGGTCCCGATCATTGTCCAATGCTGTTGTAGACGTCGCTCAGGATGAACCGGCGACGGTATTCGACAACGCGGGCCCGATGCCATGGGACTCCCCGCATCGCTTTATGGGTTGGGCGTACTTGCCGCTTCCCGTGAAAAATTGGGCAGTGGCGTGTTTCCTGGATCAGCGCTCCGGGTTTCCGTACAGCGTTCAAAACGAGAACGGCGGCGTTGTAGGCAAAGTGAACGCGCAGCGGTATCCACGGTTTTTTGAAATGAATTTGCATTTGGAGCGGCGTTTTGCGTACCGGGGGCACCGTTGGGCTTTCCGATTTGGAGCGAATAATCTGAGTAATCGAATCAATCCGGATTCGGTGAACCCCTTTGTAATTCCGGGGCAGACAGCGCGATTTTATGGAGGAACGGGGCGCTCCTTTAACGCTCGGATCCGGTGGATGGGCCGGGCTAACTAACGAGGAATGCTTGCGCTGCCAGCCGGGCGAGAGCCGCGCCATTACTGGGGCTCGCCGTGCCGTCAAGAGTTTGGATTAGCTCTCGCTCATCGGGCGTTAAGACGATGGGCCGATGGTGGCGGTTAGTGCATTTGGGGCCGGCCGCGGCCTGGAGGCGGGCGAGGGGGCAGGCGACGGGATGGGCGGAAACGCGCGGCGTAGAGGCGGGAGTGCCGGTGCGCAAGGCCCAGACGCGGTCCCGCCATCCGCTCCAGAGAACGGCGGCAAGAAAGGCGTCCGGCATTCCGGGGAGATCGAGACTCTTGGCCGGGACCACGCCGTTCAGTTGGCTCCAGATGGTCAGGTACAAATCATCGGTTATCTCCGATGGATCATCGGTCGTTGAAGCGACGTTTAGATCGAGAACGGAGAAGGGATCGGGATCGGCGATAAGCGGGAGGCTGGCATGGCAGATCAGCGACTGGCGGAAGTAGCGGCCGGTCAGCCAGTCGAGGTGTTGCTCGCGGCGAAGGGGATCGGCCCCGAGCTGGTCTTTGATGGTGTCGACTTGAGCGAATGCGTTGGAGAAAAAGCGCGCCTCGGCAGCGAACTGAAGCTGGCGGGTGTTGAGGTGGCGGGAAAATTCGCGGAAGTAGAGAGGGTCGCAGTTGGGAACCAGAAATTCGTGGGCCAGGTAATAGTCGGGCTCGATTCGCGCGCTTGACCACTCGGCCTGGAGTGCGCGGCCATATGGGGACTCGGGGTTGACCAACGAGTGGGTGAGCTGGTCCAGCGCCTCGCGGGGGTCGACGGCAGTATTGCAGTAACGGAGACCATCGCGAACGAGGTTGCGAAGATGCCAGCCGGGATGGGTGTTGTAGCTGATGTAGGCGACGCCATTCGGGGTCAAGGTGCGCTGAATCAGCGCGAGGATGGCATCGCGAGTGGCGGGAGGCACCCAGGAATAGACGCCGTGGGCAATGATGAAGTCGAAAGCGCCGGGAGACGCCGCGAAATCGTCAATGGAAGCGCAAAGAAATTCGACGTTGCGGGCGCCGATTGTCTTAGCGGCGGCGTTCGCGCGATCAATATGAGCGGGGCTGTAGTCGATACCGGTGAAGCGGCCGCCGGGGATGGATTGGCTCATCGCGAGGATGTTGAATCCGGTACCGCAGCCGAGTTCGAGTACGCGACAGGTTTCGACGGCTGGAGGAGTGAGGCCGACGAGCGAGGCGATGGCGGCGATGACGCCCGGATGGGAGTCCTGGAAGGTGAGGTCGCCGTAGGAGATATCGCCGGGTTCAAACATTGTGCTGGAGTGTATTGTAGCTGGAGGCAATTCCGATGACGGTACGGGCGGCGACTTTGGACGACGTGGAGTTCCTGGTGGATGGGAACGCGCGAATGGCAATGGAGACGGAGAATCTGACCCTCGACCGGGAGCGGTTGCGAGCGGGTGTGGCGGCCGTATTCACGGATGCGGGGCGGGGGTTCTATCTGATCGCGGAAGTGAACGGGGAGCGGGCCGGCCAGATGATGATCACGTTTGAGTGGTCGGATTGGCGCAACGGGAATTTCTGGTGGATTCAGAGCGTCTATACGGTCCCGGAGTGGCGCGGGAGAGGGGCGTTTAAAGCTCTTTATTCCGCCGTGGCGGAGTTGGCGCGGGAGCGTGGCGGGGTATGCGGCATGAGGTTGTACGTGGAGTCGCACAATGACGCAGCGCAGGCGACGTACCGGCGTTGCGGGATGAGCGAAACGGTTTACCGGATGTTTGAAATCGCGCTGTAGGCGGGCTGGGGTGTTATCCTCAAAATTCTGCCCTGGATATGCCGGAATTCACTCCTCAACTGTTAATTGACATCTTCACGATCGTGCTGATCGACCTGTTGCTGGCCGGGGACAACGCGGTTGTGATCGCGATGGCGGTGAAGACGCTCACCCCGAAAGAACGGAAGCTGGGAATCGGGATCGGCGCGGCGGTGGCGGTGGTGTTGCGGATTGGGTTGACGTTCTTCGCGGCACAACTTCTGCAAACGCCGTGGATAAAGCTGGCCGGCGGCGTGTTGATTTTCTGGATCGCGGTGAAGTTGGTGACTGACGCCGCGGAAGATGAAGCGACGGGGCATCACGCGCACAATTTCTGGTCGGCGGTCTGGTACATTCTGGTGGCGGACATTACGATGTCGCTGGATAACATTCTGGCCGTGGCGGCGACATCGAAGGGGAATTTCGCGCTGCTGCTTTTCGGGTTGGGGTTGAGCATACCGTTTGTGATCTTTACGAGTACATTGCTCTCGCGGGTGATGGACCGGTTTCCGGTTGTAGTGTGGATTGGCGCGGCGATCCTGGGGCGTGTGGGCGCGGAGATGATCATGACGGATCCGGTGGTGCATGGGGCGCTGCATCTGTCACCGGCCGTCGAGTATGGCATCCAAGCGGCCGGCGCGTTGGCGGTGGTGGCGGCGGGGAAGCTTTTGACGCGGCGGCGGCTGGGCGGGTTGTGATAAGGTAACGGCGCATGATTCGCCGTACATTCCTAACTGTTCCCTTCGCCGGCGCGTTGGGCTATTCCAAGCCCAAGATCGATGAGTACGATCCGGCAAATATCAAGTTGTCGCACCGGATGGTGATCCGGTCCCTCAGCGACGAGGACCTGCAGTTTCTACAACAGTTGGGGATCCGCTGGTGCCGGATTGAGTTTGGGGACGCGGCGCCGTTCGACTTCATGAAGGCCACGGTGGAGCGGTTGGCGCGGTACAACATGAAGATCTTCTCGGGCGTCCACTATGCGTACCGGCATTTGGACGTGCAGTTGGGGAAGGGCAAACGGGACGAGGTTATAGAGACCTATTGCCAGTTTTTGCGGGACTGCGGGAGGTTGGGGATACCCGTCTCGAACTATGACTGGCATCCGGCGAATACTTATACGACGGCAATGATCGATACGCCGCGGGGATACCGGGCGCGTGAGTTTTCGGTGGACGACTTCCGCAAGAAAGTAGAGAAGCAGGCGTTCGAGCGGGAGTATTCGGCGGAGGAGATATGGGCCACTTACACATACTTCATGAAGGCTGTGTTGCCAGTGGCGGAGAAGGCCAACGTGCGACTGGCCTTGCATCCGGACGATCCGCCGTTGGCAAAGATGAACGGCGTGGCGAAGGTGCTGACGCACTATGACGGCTACGCGCGGGCGGAGAAGATTGCGGGGAATTCAAGGCACTGGGGCTTGACGTTTTGCGTGGGCACGTGGAGCGAGGGCGGAACGCAGATGGGCAAGGACGTGTTCGGGATGATCAAGGACTTCGGCGGGCGCGGGAAGATTGTGGATGTCCACTACCGGAATGTTTCATCACCGCTGCCGCGGTTCCATGAGACGTTCCCGGAAGACGGCTATATGGACATGTACGCGGTGATGAAGGCGCTGCGTCAGGTTCGATTCAACGGATCGATTGTGCCCGATCATGTGCCGGAGTTTGTTGGAGATAAGGGGATGCGGCGCGCGGGCGTGGCGTATTGCATTGCGCAGATGAGGGGATTGCTACGGCGGGCGAACGAGGAAGTGGGTTAGTGCCAGTTTCCGATTACGATAGCGTCGTCTATCCGTCGCGCAGTTATCAGCAGACGCATCCTGTGCAGTTGGCGACGATTGGAATGCTGTTGGGCATGGAGACGGCGCCGATTGAACGGTGCCGGGTGCTGGAGATCGGTTGCGGGGATGGATCGAACGTCACGCCGATGGCGGTGGGGTTCCCTGAGAGCAGCTTTCTGGGGATCGATTTGGCCGAATCGCCGATTGAACGAGGCCGGGAGTTGATTGCGGCCGCGGGACTGCGGAACGTTCGATTGGAGGCTATGAATCTCCTCGAATTTCCAGCAGATTTGGGCGAGTTCGATTACATCATCGCGCACGGATTCTATTCCTGGGCGCCGGATATAGTGCGGCGAAAGATGTGGGATGTTTTGGCGGCGCATCTGTCGGAGAATGGGGTTGCCTACGTTAGTTACAACGCCTATCCGGCGGGTTATTTGCGGAACGCTTCGAGAGGCCTGATGCAATTTCATTTGGCGCGGCTTGGGACGCCGGATGGGGAACGGGCGTTGGCGGGGCGGGAGTTTATTTCGACGTTGCTTGAGACGGCCGATGGCGGGTCGGGCGTGTGGAAGGCGGTGTTGAAATCCGAGTCGGCGCGATTGAACAAGCAGCCGCTGGAAGTGCTGCGTCATGACGATTTGGAAGAGAACTATACGCCGTTCCTTTTCAAGGATGTGGTCGCGTCCGCCGACGGTGCAGGGTTGCAGTATCTTGCGGAGTCGAGCGAGCGCCGGTTGTTTGTACCTCTGCCGCCGCTGCCGGAATCGTTTGGCCCTTGTAGTTTGGTGGAGCAGGAACAGTATCTGGACTTTCTAGAATTCCGGAGTTTTCGGAAGACGCTTTTCTGTCGCAAGCCGGTGTCGTTGGCGCGGGATCGGGTGGTGGAACGGGTGACGAAGGCTTGGTTGGCTTCGCCGGTGGTACGGGAGGAGGAGGGCGCCGGCGGAACGGCACGGTTTCGCGATCCGCGGCGACCGGGGACGCTTGAAACAGATAACCCCGCGATTATTGGGATTCTCGACTACTTGCAAGATATCTGGCCGTCGGCGGAGCGCTTTCTCGAACTACCGGGTGCCGAGGGAATGGAGGGAGCTATTGCCCAACTGGCGGGAGCGGGGCTGATAGAACTCCGAGTGCATCCGCAAGTGCCGCGACGGGTGGATGGGCGGATTCCGGTGGCGAGTCCGTTGGCGCGGGTTCAGTTCGCGGCAGGGGAACGGGCGACGAATCTGCTTCACGGGATGGTGGATGTGCAGTCGGCGGAGGGCAGGGAGGCGGTTTGCCGGTTGGATGGAAGCCTTGATAAGGAGGGGTTGGAACGGGTATTTCGAGGAGATCCGGAGGTTGAGTTGAGGCAGATGTATAGGAGTGGATTGTTGATTTACTGATGCGGGAGGGGCGTGCGGCATCTCTATGGCCCGACCCCGGAGTCGAGGCGGCCGCCGGCATCCGGCCCGCGTTTGTTACAGGCGAAGACGAGGCGACATGGGTTTTTTATCAACCTATTGTAGGTTCATCCGCTGGTGGCGGTATGTGGGTTCCGGAGCCTTCTCGAAAGATTGGTCGAGTCAGCCGACAAACTCACAGAGCTGTAGCATCCTGCCCATACTCTACAGACGCCTTGTCTAGTAATCGCGCCGCCGCTGGAGCGGATGGAACGGCTAAGTGGTTTCGAATGTTGCCGGTGCGGGGCGGAAATATTTCTGATCGGTCTGTGACCGACGGAGGTGAACCGGGACTTTCCGCACCCGCGAGGTACAATCATCATCCGGTTCGACGCGTCCGGTGTGTCACGAACTTGGCGCGGCCGTCAAGAAGCAGATGGAGTGGACACTTAGAGCGGCCCGAGGGGAAAACCCTCCGGCTGGGCCTAGGGGCCGAAGAGTATCGCGCCGAATTTGCCCTTGCGCATGCGACGGATATCGAGTTCGTAGCAGGAATGCTCGTCGCGCAGGGCGTCGATATGCGCGTCGAAGATGAGGATATCGCGTATGAGGCGGCCATAGCGGTCTTGGGCGGGCAGTTGCGCGACGGCAAGGAGTGACGGCAAGACCAGTCGATACATAGGTCGTATTATAGCGGCGGAAGGGATCGACCTCGGCGCGCGCCTGCCCGAAAATTGAAGAGACTTTGGGGCAGGCGCTGAAATGGTGATCCCCCCGGCCGTCCGATGCCGGACGGCTTGGCCCCGCCTACCCGATTTTGCAGACACTTCGGGTAGGCAGCGCGATTTTTTATATTCGATTGTCAAAGAACATTCCCGGAATACCGACGATGGGAAACCCCAAGATCGGATCCACGGTTGCGTCGAAATCGTATTTTCGAGGCACGGATCGAACGGCCGGAAG
>Ga0105046_10012924_pt1 | contig 12945 bp, 14 predicted proteins | sample MAT03_FD_78385 | JGI IMG/M metagenome (GOLD analysis project Ga0105046, IMG submission 78385) | Freshwater microbial communities from Lake Fryxell liftoff mats and glacier meltwater in Antarctica - MAT-03 (megahit assembly) | ecosystem: Environmental > Aquatic > Freshwater > Ice > Liftoff... | reverse complement strand
TTTCTCAAAAACCTCGTGGGGCCATGACCAGTGCATATAGAGGAACTCGCCACCGTTTTGTCGGTCGGTGAGCTTTGCACGTACACGAAATTTCGTGCCTACGGGATACTTGCCCAGATCAACCATCGCCCTTGGCCCCTCAAGCAGCACGGACTGTTCAAACGGTTGCCCGTCAATGGGACGCAAATGGACTTTCCCTCTGTGGCCAGCAGTGCTTCCGATGTAGAAGCTTTCCACGACTACGCTGTGATAGGTCTCCTTGTGTTTGGCCATGTCAGTGCAGCTGCTTCAACACATCCCCCACCGTCCCGACCAACTCGTCGATCTGTTCCTTCGAGATGATCAGCGGCGGCGACATCGCGATGATGTCGCCCGTGGTGCGGATCAGCACGCCGCGCTCATAGCAGTCGAGGAACGCCTGGAACGCGCGGCGCGTCGGTTCGCCCGCGACGGGCGAAAGCTCGATCCCCGCGATCAGCCCCTCGTTGCGAATGTCGATCACGTGCGGCAACCCGCGAAGCGAATGCACCGCCTCCTGCCAGTAAGGCGCAAACTCCGCCGCCCGTTCGAACAGCGCCTGCTCGCGGTAAGTCTCCAGCGTCGCGAGGCCTGCCGCCGCCGCGATCGGGTTCCCCGAATAGGTGTAGCCGTGGAACAGCTCGATCAGATGCTCCGGCCCGGTCATGAACGCGTCGTGGACCTCGGCGCGGCAAAGCACCGCCCCCATAGGGATCACCCCGTTGGTGATGCCCTTGGCGCAGGTGATCAGATCAGGGCTCACTGCGTACTTGTCCGCCCCGAACGCCGCCCCGGTACGCCCGAACCCGGTGATCACCTCGTCGAAGATCAGCAGTATCCCGTGCTTCGTGCAGATCTCGCGCAGCCGCTCCAGATACCCCTTCGGCGGGATCAGGACGCCGGTGGAGCCCGCGATCGGCTCGACGATCACCGCCGCGATCGTGCTCGCATCGTGCAGCGCCACGATCCGCTCCAGCTCGTCCGCCAGATATGCGCCATGCTCCGGCTGCCCCTTCGAGAACGCGTTCACGCTCGGCAGATGCGTGTGCGGCATGTGATCGACGCCGCCGAGCAGCGTCCCGAAGAACTTCCGGTTCGTCACGATCCCGCCGACCGAGATGCCGCCGAAGTTGACCCCGTGATATCCGCGCTCGCGCCCGATCAGCCGCGTCCGCGTCCCCTGCCCGATCGCCCGCTGGTACGCGATGGCGATCTTCAGCGCCGAGTCCACCGCCTCCGAGCCGGAGTTGCAGAAGAACGCGTGCGCCATCCCCTCGGGCGCCATGTCGACCAGCCGGTTCGCCAGCTCGAACGCTTTCGGGTGCCCCATCTGGAACGCCGGCGCGTAATCCATCTCGGCGACCTGGTTCTGGATCGCCTCGACGATCCGCGGCTGCTTGTGCCCGGCGTTGCAGCACCAGAGCCCGGCGGTCCCGTCCAGAACCCGCCGCCCGTCCGATGTCGTGTAGTGCATCCCGTCGGCGCCGACGAACATCCGGGGCGCCTTCTTGAACTGCCGGTTCGCGGTGAACGGCATCCAGAACGCCCGCAGGTCGTTCGGGGCCAGTTGCGCGGACGGAGCGGAGCGCAGCGACATCTCGATGATCCCTGATATATCCGGGGACGATCACCGTTCGACCCGTTCGGAAAACTGGCGTTTTGTGACCTGGCGGGTCAGTCACGGACGCTACCACCCCGTCCGAAGGCGTCAAGCGCCTTGTAGACCACAGCCCACGGCGGTCGCAATGCGGCGTCTGTCCGGTGAAAAGCCGCCGAGATGACAACGGCGCCGACGCGCGGGCTTTTCGATTTGGCAACCGATTGGCCCTACCCTGCCTGTCCATAGCACACTGGAGGAGCGGTCATGGGTTCAGCGCGTCGCACATTTCTTTCGGCCGGGATCGTCGCCCTCGCCCTGTTCTTCGCTACCGAGACGATGGCGTTCCGTACTCCCGAGGCGCTGATCCGCGCCATTTACCTGCCCCTGCTGGACGATACTGCGCCCCTCCCCGCGCCGATCCGGATCTACGGCGCCGACACCCTCGGGCTGATCCGGACCTTCCAGGGGCACAACTCCGGCGGTCTCGGGTTTCTGCCGTTCGTCGACGGCCAGAACGTGGACATCGCCGCGTTCAGCGCACGCCAGATCCGCCTCGACGGCGTGTCCGCCGAGATCGTCGTGAAGTTCACCAATTTCGGCGAACCGAACCGGCTGAACTACAGCCTCGTGCGCGAAATCGACGGCTGGCGGATCCATGACATCAGCGGCATGTGGGCGAGCGGCCCCTGGTCGGTCCGCGAACTGCTGGTGGCGGACCCGTCGCGGCTCGGGCTGGCCGAGGCGATGGCGTCGCCCTGAACGACGTCCATCGGACCCCGAGACGCAGCGCTTGGATCGCGCTATAACGGGGTGTGGATCGAACCGGAGTTTCGCCCTGAGCGCCCTTCCCGCCCTAGCAGCCGCTCTCCTCGTCGCCGCCGGCCTCGCCGCCTGCTCGTCATCCGCGCCGCCGCCCATCGACCGCCGCTCGGTGGTGCCCCCGCAATTCTTCGACATGCAACCCCACGACTGGTCCGGCCGATCCCCCTGGCACTATCCGGTCCACGGCGTCGACGTCTCGAAATGGCAGGGCCCCATCGACTGGCCGCGCGTCCGCGCCGCGGGTATCGCCTTCGCGTTCATGAAAGCCACCGAGGGGGCCGATCATGCCGACGACCGCTTCGCCGAGAACTGGAACGCCGCCGCCCGCGCCGGAATTCCGCGCGGGGCGTATCATTTCTACTATTTCTGCAGGACCGGCGCCGAACAGGCCCGCTGGTTCATGGCCAACGTCCCGAAGGATCCGGCCGCGCTGCCGCCGGTTCTCGACATGGAATGGAACCACCAGTCACAAAACTGCCGGCTGCGCCCCTCGCCCGCGACGGTTCGCGCCGAAATGGCGAGTTTTCTCGCGATCGTCACGCGGCATTACGGCAAGCGCCCGATCATCTACGTCACGCCGGATTTTTTCGCACAGAACGACCTGGGTCGGATCACCGGCTATCATTTCTGGCTGCGTTCGGTTGCCGGGCATCCGGAGGAGGTCTATCCGGGCCAGCGCTGGACGTTCTGGCAGTACACCGGAACCGGCGTCGTGCCCGGCATCTCCGGTCGCGCCGACATCAACGTCTTCGCCGGCGATCACGGGCAATGGCGGGCCTGGGTCGCGAGCGCCGCGCGCTAAGCGCGCCTCACACGGTCAAATCCGGCGGCAATGCGCGGATCTCGCCCTCGAGCCAGGGCAGCGTCGAGCGCGCGACCCGCCAGCTCGATCCACCATCTACCGCCCCATAGGAGATTTCGCAGTCGAGCAGGGCGGCAAGCGCGGCGGGGTCGCCGGCGGCGGCCGCCACCCCCGATCCGAGACCCCCCGGGGCCGGCGGTGCGGCCCGGCGGTCTTGCGCAAACATCACATGCTCGCCCGCCCGCGCCCAGACAGGGCCGGACCCCAGCCGACCGAACGCGGCGAGCGGCGCGGCCCTGTCGATCGCCTGCCACCAGTGCTCGACATACCGCGCATGAACGCCGGTCTCGACGAGCACCCTGCCTGTCCGCGCAACCCACCCTTCGTCGGGCACGCCCGTCGGGCGGAAATCCAGTGCGCGCGGCCAGGCGGCGCGGTCTTCGGTCCAGAGCAGCCGCCCGGCGAAACCCTCCTGCGCCGCGAGCGCCGCCCCGCTCCGGGGCGTCAGATCGGCGAACCCCGTCGGGTTCCGCCCCCCGGGCCGGGCTGGAATTCGCAGGTCGATGAAGACGTCTTCGGTCTGGAGCCAGACCACGAAGGCGTCGATATCGCCGCTCCCGTCGCCGAACTCGATCGAGAGCCGACGCCAAAGCCCGGTGAAGCGGGACGGGACCGGCCCCTCCGACCAGTCCAAGCACGCCACTGCGGCCTTCGGCGACAGCGTCATGCGCGCAGCAATTCAATTGCGCGCGGAGCCGCAAGCCCGCGGCGCAACTTCGTTTGGAGGGTAAGGGTCATGGAGCGCTGTTCCGGTTCGTCGGGAGAAACGTCAGACTGCCGACACTATCGTCGTCGTCGGTCGGGCGCGCCCCTGATCGCAGCGATCTCACCTCCCGTTGCGACCATCGCGCCGCGCCTAGCCGCTGGACCGCGTTCGGCTGATCCGGAACCTCGGGCCGAGATAGCGACAGCAAGGCCCTTCGCTCGGATTCTGACCAGGTTCCCGCAGTATTCGCCGGGCGGCGCAGGCGTTCGGACCGAATTCCGCGACGACGCCCGCGCGGCCGATCCGTGTCGGCCCGGCTTGGGGTCAGGCGACGATCGCGTCGCCGCCTTCATCTGCGCGCAGCGCCGTGGCCATGACTTCCGCGAGCCCGTTGGCGCTCGTCGGAAGTCGCACCGTGGCGACGGCCGTACGAGGTTCGACCTCCTCCGCGCCTTGCAACACGAGAACCGAGGCACAGAGCCGCGACTGGTGGGCCGCCGCAACCGTCCTGTCGACGAACACCAGATCCACCGCGCCGTCCGCGATGGCCTCGTCAGGCTTCGGCGACCGTGCAAACCGTACCGACCTCTCGTACCCCGCACGCCATCAGCGGCGGGCTGAGCGCCGCCGCGACGGCTGCGTCCTCGACGGCGACCAGCACGCGCCGCGGCGTCGGTCCGGCGCCTTCGCGAATTGCCCAGGCCGGTATCGCGAGCTCGGCCACAAGACCGAACGGCGTCTCGAGCTGGCGCAGCGGCGCGCCGAGCCGGTCCGCCAACAGCTCCTGCAGGGCGCCGCACGGACCTCGCCGCAAACGTTCGGATCCGGGCCGCACCCCGAACTCCCGCCAGGTCAGGTGCAATCCACCCCCATCCTCGGCCCAGTCGAGCGCCACCCGTCCCTCGCCGACGCCCAGCGCCCCGAACCGCACGCCGCGCGATGCGAGATCGAAGAGCGCCAACGAAACCACCCGCATCGCCTCGGGATGCAGCGCGATCGGCGGCCCCTCGATCAGGATTCGTGGCCCCTCCGCCATGTCGAACGCGCCCAACGTACGAACGGCGAGGGTCCGAAGGTCGCCCGCCGCCGCGGGCTCTCCCACCGTCAGCGCCACCCGGAGCGTCTCGCAAAGCCCGTCGAGCCGATCCGAGGCTTCGGCGAGGTCCGCCGCGTCCGCCGACGCGCGCCGGGTCAACTGCTTGACGAGCGTAACGATATCGCGTGCCCGCGCCAGCGCCTCCGCTATCCGCGTCTCGGTGACGGAGGCGGCGCGCAGGGCGGCGTTCCGGCTGAGTGGCGGCAACGCGCGCGGCGCTGCGTCCGGACGCGAATCGGCGGTATCGACGCTGGCGTTCATTGGACAGATCCCCATACTACGATCGGCGGACATCGACATTGTCGTTCGGTTTCGCACTGATTCGGCCGGCGCGCATTAACCTGTGACATAGACGAGCGAGGTTTTGCCGGTGACCACCGATTGTCTCAATTGCCCGCTGCGCAAGCGTTCCGCCTTCCTGCCGTTCACGGAGGCCGAGCTTTCTTTCATGCGCCGCTTCAAGGCCGGCGAACTTACGGTTCGTCCGCGCACCACGATCCTGCTCCGGGGCGCCGCCAGCCCGCAGCCGTTCACCGCGCTGTCGGGATATGGCGTGCGCTACACGCTGTTGCCCGACGGCGGGCGCCATGTGATCGACTTCGTCATGCCGAGCGATCTCGTCGGTCTGCAGGCGGGCCTGCTCGGGAGATGCAGCACAACGTCGACAGCGTGACCGACATGACGCTCTGCGTGTTCCCCCGCGCCGACCTGTGGGACATGTTCCGCGACGATCCGGCGCGGGCCCATGACATCACGTGGCTCGCCGCGCGCGAAGAGCATTTCCTCGGCGACATGCTCGCCATCGTCGGCCGGCGCGCCGGTGTCGAGCGGGTGTCCTGGGGTCTTCTCGTGCTCTACCGCCGCGCTCTGGCGCGCGAGCTCGCAAGGGACGACGTGACGCCGATGCCCTTCCGGCAACGCGATCTCGCCGACGCCTTCGGCCTGTCGTTGGTCCACACCAACAAGGCGCTCGGCCATCTGCGCTGGAAGGGGCTGATCCTCCTGGGCGGCGGCGAGCTGAGGCCGCCGGACGTGCCGGCGCTCGAGGACCTTGCAAACATGGAGCCCGAAACCGAGTCGCCGCGACCTCTGATCTGACGCGAGACAACGCCGTGTCGCACAGGGCGACACACGCAACACCTTGATTTCGTTGTATCCAAGGGCCGCGAGATTCCGTCGCGCGGCCTTGGGCGGTCGGGCGCTCGCGCAGCCGCGCGGCGATCCGGCGATCTTCGCAGCGGGCGCCGCCAACGTGCCGCGTGATCGAACGCGCCGGCGGTCATCGCGTCAAGCGTAAGGAACCAATGTCCGCGAGCGGCGTTATGCCGGAGATGTCATCAACCGCAAGGAAACACCGCAATGAACAACATCATCTATATCGTCGGCCTCGTGGTCGTGGTCGTCGCGATCCTGTCCTTTGTCGGGTTCGCCTGAGAGGACGCGAAGGAGCGGCGGCCGCGTTGAACTTCCGGAAATTACCTTCATTGTTTCAAAGGCCGTTCGCGGCACGTGACCGATTGAGACCTTAACTCCGAGCGCGGCGGCGAGCCTCGACCAGGCGGCGCGCGACGTTTCAGGCGCGTCGCGCCGAACGGGGGGAGAACTCGGCCTTCATCGCCGCTTTCGTCCCGAAACTGACCCGTCCCAATGCCTCCTCCAGCCGCACGGCCTGAACCTCCAGTGCGTGCGCGGCCGACACGGTGCGCGCGGCGATGACGGAATTGGACTGTGTGTCGCGGTCCATCCGTGCCGTCGCCTGACCCACCTGCAAGATCGCCACAGTCTGTTCCGCGCCGGCTGCAGCGGCGCCGCCGATCCGCGCCGTCAGGTCTTCGACCGATCCCGCGAGTGCGGCGAACCCTTCGCCGGTTTCCTGGACCAGCCTAACACCGGCGATCCCGCAAGTTGAGCTTGCCGCGATCCGCACCGAGATGTCGCGTGCGGCCTGGGATGCGCGCTGCGCCAGATTGCGGACCTCGGTCGCGACGACCGCGAAGCCCTTGCCTGCCTCGCCCGCACGCGCCGCCTCGACCGCGGCGTTCAAGGCGAGGAGATTGGTCTGGAAGGCGATCGAGTCGATCACCAAGACGATTTCCGAGATCGCCCTGCCTTGGGTCTCCATGTCGCGCACGGCATCGACCGCCCGCAGCGATTTCGCGGCGCCCTCGCGGGAGATCCCCGCCAGCGCTTCCGCCGAGATCCCGGCCTGCTGAAGCAGACCGCCGGTGTTGGTTACGGTTCGGGAGATTTCCTCCATCGTCGTCGCAGTCTCTTCGAGCGCCGCAGCGGTATCCTCGGTGCGGCGCGCGAGTTCGACCGCGTCCGCCCCGATCTGCGTCGTCGCCGCGCGCGACGCATTCGCCGCCTGAGATATCCCGATGAAGATATCGCGAAGCGACCGCGCGGTGTCGTTCATCTGTTGCTGCATGGCGCCAAAGGCGCCGCTGCCCGTTGCGCCCGCGTGTTCCGTGAGCTCGCCCGCCGCCAGCGCCGCCAGCCGCGAGGCGAGTTCGGCGAGCGTGTCTTCGAGCCCGGCGAAGAAGGCGTTGAGCTTGGCGGCGAGCGCGCCGAGCACGGCGTGGTCGAAGCTTCGCTCGATCCGCGCGTCGAGATTGCCGGCGAGCCCCTGATCGACGAGTTCGGCGAAGGCGGCCTCGACTTGCGCGAGCAGATCTTCGAGCAGCGCTTCGCGTTCGGCGACGTTGCGGACCTCGGCGTCGTGGACGCGCTCGGCGTCGAGCGCCGCCCGAGCGGCCTCGGCAAGGGCCGCCGCGCGCAAGGCGTGTCGGTCGCGGATCATCAGCGCGAGTATTCCGACCTCGATCGCGAGTATGACCGCATGAAAGACGGCGCGTCCCAGATCGCCGCCACCGGGATAGACCAACGCCGGGGCGACGAAGTTCATCGCGACATGATGGACCGCGACCAGCGCCGCGGCGGCGAACAGCGCGGGAAGGCTCGCGAGCGCCGAGACGACTGCGACGAGCGCGAAGAAATACATATGCGTATCGGTCTGCCAGGGGTGCCCGGCGAAGATCACGGTCAAGATCGCCGCCTGCCCGACGAGCGCGATCGCGATGACGACGTCCGCGCGCTCGGGAGCGAACCTTCGCGCCGCCTCCGCGATCGCTGCAAGCGCGAGCGGGGCCATGACGGCGGGTAACACCGGCGCCCCGAGCACGAAGGCCGCCAGCCCGAAGACCGGCGCGTGCAGAAAGCCCATCACGCAGAGCACCAGCGCAAAGGATGTCGCTGACAGATCCAGCCGGAACCGGGGGGTCATGTCCGCACCCCGCAGAGCGCCAGCAGCCGGGGATCGGCCAGCACGAGCCACGCGCCTTCCGCTTTCAGCCGCGTGACGAAATCGGGGTCGGGGCTGAAGACAAGCGCCCCGGCGCGGGGTTGGCGCGGCCCGACCGGACGTCCGCCCGCACGGACGGCGACGGCGCTCGCATCCGCCCAGGGACCGGCGAGCACGAAGACGGGCGCGCCGTCGCCCGGCTCGGAGCCGGCCACCGCGATCCCGACCGGCCCCGCCAGCCCTGCCGCCAGCGCCAGCGCCAGCAAGATCCGTCCGTTGTCCATCAGAGCTCCTCGCGTCAGGCGGAAGCTTGTTTATCGAATCTGTTAATTTCTCGTGAAATGCCCCCGGACCGCCTGTCACGGTCGGCGCATCCAAAAGGTTCGGCGGCCTCGACCGCCTTAAGAAATTAGAAACCGGTTCTCCCGATACATGCCGGCATTCGGGACGATGCGCAGTGCAGGACAGGTCACGTCGGCCACTGACGAAAGAAGGCAGGGCGAGCATGGCGGATACTTCAGGGCAATCGACGGGCGCGGCGTCCGGGAGCGGCGATCCGGTCACGATCGAACTCGCGCCCGAAATCGGCTTCGTCGGCGCTCGCGGACTCCACGAACAGCTGCTCGCGGTGCGCGACCGGGACGATGTCGTCCTCGACGCCTCGAAGGTGCAGAGCCTGTCGACTGCGACGGTGCTGGTCCTGGTCAGTTTTCTGAACGCCCGCGGGGCGAGGACGCCGCCCGCGGCGGTGCTGAGCCCATCCGGCCCGTTCGTGGACGCCTTCTCCGAGCTCGGCCTTTTCGGCAACCTGATGCGGATGGAGTTCCGGACGTGAGCGTCGTGCTCGCAGTGGACGATTCGCCGGCGCTGCTCGGCCTTCTGGTCAAATGCCTCAGGCTTGGCGGCCACGAGGTCATCTCGGCCAAGAACGGGCGCGAGGCGCTGGAGAAACTCCAGCAGCACAAACCCGACATCGTCGTGACCGACCTCAACATGCCGATCATGACCGGCCTCGACTTCATCGAAGCCGCCCGCGCCGAGCCGGAAGGCCAGGGCGTGCCGATCCTTCTGCTGACGTCCGAGACGGCGTCGAGCCTGCACGAGCGCGCCCGAAGGATCGGCGCGACCGGCTGGATACCGAAACCCCTCGACGGTCCGCGTCTCCTGGCGCTCGTCGCCGACATGATCTGAGATCGGGAACGCAACGATGGACGACGAGGAAGACTTTCAGGCGCTGTTCTTCATCGAGTGCGAGGAGAACCTGTCGGATCTCCAGACGCGGTTGGACGCGCTGCTGGGCGGCGACAGCGACCCCGAGACGGTCAACGCCGCGTTTCGCGCCGTGCATTCGGTCAAGGGCGGGGCCGCAGCCTTCGGATTCATGTCGCTGGTCGGTTTTGCGCATGAATTCGAGACGGTGATGGACCGGGTTCGCAGCGCCACGCTCGATCTGTCGCCGGAGGTCTGCGAGACGTTGCTGCGCGCCGGCGACGTGATGGCCGGCCTCGTCGAGGCGACGCGAAATGGCGAGGAGGGCGTGACCGAACGCGGCGAAAAGGTCCGCCAGCAGCTCGCGGCGCTGCTCGGCGTCGTCGAGCCCGCCCCGGCCGCGACGGCGCCCGCGCCGATCGCCGCCGCGCCCGAGCCGGTCGTCGAGCACGAGCCCGAGCCCGAGGCGATGTGCGTGACCGTGCGCCTCGCGCCGCGATCCGATTTTCTGCTCGCAGGCTTCGACCCGGCCCGCATCATCCGGGCGGCCCGCCCGCACGGCCTCGTGTCGATCGCGGTCGAGGGCTCGGTCCCTCCGATCGAGGATTACGTTCCGGGCGATTGCCCGCTCGCCTGGCGAATGGAGTTCGAGCTCGAAGGAACGCTGGCGGATCTCGAGGACTTCTTCGCGACCTATGCCTATGGCGCCGACATCACCGTGACCTCGCCGAACGGCGAAGCGAAGCTCGAGCCGAAAGTCGGGACGATCGACGCGCCCGCGCCGTTGACGGACGCGAAATCCGCCGCGCCACAGCCCGCGCCCGCCGCTGTCGCGGCGCAGCCGGACGCCGCCCTGACGCTTGCGCCGATTTCGAGCGCAGCGCCCGCCGTCGCGCCGCAGCCCGTCGTCGCACCACCTGCGCCGATCGCGCGCGAAACGCCTGCCGCGGCGCCAGTGTCACCACCCGCGCCGCTCGACGCGCCGCAGGTCGCTGCGCCGAGGAAGGCGCCCGCCAACGAGGCGGTGGTCGACGGCGCGGCGAAGGCCGCTTCCGCCGCCCCGCGCTCGCTCCGGGTCGATCTCGACCGCGTCGACCGCCTGGTGAACCTCGTCGGCGAGGTGCTGATCGCGCAGGCCGCCGTCGCGCAGGGCGTGGGCGAGTCCGACGGCGCCGAGATGGCGGCGATAAAGCCCCTCGTCGAGACGCTGACGCGCCAGACCCGCGAACTCCAGGAAAGCGTCATGGCGATCCGCGCCCAGCCGGTGCGCTCGGTGTTCGCGCGGCTGCCGCGCGTCGTGCGCGACCTGTCGGACGCACTCGGCAAGGAGGTTCGCCTCGTGATGCAGGGCGAGGACGTCGAGGTCGACACCACCGTCATCGAGGAATTGACCGAGCCGCTGATGCACATGATCCGCAACGCGATGGACCACGGCGTCGAGGCCCCCGACGTGCGGCAGGCGGCGGGCAAGCCGCGCCAGGGCACGCTGACGCTTTCGGCCGAGCAGCGCGGCGGCCGGGTGCGGATCGTGCTGTCGGACGACGGCAAGGGCATCGACCGCGACGCGGTGCTGTCCAAGGCGCGGGCCAAGGGCCTCGTCGCGCCCGACGAGACGCTTGATGCCGCCGCGATCGAGGCGCTGATCTTCCATCCCGGTTTCTCCACCGCCGAGACCATCTCGGCCGTGTCGGGGCGCGGCGTCGGCATGGACGTGGTGCGCCGCAAGATCCAGATGCTGAGCGGGCGCTGCGTCGTCGCAGGCAACCCCGGCAAGGGCACGACCTTCACGATCACGCTGCCGCTGACGCTCGCGGTGATGGACGGCATGGCCATTCGCGTCGACGACCAGCAGTTCATCCTGCCGCTGTCGAGCGTTGTCGAGGCGATCACGGTCGAGCCGGACTCGGTGAGCCAGCTGCCCGACCGGACGCGGGTGCTGCGCCTGCGCGACGATTTTCTGCCGGTCTTCTCGTTGCGCACCGCGCTGGCGCTACCCGACGAGGCGAACGGCGCGTCCACCGCGATCGTGATCGACACCGAGACCAGCGGCCATATCGTCGTGCTCGTCGACGACCTGCTCGGCCAGCGACAGGTCGTGCTGAAGAGCCTCGAAGGCAACGTCGGACAGATCGAGGGCGTCGGCGGCGCCACGATCCTCGGCGACGGCAAGGTCGCGCTGGTGCTCGACGTCGCCGCGCTGTTCCGTCTCGGGCCGAAATCCACTGGTGAGTTGGAAAGGATGCATTGATGCGAAACGCAGGTTCCGACGTTATGGACGCCCCCGGGGCGCCGGATCCGAACGCCGAGGCCCGGCAGTTCGTTACGTTCGTCGTGGAGGAGCGCCCCTACGGCATTCCGATCGGCGCGGTGCGCGAGATCATCCGCTGGACGCGGGTGACGCCGCTTCCGAACCAGCCGCATCACGCGCGCGGCGTGCTGAACCTGCGCGGCACGATCGTGCCGGTCCACGACCTGCGCGCACGGCTCTCGGGCAGCCTGACGGAGGCGACCGACACCCATGTCATCGTCATCGCGAACGTCGGCAGCCAGACGCTGGGCATCCTGGTGGACGCGGTGTCGGATATCCTCAACGTCAAGCCCGACGACATGAAGGTCCCGCCGCAGGCCGTCGATTCGCCGGCCAGCCAGGCGCTCGTCTCGACCGAGGACGACCGGCTCGTGACCATCCTGAACCTGTCGGCGCTGTTCGGGTCGCATTCGGACAGCGGGTTCTGATGGAGACGCTGCGCCGCCCGGCGGCCGACGGTCCGACTCTGTCCGACGCGGCGCCCGGTTTCGCCGGAGAATTCCCGATGACCGCCGAGGACCTGCGCCGCATCACGGCCCGCGGCCAGTTGGCGCTCGGGATCGAACTGGGCGAAGGCAAGCGGCAGATGATCTATTCGCGGCTGTCGCGGCGCCTCCGGGCGATCGGGCTGAGGTCTTTTTCGGTTTATCTCGACCTGCTCGACACGCCCGCGGGCGCGGCCGAGCACGAGCACTTCGCCAATGCGCTGACGACCAACCTGACGTCGTTCTTTCGCGAAGCCCACCACTTCGAGCATTTCGAGCGTGAGATCCAGAAGTCGGCGGCCGAGACCCGCCGCCTGCGCGTGTGGTCGGCGGGATGCTCGACCGGGGAGGAGCCCTATTCGATCGCCACGATCCTGCACGCCAACGCCAACCTGCTGGGGACGCGCGACCGGCGCATCCTCGCGACCGATATCGATACCGGCGTGCTGGGGGTGGCGGCGCGCGGCGTCTATGCCGGCGACAAGATCAAGACCGTTCCGGCGCGGTTGCGCACGCAGGCCTTCGTCGACGCCGGCGA
>Ga0105046_10012920_pt1 | contig 12946 bp, 8 predicted proteins | sample MAT03_FD_78385 | JGI IMG/M metagenome (GOLD analysis project Ga0105046, IMG submission 78385) | Freshwater microbial communities from Lake Fryxell liftoff mats and glacier meltwater in Antarctica - MAT-03 (megahit assembly) | ecosystem: Environmental > Aquatic > Freshwater > Ice > Liftoff... | reverse complement strand
TTACCGTCGCCATCGGTGTCCTTCAAAAACAGCGTGTGCGGGGCTTGGTGAACGATCACGCCACCCCACGCACACAGCAGGCTAGTCGGGATGCTGAGCTTCTCGGCGAACACGGTTACCTTGTCCGCCTTGCCGTCGCCGTCGGTGTCTTCGAGGATCAGAATCTTATCGCGGCCTTCGCCTTCCTTCTGCAACTCGTTGGGGTAATCGGTGGTCACGCTCACCCAGAGGCGGCCGCGTTCATCCCACGTCATGCAAAGCGGTTTGCCGCCTTGGAACATTTCATCTGCGGCGAATAGCTTCAACTCGAAGCCCTCCGGCACGCTGGCGTGCGTCATGCTCTTCTCGGGCGAGAGTGGCTTCTGCATCTTCGTCGGCGCCTCACCGACGATGCCCGCACTCTTGGGCGGCACGTAGAAGGGCAGCTTTGCTTCCGCGTATTCAAAGTCCTTCTTGTCTCCCGTCACCGGCGTCATCTTCGGGATGGCGAACGCCTTCGGGGCCGCGTCGTCCTTGTAATCTCCAACGATTGCCGGGTCTTGGTTGCAGGCCCAACGGGTGCCCCGTTCGACGAGGTTGTGGAAACCGGGATGGCCGAAGGTGCGTTGGTCATGCCCCCACGCCGTGTAGAAAACGCGACCTTTGCCCTGCGTTCGCACCCACGTCCACGGTTCCTTCAAATCCTTCTCGGCCCGCGTTTCCAACACCGTGCGATCTTTTTCGTTGTGCTTGTGGTGGACGTAGGTTTCATCCCAGCTTTCGAAGCCGCGGAACCCCTTCATGATCGGGTGATCCGGAGCCACGTTCGCGGTGCCGAAGGTGCCGGTCTGGTGGCTGCGAAATTGCGCACCCACCAGCTTGATGTAATCCTCGTTCTTGGTGAAGCAGTAGCTCGCGCAGTGCAGCGGGATGAACCCCTTGCCGGCTTCCACGTAGTCGATGATCGCCTTCACATGCTCCGGCTTACCGGGGGTTTGGTTGGCGTAGATCATCAAACCATCGTACTTGTTCAGGTTCGCCAAGTTGATGTCGTCGAGTTTATCGGTGTAGGTGAGCGCGATGCCCTTTTTCTCCAACACCGGCTGAAGCTGGGCGAATCGCTCTTTCGGTTTGTGCCCGGCGTTATCGCCGAGGAAGAGGACGGTGAGCTTCGCAGGTTCGGCGGCAAACAGTGGCGTGGCGAACAGAATCGCAAGGAGCGGGAGACGCATGGGGAACCTCGGGGAGAAGTCGATGCGGATAGTCTACTACCCGCCGATGGTATGCATGGTGCGATCGGGCTTCACGAACTTCGCACTGTTGATTTCGTGGCCTTCTTCCTTGGCCCACACGTTGGCTCGGATTGTCTCCTTCAACGCTTCCGCATCCAGTGGGGTCGTTCGCAAAATCGCTTTCACGTCAACTTCGCTCTTGGCGAACAAGCAGTTTCGGAGTTTGCCATCGGCGGTGAGCCGCAGGCGGTTGCAGCTCCCGCAGAACGGCCGGCTCACGCTCGAAATGAATCCGACGCGGCCGCGGCCGTCGGCGTAATCGAAATCGAGGGCGGGGGAACTCGGGTCGGAGCCGGAAGCGTCAGCGACGGTATGCGATTCACCGTCGCTGACGCTTCCGGCTCTGACAAGTCGGCCCACTCCCTCGCTCAGCATCTCCTGCAACTCCGCCGCAGTCACCACCTTCTCCCGCTCCCACGCGTCCGCACCGATGGGCATATATTCGATGAATCGCAATTCGAAACCCATCTCGCGGCAGTAGTTCGCCAGCGGCACCGCATCCTTCTCGATGAAGCCGCGGATGGCCACGGCGTTCACCTTGATCGGATCGAAACCGGCCCGTTTCGCGGCGGCCAACCCGGCCAACACTTGCGGAAGCCCGTCGCGCCGGCTCAGTTCGCGGAACCGCGATTCATCGAGGGTATCGAGCGAAACGTTCAACCGCCGTAGTCCGGCATCGTAAAGCGATTGCACCTGTTTCTCTAATAGTAATCCGTTTGTTGTCAGGCCGATGTCGCGGATACCGGGGATCGCGGCGATGAGCTTCACCAACTTCGGCAGGTCTCGGCGCAGCAGCGGTTCGCCACCGGTGAGGCGAACTTTATCGATGCCCAACCCCACCGCGACGCGCACGAACTCCGCCATCTCCTCGAAACTGAGGAGTTCCGAGCGATCGAGGAATTCCACTTCCTCGGGCATGCAATAGGTGCAGCGGAGATTGCAGCGGTCGGTCACGCTGATGCGCAGGTTGTTGTGCAACCGGCCGAACGTATCCACCAATGCGGAATGCGGGGAGGGAATGCGGGTTTCATTCGACAGCGGCAGAGCGAATTTCACCATACCCAATTATTGTACGGTCGGGATTTCCGGAATCGGGCGAATGCCCATCTGTTGGGCGTCCAACCCGCCATCGACGGGAATGACGATCCCCGTGGCGTATCGCGCCGCATCGCTGCCGAGGAACACAAACCAACCCGCAATCTCCTCGACCGTAGCGATCCGCTTCAACGGGATTTGGTTTTCGATCTGTTCGCGCTCCGCGGGATGGGAGCGCAAGCCGAAATCGGTCAGCGGCGTTTCCACCAACCCCGGTGCTACTGCGGCGGTGGTGAAGCCCAGCGGGGCAAGTTCGATGGCGAGTTGACGCACGAGCGCATTCAGCGCCCCTTTGCTGGCATCGTAGAGCGTGTGCCCCGGTTCGCTGCGGGTGCCGTTCAAACTGGAAGTGAAGAGGATGCGCCCGCCGCGATCGGCCCGCTTCACCCAAGCCTGCGTGGCTTCGATGGCACTCCACACGTTGAGTTGGAATACGAAATCGAAATGGGCTTTCGTGAGTTCGGCGAATGCCGGCTCTCGGAAGGTGCCGACGTTGTTGACGAGAATATCGAGCCCGCCCCACGTCTCGCAGGCCTCGGCCACGACCCGTTCCGCTTCGCCGGGCTTCGAGAAATCGCCGACGACATAGTTCGTACGATGGAGCGATCGCCCAAGGATTTCCCGCACACCCGGCGCCTCGGCGAGCGGTTTCTCGGACGTGAGGACAACCTTCGCCCCGGCATCCAAGTACGCCGAGGCGATGGCCAAGCCAATGCCTTGGCTCGCCCCGGTGATCAGTGCCCGTTTGCCGGAGAGCATGAAGTTTCCTACTCGAGTGTTGGCGATTTACGCCACGAAGTTCCGCGGGTCTTCGATCACACCCGTCAGCGCGCTGGCGGCCACCGTCAGCGGGCTGGCCAAGTATACCTTGGCTTCCTTGTGGCCCATGCGGCCGGGGAAGTTGCGATTGGTGGTGCTGATGCAACTGATCGGCGTGTTCAACCGGCCGAACGTATCCGAAGGCCCGCCCAGGCAGGCGGCGCACGAGGCGTCGCCGATCTTGGCCCCGGCCTTCAAGAAGATGTCCCGCAGGCTCACCCCGCCGATCTTGTTGGTATCCAGCGCGGCCGCGACTTCCGTCGTGGCGGGCACCACGAACGTGTCGATCTTCACTTCCTTGCCCTTCAAGATGCCCGCCGCCGCGAGGAAATCGGTGATCTTGCCGCCGGTGCAGCTACCGATGTAGGCGCGATCGAGCTTTGTTCCTTGTTCCGCACGCACGGTCGATTTGTTGTCCGGGCTGTGCGGCTTGGCGATCACCGGTTCCATCTTCGAGAGGTCGTACACCTTTTCGAAGATGTAAGGGGCGCCCGCATCGGGCTTGAAGATCGTGTAGGGCTTGCTGCCGCTGCGGCGGCCGCGATCCTTGACGTGGGCTTCGGTCACGGCGTCGGCCGGGATGATGCCGTTCTTGCCCCCGGCTTCGATGGCCATGTTGCAAAGCGTCATGCGCTCCTCGATGTTGAGGGCGAACACGCCATCGCCATCGAATTCCATGGCGCGGTAAGTCGCGCCGTCCACGCCGATGTCGCCGATCACGGCGAGGATCAGATCCTTCGCCATGAGGTACGGCGGGAGCTTGCCCTTGAAGACGAAGCGCATCGTCGGCGGCACCTTCAACCACGTTTTGCCCGTGCCCATCACGAAGCCCGCATCGGTATTGCCGACGCCCGTGGCGAATTGACCGAAGGCCCCGGCCGTGCAGGTGTGGCTATCGGTGCCGAGGAGGATTTCGCCCGGCCGGGTGTGCCCTTCCTCGGGCAGCGCGATATGGCAAACACCCTTGTAGTTCTCACCGCCGACATCGTAGTAGTACGGCAGGTTCTGTTCCTTGGCGAACTCGCGGAGCACGTCCACATTCCGGTTCGCCATGGCATCTTTGGTGAAGATGTAATGATCCGGGATGATGACGACCTTTTCGCGATCCCACACCTTGGCGTTGGCGCCGAACTGCTTCTTGAAGATGCCGATGGTGCCGGGGCCGCAGACGTCGTGCGTCATGAGCAGATCGACATCCACCCAGATGTTTTCGCCGGGGGCGACGTGATCGCGCTTCGCGGCCTTGGCGAGGATTTTTTCGGTGAGTGTCATGGAAGTGGGCATATTCGTTACTCGGAGGGGAAATCGAGATATCCAAACAGATCGGCGATTTTCAGAGAGAAGCCGGGTAGAACGCGCCCGCCATCGAGCGTATCCGCCGTCGTCAATACATGGAAAGTCAAAGCATCGGTGTATACAAGAACGGTTTCATTTTTGGGATCGACTATCCAAAATAGGAAGGTTCCGGAGCTGAAGAATTCGGCTCGTTTTCTTTCTATTTCTCGTTTGGTGTTTGAAGGTGAAACAACTTCGACCGCGATGGCCGGGGCAATCCGACCGATAGGCTCCCTCAATTCTGCAGCATTCGGAATCGAAGACCAAGGAAAGTAGCTCACATCAGTCAGACGAACTTGTGTACCGAGAACTCGCACCAAGAGATCGGCTCCGCCGACGATACCCAGCCTCCGCGGGATGACAAAGTTGTTGAGGCAGGTGGCAATCCAACTGGCCAAGAAGGACTCAGGAAATCCCATCGCCTTCTCCACCAGGATGCCATCGATCAATTCGACGAGTCGTTTCGGTTCGCCGTCGTTGAGGCGCAACGCATCCGCTTCCGTGGCGGTTCCCGGAATGGGGTTCCAGAGGATGCGTTCGGGCGGAATGTCGCCCAGCCTGCGGATCAGGTCGGCGACGGTATCGATGGGTTCGAGCGCGGCGGGCACGGTTTTCTCCTTCACTCTGTATTCTAGCGGTCAAAGGACAAAGACGCCCGGATCGACTTCCAAGTAGCGGCTGATTTTTCCGATCTGCGAGCGGGCGAGTTGCCGCAATGCCAGAAATGACTTCGGAAATCGTGAACACTGCGATGCTGGTACCTTTGGCGACTACCGCTTGCTCGATCACATTCGTTCAATTCGGCCACGGCTGAACGCCGTGGAATACCTCGAAGTAATAGTGAGAGCTGATCCAGCTCTGGGTGCGTATCACGCCCGATTCTGGATCTGGCACCGATTGCCGCGCTCCTTTACAGAGAGAGCACGACACACATGCCAACGCCAAATTCTCAAACTCCGTCGGCCCGGCGGCGATCCGTGGCAATACATGGTCGATATGGAATGCCGCTTCCTGTCCCGCCCGACGATCGGCAAATTCAACGCCGTTTCACCATTCCTTGACCTGAACAGGCTTCCCGCCTCGCCAAGATACCCGCGAAGCGGTTACAATAATTTGCACACCCCTATGGGCTTCCCATGCTTTCGCACTTTCCCCATCGCCGTGCCGCACTCCGCATCGGCGGCGCCGGCCTCCTCAGCCTTCCGCAATTACTCGCGGCCTCGGAAAAGGCGAAACCCAAGGCGAAGGCCAAAGCCGTGATCTTCCTGCACCAATGGGGTGGCCCCGGCCAGCACGAAACCTTCGACCCCAAGCCGGACGCTCCGGATAACGTTCGCGGTTGGTATACCAAGCCGATCCCCACGAAGTTGCCCGGTTTGCACATCAACGAGAAGCTGCCGCAAATCGGCGCGATTGCCGATAAGCTCACGGTGGTTCGCTGCATGCAGCACGCCACGCCGATGAAGAACCACAACTCCGCTGGCTACTACAGCCTCACCGGCGCCGTGCCGCCGACCGACGACCAACGCCTCCGCGATTCGCTCGAAATGTTCCCGGCCTTCGGCAGCATCGTGAGCAAGTACGCCCCGGCGGATAAGGGCGTGGCCGGGTTCGTCGCTTTTCCTCACGTCATCTCCGATGGCTCCATCACACCCGGCCAGCACGCCACGTTCCTGGGCAAGAGCCACGACCCGCTGCTCGTCACCGACGACCCGAACCGCGACACGTTCCGCCTGCCGGAGCTGAGCCTGCCCGAAGGGATCACGCCGGAACGGTTGAACCGGCGCACGGAGATGATGAAATTGATCGATTCCCAATCCGACCTTTTGGAATCGAGCGCCTTGGCACGGGGCGTGGATGAGAATTACCAGAAAGCGATTGCGATGCTCACGTCGCCGAAGTTCAAGAAAGCGTTCGACCTCGCCGACGAGAAGAAGGAAGTCCGCGAACGCTACGGTCGCACCACTTACGGGCAGAGTTGTTTGCTCGCCCGGCGGGCCGTGGAAGCCGGAGCGAAGTTTGTGAACGTGTACTACGCCCGCAGCATCGGCGGCCCCGGCAACGGCTGGGACTACCACGGCTTCCGCGGCGAAAACCCACTCGACCGTTTGAAGGAACTTCTCCCCAGCACCGATCAAACATTCTCCGCGCTCATCTCCGATCTCGATGAACGCGGAATGTTGGATTCCACGTTGGTCGTGTGGGTGGGAGAATTCGGCCGCACACCGAAGATCAGCAGCAACGGCGGCCGCGATCATTGGCCGCAGTGCTACTCGGCGGTGTTGGCCGGCGGCGGCGTAAAGCGCGGGCACATTTACGGGAAGAGTGACAAGCTCGGCGCCGCCCCGTTGGAAGGGCGGGCGACCCCCGAGGATTTGAGCGCGACCATGTTCGCCGCACTCGGATTGGATCCGGAAACCGAAATGCGGGACGCCTTCCAACGGCCCTTGCCGATCAGCCGTGGCAGCGTCATGAGCGAGGTGTTGGCTTAGTTCATTCTTCGTCAGCCGGTACGGCCACGCTGCTGCGGTTCGCCCCCAATTCTTCTTTCCAATCGCTACTGGCGATTTCCAACGACGACGGTTTGAGGTTCGTTTCCGGCAGCGGTGCCGCCCATTTCACGTGGCCCATCGCTTCCGGTTTTTCTTTGGCGAACATCAACCACGCGGGGGCTTCGAGCCGTTTGGCTTCGGGCGCGAACGCATCCTCGGTCACTTCGCACAACGCGGCATTCTCGGGCCAGTTCGCATAGGCGTTCGTGCCTGCGGATTGCCAAGCGAGGTTGCGTTCCCAACCCGTGAGGTCGGCTTTGCGAATGCGAATCAGCGGAGCCTTGGCGTTCTCGCGGGCCACGAACAAACAGCCGTCGGTGCGAACTTCCGCCGGAACGGCGAGGGGTGGTTTCTCTTCGAGGGCCGGGCCGAATTGCATCTCGAGGAGCGGTTCGCTCACGAGTGCCGTGATGCGCGTGAGCGTGATCGCAATCACGGCACCGCTGGCCGGGGCCTTGTTCGGGGTATCGAAATCGAGGGCCGGGGCCGCGAGGGCCAAGATGCAATTATTGAAGGTGAGATCGCACGGGATCGCGTTCGCGGCCCAGACCGCCCGGCCTTTCCCGCGCAGGAAACAGTTCTCCATGCGAATGTGCGGCCTCCGGGTCGAATCGGGTTTCCGCATTTGCCCGGCGATATCCACGATCGATACCGCGCAGAGTTTCTCGGTGCCGACTTCGTGGAAGGTGAAAGCGCATTGGTGGAATTCGCAGCGCTTCCCGCCGGCCATGCTCACCACGGCGTGGGAGTGGACATCGGCCGCTTCGCCGGCTTTCGGGTGCAAACGGAATTGCAAGCGTTCGAGGATGAGCGCCCCGTCGTCCAAACGGAAGAGGCTGGCATCGGCGCGGATCGCTTCGGCCGGGGTCAGAATGATCGTCGCCTTTTCGTCTTCCGGTCGGATCGTCAATCGCAAGTCGGCTTTACCGATGGGGGGCAAGCTCGGTACTTCCACCACGCCTTCGCCCCGGATCAGGATCACATCGTCCTTCTTCGCGGCGGCGAGGGCCTCGGCGAAATCGGCGTACACCCCGTTGGTCGGCAGCAGTTCGCGCTTATCCGCGGGGGGATTGGGCCACCACACTTTGAACCCCGGCGGCGGGGCATCCACGGAACTGCCGGCCGGCGGCCAAGTATCGTAGATCTTCCGATCCGCAATCGGCAGACGTTTGACCCCGGAAAGGTAAACGTCTTTCGGCGAAGTCACGCGAACCCCGGTTAACGCCGGGTTCAACTCGAATGCTTTCCACGGCTCTGTACTCGATAACTTCCCTTGCGGGGCAACCGAAGCCCACGGCATCTGTTTGAGATCGACATCTTTCGGGCCGATCTCCGGCGGCAGCGCCACGCGGTAGTACGCGTTCGGCATGCCGGGTTCCGCCGCGAACGCCACAGCGTCCGCCCCTTCGGCGATCCGCAACACGGAGGGTTTTCGTTCCCCGTTCTCGCCGGTCATCATCGCGCTCGAATCGCCGAGGGCGGAACCGTACACGCAGAAACCGCTCGTGATGGTTCCGCCCGTTCCCTTGCGAACGTCGATGGCGGCAGCCCGGTTTTCCAATAGGAACGTGCAGTGTTGCAAGCTCAGGTTCACTTGGAAATCGGGGTTGGGCGAATCCCCGCCGAAACGGATCGCTTCCTGCGCCGTGGCGAAGCCCGATTCGCGGATCGATGCAGATATCCCTTCGCCGAGGTCGAGCGCGGCCCAACGGCGGACATCGAACAGGCAGTTTTGAATCGAGAGGCTCATCGGTGCTGCTGCGTCAGAACGTACCGTTCGCAGGCCGGTGCCGAAGGCGGAGTTCGCCCGGGGATCCAATTCGATCCGGCATTCGTTCAACGCGATCTTGCCCGCATCGGCGATCAGCATTCCCACGGGGGAACCTTTGGCGTCCTCCGCACCGGGCACTTCCACCAATTCGATAATCACGCCGCGAAAACCGACGCTCTCCGCTTTGAAGATCGTGAGCGAGCCGCCGCGGATTTCGTCGGGCTTGCGGATCGGAACCGCCGCGAGCCGGAGCGTGGCCGGATTCAACGGGTTCGTGCATTCCAACGAGAATTCCCTGCCCCGAAACAAGATGCCCGGAGTCGCGGAGAGATCGTACACGCGGCCGGGAATCAGTTTGGCCGAAACGGTATCGGAGGTGGATACGCGGAGGAGATCGGCCGCGCTTTCGAGCGTGGCCCCAAGTTCCGGTGCGGCCGCTGAGCGAACCGGTACGGGCGGTGGTTCCTCGACGTTCGTGTTCGTATTTGCGAAACTTCTGGCGGGATCGATCCCCGGATCGAGCACCTTGCTGCCGCCCAACGAGCCGTACACCACGATGGCGGCGACAAGGATCGCGGCCAAACCGATGCTCAAGCCGAGCGGCATACGCGGCAGTTCCCCGGTACGCAGCACGCTCTGCTTGGCACCGGAGGAAACCAACACCGGGTATTGGGTGGACGAGGCATCGAGCGGGAAATTCCAGTTGGCCGAGATCGCGGCGAGATCGGTGAGGAGTTCGTTCGGGCTTTGGTATCGCTGCGCCGGATCCTTCATCATCAGCTTGGAAAGCACGATCGCCACGTCGTCCGGCACATCGGGGTTCAGTTCCCGCGGATCGATGGGGGCTTCGTGTTGGTGGGCTTGCAGTTTCTTCGCCGCGGTTCCTTCGGGCACCGGCGGGCGGCCCGTGAGCGCGTGGTAGAAGGCGCACCCCAAACTGTACAAATCGCTGCGGACATCGGCCCGGCGGGGATCGAGCGCTTGCTCCGGCGAAATGTAATCGAACGTTCCCAGCGTGACGCCGGACTGCGTGACGCCGCCGTTCGCGGAGTTGAGATCAATCTGCCGGGCAAGCCCCATATCGATGAGCTTGGCCCGGCCGTCCGGGGTGATGATGATGTTGGAAGGTTTGACATCGCGGTGAACGACGCCGCGATCGGCCGCGTGTTGCAACCCCGCCGCCAAGTGGCTCATGTACCGCAAGCAATCGGTGGCCGGAATGGTTCCGAGGCGGGTGATTTCGTCCCGCAGATTCACGCCTTCCACGAACTCGAAGGCGATGAAGTGCAGCCCGCGATCTTCCCCGCAAGAGAACACCCGCGCGATGTACTCGTGGTCGAGCTTCGCGGCCGAACGGGCTTCGAGTTTGAACCTCGCCACGGCGTCGGCGTCTTTGGCCGAATCCGGCGGTAGGATTTTCAATGCGACGTCGCGGCCGAGTTCGGTATCCCGCGCTTTGAGTACCGTGGCCATGCCGCCGGAACCGATCGATTCGATCACTTCGTAGTGCCCGAGTCGCACGCCTGCATTCAAAAGAACGTGCGGCGACGGAAACCCGCTGGCCTTGGGGCCGATCACCGTGAGTTTGTCGTCGGCGGTGAATGGGCCGTCGCCGGGGAGAAGCCGGACTAAAGAAGAACTGGGGCGTGCGGGGGCGGAATCCGATTTCGGGGGCGGTTTGCGTTCGGAAGAATTTGAACTCTGCATGGAACGGATGCCATCGCCGCGAGAAGTACGATGGAGTCTAACTCATTTGGGCGACGTGGGCAATCCTGGGAATGGATCGGGGTAAGCATTTTGTTTTCGGCGATCAAGAATACGCAATCCCCGTCATTCGCGCGCAGGCGGGAATTCAGAACGGCTTGTTCCAGTGAAAACTAGATTTCCGCCTACGCGGGAATGACGAGGGGGTGTGGTTGCATTTCGGCTTGTGGCCAAAATCCCGAGGGTCACCCTTTGGATCGGTGCGCAGAATTGGGTTTGCGAGGGGAAGTGTGCGCCTAGGAAAAGCAACTCGGAGCCACCGACGAAAACCATAAGGTTCGGTCGGGTAGCTCCGAGTGTGTGCCAAGATTATGTTCGAGCCAAGACCTGACCAGAACCATCGCGAAAGTGTCGGAAGGTAGGAAAGAATGAGGCCCGGCAGTTTCCGGTTTTCCCCGAGGGAGAGGTTCGGGGATCGGACAATTTACTTGGCGGCCTTGGTAGCCTTGGTAGCCTTGGTCTTTTCGGCCGAGATGCCGAGGGCGCAGCCAGTCGAGATGGAAACGGCGGCGATGAGGGCCACGCAAGCAACGACGCGCAGGATCGACTTCTTCATTACAAATGCTCCCGGTAGGGGGGTAGTTTGACTGCCTCGCGGAGAAATTCCGCCTCGGCAATCATATCAAACACATTTGCGCGATCAGTGTCAATAATTAAGCGCGGGGATTTTCAAAATCGCGTTAAAAAAGTGGAAATTTAACCGGGGAGCGCGGATTCGGAGCATCTGGCATTCGCAAGATCATCGCGGTCATTCCGCGATCACAACTGTGTGCTTTCGCCAAAGATCGGTGACGATCCGATCCCGTTCCAATTTCATCGCCCGTTCCGTCAGTTTGTTTCGAATTATCAATTGCAAGGTTTCGTCTAAAGGCTTCGTTCCCGCGACCACCCGCTCTTGGACTTTCACGATGTGGATGCCGTTGGCATCCTGGATCAACTCCGAAACTTGATCCGCTTTCATCGCCAACAGCGCGGGTTCCAACTCGGTGGGGCGGATTTCGCCGGGCTTATCGCCGATGCCCTCGCCGCTGCGGAGGGCACTATCCCCGTGGCCGTATTCTTTGGCCAACGCGGCGACATCGCGGCCTTCCTTCACCGATTTCTGCAACCACTCGGCGTACAGTTTCGCATCGGCTGGGGTGGCGAACCGGCTCGTACTCACGAATAGGTGCTGCCAGCGGATCCGCTCCGCGATCTGGAATTCCTTGGGGAAGCTCCGGTAATAATCTTCGATCTGCACCAAGGCGACGCCCCGGCCCGATTCCTTGAGCAAGCTGTTGAGGAAGATGCTCATGCAGGCGGTGCGCTCGAAGAATCGCTTGAACATTACAGCGTCGGTTCCCCGGAATCGCATGTATTGGGTGAACGTTTCTTCGTTTTCGAGCTTGGCCAAACGGCGGAATTCGCGGATTTGCCGGTCGGCGGATTGGCGGGCTTGCTCCCACACTTCGTCCAAGGCCGCGGGTTTGTTCTTGCGGATTTTGACGATGAAATCGTGGAGGATCAATTCCCGTTCGATCAATTTACGCAGCTCTTCGCGGTAAACCTGCTTCTCTTTTTTCTCGCGTTCCTCGCCGGCGAGGTTCACGAAATCCCCGGCCCGCTCCTTCATCATCATGATCACTTCGTCGTCGGTCACGATCAGTTCGCCGGCCACGGTCGCGACCACTTTCACCTGCGTTTGAACTTGAGGCTGACCGAGTCCTGCGGGAATCACCGCCGCACTCGGGGCGGTCGAAACGGTCGCGGTCAGCGAGGGAGTCGGCAACGGATTGGTTTGCGGCAGCACGAGCGGCGCCGTCGGTGCCACGGGCATCTGCCCGCGCGTTTCGACCTTGGTCGGTTTCTCGGGCTCGGCTTCGGAGGTTCCTCCGCAGCGCGTATGGTGATCGAATAGGCCGCAACCGCACAAGGCGATGGCGGAGAGCGATGCGGCGAGGCGCAACCGGCGGAACGGGGCATCCATGCCCACTCTCCCATCCTGTGGATTAAAGAATGGTGGCTTATAGCAAGGCTTTCGGGGAACGCAAGGGAAACTTGCACACTTGGGTGCCCCTGCGGATTTCGGCCAAGAGCCGAAATGCACACGACGAACCCCTCCGTCATTCCCACGCAGGCGGGAATCCAGTTTTCTCTTTGTGAACAAGCTTTTCTGGATTCCCGCCTTCGCGAGAATGACGGGGATTGCAATTCAGGGATGCCGAAATCAAAAGGTGCACCCTGCACGCTTCCCATCGCGCGGGTGTGGCAAATCTTTTTGGCAATGTGATTCCACCCTCTCCCCAACGGGGCCAACGGGGAGAGGGTGAAGTGTGGCCTTGACATAAAGATTTGCCAGA
>Ga0105046_10012918_pt1 | contig 12946 bp, 11 predicted proteins | sample MAT03_FD_78385 | JGI IMG/M metagenome (GOLD analysis project Ga0105046, IMG submission 78385) | Freshwater microbial communities from Lake Fryxell liftoff mats and glacier meltwater in Antarctica - MAT-03 (megahit assembly) | ecosystem: Environmental > Aquatic > Freshwater > Ice > Liftoff... | reverse complement strand
GGCGTGAAACCCACCCCAAAACAGCGCTCACCGGCGCCTCCGCCCTTCGGCCTTCGCCCCCAGGGCCCGGTCAACTAGGGCGAGGACCTCGGCATCACAGGCGGTATGGTCCGGGGGGTCCGAACGGAAGACGACCGCGCAGTCCCAACCATCGAGCCGATCTTTGAGGCGTAGGCGGAACAGCTCGCGGACCCAGCGCTTGAGGGCATGCCGACGCACCGCCAGGGCCGCGACCTTGGTTGAGACCATCACGCCAAGGCGACCGCAACGGGCGTGGCCGTCCGGTTGGCGGCCACGCGGGCGGACCAGGACCTGGCAGTGACGCCCTCCGGCCTTCTGGCCGCGGTCAAAAGCACGGCTGAAGTCGATGCCGTGATGGAAACGTGCTGCCGGAGGCAGACCCTGGTCTGGCATGTCCACACGTTCTTGGCGCCTGAGCCCTGGGCAAGCGGACCGTTGCCCATGCAAGGCGCAGTGTTTAGGATGACCATCGATGCCCGACACCGTCCCCGTCCTCATTGGCACCGCCGGCATCGTCCAGGGCGAGAGCTTCGTGCTATCGCGCGGCGTTGCGGTGGTCATTGGCCGCAGCCGCTCCTGCGACATCAGCCTGCGCCGCACCAGCGGCTACATCAAGGCTCCCACCGAGACGCGCGATACCGACCACGATTTCAACACGGTCAGCCGTAGGCATGCCCGCATCGAAATCACCAAAGAGCGGGCCCGTATCGAGGACCTCTCGACCAACGGGTCGTTCGTCAACGGCGACCACCTCTCCGGTTCGGTCGAGGTTGATCTGGTGAACGGGGTGTGCGCGGTGCGCCTGGGCACGCGCGAGAGCTTCGACCTGGTCTTGCTGCCGGCCGACGATCCGCGTCTACACGGCCTGACCGCGGTCCAGCCGGCTCCACCTGGCGCCGAGGACTGACCCAGCGATGGTCAGCTCTCGAGAGTGACCAACTGATCCATGCCAAGCAGCCGGGCGGCTTCACGCATGCGATCCGAACCACAGCGCAGCACGAGGTCGCCACGGCGCAGGCCACTGCGATCACGGATGCGGATTACACCAGAGAAGAACGCCGAGGCGACGGCCGTGGAACGACCCGCGTCGATGATGATCCGCTTGGGCTTCTGCTTGTCGATTTCGGCGACCACATGCGCCGACCAGCCTGACGACAGATCGACATCGACTGTGCCACGAGCCCCGAGGCTGACGACGAGAGTCCCGTCAGGTTGACGGACGATATCGAAACGGGGATCAGGCATGACTTCGATATGCTACGCAGCCCGCGAACTGACGCCATCCCGTCCTGCACCCCATGATGGAATAGTTGCTAGGACAGTGACTTACAGCAAGCCTACCTGATTTTCATAGATTGGCCCGAGGCGTGCGTTGTTCCCGACGCATGCAAGCCCTCCAGACTGCACCAATCCAGGCTTCACCAACCACCAGCACGACCCTGGTCAACCCCTTCGGACCCGCTCTCGCGGCCGAGACCGCGGCGGAAAGCGCAGGCGGCACTGCTGCCAGCACTGGCACGCCATTTCTCGGCGACTTCGCCGCGCTGCTGGCCCCAATGGCAGGCGGACCTTCGACCGGCTCGATGACTCCGCGGCCGGAGACCGCCATTCCCGAACTCGTCGCGCCATCGGTCGTACTACCCACCGCGCTGCTCATGATACCCGAACCGTGCTGCGTGGTCAGCGACGGGTCGGCCAGCGACAGTGAACAATCGCTACTCGCTCAACTGGAGGGATGGTCGGCAATTCCAGCTCCCGTGGATCCCGGCACAGACGCCGATATCGACGACGCCATGATGGCAGATGTCCTGGCCGCCTGGGCGCCCATTCAACCGGTCAGTCTGAATCTTTTGGCTGTGACATCGACTTCGGCGAATAGGCCTGACGACCAGTTGACTTGGGCGAATTCCATCGCGACCGACAACTCGGCCGTTACGGGTGGACTGGCCGCTGCACCGGTGTTGGCCCTCAGCACAAACGCGGTTCAACCTGCTCCGCAACTCGACCAATCCGCCCTCCAGACTGCAGCTGCCACGACTGATGACACCGCAACGGTCATCCCCAGCTCTCTCATGCCGGTGACGCAACCGTCACTCGTTGCACCAGCAGACCTCGCGGCAGTCCCCCAGATCGCAGCAGCGCAGCCCAAGGCGCCCGCACTCGTTCCCGCAGCCGCTGAGCGATCACGCGCTCCGGCAGCCGACGACGTCACACAGGCTGCGTCGCCGATGCAGAGCCTCGTCGCCAGTGCCTCGATTCCGGCGGTGACACGCAGCACGTCTGCCGCTGCCAAGGAGCGTCCGGCATCCGTCGAAACGACCGCTCCGTCAGCAACGACGGATATCGCTCAGATACAGGCGCTCGATACGCCGAACGCTGTCACACCGATGTCCATGCCCCCAGCGCAGACCCCGCCGGTACTCGCTGAGACGCCAGATGCCCGCCCGCCCGGCGCAGCCGTGCCAGTGGTCGCAGCCGCGCCGACAACCACGCCAGCGGCCGTCCCCATCGAATCCGCCCGCCCGGCGCCAGCTCGCCGTACCGCAGACGAATCTTCAGTCCCATCCGCTGCCACATCCTCGTCCGCTGCCGCTGCCGCACCTTCGCTGTCGACGCCGTCAATCGTACCCGTCACTGCCAAGGCTGAGGTTCCCCCTTCGCTCCGCAGCGAGGCCAACCCGGTCGAACGTGCCGTCGCTCATCAGGTTGCGCGCACCATTGTTCAGCACTTGCCGGATGGCGGCACCCGCATGGTCATGCGCCTGACGCCGCCTGAACTTGGTACCGTTCGTGTCGAGTTCATCACCCGCGACGGCATGATGACGGCCCGGCTGATGGCCGAGGACGAGGGCGTGCGACAGGCCCTCGACCGTGCGTTGCCCCACATCCGGGCCGAAGTGCGCGGCGATCATCCGTCGCTCGACATCACGGTCGATCGCGGCGAACAGCGCCAGGCCTGGAGTGACGGACAGTCGCGTCAGGACCAGCGTAACGAGCAGCAAGCCGCCAAGCGCGAACAGCGCGATGACGATCAGTCCGCGTTCAGTATCGACGGTGTCACAGCCGCGCCCACACCAACGCCGATTCGCGCTGAAGTGATGCTCGGCGGCCGGGCCACCGCTGCCGGCGTCGATGTGCTTGCCTGATCTGGCACACCCTTCGCGTATACCACCCAACCTCGATCCACTCACGACGCCTAGTCGCCCCAGGAGCCTCCTGTCATGCAACGTTCCCTCTTCTCCGGTGTCTCGGGCCTCACCAACCACCAGGCCATCCTCGACATCACCGCCAACAACTTGGCGAACGTCTCGACCCCCGGCTTCAAGGGTAGTCGTACCAGCTTCGCCACGGCGATGAATCAGACCCAGAGCGCCGGCAGCGCCCCGGGCAGCCAGGCCGGCGGTACCAACCCGCGCCAAGTCGGCCTGGGCGTATCCAACAGCTCAATCGACGTCGACATGCGTCAAGGTGCCCTGCTCTCGACCGGTCGGACCCTCGACCTGGCCATCCAAGGCAACGGCTTCTTCAAGGTCACCAGAGTCAACCCGCAGGATGGCACCTTCTACTCGCGCGTCGGCAATTTTGGCTTCGACCAGCAGGATGATCTCGTCGACCTGGCCAGCGGTCTGCGCGTCAACGGCATCCAGAACGGCGTCCAGGGCGCTATCTCGCTGACCCAATACCGCTCGATCAACGCCACCGCGACCCGCACGGTCACCTTCCAAGGTAACCTGAGCGCCAACAGCGGTTCTCTGCGCGGCGAGACGCTGACCAGCGTCCTGCCGATGGTCGCCGCATCGGCGGACCGCTCCTCGTTCAGCCCGGCGAACGAGAACAGCCTACTCAAGGATCTCACCATCTTCCGTGGCGATGGCGCCGATCCCGGCCAATCCCTGACCGGCAGCGGTACGGTACCGGCCGCAGCAGCAGCCCCGGTCGACCTGAAGTCAGGCACTGCAGTATCGACTGGCGGCACGGTGCGCACGGTCATCACCGTGCCTGCAGCCGACTACAGCGCCACCCCGACGCGCCTGACCATCCAGCGGTCCGGCGTCATCATCGGATCGGCCACGGTGAACCAGGACTTGACCGGCGCTTCGGCTGCGGCCCGCACGTTCTCCATCGACTCCTCGGTGAAGGTGAACAAGAACGACGTGGTCAGTATCGTGGCTGACGATGGGACCTCGACCGGTGGCGCCAACAGTGGCGACTATGCCTACGACACCAACATGCTCACCGACCTGTCGGTCTTCGGCACCAAGCCCGACGGCGAGGTCTACGGCGGCAAGATCCAGTTCGACCCCTGGAAGGAGACCGCCGGCGGCCTGGTCGCCAAACTGAATCAGGTCATGACGCACGGCACGCGAACCTTCGGAGCGGTGCAGTTGGAGAACGGCAATCTGACTGCCCGTGGCTTGGAGCCCGGCAAAGGATTCTCGCTGTTCATTGGCGAAGATGATCGTCTGCCGCTCGGCGCTCCCGAGGCCCAGAGCGCCGCGAGCGGCGCTCTGTCCGGTGCCGGTTCGCCCCACGGCGGCGCTGGCGCCACCAACCTGGTGAACAGCGTCCTGGCCGGCAATGAGGGCGCCCTGCGCCCAACCTTTACCATGCCTGCGGACGACCTGTCAGCCCAGCTCGGTTCGAGCCTGCTGATCACCGTACGGGTCAACGGCAACAGCGCCGGAACCATCACCGTGCCAGCCGCCGATTACAGTCTACCTTCTACCAACACGGACTTCACCCTCCAGGGCTTCCCGCAAGTTAAGTCGACTGACCAGGTCACCTACGAGGTCACCGGTAACCTGACCACCACCGGCAGCATCGCCTTCAGCTCGGTTCTTGGCAAGCTGACCGAGCCCAGCGGCGCAACCCTGGGCTTCAACTACCGCGGCGTATCCAGCACTAACGTCGCCGCGGTCACCATGGCCGCCAGCGGCCTGCTTCGCCCGACCATCACCATGCCATCGGTCGACCTGTCCAGCCAGGTCGGCCGCTCGCTGAAGGTGTCGATCAAGATCAACGGTTCGGAACGTGGCTCGATCTCCATCCCGCCTGCCGACTACACCGGCGGCGCGATGAAGGATTTCACCATGGCAAACCTGCCGCATGTGAAGATCGGCGACACCGTCACCTACGACCTCTCCGGCACCCTGAATCTCGGCAGTGGTCAGGATGTCACCTGGGAAACTTCACTGGTGAACGATTCCGATACCACCTCGATCGTCCAGGACCGCGACTCGACCGGCGCCCCCAACGGCCAGCCCGACCTGTTCGAGGACAGCCCGACCGATCCGGTGACCACCGACGTCAACCGCTGGCAGTACTCGGTGCCGAACAACACCAACTTCGACTGGTACCGCGTCCGCTTCTCGCCCGAGGTCGTGACCACGACCATCGACGTCTACGACACCAACGGCACCAAGCACAACCTGGAGGCACGCTACTTCAAGTCAGGCACCAAGTTGGATCCGACCACCAGCGCGCGCGCCAACGTCTGGGACATGGTGGCCAACGTGAATCCGGCCGAAGGCACACTGACCGGCGATCTGGTCACCGGCATCCAGTTCGACAACCTAGGGCGCTACACCGGTGACTCGACCCTGGGGACCACCTCCCGTGGCGTCGGCCTGGACGCCAACGGATACCGTGGCCAGCCAGACAACAACCGTCTGGAGATGACCTGGGGCGCCAGCGGCCCGACCACCCTGCAGATGTCCATGGGCAGCACCAACGGCACCGACGGCCTGACTGGTTTCGGCACCGCTTCGACCGCCGCCGCCATCAACCAGGACGGTTTTGCCAACGGCTCGCTGGAATCGATGAATGTCCAGGGCAATGGCGAGATCAAGGGCCTCTATTCCAACGGCCAGAGCCAGACCATCGGCACGCTGCAGATCTTCACTTTCCGCAACGCTGCTGGCCTACTGTCATCAGGAGGCAACCTGTGGCAGCCGTCGTCGAACTCCGGCCAGGAGACCCCCCGCGTACCCGGTCAAGGCGGCGCCGGTTCGCTGACCAGCGGTTCACTAGAAGGTAGCAACGTCGACATCGCCAGCGAGTTCACTCGCCTGATCACCGCCCAGCGTGGCTTCCAGGTGAATGCGCGCGTCATCCAGACGACCGACCAGATCCTGCAGGAACTGGCAGGACTGATTCGCTGATGCCGGGAGGGTCCGAGCCGGCTTCGCCCCCCAACGGCCTTCGGTCTGTCCCCCCCCAGGCTTGGTCTTGGCACGGATTCGTCGCAAGCTCCGAAACCGTGGCGGCGTCGGCTGCGCCGACGGTATGCCGCCACCGCCGTTCGGCGCCCGCCCCATCGCCAGGCGATGGAGCCCCGCTAGAGTGCGGGCATGAGCGCATGCCTCGTCGTCCTTTCCGGTGGTCAGGACAGCACCACATGCCTGGCCTGGGCCAAGCGCCGCTGGACGGTGGTCGACGCCATCACCTTTGATTATGGCCAGCGTCACCGGGTCGAACTCGATTGCGCCGTTGAAGTCGCCCGACGTGCCGGAGTGCGGCATCATCGGACGATCACGGTCGATAGTCTGAAGCAGCTCGGCGGCAATACGCTGACGAGTGAGACTGGGGCGGTCCTGGGAGTCACCGGACCTGGCGGCCTGCCCAACACCTTCGTGCCCGGGCGCAATCTGCTCTTCATGACCCTGGCCGCGGCCTGGGCTTGGCAGTTGGGAACAACCGATCTGGTGACCGGAGTCTGCCAGACCGATTACAGCGGCTACCCCGACTGCCGCGCGGACACCATGGCGGCGCTGCAGCAGGCGCTGCGCCTTGGACTGGAATCGCAGATCACCATCCACACGCCACTGATGTGGATCGACAAAGCCGAGAGTGTCCGACTGGCCCAGGCCGAGGGCGGTCTGGATCTGCTCGCCTGGACCCACACCTGCTATGCCGGTCAGGTGCCACCGTGCGCAGTCTGTCCAGCCTGCGTGCTGCGGGCCAAGGGCTTTGCCGAGGTAGGCATTGCCGATCCGCTGCTGGTGCGCCTGGGCCAGCCGGTCTGACCACTGGCAAAGCGGCCATTTCCCCATCTGCTGCTGGGATCATGCCAGAGTCGCTGCGCTTCACCGCCGCCACCCGTTTCGAGGCCGCCCGCACGGTCGCCGTGCTGCCTGACGGTCATCGCTGCCGCCGCCTGCATGGCCATGGCTTTGTCGCCCGGGTGTGGGCTGAACCGCCCCCGTCGTGGGCTGCCTTTGCCGGCGCTGAGGTAGAGACGCTGGGCGAGTGCCTCGACCGTTCGGTTGGCGACCTCGATTACCGGTTCCTCAACGAGCTGCTGAGTGTCCCGACCGACGAAGAGCTGGCGCGCTGGCTGCGCACTCGGCTGGAACGGCAGAGCGTCGCCCAGCGCAGCGTGCCCGGCATCGTCGCCGTTGGCGTGCAGAGCACACCCGACCAGGGTGCCGATCTCGACGCGCAAGGCCGTGTGCACGTGTGGCGCCGCTTCCGCTTCGAGGCGGCGCACCAGCTGCCGCACGTGCCGGCTGGCCACCAGTGCGGCCGCATGCACGGCCACGGCTTCGAGGTCGTCTTGCACGCGGTCCAGCCACTCGCCGAAGGCGAACATCTCGGCATCGATTACGACCGTCTGGAAGAACGCTGGACGCCGTTTATCCACGAACTCGACCATCGCTGCCTCAACGACATCAAGGGGCTGGAGAACCCGACCAGCGAGATGCTGGCCGCGTGGCTGTGGGGCCGCCTGAGGCCATCGCTGCCCGAGCTGAGCTGGGTCAGCGTCTATGAGACGGTCACCGCCGGATGCCACTTCGACGGCGTGCGTCATCGCATCTGGAAGGAGTTCCGTTGTGAAAGCGCGCTGCATCTGAGCGCTGCGCCCGAGAACCATCCGACCCGGCGACTCCACGGGCATAGCTACCGGCTGAAGCTGCATCTGTCGGCCCCGCTCGACACCGTGCTGGGCTGGACGGTGGACTACGGCGACGTGAAGCGGCTGTTCGACCCGGTCTACCGCATCCTCGATCACCATTGCCTCGACCACCTCGATGGCTTGGCTCAACCAGATGCCGCCGGCCTGGCGCGATGGCTGCGCGTTCAGACCGCACCGCTGATCCCGCAGCTCGACCGCATCGACCTCGAAGAGCGGCCGGGTTGCGGCGTGGTGCTGTCGTGGGGCGACGAGGCGCCGACCCTGCCGGTATGAAACGTCCGCCGCAGGCCAGGACGGACGGCGACGCGCCGATCCTGCCGTGGGCCGGAGCGGTGCGCTGGCGGCAGGTTGCCCGCGCTGCTGGCAGCGGGCTGGGTCCCGAGATCAGGCCATCGTTCCGTTGGATGGGGGCCATCGATGTCGCCGAGAGCTATGATTATCCCGAGCACCGCCACACCGCCTACGAGCTGATCGCCGTGCGGCGCGGGTCCTACCGCTGCCGCGTCGACGGCAATCCGCTGGCCCTGTCCGAGGCTGGCCTGCTGGTGGTCGCGCCCGGTCAGTATCACGCCGACATCCTGCGCCCGCCGCTGAGTTATGTCGGTCTGTCCTTCGCCCTCGATGGTGCGCCGCTGCTGGCTCCCGGAGCCGTTCCGGTGACCCAGGGCGATACCCGGGTGCTGGCCATCCTTGACGGACTCGAAGCCGAGGCGGCACGCGGCGATCGAGTAGCGGCCCGTGTGCAGGATGCGCTGATGCAGGAACTGTTCTGGTTGTTGGTGCGGGGGCTGCCGGCGGCGTCGCTGGCACCGGCGTTTGTCGCCCGGCTCGATGACGAGGGCTTCGCTGCCCGCTTCGCCCGCGCTTGTGACGAACGGCTTTCCCGCCCCACCACCCTGGCCGACTTAGCCACCGCCTGCGGCTTGTCCTCAAGCGGCCTAGTGACGGCCTGCCGTCGCCAGCTGGGCACGACACCGATGGCCGGACTAGCCGAGGCCCGTTTGCGCCGAGCCGACGAACTGCTGCGTGGTGGCGGACACACGGTCAAGGATGTCGCCAACGCGTGCGGCTTCGCCAGTCAGTCGCATTTCAGCCGCGTCTATCGCGCCCGTTTCGGTCATCCACCATCTGGTTGAAGGTGGCGCCACAGGCATGGCGACTGCTCTGACGGGCATCGCCAGAAGGGGACTTCGCGCTAGGATGGGTGACATGCCCACTCTGCTGCAGTTCGGCGCCGGCAACATCGGCCGTGGATTCATCGCCCCAACCTTCGCTGCTGCCGGCTGGCAGGTGGTGTTCGTTGAGGTCGCGCCGACGCTGGTCGCTGCCCTGCGCACACGCGGTGGCTACCGCGTCATCGTCGTCGACAATGCCGGCGAGCAGGTCCAGCCGGTGACTGGTGTGCAGGTGATCGATGGTCGCGATGCGGCGGCGGTGGCAGCTGCGGTCGCAACCTGCGATCTGGCGGCAACAGCGGTCGGGCTGAACGTTCTGCCCCGGCTGGGCGGGCCTATCGCCGCCGGGCTCCAGCAGCGCGCTGATCCGCTTGATGTGCTGGTGTGCGAGAACGGCGCCCAGGCCCATGAACAGCTGCGCGCCGCCGTGCTGGCCGTCGCCCCGCAGGTCGCTGATCGGCTCGGCTGCGTGCGCACCTCGATCGGCCGCATGATCCCGCCGCCCGCAGCGGGTGAGGACGTGCTCGACATCCGGGTCGAGGCCTACGCCAAATTGCCGGTCGAACGTGCGGCCTTCCGCGGCACCCCGCCCAGCGTTTCTGGGCTGGTCGCTACGGACGACTTCGACCTGGTCCTCGCCCAGAAGCTCTACCTGCACAACCTCACCCACGCCTGCCTCGCCTATGGCGGACATCTGCGTGGCATGACGACCATCCCCGACTGCATGCACGATGCGGCGCTGGTTGCGCTGGTGCGTGCGGCGGCCGCCGCCGTCGCTCAGGCGCTCGGCCGCCGTCACGGCGGGAATGCCGAGGCGGCATGCCTCGCGATCACCGATGATCTACTGCAGCGCTACCGCAACCGGGCGCTCGCCGATCCGGTGGCGCGGGTCGCCCGCGATCCCTGGCGCAAGCTGGCCGCTGACGACCGCCTGGTCGGAGCCTGGCGGCTGTGCCTGGCCACCGGCGTCGATCCGGCCCCGCTCACCGCCGCCATTATCAATGCCTGCCGCTATACCGCCGCCGCCGACGAACCCCGCGCCGAGGCGTGGAATGCCCTGACCCCGACCGCACGGCTTGCCGCCGCTGCTGCCCTGACCCCCGAGGATCCGCTCATGACTGCCATTTCCGCCCAGTCCGTCCATGCCGGTCGCTGCGCCGCCGCTGCCGCGCAGATGCGAGCCGCCGGACTGACCTTGCGAGACGATGAGGCGACGCAGATCGAGATCGCCGATTTCGGACTTGGCCGCTATGGCGAATTCGGCCTCGCCATCCACGTCTACGTCAACACCCGGCGCTGCTGCGCCAAGGAGCTGATGATGCTACCCGGGCAGAGCTGCCCCGAGCACCGCCATCCGCCGGTTGACGGCGAGCCGGGCAAGGAGGAGACCTTCCGCGTGCGCCAGGGTGAGGTGTGGCTGCACTTGGCCGGCGACCATGACGAAGCCGCCAAAGCGTCGGCGCTGCAGCACCTGCCCGCCGACAAGCGCGATACCGTCTCGGTATTCCGCACCGTGCATCTGCGGCCAGGCGACCAGGCGACCCTCGGCCCCAATGTCAAACATTGGTTCACTGCCGGGCCCCAGGGCGCGGTGGTCAGCGAGTTCTCGACCCGGTCGCGTGACGAGGCGGACATCTTTACTGATGCTGCGATCAGGCGCGTTCCGTGATCGCGTCCGCGGCCAATGAGATCTACGCGGAACTGGCTCGCGTGCTGGCGGCTCGCCGTGGCGAACTCGCCGCGCTCACTGCGGTCACCGGGTTTGACGGTTTTGTCGATGAGATGATCCAGGTGGTCGGGGAACGCCGTGGGGTAGGCGAATTCATCCCGATGCGGGCGATCACCGATTTCGCTGCGTGGGCCGCGGCGGCAGCAGGTCGAAGCAGTCTGCGCGAGATTGTGGTCCATCGTCAGGACGCTGGCGGTTGCGCAGTAAACCTGGGCGACGGTCTTGCCGCCCTCGGCGCACGCGTTGAGTTGTTCGCCACGGTCGGCGCTCCAATCCATGCGGCATTCGCACCGACCCTGGCCCGCTTCGCCGCCGTCCATCCGCTTGGAGAGGTGCATGGTCGCACGCTAGCCCTCGAGTTTGGCGATGGCAAACTTATGCTTTCCGCGGTGGCCCAGCTGGCGACCATCGACGCCGCACTTGCCGAGCGTGCGTTGTGCAGTGGGGCCTATCCAGCCGCCTGCGCCCGTGCGCGGCTGATCGCATTGACCAACTGGACGTTGTATCCACACATGACGGCGGTGTGGCGCCTGCTTGCCGAGCGGGTCTTTTCTCGTCTGACCCATCGGCCGGCCTTCGTCATCGATCTGGTTGATCCCAGTGGGCGTAGAGGCGAGGACATCCGTGCGATGCTGGCTGTCCTTCCGCGCCTAGCCGAATGCGGTCATGCCTCCCTGGGCGTTAATCTCAACGAGGCGAATGTCCTCGCGCGGTTGCTTGGGCTTGTTGGCGGTGGCGATGATGAGGGCATGGTCGCCCTGGCGGCCCGGCTGCGCAGTGCGATCGGGGTCTCTGAGGTCGTTGTGCACGCCCTGCATAACGCCGCCTGCGCCGGTATCGCCGGCGAGGCCTACGTGCCTGGCCCCTACACTCAAACTCCGGTCAAACTGACCGGAGCGGGCGATCGCTTCAATGCCGGCTATGGCCTGGGCCTGATGCTCGATCTGCCGGCGGCGCAGCGGCTCGCCCTCGGCAATGCCAGCAGCGGCTGCTACGTGCGTCGAGGGACAAGTGTAGGTATGTCCGACATCATCGCCGCAGGCCAGGCTGGCTTGTAGGCTCTTTCCACAGCAACAGCGCCTGCGCCAAGTCGTAGGATCTCGGCCATGATCCATCTCCGCCTGCTCACGGTCCTCCTCCTTGCTGTCTGCGCCTTGTTGGCAGTCGAGGACGACCCGGTTCTCAAGGAGCGGGTCAAGTACGACGATGCCGTCGCCAAGCTCCGGAAGGGTTTCGACGACGGGATTGCCAAGGAGCGCGCCAAAGCCATCCCGCTCTTGGCAGTGGTGGCTAAGAAGCAGGTGGTCAAGGGCGACATGCCCGGAGCCGGCCGGGCCTGGAAGGAGATCCTGCGGCTCGACGAGCAGCACGCCGAGGCGCGCCAGTTCTTCACCTCGTTGGGCACGCTTGACAAGGTTCTGGGCGAGATCGAGGCCGAGGAAAGTGCCAGCAGCGACTTGCTGGGCGACAGTGCCGGCCCGGCGGTCGGCAAGCCGTGGGAAGGCAATGCGGTGGTCCGTGCGGACAAGCCGCTGGCTTTGGGCGATCTGCCCGCCGGAACCAAGATCACCCTGCAATATCAGTCAGGTATGTGGACCTTCCGTCAGGGCGCGATGAACAGTCCGGACGACGAGGGTACGCCGGCCGCGTTTCGCATGGCGCTGGCTTCTGCACAGGGACTGATCACAGAATTGCCGCCCGGGACCGCCAAGAGCGTCTGGACCTGGACGGCACCAAACGACACCGTGGGTGCCGTATTGCGCCTGTCGCGAAGCGGTGGTCGGGCTCCTGCCGGTTCGGTGACCTATCGCATCACGGTGGCGAAGCCCAAGACGAAGTGAATCAGGGCTTAGCGGCGAGTTCGCGTTCGATGGCGGTCGTCAGTTCAGCATCCTCGGGTGCCGTGCGCGATCCGAAGCGTGCCTTCACCTGGCCATTACGGCCGATCAGGAACTTGTTGAAGTTCCACGAAACGGCCCCTGGGAAGGGGCTTTTCTCGGTCAGCCAGGCGTACAGGGGGGTGATGTCGCCGCCTTTGACGGTGGTCTTGGCCATCATCGGGAATGTCACGCCATAGGTGCGGGAGCAGAACGTGGCGATGTCGCT
>Ga0105046_10012917_pt1 | contig 12946 bp, 8 predicted proteins | sample MAT03_FD_78385 | JGI IMG/M metagenome (GOLD analysis project Ga0105046, IMG submission 78385) | Freshwater microbial communities from Lake Fryxell liftoff mats and glacier meltwater in Antarctica - MAT-03 (megahit assembly) | ecosystem: Environmental > Aquatic > Freshwater > Ice > Liftoff... | reverse complement strand
ATCCGCCCGATGGACCATGCCACCATCATCACCAGTGTGCGCAAGACGAACCGGTTGGTGGTGGTCGACGAGAATTGGCCGGTGGCGAGCATCAGCAGTGAGATCGCTTACCGGGTTCAGAAGGACGCCTTTGACCATCTGGATGCCCCGGTGGTGCGCGTGAACCAGGCGGATACACCGCTGCCCTTCACCCCCAACTTGATCGAGGCCTCATTGCCGAGCGTGGCGCGCACAGTGCGTGCCGTGAAGGAGGTGATGTACTTGGTGAAGTAGGAACTTCTTCACCCGATCGTGCCCGGGGCGGGACTTGAACCCGCACAGCCCTTACGAGCCAAGGGATTTTAAGTCCCTCGTGTCTACCATTTCACCACCCAGGCGGGTGCGGAGCGTCCGAAAATAGCGATGCCTCCTTGCGGAGGCATCTTTTGAGCGAGAAACGGGACTCGAACCCGCGACCCCGACCTTGGCAAGGTCGTGCTCTACCAACTGAGCTACTCTCGCAATGGGGCGGCAAATATAGAAACGTGTCCGGGATCCCGACAACCGTGGTCAGGCTTTCTTCAGCTTGGGCTTCGGACCCAGCTTGCGCTTGATCTCGTGCAGCTTGAACAGGGCTTCCACCGGTGTGAGCGTGTCGATGTCGATCGCGGCGATCTCATCACGCACATCCTCCAACAGCGGGTCGTCCAGCTGGAAAATGCTCAGTTGCGGTTCGCGTCCGAGGCCTTCGAGGTTGGCTTTCGGTGCCACTGGACTTCCTGCCAGCGGCGCTTCACCGAGGTCGCCCGCATGACTTTGCTCCAGGTGGGCCAGCACTTTTTTCGCGCGATCGATCACACGCTTCGGCATGCCCGCCATTTGGGCCACATGGATCCCGAAGCTGCGATCGCTGCCACCGGGGACGAGCTTTCGTAGGAACAGCACCTTGCCGTCCACCTCACGCACGGCCACGTTCGCGTTGCGGATCCGGGGGAACGTGGCCGCCATCTCGTTCAGTTCGTGGTAGTGCGTGGCGAAGAGCGTCTTGGGGCGTGCGGGATGCTCGTGTAGGAACTCGGCGATGGCCCATGCGATCGAGATGCCATCGTAGGTGCTCGTTCCGCGCCCGATCTCGTCGAGCAGCACCAGGCTGCGATCGCTGAGGTTGTTCAGGATGCTCGCTGTCTCGTTCATCTCCACCATGAAGGTGCTCTCGCCGGTGGACAGGTTGTCCGACGCGCCGACCCGCGTGAAGATGCGGTCGACCATGCCGATGCGCGCGGCCTTCGCTGGAACGAAGCTGCCGATCTGCGCCATCAACGTGATCAACGCGGTCTGGCGCAACAGTGCTGATTTTCCGCTCATATTCGGGCCGGTGATCACGACCACCTGTTGCCCATCAGGATCCAGCAGTACATCGTTGGTCACATACGGTTCGCCTGGCGGCAGTTGTTGTTCGATCACCGGGTGGCGGCCATCACGGATATCGAGCACCCGTTCCTCGCTCAATACGGGTCGCGTGTAGTTGTGTGTGCGGGCACTCAGGGCGAAGGAGCGCACCACATCGATCGCCGCGATCGCCGCTGCGGTGGACTGCACCGGGGCGATCGTGGCCACCACCTTTTCGACCAACGTGGCGTATAGTTCAGCTTCCAAGGTCAGCATGCGTTCCTCCGCACCGAGGATCCGTTCCTCAAGGAACTTCAATTCATCGGTGATGTAACGCTCCGCACCCACCAGCGTCTGCTTGCGCACCCATTCGGCCGGCACTTTCTCCTTGTGCGTGTTACGCACCTCCAGGTAGTAGCCGAACACATTGTTGAAACCGACCTTGAGCGATGTGATCCCCGTGCGTTCGCCTTCGTGTTGCTGCACCCCGAGCAGGAGCTCCTTCACGTGCGTGGAGACATGGCGCAGTTCGTCCAGCTCCTTGTTGACGCCATTGCGGATGACACCGCCCTTGAGCAGCGTGGCGGGCGTATCCGGTTCGATCATCGCTGCGATGGCAGCGGACAAGCGCAGGGGAGGTGCCAGTTCGTGCGCGACACGGGCCAGCGCGCCAGGGGCGGAGGCCATGCGGACGCGGATCCGTTCGGCGGACTCCAAGGCATGATGCACCTGCAGCAGTTCACGGGGTGCGATGCGGCCCGCAGCGGCCTTCCCGGCAAGCCGTTCCAGATCGCTGATGCGGTCCAGTTCGATCCCGAGTTCATCCACCAGGTTCGCATGGGCCAGCAAGGCTTCCGCACGGTCCAGGCGCGTCTCGATGACCGCACGATCCAGCAGGGGAAACAGCAGCCAACGCTTCAACAGGCGCGAACCCATCGGCGTAACGCATCGATCGAGGGCCTGCAGCAGCGTGCGCGCTCCTTCGTTCACTGGTGCGATGAGTTCCAGGTTGCGCACGGTGAAACGGTCCAGTCCCACATGCGCGGTCGGCTGTATCCAACCGATGCGGCCCACATGCGCCAGGCGGTCATGCCGGGTTTCGCCGAGGTAGTGCAACACGGCGCCCGCTGCGCGTTGGCCGAGCTTCAGGTGTTCGATCCCGAAGCCCTTCAGTGAGGAGGTTGAGAATTGTCGCAGCAGCCGCTCACGGGCGAAATCATCGGTAAAGGCCCAGTCGTCCAGGTGGAAGGCGTACTGGCGTTCGGCGCAGGCCGCGATGAATGGATCCTTGAGACCGCGCGGCACAAGCAATTCCTTGGGCGCATGGCCATCGAACACCTTCGCCATCTGTTCCGCATCATCCTCGGCCACCAGAAATTCACCGGTGGTGACGTCCAGGAACGCAGCACCGTAGCGATCGCCATGCCCACAGATCGCCGCGAGCCAGTTGTTCTCCCGGCGATCGAGCACCTGGTCGCTGAAGGCCACACCCGGCGTGACCACCTCGGTGACCCCGCGCTCCACGATGGTCTTGGCGAGTTTGGGATCCTCCAGTTGGTCGCATATCGCCACGCGGAACCCGGCCCTCACCAGTTTGGGCAGGTAGGTCTCCAGCGAATGATGTGGAAAGCCGGCCAGTTCGGTCTCCTGGGTGCCGCCGTTGTTCCGCTTGGTAAGGGTGATCCCCAGCACCCGCGATGCGGTGATCGCATCGCTTCCGAAGGTTTCGTAGAAGTCGCCCACGCGGAAGAGCAGCACCGCATCGGGATACTGTCCTTTGATGCGGGCGTATTGCCGCATCAACGGTGTGTCGCTGGCCGTCGCTTTCGCCATGTTCCGCCCTTGTTGCAGCCTTATTTTCGCGGGCGCACAAGGTAGGCAGGGCACCAGCACTGCGAGTCCTCCGAGCCTTTCCTCTGCCGCATATCTTTCCAACAAACCATGCCCACAGGCGACCGGAAGCTGACCATGGACGAGCTGGGCCGTGTGGCTCCTGAGGCCTATGCGGGCCAAACACGACAGCGCCTGCGGGTGGTGCTGGATGATGTGCGGAGCCGACACAACGTGGGTTCGGTGTTCAGGACGGCCGATTCCTTCGGGATCGAAGGCCTGGTCTTGTGCGGCTTCACGCCAACGCCGCCCCACCGGGAGATCGAAAAAACCGCGTTGGGAGCCACGCTGTCGGTGCCTTGGGAACATATACCGAACGCGCGATCGGCCGTTGATCGCCTGCGGGTGGAGGGATATCGCGTGCTGGCCGTGGAACAGACAGTTCAAGCGGTTCCGCTACATGAACTGGTGGTCTCGATCGGACAGCCCGTGGCCTTGGTATTCGGCAATGAGTTGCACGGTGTTTCAGCTGCTGTGATCGCCGCCTGCGATGGCTGTATCGTGGTGCCCCAGTTCGGCAGCAAGCATTCACTGAACATCGCTGTTTGTGCCGGCGTGGTCCTTTGGTGGCTGGCCGGTCGGTCGGGGTGAGTTCTCCACAAGGTCAGGACTTTAAGGCAACCGTTCGGAGTTTCACAGGTCTATGGTGTTAGAACCTATGGCTCCCTTCGGGCCGTACAAGTGAAAGCGTCTATATTTGGCTGCCCCCCGCCCTGCCCATATGCATCGAACTTCTACTCGTACCCTCCTGTTAACGGTCCTGTTGGGCGGCTTGGCGAGTTCATCGGTGAGCGCGCAGTACTTCCGGCAGTCCTCCTACTGGAAGACCCACCGGCAGGAGTTGGAGTTCGGTTTCGGAGTATCGAACTTCCTTGGCGAGCTCGGAGGCCGCAACCAGATCGGTTCGCCCTTCGTGTGGGACCTTGAACTGAGCAAGACACGTCCGGCCGCCAGTATTGGCTATCGCTACTACATCGCCCGGAAGATGGCCCTACGGGGTCGGCTCACCTACGGCGTGCTCGCGGGCAACGACAACCTGACCACCGAGCCGTACCGGATGAACAGGAACCTGAGCTTCAAATCCGAGATCTACGAGGCATCGCTCGTTTACGAGTTGCACCTGTACCGGGAAGAGCTCGGTCACATCTATGACCTCCGCGGGGTGAAGGGCACCAAGTCCAGTCGGGTCGGGCTCTACCTCTTCATCGGCATCGGTGGGTTCTACTTCGATCCCAAAGCCCAGTTCAACAACACGTTTGTGCGCCTGAAGCCACTTGGTACTGAAGGCCAGGGCCTGCCCAATGGTGCGGATGAGTACAACAACCTGCAGATGTGCGTGCCCATGGGCGTTGGTTTACGAAAGGCATTGAGCAAGGCTTGGAGCGTGGGCCTTGAGTTGCAGTACACCAAGACTTTCACGGATTACATCGATGATGTCAGCGGGGTCTATTATGACAATGCTGCCATCGGCGCCGCCTATGGCCCCGAGGCCGCTTTCCTTGCCAATCCGAGTTTGGGGACACTCCCTCCGGAGTATGGCAACCCCACAGCTGAAGGAGCTGAGCGTGGCGACCCCGATGATCTGGACGCCTACATCTTTGTGAAGGCGAAGGTGGAGTACAAGCTGTACAAGTACCGCAGCGGCTCGAAGAAGTACAGGGCGCGCATCCGCCGCCAGAAGATCGTGTTCTGATCCTGCGAGCGGATCTCCAACTAGCCCCGCCAACTTTTGGCGGGGCTAGTTGCTTTACGATAGCCGCTCGCGGACGATCTCGTTGGTGCTGAACGCAGTGGAGCGCCACCTCGTATCGAACGATCACCTCATATCATGGACTTACGCGCCGCAGACAGAATCGCGCCAGCATAAAGTGCTCACGATTTGGAGTTAACTCCAAGGTCGAGCACCGTACGCTGGTGAATGTTCACTATGGCATTTCAAGAGCAAGGCCCCCCTCGAACACGATAACCGGCTCGCGATGGAGTTCATGCGTGTGAAGCGGGTCGCAGACCGCATTATCCCAAATGATGCGCTTCCCAGCGTCGTTGACGTAACCCACCTACTGTCGATGATATCGACAGGGTTTCTTAAGCCCCAGCTCTTTACGCTTCGTCTTCAGTTCCGGGCGCAACAGGGCATCCACGATCTCAATATCTTCCCCAGTGGGCTTCCAGCGCTCCCAGTTCGGGTTCCCGATAATGATCAGGTCTACATTCGCCGGCAATATGTATCCGTGTCGGACACGGGCAGCACTATCGCTTTGCGCCAAAGCCGAAGTTCCCAATGCGATGAAAGCGGCCGACATAGCGAGAAAGCGGAAGGCTATCAATCGAGCTTTGTCCCAGCGATCGGTCGCAACGCGCTGGTATGACCGTCCGGAACTAAACAAGAAGCCCTCGCCAATGGCGAGGGCTTCGAAGCATTGAAAGGCGTTTGATTCAGAGACCCAACTGGCCCTTGAAGGCGCGGAACTCGAGGTCCTTCATGGCCTTCTCGCGTAGGCTGGCGTCCTTCTGTACCGCCATGCCGATGTGGTTGCGCACCATGTCGCCGTTGTTCTGGCGGGCACCGATGATCGCCATCAGGTAGTGCGCCTGGGCGCTGTCATCACCGCTGGCCTCCAGGATGCGCTGCGCACCGGCGGCATCACCACCGAGGGTCTTTGCCAGGGCAGCGTTGAAGGTGTTGTTACCGCTCATGTTGCTGTTGGCGGAGCTGTAATCACCGTTCTGGAGGTCAATAAGACCTTGGTTGTACTTCACTTCAGGACCGGCGGACATGCCCTTACCATAGAGTTCGGCGGCCTTCTTGCGGTCGCCCTTCAGGCGGGCCACCACCCCCAGGTTGTTGGTGCTGATCGGGTTGTCGGTGGTGGTGCTCGCGCGTTGGAACATGGCTTCGGCCTCGGCCAGCTTGTTCTGCATCATCAGCACATAGCCGGCGTTGTTCGAACCGCGGTAGTCACCGGGATACACGCGAGCCGTTTCGTTGTAGATGCGGAGTTGCTCGTTCAGGTCGGTGGTGAGGGTCGCGGCGAAGAGCAACTCCTCGACGTTCAGCGAATCGGGCATGGTGCGGCTCATCTCCGTGATCTGCTCGTCGCTTTTGCCGACGATATCGTAGTTGAGCACCATTTCGCTGCGGCGCAGGGCGGGCAGGATGGTCTCGGCGATCTCGGTGTACGTGGCCGCCATGTTCTTGATCTCGGTCTCACGCTGGGCGACATCAGTGTACATCTCCAGCACGCGAAGCACCAGGTCCTTGTCCTTCACGCTACTGGCCTGCATGGCTCGTTTGAAGCCTTCCCAGTCCTCACCGCGCGCGGTAAGGGTGAACAACGAGTCGTTCTTGCCAGCGGCCACTTTGGCGCGCGCCATATCGCCTTTGGCCCATGCACGGGCGCTCTTGGCACGGTCGTCCGCCAGATCCTCGTTTAGGCTCAACTCACCTTCAGGGCTTGCCCATGCATCGATGGCCATACCTCTCAGGGTGATATTGGTCCTTGCCTTCAGACTCTTGAAAAAGGCGGATAGCGCCATGACGTCGGCGTCCTTCAGTTCGCCCGGGCGCACTGCGCTGGCGTTCACCAAGTAATTGATGGTGGCCTGCTCGCTGTGGCTGGTGATCCGCTGGAACGCGTCACGCGCCAGCAGCACCTTGTCATCGCTCTTCATCAAGTAGGGCGTGGTGATCACACCATCGGCGACCTTGATCGGGTCGAAGGCCAATTCCTTCTTCTTGCCCTGCTTGCCCAGGATCTTGACCATCAGTTCGCTCTCGCTCATCGCCGGGGTGTAGGCCACCTTGTGCATGTAGCTGAACGCCTTGCCGGTCTCGTAGGGGATCACGGTGTAGTTGCCCACGGCCTTTTCTCCCTGGAATCCGACCATTTTGTACGGTGTCTCGCCTCCAGCGTAGGTCAGTGTTGGGGTGAACTCCACCAAGGCTTTCTTGTAGAAATACTTGCCCGGGAAGGTGCCATTGATGGACACGGCCACGGAGTCACCCTGCACGATCAGTGGGTTGGGGTCCACGGTGTACTTGATGTTCTCGACATATTTGTTCATTTTCCCAATGCCGCCGCAACCGGTGATGACCAGTGCTGCTGCGACCAAAAGGGACCAGCCTTTGAGGTGGCGCTTTTCCATGAATTCGATGCGTTTACTTGATTTCGGCTGCAAGTATAAACACTCCCCCGTTGGGACGTTCCGTTCAACACATCACTTCTTCAACAATGCACCGTGCGCATCAGGGAGTTACAACGCTGTACCCGGCGGGCAGGTCGGAATCCACCAAGGCGATCAAGCGTTCATAAACCGCCGGATCGTTCATCAGGTCTTTGTCCTGCATATCCACCACGAGCACCCGTGAACCCTGCCTTTTCTGGAGATGATCGAGGTAGCGGTCCTGCAACCGCATCAAGTATTCCGCCCCGATCCGCTGCTCATAGGATCGTCCGCGCGAGCGGATGCGTTCGCGCAGGCGCTCCATGCCAAGGTGCAAATAGACGATCAATTGTGGTTGGGGCAGGTCATTGAACATTATGCCGTACAGGTCGATGAAAAGCGCATATTCGTCGGGTTGGAGCGTAACGCTGGCGAAAACCATCGATTTCCCAAGGGAATAGTCCGCAATGGTGCATGGTGTGAAGAGGTCCTGTTCGGTGACCCGCTTCAGTTGGTGGTAGCGCTGGGCGAGGAACGAGAGCTCCACCGCGAAGCCATAGCGCTCGGGCTCTTCGTAGAATTTTGGCAGGAAGGGATTGTCATCGAATTCCTCCAACACCAATCGCCCATTGCGTTCGGCGGCCAACCGGCGGGCCAGGGTCGTCTTGCCGGCCCCGATCAGGCCTTCGATAGCGATGTAGTTGTAACGCATCGGTGCATTGCGACTGCCGGACTCAGTGTGCCGCGCGAAGATCGTTCAGCAGTTCCAATACCGTATGTCCTAAGAGAGGATGGCGCCAGGAAGGCGCGACATCGGCCGAAGGGGCGAGCGCGAACCAGCGTTCGTGCATGCGCGGATGCGGTACTGTGAGGGTAGGAGCGGCGAGGATCTCGTCGCCGTATAGAAGTATGTCGATGTCGATGGTGCGTGAGCCATAGCCGCCGCCCGTGGTGCGCACCCGCCCCAGTTCGCGTTCGATCTCCAGAGCAATAGCGAGTACAGAAGCGGCCGGCAGCGCGGAGCGCATCAACAATGCGCGGTTCAGGAAGAGTGGCGCGCCGGAGAACCCCCACGGTTCCGTCCAGTGATCACGGCTGCGCGAGACCAGCCGACCAACGTGTTGGGACAACAGGTCTTCGGCGGCCGTCAGTATCGCCGGTGGCTCGCCGAGGTTGCCCCCGAGCAATAGTAGGACGTCGCACTCCTCTGCCATGCGGGGTAAAGCTACCGGCGCACGGCACCTCCCATCCACACAAGTCCCCGCTCATGTATTGGCGCCGGAGCGCCTTCGCGCAAGGCTCTAGTTTCGGATCCGCAACACCAACATCACGTCCAACGCCATGAGACAGTTCCTCAAATTCATGCTCGCCTCGATGCTCGGTACCTTCCTCATCGGGTTCGTGCTCATCGTCATCTTCATCGGTATGCTCGCCGGCTTGGGCGCCAACCTCGCCTCGCAAAGCGAGACCACCAAGTTGAAGGACGGGAGCGTGCTGCACCTGACGTTCGATCACGAGATCGTGGACCGTGGCGACAAAGACCAGTTCAACCTGGATTTTGGGCCGTTCAAGGCCCAAGGACGCATCGGGCTCAACAACATCCTCGCGAGCCTCGAGCATGCGAAGACCGATGACCACATCGAAGGCATCTTCCTGGACCTGTCCTCGGTGTCCACCGGGTTCGCCACGCTGCGCGAGATCCGCAAAAAACTGATGGAGTTCCGGACCGAGAGTGGCAAGCCGGTCGTCGCCTACGCCGAATACTACACCCAGGGGGCCTATTACCTGGCCACCACCGCTGACGCGATCTACCTGCAGCCCAAAGGTGAACTGGATTACCGGGGGCTGCGCAGCGAGTACATGTTCTATAAAGGCATGTTCGAGAAACTCGACATCGATGTACAGTTCATCCGGGGCAGCAACAACAAGTTCAAAAGCTTCGGCGAAGTGTTCACCGAGGACCACATGAGCGAGGCGAACCGCGAGCAGAACCGCATGATCCTGGACGGACTCTGGAGCGATCACCTGGCCGCGGTTTCCGCGCAACGCAAGATCGAACCGGCACGCTTGAACGTGATCGTCGACAGCCTGCTGGTGAACAATGCCGAGGCCGCCGCGCGCCTGGGGCTGATCGATGGTGTGAAATACCGCGATGAGGTGCTTGACATCCTCAAGGAACGCATGAGCCTGGAAGCGGACGAGAAGATCGAGTTCGCCGAATTGGGCGACTATCTGAGATCGTTCGATGGCCGTCGCAAGGACAAGGATGGAAAGACTGGAGGCAAGGGGGACAAGCTCGCCATCATCTATGCGCAAGGTGGGATCGCTAGCGGGGAGAGCGAGGACGGCACCATCGGCAGCACATCGCTGGCGCAGACGATCCGTGAAGCCCGCGAGGACAGCACCATCAAGGCGATCGTGTTGCGGGTGAACTCACCGGGCGGAAGCGGACTGGCGAGCGACGTGATCTGGCGCGAGGTGAAACTGGCCACGTTGGTGAAACCGGTCGTGGTGAGCATGGGAGACGTGGCGGCTTCCGGTGGTTATTACATCGCCGCGCCGGCAACGAAGATCTTCGCCGAGCCCACGACCATCACGGGATCGATCGGGGTTTTCGGGATCATCCCCAACATGCAGGGCTTCTTCAAGAACAAGCTCGGCATCACTTTCGACGGAGCCAAGACGCACCAGTACGCTGACATGATGACCGTGAGCCGGCCGCTGACCGACCAGGAGAAGCTGATCATCCAACGCTACGTGGACGAGTTCTACAATGGCTTCAAGGAGCGCGTGGCCGAAGGTCGCAAGATGACCGTGGCCCAGGTGGACAGCATCGGGCAGGGTCGCGTGTGGACCGGCACCGCTGCCAAGGCGAACGGGCTGGTCGACGAATTAGGCGGGCTGGAGGACGCCATTAAGGCCGCTGCGGAACTGGCCGGGCTGGAGACCTATGATGAGGTGGAACTTCCGCGCCAGAAGCAATTGCTGGAACAGATCCTGGAGGACCTGAACGGACAGGCCCGCATGTGGGTGGCCACCGAATGGCTGGGCGAGGATGTGCAGTTGCTCAACCAATACAAGCGCGTGCGCCAGGTGAAGGAGCAGATGGGCATCCAGGCCCGCATGCCGTATGACCTCGTCATCCAGTGATCGCCACGAACCGCCAGAGATCACGAAAGGCCCCGGAAAACCCGGGGCCTTTCGCTTGCCCTAACGATCAGTATCACTGACCAAAACCTGGGAACTGGAACGTTGGGTCCTTGGGAAGGGTTACGGTTGCCGATCCACCTTCCACGATCACATGGTGCCCACTGTGGTTGCGCACGTTCAGCACGCGGCCATCCTCCCAGATCAGGTATTGTCCTTTGATCCCCATCAGCCCCCCGCTCACTTCGGGCGTTTTCTCCAAGGACACGCTTATCACCTTCGGTGGATAGGCGAGTACCGGGTAGTGGATCGTGAGCGGTTCCTCGTTCTCCAGGATGTATTCGCGCAGGTCGTGCCGTAATGCCGTGATCGCCTGCGTTCGCATCGCGCGCAACGCTTCGCCGTCCGGCGGTACCAGTTTCAGCATCGCGCGCCAGTTCGTGCGGTCGGCGAGGATCCGCTTCAGATCCACCTCGATGAGGCCCGCGAGTTGGCGGTACGGAACGCGGGCGATGATCAACGCCGCCACCGCGCCTTGATCGATCCACCGCACCGGCACTTGCGTGGAACGCGTAACACCCACCTTGATCCCGCCGCTTTGGCTGAGGTAGACCACGTGCTCGGTGTGGTGGTGCGCACGTTCCCATTCCGGATCACGGCCCTTACCCAGATGGGCGCTACAGAGCTCGGGTCGCACGATGCACTCCGCTGCTTCGGGTGCGTTAACCAGACAGGGGTAGCAGAATCCCTGGGCGAAAAGCTTCTTCACGCGCTTGCCACAACTCACACAACTGAGCACGCCTGTGGCCCGCACCGTTAACGAGGCGCCGATGAACGGGGCGAGTTCCAGCGTTCCATCCCCTTGTCGCAGCGCGTAGCGCACAGACCCGGTCGCGAAGCCCGCGAGCAGCTTGTTCAAGGGTGTTCCATCCGGGCTCATCGCGACAGTGTATCTTTTGGGCTCAAGATAACGGCGCGATCTTCGCGCACCGCTCGTGACGCCCCTCAACGCGCTCTTCTCCTTCCTGATCAAGAAACGGCTCCAGCAGATCGAGCTGTTCCGTGAGAATCCGCGCATGGCCCAGCTCGAGGTGTTCCATTCCCTGGTGCGCGCGGCGCGTTACACGGAATGGGGGCGCAAGTACGACTATGCCTCGATCACCGACCCGGACGACTTCCGCCAACGCGTACCGTTGCATGATTACGAGGACGTGAAGCCCTATGTGGAACGCTTGCGCAAGGGCGAGCAGAACCTGCTCTGGCCAACGGACATGCGCTGGTTCGCCAAGAGCAGCGGCACCACGGGGGATCGCAGCAAGTTCATCCCGGTGAGCCGCGAGGCCTTGGAGGATTGCCACTACAAGGGCGGCAAGGACCTGATCGCCTTCCACTACGAGCAGTTCCCCGAAAGCAAACTCTACCAAGGCATGAGCCTGGTGGTGGGTGGCAGCAGCAATATCGAACAGTTCCGTTCCGATGCGTACAGCGGCGATCTCTCGGCGATCATCATCCGCAACCTGCCGTTGTGGGTGGAAGTGCGCCGTACGCCGGTGATCGAGACGGCATTGATGGAGAACTGGGAGGAGAAGATCGAGCAGATGGCGCGCGAGACCATGCGTGAGGATGTGCGCTGTATCGCGGGTGTTCCGTCGTGGACCTTGGTGCTGTTGCGTCGGATCCTCGAACTCACGGGCAAGAAGCACATCCTCGACGTATGGCCGAACCTGGAACTGTTCATGCACGGTGGCGTCAGCTTCCGGCCGTACCGCGCGCAGTTCGAAGCGTTGATCCCTTCGCCGACGATGAACTACCTCGAGAGCTACAACGCTTCCGAAGGATCCTTCGCGATCCAAGACCGGCATGGCGCGGACGACATGCTGCTGATGCTCGACTATGGCATCTTCTACGAATTCATACCGATGGACCAGATCGGGAACCCAGCCCCACGCACGTTGCTCCTGGACGAAGTCGTCGCGGGCGAGCAGTACGCGATCGTGATCAGCACCAATGGTGGGTTGTGGCGCTACATGCCCGGTGATACCGTGCGCTTCACCAGTGTAAAGCCGCATCGCGTGCAAGTCAGCGGGCGTACAAAGAGCTTCATCAATGCGTTCGGTGAAGAGCTCATGGTGGAGAACGCAGATCGCGGCATGGAGGCCGCATGCAAAGCGACCGGCGCGGTCGTGAGCGAGTACACCGCCGGTCCGGTCTACATGGAAAGCGACGCCCACGGCGGTCACGAATGGATCGTGGAGTTCGCGCGCTCACCGGACGACATGGCCCGGTTCGTGGATGTGCTCGACCACACCATGCGCGAATTGAATTCGGACTACGATGCCAAGCGCAGGGGGGACATGGTCCTGCTCCGCCCGATCGT
>Ga0105046_10012916_pt1 | contig 12947 bp, 9 predicted proteins | sample MAT03_FD_78385 | JGI IMG/M metagenome (GOLD analysis project Ga0105046, IMG submission 78385) | Freshwater microbial communities from Lake Fryxell liftoff mats and glacier meltwater in Antarctica - MAT-03 (megahit assembly) | ecosystem: Environmental > Aquatic > Freshwater > Ice > Liftoff... | reverse complement strand
GTATACCTCGCCAGGAGCCCCGTTGACGGGGCTTCGTAATCCCTAAGACAGACGGCTTTAGCCTCTGGTGAGAGCGGATGCCGCGTGCTGATCAGATGCCACATATCCTTAAGTTGGTGCATATGGGATGTCCAATCTAGCGCTCATACCAACATCCTTTATTGGCCGATCACATGACATCGATGATCTTTGTACACTGCTGGCTGCTCCCTCATGCCGCCTCTTGACGCTGATCGGGTCGGGTGGCATTGGCAAGAACCGTCTGTATCACCTGGGATCACTGAGATGTGGAGAAGGGGGATGCGTTCCGTTCTCGGTACGAGACTTTCCTGTCCGATGAGGATCGTGATGCGGGTAAATGGGAGACAGAGGTGGTCATTAAATTGGCGGATGCACAGCCTCAGTAGTTTATGTGGCATAACCGCGAAGGGGACGCCTAGACACGCGTCCCCTTCATTTTATATTTCAACTCAGCTAAGCTCGAACACAAAGCGAACGTTCCCCACACCGACAACATCGCCCGTGCGCAGGGTATGCTTTCTCCCAAACGGGAGAGGGTTATCGTTGATGAAGACCGGACGCTGTTCCTTGAGCCCCTCGAAAAAATATTTCCCGTCACTCTGAGAAATCTGTGCGTGTGGACGTGAGACGGTACGGGCTTCGCGGAAGGGCATGACATCAATATCAATGCCCTCCGTAGCACCACTGCCTGAACTTGATCGTCCAATAACGCTTGGATTTTTCCGCAGCGAGAATTCCTGTTTCGTTTCTAACTCACGTAGGACAGCGGTCTTGGCCTGACTTTGCCCATTGACCTGTATGCTGCCAGCCGTAAACTCTGACGTTGTCGCCGCAGTCGGCACGCCGGAACGCACTGGCTCATAATAAGCGAACACCAATTCCTTGTTGCGCTCAAAATTCGCGTCGCCAACGATAAGCTCAGGATCAAGCTGGCGGCCATCGTAGATGAGAATATACTTCCGATTGAGATCAAGCTCCTGCGCAAATTCCCGCAGAATGTCGCTAATCAGGCGATCAACGGTGAGATGTTTTCGCACCAACGCATGCTGTGTCTGATCGAAGATGTTAATGCTCAGTTCGACATGAGTCTCGTCAAGGAGATTGGTAGTGGGCATGGCAGCCTCCTAAGCCTCTGGTTCCAGGGTTTCGGCGGTGATCAAGCCTCGTAATTGGGCCATCTCGACAATGCCGCTCGGCGGTAAATCTTTGACCAAATCGGCGGGCAGACCCACCCCTTCGTACATGAGTATCAACTGCTTCCGCAAGTCTTCAATCTTTGCAGCCTTAAATCCATCATTGGCGGCTGCGGCTGCGGCTTGTGTAGTGGCGCTGCCATTGGTGGGTGCTTGCGTGGCAGCGGCAGGTGCTTTGCCCTCTAGATTTTCCGGCATGGGAATCCACTGGTTGCTTTGATTGCCATGCAGCTCAATGATTTTCTCGATCCATCGATCCATGACGACTTCCACAGGCTCATCTTGATTATAAGGTGTCGCAATCTGGAGCATTTGAGTCTTGCCGGCTTTGACGAGGAATCCGCGCCCTAGTGGCAGCTCACCCTCACGCAAACTGCGCGGGATCGTGGCGTTGAGCGGGGCCTGCTGCACGCTGGATGAATCCAGGGCGAGGGCATTCCGTGTCATCGTCACGCGCTTCAAAAAATCATCGGGTGTACGCATGCCAATGGGTGTGCCGCAGACGACAAAATGCAGCGAGGGCCGTCCGGGGCTGCTGCGCGTCAAACTGGCTAGAGCCCCAACATCAGGACGCAGGTCTTTGAGATCGTCGTAGTTGTCGATGATGACAAAAATTTCGTGCGGGTTCATCTGGTTTGGTGGGAGCACCGTATACTCGTACTGCAAGTGCGCAATCACACGTTTCAGATCAGGCTGCTCTGTCGCAACATCCAATGTGTGCGGGAGCGAGGCAAGCGTATGTTTGCCGCCCATATAATTGGACAGGAAGCCCAGGCTATCGACCAGCACAAACGCCACCTGCTGCGGTGTATACGCATATGCAAGGGATAGAATCCAGGCACGCAGGGCTGCTGTTTTGCCGGACAACTGCTGGCCACTGAGGACAAAATGGGGCTGCTGACTCAAATCGATCAGGGTCTGCTGAAGATCCGTGTCGTTGATGCCAATGGTCGCCACTGGATGATCTTCGGGCAGGATAGACAGGTCAAGGATGCTTTCGAGCGTCACAAATGTGCGCAGCGTCTTGATTTCTGCCGGACGCAGCGTTGAATCGCTCCATCCGTCCGCCCAGGCTTCTTTCATCGTCTCGATTACCGCACCCAGGGCTTTCGTCTCATCACGTCCGACTGAACGCTCTTCTTCTGTCAGCGCGATGGGAATGCAGGTCTGGAATTCCAACGGGCGACGATCCATCGCGAGAAAACCACGCCCCTGAATTTCTTCAATCCCTGGCACGCCGCGCCCGACGACAGACGAATACTCACCTGCATCCGCCAGTTTGAGCGTCAAACGCTCGGTAAACAGGCTGAACAGGCGGTTCGGGATCGCATTTGTCTGCTCGCCCGTGACGATGAAGTGCAGACCATTTGATAGACCTTCGCGCACCAACGACGTGAGCAGCGGCATGCGCGTGTCAAAGTTTTCGCGGAACTCAGAGAAGTTATCCACGATGACAAGAATGGCTGGTAGTGGCTTGCTGCCGCTCTGCGCGTTATAACTGTAGACGCTGTTCGCCTGAGCCTGACTGAGAAACTGCTTGCGATTTTCCAGTTCTGCATCAAGACGACGCAGCAGACGATCCACGCGCTCTTCTTCATCCGGCAAAATAATCGCGCCCACATGAGGAAGATTGCGCATCACTTCCAACGCTCGCCCGCCAAAGTCGAGCACGTAGACATGCAGTTCTTCAGGCGAATGAGTCGCCGACAGACTTAACACCAGCGAGCGCAAGAATGTCGTCTTGCCCCATCCTGACGCCCCGAACAGCGCTGTATGACCGCGCCGCAGATTCATCGTCAGGGTGCGCTGCTGTGCATTGCTCGGATCATCGATCAGACCCATCTCCGCTCGCACAGCGCGATTACGCCAATCAACCGTGTTCCATCCTCTGCGCGAACCGTTAACCCAATTCTGGACAGCAGGATTGATCCGCAGGACATCACCTGCCAGGTGATCAGGCTCACCCGTGAGATACTCAATGTCTTCCGGGTGTAAATACTCAATTTCGGGGATGGGGTCTGCCAGTGCAATATAGGAAGGCAGCGGACTCGGCCAGGGTTTTTTCTGCGGCATGGAATGAAGCTGCGACAGCCGATCCATTTCTGCCACCAGCACTTCAAACAGCTTGGGCGGCTCTTTGGGCTCTTGCAGGCGATCTATCCAGATGACATCGCGGTCAGCATAACGCTTGAGATCAATCACATCGTCTTTGCCGAGGTCATAACCCAGGTATTCCGCGCCGCTGTAGGCCACTTGAATGAGTTCAATATTTTCGTTGCCCACTTGCAGATAGCCGCGCCCTGGAACACCAGGGGGCAAATAGGCCGCGTCGGGTCGACGAAGCATTTCGTTGCTCTCTTCGCGTGTTTCAACGCGCAGTGAGATGCGAAATTTGATATTGGCACGCATCTGATCCGTCACACCTGTTGGGCGCTGCGCCGCAAGAATGAGCGTCACACCGAGCGCACGGCCCAGGCGCGTGATGCTGTTCAACTGGGCTTTGTATTCGGCGTTGCCTGCCATCATTTCCGCAAATTCATCAATGATGACGAACAAATGCGGGTAGGGGGCGCGGTTGGGGTCGAGGTGATACCCCTTCTGACGATAGTGGACGATATGCTTGGCACTCTCGCGGGTGTTGATCTCCTGCCGCCGATTCAATTCGGCATTGATCGCCGCGAACATGCGATCAACCGCAGAGCCTTGCAGATTGGTGACAATATCAACGCAGTGAGGCAGGTTTGCAAATGGCACGAAGGCCGCACCACCTTTGTAGTCGATCAGGACGAAATTGATGATGGTTGGATCATAGCGAATCGACAGGCCGAGAATCAGCGTCATGAGCAGTTCGGATTTGCCTGAGCCGGTGCTGCCTGCGACCATGCCGTGAACGCCGTCACGATCTGCTGAGTAGGCCAATCGGCGTACCTGACCGCCCGACATGATGCCGAGCGCTCCCTCCATCCATTCCGCGAACTCTGGTTTTTTGCTGCGCTCCCAGTTCTCGACAATGTTCAGACCTTCAATGTCTTCTGAACGAAAGAGTTCAAACAGGCTGACGCTGCTTGGAATATCTTCACCATAGCTGCGCCGAACTTTCCAGTCACACAGCTTTTCAGCAAATTGGTTAAGTTGGCGTACATCATGGATCGTATCGGCCCGACCCACATAACGGGTTGTATTTACGCCCACTTCTGCATAGCGAAAATCCAGCAGCGCGGTATCGCCGTCGTGCGGGCTGACTTCAATCACAGCGTTACACCCACTCGGAACCTTACGACGCTCCGGCACGAGAAACAGGATCGCCGCGCCGAGTTCAGGCCCTTTGTTAATAATCATCGAAACAGCGGCTTCGGATTCAAGGTCTTTCAAGGATGAATTTTCGAGCCATCCGTTGCCACTGTTTTCCATCATATCGACAACGACAAGCAGGAAAGGCAGGCGTACATCGCCCACATTCTTATCGCCCTTGCGCATATTGCGCTGATCCAGCTCGGTACGCAGAAGACGCCAGAACTGCGAGACCTTATCGCGCTCCTTGTCAAAATCTTTGCCGCTGGATAGCTCAAAGCACATGGGGAAGAACTGACGTTGATCTTTGCTCTTGGGGACAGGGGCATGCGGTAGATTTTTGAGCCAATTCCACTCTTTTTCAGAGCGATTGATCCCTACAACGTGAATATTGGCATCCGTAGGCGCATGAAATGCCACAAAATGCGCCATCATTGAACGGATCACCGGGTAAACATCGCCTGGATTGCCCACAATACCAACAGCGTGCCGCTCTTCGGGCGCGATAACCTCTTCTTCTGTGTCCTCAGTCTTATCTTCTGCTTTTTCCGCATCTTGAACAAACATTGACAGAAGAATCGGCACATCGAACACAACGCAGGATTCGTCGGCCAGCTTGAGGGCATCACGACTGAGGGGCTGCTCATCCTCGTTACCGCCGCCTGCCTGCTGAACCTTATAAATCAGCGACGATTCTCGTGAGCCGATCCCGATGCGCATCGCGGCAAAATCTTGATCGCCACTACGGCGTTCCCATAACCGACTGCCGGAACGACTGTCGCTTCTGGAGCCATCAATCTTGAGCACACGGTCAGGGTCGGGATAGTTATGGTAATAAAAGGCACGCTGCATATCATGCGAGTTAATCATCTCCTTGCGCATTTCCGCCATCAACAGCGCGTATTCTTTTTCCTCTTCCTCCTGCTTTTGGAGTTCGGCTTGATACTGCTGGAATGCAAACACGCTAGAAATAATGACCGACAGCCCCATCGGCACGATCATGAGCAGGTTGCGCCCCTGACCACCGAGACTCACCAGAACATAGCCGATAATCGTGATGATAGGCAGCATGCTTTGCCGCAAGGCCATTGAATTCTTGTCCTGCCGTTTGGGAGCGGGCGGAATCTCAACTTCACCTTGTGGCATTGTCGGTTGAATACGGGGTGGCCGATCAACGTAGCCTTTACTCTCCGTCATGATGAAGTCCCATAGAAAATTTTATTGACTAGATTTTACTCATTATGGATTGATTGCGGCATCGGTGCAACAGGCATGGGACTAAAGACATTAAATTTGTCATAAACGTCGTTCGCCAAATTGATCGAGTCAGCGCATAATGACAAGGGTATTGATAGAAGACACTACGCAAAACGAGGTCGCCAACTATGAAACTGATATGCACCTTATGTGAGCAAATGTCTGACGATGGTAACTTATGGTGCGAACAGAGTGATTGTCCGGCAGGCAACATTCCGATTGTGCTGGGATATGGTGAATTTCTCGGCGATATAAAAGTGACTCGTCTTTTGCGTTTGTTCCGCACAGCCGCTGTCTATGAGGCTGAGCGAGAGAACGAGATGATTCTCTTGAAGGTGGCGCATCGGGGGCATGAGGAGGCCCTGAAGCAGGAATCAGCGCTGCTGTCGCGTCTCGCACAGGCCAGGCAGCCCAACCTGCCAAAACTCCTGCCTGCCTATCGCCAGGGCAATATCAAGAGCCACACCTATGGCAAAGCCGTCTTCCGCAGCGAAACAAAATACTATGAGGTCTTTGCGCATATCACGGGTGAATTTTTGCGCGACAGCTTGCTGCAAAATCCCCAACCCTGGTATCAGCATGCCGCCTGGATTACGTTGGGTGTTGCCCAGGCCCTGAGCTACCTGTATAAGCATGATGGCGGCCTGCATCTCAACATCAGCCCGGACGTGATTCTGATTAGCGAAGACAACAACGGAACCCCGGTTCCTGTCCTGCTCGATATGGGCTTGATCTTAAAACCTCAGGCATTCGACGCTGAAGTGATGCAGCGTGCCCTTCATCATATTATGCCTTCGTATATCGCGCCGGAATTGATGGACCCCGAGGCCAAGATTACCGAGGCCAGCGATGTGTATGGCCTGGGCCTGCTGATGTACGAGATGCTGAACGGCACTCCGGCCTATGCGTATCGACTGCGGGGTGATGACGAAGTCCGCGCTGAGGTGCGTAAAAGTACACTGCCGCCGCCTGATCGCCGTGATATTCCCCAACCTGCCAAAGTTCAAGCCCTGATCTCGCAAGCCATACATCGGTCTCCCGCCAGTCGTCCCGCCAGCGTGATCGAATTTGGGAAACAATTTACAGAGATTTTTGGGGCTATCCCCGCACCGAAGCGTTCCATCTTCACACGATTTTCGGAATGGAGTCTGCCTGTTGTGGTGGGATCGGTGGTCTTCTTGCTGATGCTCATTCTGTTTGGAGCATTTTTGGGCTAGGGGCTTTACAACACAAGTTGAGGAAGGGTAAAACGAGAGGTCAAATAAAAGATCCCGCCTACAAGACGGGATCTTTTATTTTATATGCTGTTACCCGCTTCAGAAGCGGCGGTGTGCATCTGAATCGCCTTGGTGATGTCACTGCTAATCTCGCCCGTCTTTTTGGCCAGATTATCCACTTTTGGCTTAATGTTCGCGAGATAACGTTCCATCCACAGTGTTGCCCCAAAGCTGACGAATGCAGCGGCTTTGAGTGCCATCATCGCAGCTTCCAGTACCATGCTGACAACTTTGAGTGTATCAGACACGCCCTGAAAACCCTGGGCAACTTGTGCCATTTCGCCGGTATCCATAAAGGTTGTTGCCATTGCTGCCTTCTCCTTGTATCTTCAGATGTCTTCTGAGGGGTTTAGAATATTGAACCAAAGACGCCAACGAGATCTTCCACGACGCCATGCGCCTTTTTGTCGGTATCTTCGATGAGATTGGCTGCCTGGCTGATGCCAGTGTTCATGCCAGCGATGGCAGCGATGAGATCAGCCACCATAGGCAGGACAACAGTCGTGATTTCGTTCGCCATCGCGTCTGCGTCTTCGCCTTCCCATGACCCGCCCATCATTTTCCCCAGAAGGCTGTTGATAGGGGATTCGACTTGATCCTGAACAGATTTGAGCTGACCCATAATCTGGTTCAGAGCGCCGTCAACGGCTTTACGGATGAATTTGAACAACATATCAAGTACCTCGCTGATGGTTACTCAGAGTGATTGTGCGAAAATGCGTCGTTTAGAACAGTTTGGCCGATTTTTGTTCGGCGGCCAGCATATCTTCACGTTCCATAGACACGAAACGCGATCCATCTTCAAGTCCTTCGATGATGCGGTTGATTGAACCGATCAACTGCTTGCGCACACCATTCGCCATAGCATCACCGGCCTGGCCCAGGAGCGCGCCGCCTTCGAGGGAATTCGCAATGCCTTCCATTTCGCTGATGGTGTCCTGAAGCTGATTGCAGGCTTCGCCTAGAATCTTGATCATTTGATCAGCTTCGGGATAGACCATCTTTTTGATGTCTGAGTTCGCCATATTACTGCCTCATTTTCTCTTTTGGATCCGAACAGGAGTTATCTCACTAAACAGGGAAGAGACTCTTAGATTCTTCATCAGCATCACGCATCATCTTGGCGACTTCTTTGGTTGTGTTGCCCGCCTGATCGAGCGCCTTGAAAAGACGTTGCACGGCGGGGAGAAGAGTTCCCTCCATGATCTCAAAATACTTGTCTGCATTCGGCCCGATCCATGCCCCATTCTTCAGGACATCCAACTGATGCATGATCTTATCGTACTGGGCGCGAACCTGGTCTGATTGATCGCCAAAGCGCTGGCTGATGCTATTCATTCCATCGTGATCAACTTGAACGGTGTCTACTGCCATTTTTCAATCTCCTAAAACGTCTGTCTGTATCCATGAGGTGAGATGTGATCTCAGGGTTTTTGAAGTGATCTGCATCACTTCCCGTCGTGAACTCATATCAAGCTGCTTGTTAATTACTATCTACATTATATTGTTTTAGTGTTGGGGTCAAGCGATTTGACAGGCCTTTAATAGGTTTTTTTCAACCTCCTTCGTCGCTGTCGGCCAGCAGGGTGGGGGTTCGGATCACAATTTGGCCCTGATTTTCGCCTGTTTCTATGCTTGATTCGGTGGCGACAGGGGTGATCTGATTACTCGAGTGGATGGTCAAATTTGCCGTCGCCTGCACAATTTGCGCAGTGGGGGTCGCGGGAGGCGAGGCAGTTTGAGAGAATGCAAAGAAACCAGTCAGCCCGACGACCACAAGCAGCGCGAAGGCTGCCATAGCGACAAGAGCATAATTCGCCCGTTTGCCATTCTGGATAATCGTGATTGTGACATTGTCACGGGCTCCACGTTCGTAAACCATGCGAATCAGCACATCGACAGCTTTCTGAGGCGAATAGCGCTGTATCACAGCGGCGATCTCAGGCGGCTCGACCAATCCCCACAATCCATCTGAGCAGATGAGCAGCGTATCATCTTTTTGCAGGTCATACACAATCAGATGCGGCAAAATCGGCTGGAACTGCCCGATAAAGGCCGTCAGCTTGGCTCTGGCATAGCTTTCTTGGGTGTCGATAGAGCTGTGATCGGACGTGATCTGCTCTATCGTCTGACCGCGCAGCAGATAAATCCGACTGTCTCCCACATTGAACAGGAAGGATTTTTCGGCAGACAGAATCACAACGCCTGCCAGGGTCGTTCCCAGCATTTGCCTGTCCAATGTGCGTGCCCGTGCCCGCACAGCTTCGTTAGCGTCCTGAATAGCTGCTATGATGCGCTCACGCGGGTTATCGTCGTCCAGATCAGGATCATAGTAGGTCTCCATGATCGTATCGATGGCCGCGCGGCTGGCCTCCTCTCCGCCGCCAATGCTGCCAATGCCATCAGCCACGAGAAACAGCGCCCCCAGATCGGCGTCTGGCGCTCCCTGCTCAGGGATATGAAAGGCGCAAGCATCCTCGTTGATTTCGCGCTTTAATCCTCGATCTGTTCTTTGAGCAAAAACAAGGTTGCGAAAGTTACTACTCATATGTGCAGCCTTGCTCTACTTCTTTGAATAGAGAACTTGTGTGCTGTCATTGTTTAGCTCAAAACGCAGCTCACTTGTCGGGCCTAACCGGATGACACTGCCATCACGGAGAGGGGCTTTTTCGTTGAGTGTTAACTGCCTGTCATCCAGGAATGTCCCGTTTCCACTGCCCTGATCTTGAACGTAGTACTGCGAGCCTTCATATGTAATCAGCGCATGGTTGCGTGACACACTTTTATCGTTGACAAAATTCAGGCTGGAACCGCTGCGCCCAATGCTGAAGGGCAGGGTCAGGTTCACATGCTGTCCTTGCAGGCCTGTATTGGCCGCGGCCTTCGCGATAAAGACGGTGGCCGATGGCGCGCCAAGCGGGACTGCCGATAGAATCTGCGTCCGATCATCATCCTGCTGCTGCCCCTGACTTGCTTTAGGTGGCTTTGGAACTGAGAAGACACCCGTCTGATCGGGCGCTGGCAGAGCCGTACCCCAGCTTTGCTGCTGACGCCCACGCCCTCGCAGGAGAACGAAAAGGATAGCAAGTAGGGCCAGTACGACAAGCACAACGCCCACTGCGAGAGGCGGATTTTCCCTCAACGTCACCGAGGCACGTTCCACGAAGCCCGGCTCAGGAGTGGGAGTGGGCGGGGGTGGTGGGGTCCAATCGATCTCGACGGATGACGATGTAATCGTTTGATCTTCGGCATCCAACGCGATCACTGTAATCTCGTAGGTTCCCGCGACCAAACTCGCATTCGAGAAGCGCAGTTCATCGTAGGGCGGCACGTCAAATGTCGTCATTTCGTTGACGAGCAAGCCGGTCTTGCTGTCGACCACGCGCAAACGGTAGGCCTTGATGGGGCCTTCATTCTCGGGGTCGATACGGACAATAAACTCGTTGTTCGGGCTGTCCAGATCGATTGTGCGAATGCCTGCGACGACCACAGGCGTGGGTGTGACGACAACGACATATTGAAATTCGCTGGTGGCGTCAACCCGTTCGCCCGAATCGCTCTCAAGACTGGCCCGAACCGTATATTGCCCTGGTTCCAGCGAGGGCAGGGGCAGCTCAATACGGCCCGCTAAATCTGGACTGTAGGTGCCCTGAAGGAGGTTGGTGCCTTTATCGATGATCGTGAGTCGGAAATCTTCGGCCCGCTCAGTGCCCCTTGTGATGAAATTCAGGATCAGCGTTTTTTCGTCCGCATTGAATTCAACACTTTCAATCTGCATGGACATGGGCATCAGGGTCGCTGTAGGAGTCGCTGTAGGACGGAGAACAGCAAATTCTCCTGTCTGACGGGCGATGACACTGCCATCCGCATCCAGGGCATTGACGACGATGGTGATGTCGCCGCCTGCCAGATCTGCCGTCGAGATCTCGACAGTTTGAGTCAATGTCTCCTCGACATCAACCAGTCGTTCGATCTGCAAAATACCGGACCGTCTATCATTGACAAGCACGCGATACTGCTTAATCGCGCCGTCACCCTCATGTCGCAGCTCGAACGACATCACTTCATCGCTCATATTCACGGAGAACGATTCGATAAAGATCGAGGCTGGACGGAGAGTCGGAGTAGCAGTGGGCCTGACCACGCCGAATTCTTCTGCCTGCCGTATAATCACATTGCCATCGGCGTCCAACGCACTGACAATAATTTCAATATTGCCTCTCAGGTTGTTGGTGATGGGGAACTGAATCACATCCACGCTCTGATCCCCAATCCGGATCATCTGCTGCTCTTGCACGGCCCCTGTTTCACCATCTGCGATTTGGACGCGAAGCTGTACAGCAGGGATGTCACCTGCGCGGCGCACCTCAAAGGTGATGAGTTCATCCTGGGTGTTTACGGCGAACGATTCAATAAAAATTTGAAGCGGGCGCGGTGTCGCGGTGTCGGTTGGTAGGATAGTCGGGGTGGGGAGCGGTGTGGCCGTTGGCAGAGAACAGGCTGTTTCAAGCTCGAACTGAGTGACATCTGGTTCAAGAGCCTGCCCCGCATCGACAATAAGTGTCGCTGTACGCGCACCGCTGTCGCTGCATAAACGGGCTTCAACAAGCCTCTGGCCTCGCAAGCTGTTGATAATCTGCTGGAACAATTCGGTCAAGCTGGTCTGATCACCAATCGCAGAGATCGCGCCTGTGGCCTCAGAAAAGTTACGCAGCTCTTGCTCATTAATGGCAACCGCCCCGCGCAGACCAATTGTATAGATCGGAATCTGCTGGGGCGAACTGAGCGCTAAATCGATGACCTCGCTTGACGGATGTTGACTGCATATATCGCCTTTCCCCTGTGTCATTTCGTCGCGTCCATCGGTAAAGACAATTACGGCACGACGCGAGGGGTCCGGGGCGGTGTTGAGCTGCTCAAGACCAGTGTAAATGGCATCATAAAGACAGGTCCCACCGCCGCGAATGGAATTCGCTTGACTGATGGCCTGAGCAACGGCATTGCGGTCTGGGGTAAAACTTTGCAGGAGGTTAATCTCATGGGAAAACTGAATCACTGCAAACTGGGTATTCGGCGGCGCATTATTGATGGCTGTATTCGCCGCAGTCTGCATGAGCGTGCTGGCCTGACCCATGCTCCCGCTGACATCCAATACTAATGTGATATAGAAGGGAAGGTCCGGTGTCGAGGTGCCAAGCACTTCAACAGGTGAGCCATTATCGAGCACAATATTGATATTTTCGATCTCAGGGTTGAGAACCGCCTGGCCCTGGGTATCGAAAACGGTGAAAAACAGGTCGAGCTGCTGACCCTCACTGGACTCATTGACTGTCGTATAGTTGATGATGACACGTTTCGGGTTATCCTGGGCTGCGACAGGAGAGGACATCAACCCGACAAGAACTGAAAGCAGAACTGTAAGAAGAACGAGAGATTTCGCCATAGATGTTTTACCTAATGGGGCAGGTCGGTTTATTGAAGTGTAAATTAACCTGATAATCTCATTATAGGTGTGGTGTTAGGGCGCGCAAGCAGTTTTACTCCTATCTCATAGTACTATAAGAGGATTGCGGACGATATTACATTTTAAAATCGCTTCATTGTGAGTGCTGTTGGTCGCTCTGATTGTTGTCTGGAGGCTTCGTTTTCGGGCTGTAGAGTTCGATTTTTCAGCATCGACACCTGATAGAGCAGTCGGATGCAGAGAAGAAATCTTCCAGCGATATAGACCTTACGAATCAGAACTCTTTACAACTTTGTTATTCGCAAACGCTTGTCAGAGCCGTCGTTTTAATGATAGAGAGATAAGGCGTAACTCTTTCACTCTTTTTCCTGATTTGTAAACTTCGGTATGTGTCAAGAGCGGTGAGACAACTTGGTGAAAATGTTTAAGAGAGAGTCTCTCTCG
>Ga0105046_10012913_pt1 | contig 12950 bp, 9 predicted proteins | sample MAT03_FD_78385 | JGI IMG/M metagenome (GOLD analysis project Ga0105046, IMG submission 78385) | Freshwater microbial communities from Lake Fryxell liftoff mats and glacier meltwater in Antarctica - MAT-03 (megahit assembly) | ecosystem: Environmental > Aquatic > Freshwater > Ice > Liftoff... | reverse complement strand
GTCTGTGTCACGAAAGAACGAGAGGCCGCCTCGCGAGTGATACCTGAGCCAGCACCGCTTGTGACGGAACCTCCTGCAAAACTCACACGCGAGCTCACTCGGACTCCTCGTTTTCGGATCACGAATCACTGACGACAGACTACTTGTTCTTCGGGTCCAGGTTCAGATCGAGTTCCGCAGCTGTCACCGTCGATTCGATCCCGCTCGCGGGGACTTCGGCTTTGGTCAGCCAGACCATGGCGTTGAGGACTGACTTGCGGAAGTCGGCGTTGCCCCAGTTGTCGTGGAAGTGCCCGCCGGTGAAGCCGAACCCGCGGCCGCCGTCTGGTCGCTCGACCGCCCACATCATGGCCTCAGCCCGGCCTTTGTTGGCTTGGATATGCGGGTAAGGCCCGGCGGGGTAGACATACGGACCATTGCGGACAGCATCGCTTGGTTCTGCGACAAGGATCGGTTGGAACTTGAGCTCGCCCTGCTTCGACGCCACGTGGCCGGGGATGTCCCCGACGAACCGCATGTTGAAGTACCACTCGTCTTTCACTTGAAACGGCTTCACGCCGCGCGTGATTGGGTGTTCCGGAAAGACGTCAAAACTCGGCTCCCAGATCGGGTTGCACGAGAACATGCTTTCATAGTACCCGCCGATCCAGCGCTGGAACTGCACTCCCGCTTGATCCTTCACGACCTCCACACCGTAGTGCATACAGCCGATGCCGACCCCACGCTTCGTCCACTCTTCGGCCAGCTTCATCCGCCGCCCATTCTCCTGGACGAGGGCATGCCCCCCGCCCCCGTCCATGTAGAACACGATCCCGGCAGCCTTGTCGAAGATCGTCTCGTCCTCGGGCCACCCATTTTCCACAACCTCCACCTGCACCAGCGGGCAATCCTTCAAGCACTTCGCCAGCAGCTGCGACCCGGCGTTGAACTCATGCATGCGAGGCGGGTGCGACGGACGCCCAGCAACAATGATGAGCTGCTGAGGCGGGTCGGCAGCACAGAGCAGACCATTCATGGCGGTCAGGATGAGTACCGTGATAATGGGCCATGCGCGTTTGCTAGACATCGAGCGAACCCCTGAGAGTGACTGGAGCAAGAGGCCCGAGCACCCACTGTGCGACCGTGTCCTCTGTCACCCTCAGCTTACGTGCCCGTGTCACCGACAGCAAACGTCGTTGGCCACGACTGAAGTGAGAGGCCGGTCTGCACGATGCGTTTCGCAAATCCTTCGCGGCTCAGTGAAACAGCTCAGTGAAACGGCGAACTGATTTTACTGTGCCAGCGACTTCGACCCCTTTGGCGATCCCGCGATGGGGACTCCTTCCGGCAGTGGTCGCGCGGCGACTCGCCAGCCGAGAGTCTGGGCGTTCTCTTGAAGTGTACGGTGGGCATCAAAGCTGTCGGGGTAAACCCAATAAGTGAGCGTCGCATTCGGCCCCGCCGATTCAATGGCCCTCAGGTAGTTCGATCCCGGTGTCAGGGCTTGCTCGGCGGTCTCTTCGATGACTCCCGCGTCAGGCTCAATCTGCCAGCCGGTGACTTCCATCTTGATGAGGCGTCCTCCCATATTCAGTTCCTCGACCGGGGTCGCCTTGGCGCGTTCCAAGGTGAACTCCATCTTGTAGCCATCGACGGGGCCGACGCTGCTTTCGAAGTATTCGCGCGAGAGTAGAAAGTCACGCTGTCGCTGGATCTGAGCCTGCAACCGATTGACGAGGATGTCGACCGGCACGACACTGACTTTGTTATTATTGAGACGCAGATGAACCTCAGTCCCATGCACGAACCGACTGATCGGTGTCGTCGAGTGCTTGAGGATTTTCACCTTCGGGGCCGTGGCGCGCGCCTCGCGCAGCTCGGTCTCTAACTGAGCGAGACTGGTCTTCATCGAGGCGAGGTCTTGCTTCTCCAGCACGGCGAGTTCAGCAACCGTTTTCTGATCGACCGAGGCTGTGGAGACGAGTGCGCGAACCTCTGCCACCTCCCTCTCGGCTCGATCTGTGCGTTCCGCCAGGGCCTCGCGCTCGGCATCAATCTCAGCCAGTTGCGAGGCCAGGGCTTCGAGATCCACGTGCATTGAGCTCGTCGCATCCACCAAGTCTTGAGGTGGTGCCAGCGGAGCCAGCGGGGCCGGTTTCGCCGGCGATGGGAGATCGGGGATCTCGACCGGTGGAGGAGCCTCAACCGCCCAGACCATCGTCTCTGGCTCGCCCAACTCGATCGGATCATCGAGGACTGTGGGCAAGGATGCCTCTTGAATCCCCGCCGTATCGGTTAACACAATCGGAGCCCGATTGACGCGCATCCCGGCAATCACAATCAGGATCACCAGGATCCCGACCATGTTGCAGAGGACATCCAGGAAGGAGTCCGAGCCGAATCCGAGAGCGTGGGCTTGTTTGCGAGCCATGATGGGGGGGGAGCTGTCAGCTGTCAGCTATCAGCTGTCAGCCAAAGAGGGGGAGAGGGGGAGAGGGGGACATTCGAGTCGTGAGTTCTGCTTTCCGCTGATAGCTGATAGCTCACGGCTGATAGCTGACGGCTGATAGCTGACGGCTGATCGCTTCAATCAAACACATACTCCAGCGTGTTTCGGAACTCCCAATCGTCACACGCGGTTTGGAGCCACGCGTAGTATTGGTTGCCGCCGGGGAGAACTCGGAACCGCACGACGGGTTTCCAGTGGAAGCCCACCGGGGGGCGTCCCCAACGTTTGGAATGTGCCGCGATCCCTTGGGAGAAAAGTTCCTCCAGGTCTCGGCTGTCCATCCCCTCTTCAATGGGGATTCTGTGCGCTCCCACTTCAATCACAGACTGTTCGACTTTGACGACGATGAATCGTTCGGCGGCGATGCTATTGGCCGATGGTCGTGGAAGTGGGCGTGGGACATGCTTCGTGATCACCTCTTCGGTCGCGTCGGGAGGGTGACCCGAGTTCAGTGCCCCGGATGAACTCGCTCCCCCAGGACCGCCACCCGAACCGGGCTGGACGGGGACGGAGTCGGAAGCTGCTTCAGAGCGTCCGCCCGCGCCCGACCAAGCGCCCTTCTCTCCCGCGATACCGCCGGGCTGCGACTCTCCGGCCAAGGATAGATCGTCAGTGGTCTCAGCTGCCGAGGTGCGGTCGCCAGTGGATCGACCGCTGCCCTGGCTCTTCAGGCTCAAGTCATTGGTGGGGTCGTGCGGCTTCGAGGGTCGCTGGTGACTGCCGCTCGCGGTGGACGAGAGAAGGTCGTTGACCTCCCCCTCATCCCCGAATTGAGAAGTCGCCTCGCCCGAACTCTCGCCAGCGCCGCGTCCGGCCTTTCCATAATTTCCGACCGAGTCTCGGGCTGCCTGCGGAACACGAGTCAGCCGCGCGATCTCTTCGGGAGAAGCCGGTTGAACTCGACTGGGGTCCACAGCTGTTCCGGGATGTTGTGATTTCCAACCCGGCTTCAGCTTACGGACGGGACCATGCGGCCCTCCAGACGAAGGCGGATCACCAGCATCGGCGAGGGCCCCATCGCCCCCGGTACGCGGAGGTGGCTGGGTTGGGAACGGTCGCCCCAGCTGGCCACGTGGGGTGGCACCGGAATCGGGTCTCGGAACCTGGGCGTAACGTTGGGGTGACTCATTCCCGAAATCGTTCTTCAAATCCTCCAGCCGGGGACCAACAAACTCTCCGCGATCGGGGGCCGATGGGGGCATGTAACCCGGCAGTCCCGACCGCCCTCGCGCGTGGCGAGTGATCCGCTGTCCACCCACGAACGTCTTCTGCTGGGGAGTCCGCAGCTTCTGCACTTCATCGAGGATGAACTCCCCCTTCGTCCCCTCGTACTGCAACTCGGCATCAATGGGGAGGCGACCATCGGGCAGCTTCCCGGCCATCCGATTGCGAACTCCCAAGACCTCGTCGATGGCCTCTTGACAGGCTGTCTTGGCCGCTGGTGTGGAGACGGGCCAGATCAGCTCCTGGGACTGAGTCACCAACTCATACCCCGAGTCGACCTTCACCCCCTCAAGCATTCGCCGCGTGACGTAGTACGAAACTGTCCCGCCCGGTCGAATCACAAACAGGAGATAGGGTTCCGGCTGCATCGCCGCAAGCGAACTTGCGGACTGCCGCTGGGTTTCCCAATAGGCGAGCAACGCGTCGGTGCCCGCTCGCACAGGGTTGTACTCCGCACTGAAGCCCGACATGTCGCGTGCGGAAAGCGTGATGTCCTCGGAAGCGAACCGAATCGAATTCGACCCGCACTCAATAATGATGGGACGCCGACGAGTCGGCGATGATCCAACATACGGGACCAATTGAAACTTGTCGGCTTGATTCGCCTTGTCCGACTGGAGCCTCGCCAGCTCCGCTTGCAGTTCGGCAATCTGCTGAGCAATTGACAGCTTGGTCGTCTTCGCGGTCTGGGACTCTTGCTTGATCTCACCCTGCTCCAATTTCAGCTTGTTGATTGCCTCCTGCAGGCGGGCCAGTTCCGCCGCTAGATCGGCCTCTTGCTGGGACTTGGCGTTCAGTTCCGTGCGTCCCTCGCGCAGGCGTTGTTGTAACCGCTCCCAGTTTTTTTGGAGATCAGCCAGCCGCGATGCCCACTCTCGCCGGAGTTGCTCCTTCTCCAGTGTGCGATCTGGTACAGCCGGTGGAGCCGGTGGCAACAACTGCTTCGCGGGCGAGGGAACTGCGATGACGAACTCAGCGGCATCTGTCTGAAAGGCTGGGTGATCCTCGGGGAGCGGCAGCGGGATCGCTTCGCGACTGGCCGCTTCCTCAGCTTCACGTTGAGACTGGACGAGAGCTTGCTCGGCCTGGGCCCGCGCGACAGCGTCTTGATGCAGTTTTCGAGTCGTGACCAACAGCAACAAGATCAGCGCCCCCATCGCACTGACCAACACGGCCAGAAAGGGAAAGAGGGAAACAGCTTGTCCCGTCTGTCGACGACTCACGTCACATGGGCTTTCATCGAATGACCCTGTTCACCACCAGTGTCCCATTCATGCGGCTCGCGAATGGACTCTCGCAGTGAGCAGATGAATCGCTGCGTTCAAGCTGTGGATCGACTCTTCGAACTTCTCTGTGCCTCGGAGCGAGTCGAGGTTCTGGTTGAGTCGCAGTTGCAGACCGGCGAGGTTCTCCTCGTGGCCAATAATCCGGACCAGAGATTCGCTGTGCTGCGACAGTGCCTGCGATTGAACTTCACTGTTGGACGCCAACTGCTCGAAACTCCCCTGACAAGTCTCTATCCGTGTCGCAAACTCATCGAGCAGATCGCGCAGCTGACGTTGTTGAGCACGCTGGCCTGCCCCGATGTCCTCACGCAGCATCGTGGTCCAATTTTCCAGTTCCAGCTGCCGGGCAGCATCGTGGGTCTGGCGGTCGACCTCGATTTTCTCGATGGTCGAGGAGACGTGCTGCGACACCAGCTGACATGCGGCCAGGAACTCGTGCCGAATGGCTTCGAGTTGTTGCGAATGGGCGGTCAGTGCGGAATCGGTACCAGCGACGAGCGACTCGCTGAGCAGTTGCTCGTGAGCCGAGATGGTCTCGGACCAGCGGACACGCAGCGTATCGAGCGAATTCTGCCACAGGCCGGTTTGTCTTTCGATCAAACTGCCGGTGCTTTCGATCAGTCGTCTCGCGGACTCCTGCTCGGCCAGCATGATCTTGTTATCGACAGCGACCGGGCCATCCACAATCGCCCCGCACAGGCTGAGAGCCGACTCTTCCGCCAGGGCGAGAATCGCGTCTTCATTCCGCTTCACAAATAATGAACCGAAGACCAGTGCCAGAGAAAATAACAGCGCGATCGCCGTCGTATCGAACGCTACCGCTAGACCTCCAGTGACCTCGGGCAGCGAGGTGTCGAGCTTGTCTGGCGTCACGTTGGCGATGGCCAGCGTGATCCCCAGCACGGTGCCCAAGAATCCCATGATCGGGATCGCCCAGATGATCGTCTGCAGTAACGAGTGGCTGTCATGCAGCGCATCTGCCGCCGTATCGGCAAAGAACTTGAGCTGGTCCTTCAGTCCCGAAGCAGAGACCCGCTCCTTCAAAAAGCGACCGATGCCCCGCATCCGCTTCGCCCAAAACGTGTCGAGCTGGGCGTCTTGCAGCTGCTCCAACTCCGCTCGCAGTTGTTCTTGAGCGATGTGGGGCTCCGTGCTGAGAGCCTTGATTTTGGTGACCTTAAATGCCGCGTACTCATGCCGCAAGGCGATCGCCTTGTTCACAAGCACCACAGCCCCAACGAAGAAGAGCCACACCTCGAGGTATTCGATCCAGTGACTGCAGCAGTACCGCTCCAGCTGATCTTTCCAGAGGGTCATGTACGGAATCACCGCATAGAACCCGACGGACAACAAGCTGCCCCAGATCCACGGGGACCGAGCAATGGCCCGGCCCCAGTGAATCGATTCATCGAAGTCGATGACATCGGGATTCAAGAGCGTTTCTGGTGATTGATTCGTCATGCTGGCGATCCGTCGGACTCCGGGCGCAATGTCTCCGCACATGCGGTCCATCCGCTTCCCGTGTTAGGATCGGACAACTCACCGTGATCGATCCAGTTCAACACGCCTCCGCCGGAGAGAATCGGGAGTTGTCTGCCGATCAGCGTCCCGTTCTGGCCTCTAAAGCTCAGGGCGAGATCATGCGACCAGCGGAATCTGCCGAACCAGAGGATGAGGGATGGCGGCTTGATCCCGAGAGGGCGGAGCTGGAATTGCCGTCGAGCTGGCTCGACCGTCCGTGGATGTGGCCGCTTTGGGGAATCGTAAGGATTGTTGTCTTTGAGTTGACGACCAGCCCCGGCCTGGCCGTCGCCGCGTTTTGCATCAAGCCGGGAATCACTAATGTCCGTCTGGGATGGTGGCTCTGGCGGCGTGATCCGAACCCCCAACGCGGCTGGATCACCGGGCTCGTGGCCGCCTCATGGATGGGCGTCAAGACTATGCTGGTCAGCTTGGTGATTTTGATCGCACTGTTCGTCGCGTGGATGACTCTCGGCAATCGAGCGAATGCGATCCAGATCATGGACGTGATTTTGGAATGCAGTACCTCCCTCGCGACTACGACCGTCGTAGCCCTCTGCGTCTCTCTGGCGACTTCGCAGTGCGGATTTCACCTCGCGAAACGCTGCGGCCAAAAGATCTGGCTGGAAGCGGGAATGGGGCAAGCTCCCCTGCGTGACGAATGGCCGCCGTATTGCGAGGGGCCGCCGAAGAAGAATCAGGTCATCGACCTGGCTTAATTCATCTTCGTCGTTTATTTGCCAGCGATACTTGCGCTCGTCGTGTGGGGCATTGTGGCGTTTGATAGAATCGTTCCAAATGTGGAATTGATCTCGCTGGGAATGGGATCGATTCTGACCATCTGGGCAACTATGAATCTGTTATGCACGCTCTCGCGGGTGGCAGCTGTTCATCCGGGTCAATGCTGGCCGGAGCTCTTGCAGTCGCCCTGTCCCGCCTAGCGCATCGGCGCGGGAACCACCCCGACAAGCGGGGTGGTGGGGGGAAACTTCACCCGGCTCCTGCTAATCCTGCTCACGCCCGCCGTAATCCAAATCGACATCCTTGTGGCCCAGGCTCAACACGCCATACACACCGACCGAGGCCAGTATTGTGGCCGATGTCGCGCACAGCATGACCGTGAAGCCCCACTGGTCGAGTACCCATCCGAGAATCGGCGCGGTGACCGCCATCCCCAAATCCGCAAAAGCGAGGATCATCGTCGTCCCGGTCCCGCGATACTGCTCCGGAAAGGTCTCCGCACCCAGCGACACAACGCATGGAAACAGCAGCGCATGACCGAACCCGATACACAGCGCCGGACCCACGAACTGCCACTCAGACTGAACTCCAATCAGCCACGCATGACCGATCGAATGTCCGACCAGCCCGAGTAAAATCAAGACTCGACGCCCCCAGGTCCGACTCAGCGTACGAGTCAGCAGACGGACCGAGAACGCCGCCACTGCATACCCCGTAAAAAAGTATCCGACTCCGGGCAGATGACGCTCCGTTGCCAGTCGCGTCAAAAACACCATCGTCACCGCAAACCCCAAACCCATCATCAGCGACACCAGAACCACCGCTCCTGGCCAATGCCTGCGCAATAACACATGGGCATGCGGCGTCACAGCCGGGCGGACGTGCACATCCTGGCGAGTCAACAACAAGACGAACACCATGTACAACAGCCCAAATGCAATCGTGGCCGCGAAGAGCCTTGAGAACAAATCCGGACCCGAGTATCTCGCGAACAGCTGGTCAACCAACTGGGCTCCCACAATCATCCCCACAAACCCACTGGAGCCGAGACTCCCGATCGCTTCGGTCCGGCGATGCGGCGGTACGCGCAGCTGGATATGCAGATTCGAGCAGACGAACATCGCGGAGATCCCGATCGCGAACGCGGTCCGGGCCAAATAAATCCTCGGCCCCAAATCGTGGGTGCTCCACAGCCCCACGCATCCCGCTAAGAACAACACCGTCCCGACCACCCACAGCTTCCGCACTCCAAACCGGTCGATCGCCTGACCCAGCCAGATCCGAGAGATCAGCGAACCCACGAGCGCGATCCCCACGATCCAACCAGTATCGGTCTTGGTCCCCCGTAACAAGTCCACAAACTCAGCGAAACGAAACGTCAGAGTGTTCGCCGCCACCAACGACATATTGGCGGCGTACGCCAGCCAGAACGAGCGATTGTAAATCGCCGCAGATTCCGACTCGTAAACATTGGGAGAGGAGGACATACCGGATGAAGTGAGGCCAGCGGTTGCACGGGGAGAGCACGTAGAGCGGAACTGTAGCAGTTTCACGGGAATCGGGTGAGAGGGCGAGCGGAGAGCGAGAACCAGCGGATGTGGAGCATCGAGTCAGGAACTCAAAGATTTGGACAGGCTTTACAGGATGCCGGAACCTGATTCATCGAATCCTGTTCATCCTGTCTCAAAGCTCGGGCAACATCTGGAACAACGACTGGGGGGACTTGTAGAGTGTGACTCCGGTCCTGAAAACTGACCACTGAAAACTTCCTCCCCCTGCTGAAAGCTGATGGCTGATGGCTGACAGCTTTCCTTTCCCTGCTACACTCTCTCCATCATGAAGATCGGACTGTTCATCCCCTGTTACATCGACCAGTTTTACCCCGATGTGGCCATGGCCACCGTCGAGCTGTTGGAGCAGACCGGATGTACAGTCGATTTCCCCGACGGCCAAAGCTGTTGCGGACAGCCAATGGCCAACACCGGCTGTTGGGAGGACGCTCGCCCGCTGGCGGAGTCGTTCCTCAAAATCTATGGCCAATACGACTATGTCGTCTGCCCCAGCGGCAGTTGCACGGCGATGGTCACCCACCATTACGACGATTTGCTCGAAGGCCAGCCGGGATTCACCGAGCTGAAGAAGAAGACCTTCGAGCTGTGCCAGTTCCTCACCGATGTGGTCAAGCTCGACAAGCTGAACGTGTCCTTCCCGCATCGTGTCGGGCTGCACAACAGCTGCCACGGACTGCGAGAACTGGGCTTGGGCCGCCCATCGGAACGCATGACGCCGGACTTCAACAAGGCACGTCAACTGCTGCAATTGGTCCAGGGGATCACGCTGGTCGAATTGAAGCGAGTCGACGAGTGCTGTGGCTTCGGCGGGACATTCGCGATCGCCGAGGAGGCGGTCTCCTGCATGATGGGCAACGACCGCATCCATGACCACGAACAAGCGGGGGCCGAAGTCATGGTCGCGGGGGACATGTCCTGCCTGATGCACATGCAAGGGCTGATCTCGCGTCAGAAGAAACCGCTGAAGACGATGCACATCGCGCAGATTCTCGCGGGAAGGCCCCTGCCGAAATGAACTCCGCTGAGTCGAGCCAGACACGGTCCCGCCTGACGCGGTGGGCATGCCGCAGCCTGGCGGTGACAACTGGATTCAGTGTTCTCGCCTTCGCGCTGCTGGCCGGTGCCGCTTGGCTGATTCCCCCAGAAGTCGTTCAGAATTGGGCCTTCGACCCCAGTAGCACCGACGCCTTCGCTCAGTTTGAAGCGGTCGGAATCGCCGAGGCAGCTCAGTGGCTGGCGCAGTGGGCGGCCCCCGTTTTGGCGCTCGTGAGTTACTTGATCTGGCGACATCACGCTCGCCTCTCTCTGGGAATCGAGGGAGCCGTCCGCAGATTCTGGCGGGTGACCGCGAATCCCCCGTCACTCCCGGACTCTCTTCGGTTTCGTTTGGTACCAATCGTTAAACGAGTGGCGATCGGATCGGCTCTCGCTCTGGCGATCGGGCATTGGGGCTCGGCATTCCAGCAGCGGCTCAAAGACTGGCCCTACTACCGATTCAATGACGGAGACCAAGTGCTCCCCAACATCAGCGATGCCAACCGGGAGGTGATTCGCTATCTGCAAGCGTCCACTCCCGAGAACGCCCGCATCTTCGTGGTCAGCGATCAGAAGCTCTTTTTTCTGTCCTACTATCTGCGCCCCAGGTCTCTGTTTCACCGCATGCACCCGACCGCTGAGCATTTGATTCCCCGAGCGAATCAAGCTCGTCAACTCGCCGCTTACCGGCTCAGCGAGCTACCCCCAGACGTGTGGGAATGCCGGCCAGACTTCGTGCTAGAGTACTTTGAAGGTCCGGAGTACATCGACCCTGCCCGCGCCACCGAAGACCGCGCGTGGCTCCAGTTCGCTCGACAACGAACGGGCGATTCCACGCGAGTTCCGGAGTATGTCGTCGTCCTCCGCCGCTGGCCGATCACGGGAGGCTCCCCATGACGGGTCTCGTTGCAGCTGTGATTGCCGTGGTCGGATCGACGCTGGGCGGGCGGTCGTTGTTGGCGCTCTTCGATCGAGTGTGTGGAACACGCGAGATTCAACGCCCGTCGGCAGAGATTTGGGGAGCTTCGATCCTGCTGGGGGCGGGGTTCACTTCAGCACTCGCCTTCGTGTGGTCGGATATCGGGCAACCCCTCACGGCTCAATTCTCGTGGGGACAAGTCGGTCTAAGTGGCGTGCTCGGAATGCTCGTCATCGTAAACGCTCGACGTCAACTGTCCAGAGCCCATGACGAGGATTCTCGCCCCGCTCTGGCACCACTCGCGCGGGCGTGCCAGGTTGTGCTCGGATTCGTGATCGCTGCCGCCTTTCTCCAGACGTTCCTGACTCCTCAAAAATTCTGGGACGAACGGGCGATCTTCGCGATCAAAGCGAAAGTCCTCTACGAAGCCGGAACGATTGATGCCCCGGAGCTGCTGCATCCGGACTTTGTGCAGTACCACCCGCGATACCCGTTGATGCTCCCCCTGCTGGAGCGGCACGTGTACGCCTTAGCGGGTCGGGCGAATGACCGCTGGGCCAAGGTCTGGTTCCCGCTGATGTACGCTGGGTTGGTGCTCAGTTACGCGGGAGTCCTCGCGCGGCGGACTTCGCCCGACTGGGGCTGGCTGATGGCGACCGTGCTGGGGCTCGTCCCTGTCCTCCTGCCCGACGAGTACGGGTTTCTGTCGGCCCAGGCCGATGCACCGATGGCCTGTTTTCAGGGCGTCGCCGTACTCTATTTTTGGGACGCTCTACACGAGCATCGAGGGGCGATCCAGCGGCGGAGCCTTCTGCTCGCCTCGTCTCTGGCGGCCGGAGCCTGTTTCGTAAAGGACGAGGGCCTCGCATACCTGCTCGTCAATTTCCTCGCTTGGGCCAGCGCACTTCTGCTCGGCGGCGGTCGCCTGGGCTTCGAAGCGCTCGATGAGAAACTTCCGCGCAGGCTCGGCCATCAACTCGCCGCGATGACCACGTTTGGCCTCTTCGCTGCGATCCTGCTGATCCCCTGGATGCGACACCGAGCCACACTCCCGACCACGACCGAGATGCATTACCTTGAACGGATGGAAGCCGGACGACTCCTCGAACGGCTCTCCACACTCCAGTGGTCGCTGCCGCATCTCGTCCGGAGGATGTTTGTCGAGTGGCGGATCTGGGGGCTCCCCTGGTGGCTTCTGCTGCTGGCCGCCCTGACCGCCCCGCGCCGCAGTTGGGCCGGGCCGCAGCGGTTTTTGCTCCTCATTTTACTGGGAGCCTTGGCAGCCTTCGTCGTCGCCGGGATGCTTGCACCCGCCGAACTGGAAGAACACCTCGGCGGGTCGAGCCATCGCTACCTAATGCAGCTCGTCCCCGTCGCAGTCCTGTTCGTCGCCGCAGTTTGGAGCCCCGCTGTCAGTGTCCCGCCTGTGGCCGAACCGCCAAAAAGGACGGCATAGATGTTTTTCAAGGCTTAAAGTTTTGGTGCCCCACGGGCCTGTCGGGAGGGCGAAGCTCCTGCTGAGCCGCGCCCACCAGGCAGCGTCCTCGTATTGAAGCGGCTCAGCGGGAGCACCGCCCACCCGGTCGGATTGAACTACATGATTCAACCGCGCCGGAGCACAACATCCCCTCCAGATACGGCCTCCACCAACAACACGTTACTCATCATCCAACCGCGGCCCGTCGGGTCGGCCAAGGTCGCTTTGGAGCGCTGGCCCACCACGTTTCACGCAGTCCGGAAAAGATGGTGGGTCAATGCCCAAAGCGACTGACGACATCCGACACACTGTCATCCTTGTTCGGACCACTCTACTCGTGCTTCTCTTTCGACAAAGAGCCTTTCTTGGGCTTCATCTTGTCGGCGTTGGGATTGGCCTTCATTTCGTAACGGTTCACGCCCCGAACATCGCACAACTAGGACATGAGCTGTCGACATGCTTCTATTTAACAGCCACGCATACCCGCTTGGCTCATGAAATCCGAGTGTCACATGCTGGCCCTGGAGGCTGAGCGGTTGGGGAAAAAGGAGAACTAATCTGCACTCATCGACACTCATCTGGAAGGCAGAGCAGCGGCGTTGAAGGGTCGCGAATCACCGTCATTTCACCGAGCGTCCCCCTCATAATTAGTGTCGATGAGCGAATATTTAGTGTTTTATTTATTTTT
>Ga0105046_10012911_pt1 | contig 12950 bp, 6 predicted proteins | sample MAT03_FD_78385 | JGI IMG/M metagenome (GOLD analysis project Ga0105046, IMG submission 78385) | Freshwater microbial communities from Lake Fryxell liftoff mats and glacier meltwater in Antarctica - MAT-03 (megahit assembly) | ecosystem: Environmental > Aquatic > Freshwater > Ice > Liftoff... | reverse complement strand
CTCGATTCCGATCTCGGCGTCGATTCCATCAAACGGGTGGAAATCCTCTCGGCGATCCAAGACAAACTCCCGAACGCCCCGGTGGTGAAACCGGAACACCTCGGCACGCTCCATTCGCTCCAAGATGTGGCCGATTATCTCGCCGTTAGCAACCCGCCCAGCGTGCCCAATTCGGAACTCACTCCCAAAACGGAGCAAGTCTCGGCGATCAGGATGCCGGAGGTTACCGATTCGATCCTGTTCGCGAAGAATGCGGTTCCGGTCGTTCGAGCCGCCAGTCCATCGTCGGCCGAATTCACTTCGCGCAGTGCCAGCGCGAGCCGATCCGGCATGGGTGCGTCGGAACGAATCGATCGTAGCATCCCGCAAGCGGTGGATCTCGATTTGACGATCCCCCGGCCGCGCGTGCCATTCGCCGCCGGTGCGGAAATCTGGATCGTAGGGAACGAGGAGGCCCTGCCGCGCGAGGTGTTGAAGCAGTTCCAGAAGGAAGGGTACGCCCCGAAGCTGTGGCCGTGGGCCGACCCCGATTCGCTGAAACCCTCGGGCAATCCGATCGGCTTGCTCTTCATCGCCCCGCAGAAATCCTCGCCCGGTTTGGCGATCAATCGCCTCGCGTTCCGTTGGCTGCAAACCGCGGGCGGCAAGATTCGCAGCGGGAACCGGATGGGCGTGGTCGCCTCGGTGGCGTGCCTGGATGGAAGCTTCGGTTTGAACGATCTCGATCCGGATACCGATCCCGCGCCCGGCGGCTTGGCCGGGCTCGCCAAGACGGTACGCCACGAATGGCCCGAGGTTTCCGCCAAGGCGATGGACGTGGCGCCCGGTTTTGCCATTGCCGATCCCAAAGCGGCGGCCGCGGCGATCGCCGAGGAGTTCGTCACCGTCGGCCCGGTGGAAGTCGGCATTCAATCGGATCATCGTTGTACCTTGGAACTGGCCCGCACGGTGCGACGGCCCAGCCCCACCATCGTGACCTTCGGCAAACACGATGTGATCCTCATCACCGGTGGCGCCCGCGGCGTGACCGCCGAGGTCGCGGTGTGCCTCGCCGAAACCTTCCACCCGACGATCGTACTCACCGGCCGCAGCCCCGCCCCCACCGGCGCCGAACCGGAGTACCTCGCCGGCCTCACCGACGAAGCCGAGATGAAAGCGGCGATGGCGAAACACCTCGGTGCCTCGGCCACGCCCAAGACCGTCGGCGACCTGTACGCCAAGACCGCCGCGCAACGGGAAATCCGCGAGACGCTACAACGCATCGAAGTCGCCGGTTCCAAGGTGGTCTATTTCGCGGCGGACGTCTCGCAAGCGCGGGCCGTGGCCGATCTGCTTCACCGCGTGCAAGTGAAGTTCGGCGACATCACGGCGCTCATTCACGGGGCGGGCATCCTCGCGGATCGCAAGATCGAAGATCTCACGCTCGAACAATTCGACGGGGTTTACAAGACGAAGGTCGACGGGTTGAAACACTTGATCGACCTCCTCGGCGCCCAAGATTTGAAGGCGATGGTGCTCTTCAGCAGCACGACCGCACGCATGGGCCGCACCGGCCAACTCGCCTACGCGGTGGCCAACGAGGTGTTGAACAAAACGGCGCAGCGCGAATCGCGGCGGCGGCCCAATTGCCGCGTGGTGGCCATCAATTGGGGGCCGTGGGACGGCGGCATGGTGACACCGGCGCTGCGGAAAGTGTTCGAGACCGAAGGCGTGGGATTGATCCCGCTCGCCGATGGCGGCGAATTCGCGGTGCAGGAGCTGAACGTGGCCGGCCGCGCCGCCGAGGTGATCGCACTCGGCAAAGCCCGATCTTCGAGCAGCCGTTCAAACATTAATTTGCCCGCATCCGCCGTGCCCGCACCGACAACCGGAACCGGGCCGCCGCCCGCCGAGGTCGGGTTGGTCTTCGAGCGAACGATCGATCTGGCAAGCCACCCGATCTTGCGTTCGCACGTGATCGACGGCCGGGCGGTTTTGCCGATGGCGTTGCATATGGAATGGATGGCCCACGCGGCGCTCCACGGCAACCCCGGCTTGGTGTTCCACGGCTTCAACGAAATGCGAGTGACGAACGGCGTGATGGTGGAAGAAGGTACGCCCGCCACGGTCCGCGTGCTGGCCGGCAAAGCGCAGAAGATCGAAAAGGGTTACGCCGTGCCGGTGGAACTCCGCGGCAAACGCCGCGATGGCCGCGATATTCTCTTCTCACGTGCGGAAGTGGTTCTCGCCAACGGGCTGCCGCAGCCGCCCGCCGCCGCGAAGAAGCCCAAGACGGTTGTCTATCTGCATTCGATCGAAGAAGCGTACGAACAATTTCTCTTCCACGGCCCGGATCTTCGCGGGATCGAACGCATCGATGGCGTGGCCGAGATGGCGCTCACAGGGGCGGCGCTGCCCGCGCCGGCGCCCATCGAATGGTTCACCGATCCGCTCCGCGGCGGCTGGCTCGCCGATCCCCTCGTGCTCGATGCCAGCTTCCAGATGATGATCCTCTGGAGCTATGCGCAGCACGGCGCCGGTTCGCTCCCCTGTTTCGCCGGCCGCTATCGCCAGTACGTTCGGGCTTTCCCCGCCAGTACCGTGCCGGTGGTCATCCGCATCACCCGCGATAACGGCTCGTTCGCCCGCGCCGATATCGATTACCTTGATGCCAGCGGCAACATCGTCGCACAATTGCAAGATTACGAATGCGTGATCGATCCGCAATTGAACGGAATCTTCCGCCGCAATCGGCTCGGGGCGAAGGCCGCTGCGGCTGTCTGATGTTGATTTGAACGGAAAGCGGGGGGACATCATCGTCCCCCTGTGTACGATTCGCAGGGGGACGATGTCCCCCCGCTTTTTTTGCGTTGATCCAATCCCATGATCACACCACCGAAAATTGCCATCGTCGGCATGGCGGCCCGCTTGCCGGGTTGCGGCGCCGACCTCGATCTGTTCTGGCGGAACATCGCCTCGGGAAAGGATTGTTCCCGCGAAGCGCCGCCGGGCCGCTGGGTGCTGCCGCCCGAGCGCAGCTACAACCCGCAAGTGCCCCACCCGGACGCGGTGTACAGCACCCGCGGCTACTACCTCGACGACTTCGCTGCCGATGCCGAGGGTTTGGGGTTTCCCGAAGAACTCCTCGCCGAACTCGATCCGCTGTTTCACCTCGTTCTCGATGTCGGCCACCGGGCGTGGAAATCCGCGAAGACCGAGGCGGTGGATCGCCGCAAAGTCGGCGTGATCCTTGGCAACATCTGCTTGCCGACGTCGAAGGCATCCGAATTGGCGTGCGAATATCTACTGGGTGACCAGATGAATTCGCACCCTTGGAACCGCTATGTGGCGGGGTTGCCCGCCGGGTTACTGGCGAAAGCGCTCGGCCTCGGAGCCGGAACCTTCACGCTCGATGCCGCCTGTTCTTCGAGCTTGTACGCGATCAAACTGGCGTGCGACGAACTGCTCTCCGGCCGCGCCGATGCGATGCTCGCGGGCGGGGCGTGCCGGCCCGATTGCTTGTACACGCAGATGGGCTTCGCCCAACTCCGGGCGCTCTCGCAGAGCGGGAAATGTTCGCCGTTCGATCGCAATGCCGACGGTTTGATGGTCGGCGAAGGGGCGGGCATCTTCGTTCTCAAACGTTTGGCCGATGCCGAACGCGATGGCGACGACATCCGGGCGGTACTCTGCGGCTGGGGCCTTTCCAACGATACCGCCGGGAACCTGCTGGCCCCCGCGAAGGAAGGGCAACTGCGGGCGATGCGGGCGGCCTATGCCATGGCCGGTTGGCAACCGCAAGACGTGCATTTGATCGAATGCCACGCCACGGGCACGCCCGTGGGGGATGCGGTCGAGTTCGAGAGCCTTTCCGAATTGTGGCATTCCGAGCCGGAAGCGTCAGCGGCGGAATCGCAGAAGTCTGCGACGGAATCCGCCGTCATCGGTTCGGTGAAATCGACGGTCGGGCATTTGCTCACGGGTGCCGGTTCGGCGGCGCTCGCCAAGGTGATCCTCGCCATCGCGAACAAGCAGCTTCCGCCGCAGGCGAACTTCTCGCAACCGTCCGAGAGTTTGAAGTATGGCGATGGGCCGTTCCGCGTGCTGAACCGCGCGGAAGCTTGGGAAACCGGGGAGGATACTCCGCGCCGGGCCGCCGTGAGCGGCTTCGGTTTCGGCGGCATCAACGCCCATTTACTCGTGGAGGAATACATCCGAGCCGGAAGCGTAAGCGACGGTCGCGCCAAGACCGTCGCTTACGCTTCCGGCTCGGATGGGACAGTTCAAGCCATCGCCATCGTCGGCATTGCGGCGTACGTCGGCCCGTGGCGGAATACCGGGGATCTCGGCGCTGCCGCCCTCGGCTTCGCAACGCTCCCGGAACCCAAGGCCAAGATCAACGGGTGGGGGAACATCGGCAGCGACTGCCCGCCTGGCCACTTCATTGAGGAGCTCACCACGCCCTTGGATCGCTTCCGCATTCCCCCCAAGGAAATGGAAGAGATGCTGCCTCAGCAGTTGCTGATGCTGCGCGTGGCCGCCGCGGCGATGGAGGATTGCGTTTCCTCCCTCTCCCTTCGGGGAGAGGGTCGCCACCCGCATGGGGGCGGGGTAAGGGGGTCTTCCGAAGGATCGGACGTTGCGGCGAGTGAAACCCCCTCACCCCCAACCCCTCTCCCCGAGGGGAGAGGGGAGCAAGACCTTCGTACCGGCGTGTTCATCGGCCTCGGGCTCGATCTGAACACCACGAACTTCCACGTGCGTTGGGCCGAACTCGCCGAAGGCATCGCATCGACGATGCCGCCGCTCACGGCGGATCGCACCATGGGTGCCCTCGGCAGCATTGCCGCCAGTCGCATCGCTCGGGCGTTCCACTTCGGCGGCCCGAGCTTCACCTGCTGCTCCGAAGAAACTTCGTCCGGCACGGCGACCGCACTCGCCGTGAAAGCGCTGCGCCTCGGCGAGATCGATCGAGCCATCATCGGTGGCGTCGATCTCACCGGCGATCCGCGGCAACTTCTCGCCACCGCTTCCGAACGCCCCTGCGGCGAAGGCCAAACGCTCGCGGAAATCGCAGCGGGTATGCTCCCGGCGGAAGGGGCCGCCGCCCTCGTAGTGAAGCGACTCGCCGATGCCGAGCGCGATGGCGATCGCATCTACGCCGTGATTCGCGGCGTGGGAACGGCCAGCGGCGGGCCTTTGGATTCCGCCACGACGAACGCCGCGGCGTACGCCTCTTCGTTCATTCGTTCGTGTACCGATGCCGTGGTGGAACCGGCCAGCCTCGATAGTTACGATGCCGCAGCGAGCGGGGCCGAACTCGACGATTTCCCGGAATCCGAGGCACTTTCCGCGATCCTTGGCAATACCCAACGGCAATTCCCGTTGAACCTCAGTGCCAGCCGGGGCCGCCTGGGCAACACCGGGGCCGCATCGACCGCCGTGGCGCTCGTGCAAGCCTGCTTAGCGCTCCACCGCGAGACGTTGCCACCGGGAGTGCGGGCGGAACGCTTGGCGAATCGGCAGAACGTAATCGCATCGAAGCTGCCGAGGTACTGGCTCGCGGATGCCGGGGATTCCCGCCGTGCGGCGGTGGCCTCGCTCGGGGCCGATGGTTCCTGCGTGCATGTGGTGCTGGAGGAATATCGGCCTTCCCGCGAAGCGGCGGAACGGAGCGAAGGCCTTTTCACATTGGATGGCGGTGCCCCGGCGGAACTGATTCAGAAGATCAACCGCTTGCAACTCTGGCTGGAAGATTACGAAGCTCGGCCGATCAATACCGTCTCTCGGGCGTGGTTCGCATCGTCGCCGCCTCACGGCAATCGTAAGCTGGGTGCCGCGTTCGTGGCCCGCAATACCCCAGAATTGAAAGAACAGCTCGCGTTCGCCGAACAGCATTTGCGGAATTCCCCCGAGGCGCCGTTCCCCGCCGATCTGCGCGGGGCGTTACGGGATCGCATCTTCTACACGCCCACGCCGCACGGCTCGCAAGGGAAGGTCGCGTTCGTCTTCCCCGGTTCGGGCAATCCGTTCCCCGGCATGGGCCGCGATCTCGCCTTGGCCTTCCCGGAAATCCTGCGGAAGCAGGCCACCGAGAATCGCCGGTTGCGCAGCCAGTACGCCCCGGAACATTTCTGGGTCGATGGCATCCCCGTTCTCACGGAAGCCAAAACGTTCCTGTTTGGGCAAGTGGCGCTCGGCACCTTCACCAGCGATCTTTTGAAAAGCATGGGAGTAACGCCGCAGGCGATGATCGGCCAAAGCCTCGGCGAATCGGCCGGGTTGTTCGGCCTCCGCGTTTGGACGGCCCGCGACGAAATGTTCGCACGAATCCAAGTCTCCACGCTGTTCGAAAGCGATCTCGGGCCGCCGTACGATTCGGCCCGGCGATTCTACGGGTTGCGTGACGAGGAACCGTTGGAATGGGTGGCCGGGGTGGTGGGCGCCGGGCCGGACGATGTGCGTTCGCACCTTCGCCCCGGTTTGAAGGTTTACCTGCTGATCGTGAACACGCCCAACGAGTGCGTGATCGGTGGCCGTGCCGAGGATGTGGAACAGCTCGTGATTACGTTGGGTAAGGCGTTCGTGCCTTTGTACGGCGTGACGATGGCCCACTGCGAAACCGGCAAGCCGGTAGAGGCCGCGTACCGCGAACTGCACACGCTACCGGTGGCGAAGCTACCGAAGGTGACGTTCTACAGCGGAGCGTGGGGGCGGTCCTATCAGCTCACCACTTCCAACGCCGCAGAGAGCATCACGGCCGGGCTTCTGAATACCATCGATTTCCCCAAGGTGATCGAAACCGCCTACCGCGAAGGGGTGCGGGCGTTCCTCGAAGTCGGGCCGGGGAATTCTTGCACGCGGATGATCTCGGCGATCCTCGGTTCGCGGCCCGCCCTCGTGAGGGCGATCTGCGTTTCCCGGCAGGATGGCGTATCGAACCTGTTGAAGGCGTTGGCCGCACTCGTGGCCGAACGTTATACCGTTGAATTGGCGAACCTGTACGGTGTGCCCATCGTCGAAGCGAAACCGGAAGCGGCGGGCAAAGCGAGCCTGACCGTTCCGGTGGGAACGATACCGAGTGCCACCCCGAAGCCGCAACAGAATTCTGCGGTTTCCACCTCCCCCACAGGGGGAGAGGTGGAAGAAAACCCTCCCCGTTTCGGAGAGGGTGGTTCGCACAACGAATCGCTTGAGGGGGCGTCGCTCACCCAACCCATCAATCGGGACGACGCGATCCCTCGAGGGGCGAGGGTAATCTCCGCAGTCGCGGCGGCCCATGAAACCTTCCTCCGCGTTCAACACGGATTCCAAACGACTTCCATGCAAGCCGCCCGCATTCAAAACGATCTCTTGCGCCGACTCCTCGGCGGAGACGATGACGATGACATTCTCCCGAGCGATACGGCTTCGGAAGTACCGCGGAGCCTGAATTTCCAGCAGTGTACCGAGTACGCGGTGGGGAAGATTGCCAACGTGCTCGGTTCGCAATTTGCGGAAGTGGATTCGTACCCGACGCGGGTACGGCTACCCGAAGGCCCGTTGATGCTGGTCGATCGCATTCTCAATATCGAAGGCGAACCGAAGAGCATGGGCGCCGGCCGCGTCGTCACCGATCATACCGTTCACGCGGAGCGTTGGTACCTCGATAACGGCCGCTGCCCAACGAGCATCACCGTGGAAGCGGGTCAGGCCGATCTCTTCCTCTCCGGCTTCCTCGGCATCGACTTTCAAACGAAGGGTTTGGCCGTCTACCGGCTGCTCGATGCGGTCGTCACGTTCCATCGCGGCTTGCCCGCCATCGGCGAACGGATCGAATACGACATCCGCATCGATGAATTCTTCCGCCAAGGCGATTCGTGGCTCTTCCGCTTCCATTTTGAAGGCACCGTCAACGGCGAACCGCTTTTGAGCATGAAGAACGGCATCGCCGGGTTCTTCACGGCCGAGGCGTTGGCGGCGGGCAAGGGGATCATCCATACGAAGCTCGACAAGCAGCCCATCGCCGGGGTCAAGTCGGAACATTGGAACGAATACGTTCGCTTTGAACCGTGCGCATTGAACGCCGGGGAAGTCGAAGCGCTCCGCCGCGGCGATCTCGCCGCCGCGTTCGGCCCGCAATTTCAGGGAGTTGCGAAGGCCCAAGCGGTGCCGGGAGGAATGCTGCGGCTCGTGGATCGCGTGCCGTTGATGGATATTGCCGGGGGGCGTTTCGGCCTCGGCTTTATCCGCGCCGAATACGACATCCGCCCGAAGGAGTGGTTCATCGAATGCCACTTCGTGGACGACAAAGTGATGCCCGGCACACTGATGTACGAGTGCTGCCTGCATACGCTGCGCATCCTGATGATGCGCCGCGGCTGGATCGCCGAGGAAAACACGGCGGTGTGTGAACCGGTGGCCGGGGTGCAGAGCCGGTTGAAGTGCCGCGGGCAAGTGCTCGATACCACCGGCGTTGTCACCTACGAAGTGAGCATGAAGGAAATCGGCTTCGACCCTTCACCCTATTGCATCGCGGACGCTTTGATGTACGCCGACGGCAAGCCCGTCGTGGAGATCACCAACCTGAGCTTGCAGATGACCGGGCTGACGCGGAGAGGGTTGGAACAACTCTGGACGAAAACCGGATTGAGTGCTGTGCCGCCACTGACGCGCAAACCGGCCCTGTACGACCGCGACCACATTCTGGCCTATTCCAATGGCAAACCTTCCGAAGGCTTCGGCGAGCCGTACCGCATCTTCGACGAAGGCCGCGTCATCGCCCGGTTGCCCGGCCCGCCCTACCAGTTCTTGGATCGCATCGTCGCCGTGAACGGCGAACCGTTTGTGTTGAAGGAGGGGGCGAGTTGCGAAGCCGAGTACGACGTTCCCGCCGATGCGTGGTACTTCGGGGCGAACCGCTGCCCGCTCATGCCCTTCAGCGTGCTGCTGGAAGTGGCGTTGCAACCGTGCGGTTGGCTCGCCGCGTATTGCGGGAGCGCCCTCACGAGCGATAGCGATCTCTCCTTCCGTAACCTCGGCGGCAAGGCGACGCAATTCGAAGCCGTCGGGCCGCACATCGGCACGCTGACCGCCAAGGCGACGATGGCGAGTTTCTCGAAATCGGCCGGCATGATCATTCAACATTACAGCCTGCTGGTGATGGCCGGCGATCGCAAGATCTACGAAGGCACCACTTACTTCGGCTTCTTCGCCAAGGCGGCCCTCGAAAACCAAGTGGGGATGCTCCAGGCCAAGGTGCCGTATTTGAACAAGCAACAACTCGTAACGTCGAAGCCAGACATTCTGCCGCACGATGCACCGTTCCCCGCGCCTATGATGCGGATGATCGATCGCATCGACGGCTACGTTCCGAACGGCGGCAGCAAGAAGCTCGGCCTGATCCAAGGGCGCATTAAAGTCGATCCCGGTTTCTGGTTCTTCCAAGCCCACTTCTACCAAGATCCGGTGTGGCCCGGCTCCCTCGGCGTGGAATCGTTCTTGCAACTGTTGAAGTATGTGGCGTGGAAACGTTGGAACTCCGCACCCGCCGGGGGTTGGCAAACCGTCGCACTGAATGCCCCGCACAGTTGGACTTACCGCGGCCAAGTGCTCCCGACCGATACGGAAGTGACGGTGGTACTGGAAGTGACCGCCGCCAACGATTCCGCGAAGGCGCTCACCGCCGATGGCTTCCTCGTCGTCGATGGACGGATCATTTATCAAATGCAAGGCTTCACGTTGCAGGGGTAGTGGCGAACCCCCCTCCGTGGCCGCAACGCGGCCATCGACGACCTTTCTCGTTCCTACGCTCCGCGTGGGAATGTTATATTCGGACGCTCTGCGTCCTTCTGCTTCCGAATATTGACCAGCAAGCACTTCCACTTCCCTACCCCTTTTTCCCCGTCTAGCGCGCGCCGGTTCGGGTCCGTTGGCTTGTCTAACAATGTCTATTTAACCCCGCCGCGACCCGTTCGCAAGCCAATATTTGACCGCAGTTCGACATTTTGTGACAAGAATCCGTTGCATTGATAGTGAACGAGCGTATAGTTCTCCCGTCGGCGACCCAATAGGGAGTTCGGACGACTCCCTCGAACCCCCTCCCAGGAGGCGATCATGGAAAACTGGAAATTGGTCTGGCGAAAAGGATTTGCCCCGGTGCTCTCGAATGTTGGCCTGCGCGCGTTGCGCGATGCCCTCCGCAGCGACGATCTGCGACTCGTGCAAGGTTCCACCACCACGCCGCCGCCGCTCTTGTGCGTTCACGATTGGCCGGTGGAAGCGTGCGATGCCCTCGGCTACTGCGGCTGGCAGGGGGAAGGGCTCGTCACCGTCGGCGAGGTGGAAGAGTTCTTCGCCCGCGCGTGCTACGAAGCGGACGAACGCCTTGGCGAACCGGCGGCCTGCCGCTGGTTCCTCAACTGGTACGACGATACCCCGCGCTGCGAAATGCGGGCGGAGTTGCTGGCCGAAGTGGAACGGACGTTGGCCGAACGGAAGCCGGTGGGAGTTCGCCGAGCGGTGGAAGCTCCGCTCGTGCCGAGCTTCGCACCGTTCGCTCCGGTCGGCGTTTGAATGATTGACAACGGAGCCGGAAGCGTCAGCGACGGACTTCGGAAATCCAAACCGTCGCTGACGCTTCCGGCTCTGAAACACCCCACACCCAGGTGCAATATGGTTCCGATGTGCAAACACTGCAGCCGAACGAAGGTCAACCGCCCGCGCGGGCTTTGCTGGAGCTGCTACTACTCCCCCGGCGTGAAAGAGATTTATCCCGCCGTGAGCAAGTATGGCCGCCGCGGCCCCGGCAATACCTTCGCCAAGGCGGCCTTCGCCGCGTTCCCCACCACGGCGGCGCCGGGCACCCCGGAAAAGCTCGCGGTGATGGAACAGCGAGCGCTCTTAAACCAGAACCTGTGGCACCCGTTCGATGCCGAGTACGAGGGCGATCCCCGGCCGCTGCAAGCGAGCGAACACGCTGTGGGCTGTATGTCGCACGCGGCGTGATCTTCCACCAACGGGGTCGCGTTCGCGGCCCCGTGCAATTCACTTTCCCCTCGCAACTTGCTCAACCGCGCGCCTAGGATAAATCAACCGCCATCATTCATGGCCGGTGTGAGGCGTGTAATGCAACCGACGATGGCAGACGACCGAGCCGCACTCGAAGCCTTCAACGGCATCGCGCGACTCTTCCCCCTCCCGAACCTCGTACATTTCCCCGGCGTCGATCAGGCCCTGCACATCTTCGAGCACCGCTATCGGCAAATGACGGCCGATGCGCTCGCCAAGGATCAACTCATCGCGTTAGTTCTCTTGAAGCCCGATTGGGAAGACGAATACGACGCCAAGCCGGCTATCGAAAGCGTCGCCTGTTTGGGTCGAATCTTGGACGCCGAGAAAATGGACGACGGCCGCTACAACTACCGCCTCCACGGTTTGGCTCGCATTGAACTCAAACGGGAAATCGAAGTGCCCGGCAAGATGTACCGCATCGCCGAGAGCCGCCTGATTGTGGAAACGCCGATCGCGGAGATCTCGGAATCCAAGCGATTGCGGGGGGTGCTGCGGGAAAGTACGCTCGCCCGATTCGAGGAGGGCGGCCGGGCGCACAAGCAGATCGCGGGGTTGTTCGAATCGGAGTCGCCGCTGGGGCACGTCTGCGATATGCTGGGTTACAGCTTGCCGCTGGTATTATCGTTGAAGCAGCAACTGCTGAACGAAGCCAACATGGCCGCCCGCGTGATGATTCTCGCCGAGGCGCTCAAGTGGCCGCCGAAACCGGCGGATACGTTTCCCCCCACGTTCAGCGCGAATTGAACCCCGAACTTCCCCATGGCAAAATCGAACGCGGAGACCGGCCCGGAGAACCTCGCCGACGTTCTCGGGCGGTTGTTCGTATCCCGCGGTTGGGGCCGATTGAGCGAACGCACACAATTGGAAAACGCTTGGCGGGAAGTGGCGTCGGAAGAGTTTGGCGCCGTCACGCGAGTGGCCGGGCTTCGTCGGGGCGTGCTCGAAATCGAGGGGAAGAACGCGGTGGTGATCCAAGAACTCGCACAATTCCACAAGAAGCGAATCCTGGCCGCCTTGCGAACGTTGCTACCCAAACAGAAAATCACCGACGTGAAGTTCCGCGCCGCCGGGTGGTGAGGCGAGCGGAGGTTCTTAGCTTACCCTCTCTCCCGCTGGGGAGAGGGTCGTTTCGAGCGAAGCGAGAAGCGGGGAGAGGGGCTTTAGAACCAATCGAAACCCCTCTCCCCGTCCCGAAACGGGACGACCCTCTCCCCAACGGGCGAGCCCGGAACAATCAAAGCGGAATCGAAAAGTTCCCAACTGATCTGCCATACCGATCTCATGGCGACCTGCGCGGAAATCCTCGGGGCGAAGGTACCGGACGACGCCGGGGAAGATAGCGTAAGTTTCCTCCCCGCCTTGTTGGGCAAGGATACCAAGCCGCAGCGCGATTCGGCGGTTTACCATTCCATCCACGGTTCGTTCGCCATCCGGCAGGGGAAGTGGAAACTCGAATTGTGCGCCGGTCCCGGCGGTTGGAGTGATCCGAAGTCGAACAGCCCGCAGGCGAAAGCTCTGCCAACGGTTCAACTGTACGATTTGGAATCGGACATCGGCGAAATGAAGAACGTACAAGCCGATCATCCGGAAGTGGTCGCCCGTTTGACGAAAATCCTCGAAGCGCAGATCGCCGACGGCCGCAGCACGCCCGGCCCGAAGCGGGACAACGACGCCAAGATAACGATCCGCAAATCCGGCGACTGAAATGGCAGCTCGCCCATCGAGCCGAAGTCCTACGCCCGGCGTTTCGGCCCGGCGATGGCGTCGGCGGTAAGCGGATCCTCGGGCCAACTGTGCTTGGGGTATTTCATCCGCATTTCTTTGCGGACGACCGCGTAAACGTTCGACCAGAAACTCGTGAGATCGTTGGTAATCGCTTGCGGGCGATGGTTCGGCGCCAACAGGTGCAGCAGCACCTT
>Ga0105046_10012908_pt1 | contig 12953 bp, 12 predicted proteins | sample MAT03_FD_78385 | JGI IMG/M metagenome (GOLD analysis project Ga0105046, IMG submission 78385) | Freshwater microbial communities from Lake Fryxell liftoff mats and glacier meltwater in Antarctica - MAT-03 (megahit assembly) | ecosystem: Environmental > Aquatic > Freshwater > Ice > Liftoff... | reverse complement strand
TCGTCCCAGGCTCGGTCGCGACGACTCGAACGAACTCGGAGTCGGGTCCGCCAGCCGCCCACTCCGGCGCGGCTACGATGTACTCGGTCGCCAGCGTCTCGAGCGGAGGCATCGATTCCTCGAGGTGGTCGCAGAAGCCGACCGTGCCTGGAATCGAGATGCAGTCGTGGCCGCCGAACACCTGCACGGGCTTGTCGGCCGAGACGAGCGTTCCGGTGACGTCGTACGGCTGCGGCACCTGGCCGTCGGAGTACGAGAGGACCTGGAGCACGTCACCCTCATTGAGAAGAACCGTCGCGACACCGTTTGCCGGGACGCCGCCGCCCGGGTTGATGCTCCCTCCGGTCGCACTGGGCGTCAGCGTCACCGAAGTCCCGTCCTGGCGCGCCGTCACCGAGAAGAACCCCGAGCGAACGAAGAACGACGGAGCGGCTGCTACGCGATAGTTGCCCGTCCATGCGTTGGTGGGCAGGAGCAGCGATGCGTCATTCGAATAGGTGTTGCCGGAGGGCGTCGTGTACTCGATGGGATTGTACTGGTAGACGGTCACGGGTCGAGTCGTGCGGAGACGATAGGCACCATCCGGCAGCAGCTGGCTAGCCGATGCTTGCCGCAGCTCTTCGACCCAGGGAAGCGTGATAATCTGCACGCTATTGGGTCCGACTGCGACATTTGCGATCAAGGATGCGCCGCGGTGCACCTGCACGTTTGCGGGTTCGTTCGATGTGTTGGCGACCGAGACCGCGTACGTGCCAGCAGGAAGGTCCTTGTTCAGCGTCACGGTCGGGTAGTATTCACAACCGATGTAGCTGCTGCCGAGGAGCTGGGGAGCACATGCCCCGACGCATTGGCCGCTGGACGCGTCACACGTCACGCCCTGCTCCGGGTCGCAGACGTAGTCCTCGAAGCCGGAGCCGTCGGACTTGCAGACCGTGGAGACGTTGCCATTGCAGGTGCCGGCGTTGGGCGCGCACACCGTGCAGCCCAGTGCGGCGACGCAGACGCCGGGAGCGCAGTCGGTCTCCTCGCTGAAGCCGCCGTTGCCGTCGCAGACCTGCCTGGTCGCGCCTTCGCAGAGGATGGTGCCCGCCGCGCACGGGGGGCCTCCGCCGTTGCTCGACGTGGAGGACGACGAGTCGCCGCCGGCTCCGTTGGTGGTCGGCCCCGCGAGCGTCGTGTTGCCGCTGGAGTCCCCGCCGTCACCCGTCGACCCGCCCTTGGAGGACGAGTCGCTGCCGCCTTCGCCATCACCACCGGCGCCGGCGAAAGCGCCCGAGCTTGCGTCATCGGAGTCGGGGCTGCACGCGACGAGCGCCGCGGCGGCGAGGAGCAGCGAGGGACCGGCGGAGGAGGTGAGTCGCATCCGACAGGGATATCGGCTTCGTGCAGTTGCGGGAAGGCGCAACCAGAAGCCGAACGCTCAAATCAGCAATCGGCGGCTTCACCGGCGAGCAGGGCTCGCGACCATCTCGCCCCACCGACTCACCCCCCCGACTCACCCCACCGGCTCACCCCACCGACAGCTCGCTCGCAAAGATGGTATCGACCTCGAGCTCGATGCCGAGCGACGCAATGCGAAGTCGCTCGCCGGGCCCGGCGTCGCGGTAAATCCAGCTGCCGTCGTCGCGGCGCTCGAACAGCTCGAGGCGCGACGTCCACGGCGCGACGAGCAGGTAGCCGCGGAGCGAGGCGAGCCTCCGGTAGTGCGCGAATTTTTCGCCGCGGTCGCGCCCCTCGGTCGATTCAGAGAGCACCTCGACCAGCAGAGTAGGGTTGATGACCGCATTGCGGTCGGTAGCCGACGCCTCGAGCTTGCCGCAGACGACCGTCACGTCGGGGAACGTGTCGAAGTCGGTCTCGTCGACCCGCACGCGCAGGTCCGACGAGAAGGCCTCGCACCCGCGACCGGCGAGGAGCCGCATCAGCTGAGCGCCGACCCGCATGCCCAGGCGGGCGTGCTCGGGTGTTCCGCCGGCCATGGCGAACACCTCACCGCGAAGGAACTCGTGCTTGTCGTCGGCGCGGGCAAGCAGCTCGACGTACTCGGCGTAGCTCAGGCGCGGCTTCGGTGATGCTTCGGCCATCGGACGCAGCGTAGCGCCACGACTACTCACGGGTCGTGGCTCGGCTCGCCGAGTACCTCGCCTCGGAGCGGGACCAGGACGAGAAGCATGACTGGTACGAAGGCGAGGTCTTCGCGATGTCGGGCGGGACGTTGCGCCACGCGTCGCTCGGCGCCAACGTCTCGCGCGAGCTCGGCAACGCCCTTCGCGGTGGCGCGTGCCGGGTGCTTTCGGCCGATGCGAAGGTGGTCGCCCACATCGGCTGGCGGCGGAGGCGCGTGCTGCCGCATCGACGCCATCTCATCTGCGTCAGGGCGTCTGGGTTCTCACGAGCGCTCCGCGCGTCGACCTGAGAGACTGATCCCGTGGATAAGGTGATCGTCTTCCAGGATCCGGCGGAGGCGCCGAGCCGAGCCGCGGCCGAGATCTTGGCGCTCGCGCCGCGCGACCGGATCGCGATCGTGGAAGAGCTTCGCCGGATCGCCTTCGGTTACCTCGATGGACCTACACCCCGACTGGAACGAGTTCTTTACATTGCTGATCTCCCATCGAGTGCGCTTCCTCCTCATCGGAGCGCACGCACTCGCGGTGCACGGTAGGCCGCGCGCGACCGAGGACATCGACGTCTGGGTGGAGCCCACTGCCGACAATGCCGAGCGCCTGATCGCTGCGCTCGAGGCGTTCGGCTTTTCCGGTGCGCGCGGGCGAGCCTCGGAGTTCTCCGCGCCGGGACGCATGGCCACGCTGGGTCGACATCCCTTCGCGATCGATGTGCTCACGTCGATCGCTGGCGTCGACTTCGAGGAGGCCTGGACGCGGCGTGTCGAGACACCGCTCGGCTCCGGCATTGTGGCCGTGCTTTCGCTCTACGACCTGGTGCAGAACAAGCGAGCGACAGGGCGGACGAAGGACCTCCTCGACGTTGCGCTGCTGGAAGAGGCCGGGCTCGTCGCACCCTTGACGAAGCCGCCGAAGAGACGGCGGCCGTAGCGCGCGCTTCACCGGGTCAGCCGGAGCCACGTCGGTGCTGCTTCGGCGGTCGCAGTGCAACGCCTACCGCTTCCGCTCGTCGTGCTCGAACGCCTCCGCCACCTGATCGAGCTCGATGTCGGACATGCCGAGACCGCGTCCGAGATCGCGCCACCCTGCGACGGCCCGTTCGACCTCATCGAGGATCGATCGCGCGCGGACGCTCGATATGCGGAAATATGGCGCCACGGACAGGAGTGCCTCCACCGTCGCCTCGGGGCCGGTCTCCTCCGAGATCCACGTTTTGAGCTCACGTGCGCGCTCGGGAAACGGGTTGAGATCGAACGCTGGCGACAGGCGCCACTTGCCCTTTTCGACGTGCAAAAAGCCATGGTTGTGCAGGTGGTCGTCGACGTTCGTGATGGCGATGGAAAAGGCGATGCGGCGCCACAGCTCCTCGATGTCGGCGGGGGCGTCCGCGCCGTGGATGCGAAGCGCATCGACGATCTCCGTGTACGCGTGCTCCTCCGCGGCGTGCGTCTCGGCACCGAGCATGGTGGCCGCCGAGACGTACATGACACGGCGGTCATCCACCCGATCGAATCGCGTGATCAATGCGACGGGCGAGCCGTCGCTATCGACCAGGCGCGCTTCGGCGACGTGGAGGCCGGCCCGCTTCGCCAGCTGCATCGCCAGCACCTCGCATTGGGTGACGGAGCGCTCGTCGGCGACGCTGGGGAACTTGCCAATCGACAGTCGGCCGACTTCGTCGACGACGGTGCACTTCGGACGAAGGCCACCAAGCGACGTGCCTCGACCTCGGAGGTACGCGAGGTCCGCGTCGGTCTCGGTATGGGTCTCGACCGCGCGCGTCGCTGACAGCAGCTGGCCCAGCTCGATGATGGGTGGGGTCGTGCGGCGATCGGGCTCAGGCGCCCGCTGAAAAGCGCCGCCTTCCTCGAAGCGGAGCGCGCCGACACGACTGAGGTCGTCGACCGCGAGAAGAAAATCGAGGTCGTTCAGAGGTGGCGTCGAGCGAGATACGCCGGCCCGACGGTCTGCCTGTCGACGCTTGGCGTGATCGCGGAGGATGACGCGCCGCCCCCATCCGTCGGGCTCGGTGTCGGCGACCGCTCCGTGCAAGGCCGAGCCTTCGCGACCCTTGCGTCGGAACTGCGCGCCAGCGACGAGTGGCAGAGCAGGATCGATCGCCAGGCGATCGGGGGCGGCCAACCACGTCGCGTCGTACTCGAACGCCGAGCTTTCGCGCGCCCCATCCACGTCGTGATGAATCCGCCCGAGCAGACGCGGCTCGGCGCCGAGGAAGACGGCGACCGTGCGCCTCATCGTGCGCTGGGCTCCTTTTTGATGCGGACCCGCTTGGGCAGACGAGCGACGTCCATGAGCAGGCCCTGATCGTCACGACGCGCATCGACCAGCTCGGACAGTGGCGTGCCGAAGCCGAGCACGAAGAGCGTCATCGCATAGACGCCCATCGAGACCGATGGGTCACCCTTCTCGACGCGAACGTAGGTGCTCTTCGCGACCGCGACCCGCTCCGCGACCATCTGCATCGTCAAGCCGCGCTTGCGGCGGGCGATCGCGAGATCGGCGCCGAGCTTGGCAAACGAACGGCGGAGCGAGGGAGGCAACACGTCGCTGCTGGCGGAACGCATAGGGACTCATGGATGAGACCATGAGCCCTCCATGGTCGCAAGGATGAGACCTTGGCGGCGCCGCCGGGCTCACCCTCGAACGCGCGGCCGGGTCAGCCCGAGAGCATCTGCTTGGCGATGACGATGCGCTGGATCTGGCTGGTGCCTTCGTAGATCTGGAGGACCTTGGCGTCGCGCATCAGTTTCTCGACCGGATACTCCTTCACGTAGCCATTGCCGCCGAAGACCTGCACCGCGTCGACCGCGGTCTGCATGGCGCTGTCGGCGCCGTAGGCCTTGGCGATGCTCGAGGTCATCGGATCGCGCACGTGGTTGTCGAGGCTCCAGCCGGCCTTCATGTAGAGGAGGCGGGTGCCTTCGCAGCGGATGGCCATCTCCGCGAGCATCCACTGCACCAACTGGTGGTTGCCGATGGCGGTGCCGAAGGTCTTGCGCTCCTTGGCGTAGGCCACCGACTCGTCGATGCAGCGCTGCATGAGGCCGGTTGCGCCAGCAGCGATGTCGGGCCGCGTCTGGTTGAACGTCTCCATCGCCAGCTTGAAGCCCTGGCCTTCAGGGGCGAGCTGATTGGCCTTGGGGACCACGCAGTCGTCCAGGAAGATCTGCGCGGTGTCGCTGGCGCGCTGACCGAGCTTGTCTTCTTTCTTGCCGACGCGCAGCCCGGGGGTGTCGCGATCGATGATGAAAGCGGCGATGCCCTTGTGGCGGCTGGCCTGGTCTGCGGTCGCGAAGACGACGTAGAAGCGCGCGTGGCTGGCATTGGTGATCCAGCACTTTTGACCATTGAGGACGAAATCGTCGCCGACCTGCTTGAACTTGGTCTTGAGACCGGCGACGTCGCTGCCGGCGTCGGGCTCGCTGGTCGCGTAGCTCGCCATCACCGGTTCGTTTGCCAGGAGGCCGAGGTACTTCTTCTTCTGGTCCTCGTTGCCGGCCAGGCGAATGGGCGTCAGCGCGAGCTGGTTGGCGGTGATGCTAGTCTGGATGCCAGTACAGCCCCACGCCATCTGCTCGGTGAGCAGCGCGTTGTCGAGCTCGCCGAGGCCGGCGCCCCCGTATTCGGTCGGGATGCTCGGATTGACGAGCCCGATCTCGTGCGCCTCCTTGAAGACGTCCATCGGGAACTTGGAGTCGCGATCGCACTCGGCGGCGACGGTCGCGATCTTCTCGCGCGAGAAGCGACGCGCGGTCTCGACCAGGGCCTTATGCTCTTCCGAAAGCGAGAAATCCATGGCTACTACTCCTTCATGCGGCGTCGCTGCCGCTCGAGCTCGGCACGCACGGTTCGCGTACCTAGCAGGTACCCCAAGATCACGCCCACCAACATCGCGAGTGGGATGTAGATGACGTGCTCGATGGGCATCGCATAGAAATTCGGCATCTCAGCCGGCCTTCTCCGAATCCACTGCGGTCGCCGCAGGTGCCTTTACGGCGGGCTGCGGGGTGCGCGCGCGGGCGATGGCCGCCTCCAGCTCGTTCATGCGTGTATCGAGGCTGCGCTGACGGAGCCACGTCGCGAGCACGAGGCCGAACAACACCACCCAGATGAAGGCGTAGGCCTCGACCAGCAGCGCTTCACCGCTCTGCATCTCGGGCGCATCGTCGACGCGCTTGAAGCCGTCGACCGCGGACGGTACCGAAGCGGACGCGGACGGTGCCGGGGCGATGGTCTTGTCTTGCATGTGGAAAGGCGAGGCCGGCGGGGCGCGCGCTCACATCTTCAGTCCTGGAGGATGCCGAGATCGACGGCTTCTTGCTCGACTTCGTCGACCCGCGCCGCGGCGAGCGCGAGCCGGGCACGCGCCCAGATGAGGGCGATCGACAGGAGAGTGAAGGCGATGAAGCCGTAGAGCAGCCCCAGCTTCATGTCGGGATGGCTGAGGCCGCCGCCCTTGCCCGTCACGACCTGGGGGTGAGTGCCGCCCCACAGGCGCACCGAGAAGTGGATGATGGGGATGAGTGCCGCGCCGAGAATGCCGAGCGCTGCCGCGAACTTTCGCTCGGCGTCGCCGTTGCCGGCGAACGACCGCAGCACGACGTAGGCAACGTAGAGCAGGACGATGAGGAGGCTGGTGGTCAGGCGCGGATCCCAGGTCCAGTAGACGCCCCAGCTCTTGGCCGCCCACAGGGCGCCGCTCGCGAGGAGGATGAGGCCCATCGCCACCGCGACGTCGGCCCCGGCGCGCGCCAGAGCGTCCCACCCCGGCGTGCCCTTCACGAGGAAGCCACAGGAGCCGACGAAGCAGGCCGTGGCACCGATGTACATCGCGTAGCCGGCGGGCGCGTGGAAGTAGAAGACCTTCTGGACGATGCCCATCGTCGCTTCGATCGGCACGCGGTACGCGACGAAGTGCATCGTGAACAGAAGCGACGCCGCGGTCAGCAGGAGGACGATCGGAAACCCGATCCCGGCGCTTCGCCGAGGCCCTGGCGAAGCGCTCGGAAGCCCGCCCTGAGGAATGCTGCGATCGGCCACGTCCGCCTCCGTCACCTTCGAGCCCTCGACCCGGCTCACCGTAGTCTCGCGGGGTTGACCCTTCAAGCGGCGCAGACAAGGCACGAGCGGCGGGAGTAGACTGCCGCCACGAAGCGCCGGCCCGTGGCCGGCATCACGGCTTCCGCGAGCCCGCCCGGACAAACCTGCAAAGCATGGCCTCGGAGTCCGAAAGCAAGATCGGCCTCGCACCTGGGTTCGTCGTCGACGGCAGGTATCGCGTGGTGCGCGTGATCGATTTCGGTGGCACGGGCGTCGTGCACCACGTCGAGCACGTCGGGACAGGGCGCAACCTCGCGCTCAAGACCCTCCTCGATGCGGCGAACGAGGGCCGACTGGAGCAGGAAGCGCGGGCTGCGTCGTACCTGCGCAATCCACATGCGGTGCGCGTCGTCGACATGGGTCGCGCCCACGAAGTCGGCTCTTACATCGTGATGGAGCTCCTGGAGGGCACGAACCTGCGGTCGCTGCTCGACGACGTGGGACAGCTTCCGATCGAGGTCGCGGCGAGCATCGCCCTGCAGGTGTGCGAGTGCCTCGACGAGGCGCACGCCGGCGGGATCATCCACCGCGATCTGAAGCCGGGAAACATCCACCTCACCCCGACCTTCAACTCGAGCTACCACGTCACCGTCCTCGATTTCGGCGCAGTGAAGCTGCAAGGGCCGGCGATCGGATCGCACCTCAGCCCGAACGAAGACCTCACCCGTGTCGGCTCGACGGTGGGCACGCCGTTCTACATGAGCCTCGAGCAGCTCCGCGGCAACGCGTCGGTCGATGCGGTGAGCGACGTCTACTCGCTGTCGGTCGTCCTGTACGAGATGCTCGCCGGGACGCGACCCTTCCAGGCGGACACGCTGGGTGACCTCGTCTACGCGCTGGTTCAGACGAAGCCCGGATCGCTCGCCGGTGTTCGCCCCGACCTGCCGCCGGAGCTCGCCGAGATCGTGATGCGCGGCCTCTCGGCGCGGCGCGAGGATCGGCCGCAGTCCGCGCGCGACGTCGCACGAGCGCTTGCGAGCTTGACCGATCCGTCCGTCTCCATGTGGATGCGAGCGCCGGCGGGCGGGCGCTCGCTGACGGGCGCGATGTCGGCAGTGAGCGCAACCAGGTCGCCCTCGGGCAACCTCCCCGTGGTCCCCGCACCTGCACCCTCGCGGCCGGGACATGGCGCGCCTCGTACGCTGGGCGCACCCACCGCGCCGTCGCCGCCGGCGCCGCCGGCGCCGCCGATGCCGCCCATGCCACCGGAGCCACCGGGTCCACCGACGCCCCCGCCGCGGCCGCTCGGCGCGCCCGCGTTGCAGCCTCCCCCGCGACCGCAAGCGGCGGGCAGCGACCGTGGTGCGCCAGCGCTGCGTCCTGCCGGTGGGTCAGGCGCCCTCGGTGCGCCGATGGCCGCCAGCGCTCGCAAGGCTTCATCCACATCGTCGGAGCACAGCGCGCTGACGATCATGCCGGCGCACAACCTACCCGTGATGCAAGAGCAGCCCACGTCTGCGCTGCCCGCAGTCGATCCGCTGACGCCTCGCATTTTGCCGGATCTCGACCTGCAGCAGGGCCCGCCCAGCCCTGCTGCGGGTGCTTCTGCGCCGAGCGCGGCACAGCGCGCCGATCCACCGGCGCTCAAGCGCCAGGACACGCCGACCGAGATGTTCGCACAGGGGGTGCACGACGCTGCTGCGGCCGTCGTCGAGCTCCCCGACCTCGGCGATCTGGGCGGCCCGCCGGCCTCGCCGCCGCGGGCGGCCGCACCGCCGCAGCCCCACGCACCGTCACGACCGACGCCGCCCGGCGCGCGACCAGCGCTGCCCGTCTCGAGCGACGACGACTCCACCAGCGTGCTCGACCTCGATGCGCTGAAAGCCGCATCTGCCGCCAAAGCCGCCGCCAACGCAGCCAAGACGACGCCGCCCTCGTTCGGTCCGCGCCCCACGCCGGGCTTGTCCCTGCCCGGCCTCGACATCCCGCCTGGCACCTTGCCGCCCGGCGCAACGGACACGATGCGCCTCGACATCGAGAGCCCTTCCGGTCCATTGCCTCTGCAGAAGCTCTTCCCCGGACCGCACGGCATGGGCTCCGCGCCGGGGTTGGCTGACGGAGGGCTCGACGCCATCTCGCTCGATCTCGGCTTGCCGGAGCCTCCCAAGCCGACCGAGGCGGGACCGAGCCGCGAGCCTTCCGCATTCGATCCCGGGTGCATCTCGCTCGCCGATGGGCGAGCGTCGATGCCAGGCCCCGCCTCGCCCCGCCCGCCGGCGATGACGGGACCGCAACCGCAGTTGCCGTATTCGTCCTCGCCCATGCCGGGCGGCGCCACCGGGCCGATGTCGCAGGCTCACCACAACAGTTCCGCCATCCCCGGTGGCGCCAGCCCCTTCGCGCCCCGCCCGAAGCCCGCGTGGCAGGGCGCGGTCGACCAGGGCGCGCTCGCCGTGTCGCGCTCGACGTCCGAGGCGATCGGGCGCTTCTTCGTTTGGTTCCGGAAGCTCAACCCCGGCGAGCAGACGACCTTCGTCGTGTGCACGGTGCTGGGCTTCCTGAGCGTGCTGATGATCTTCGTGTACGTGATGATCTACTGAAGCGCTGGCGTGCGGCGCGCGCGTCTCGATCCGACGCGACGGCCGTCACACCTTCAGTTGCCGTCGGGTGCGACGGCGTCCCAACCGGTCGCTCGCGCGAGCTTGGCCATTGCGAGATCGAGCTCCATCGTGGCCTGCAGCACGTTGAAGCGTCCGAGCGCGTAGGCTTTCGCTGGCTCCAGGAGCTCCTTCGGCTCGATGGTCCCGAGGTCGATGCCCTGCTGCGCGCGGATCAGCCACTTCTTGGCGGTCTGTACGCTCTTTTCGTAGGCCTCGACCCGCCTCGTCCAATCGACGACCTCGGCGTAGGCGACCTCCACCTCGGCGCCCACGCCACCCATCGCGTAGCGCTGCGTCGCCCGCATCTGTTCGAGCTGCGCCTCGGCCTGGCGAAGCTGCGCTGCGCGAGGGAGCAAGTCCAGGTTCCACTGGAAGACTAGGGCCGCGCCGTACCGGAAGTAGTTGGCCGGGTCCTGGACGAACGGGTTGAGCTGATCGGCGATCTCGGGAGCCGCGCTGACGCCGACGCTCATCCCCAGGCCCACGTCGGGAAACAGGTTGGACTGCGCAAGCTTCACCAGCGCCGTGCGCGCCTGCATGCCGGCCGAAGCCTGCTGCAGCTCGGGGCGATAGAGCTTCGCCGCGGCGAGGTACGTGTCGAGCGGGCCCAGCTTGTGGCTGGGCTTCGCGACCGGCGCGTCGGGGATGTCGAGGTCGGGCACGCCAGAGTAAAAACGCAAGCCCGCGAGCGCCACCGCGATGTACCGGTCCGCCTCCGAGGCGCGGATCGAAAGCTCGCTGGCGAACGTCTGCAGTTTGAGCAGGTCGATGGGGTCGGCATCGGCCGCGGCGATCTTCTCTTCCAGACTCTTTTGCGCGCCCTGGAGCTGCTGGTCGGCGTCGGCGAGCAACAGCTTGCCGTCGCGAGCGAGCTGCAGACCGTAATAGGCGCGACGCACCTCGAGGCGAACGAGATCGCGCGCAACCTCCACGCCTCCCTCGTTGACCTTCACGTTGGCCTCGGCGGCATCCCAAAGGTTGCCGATCTTGCCGAAGGTCCACAGGGGCAAGACACCGCTCAAGGTCGCTTGCCAGGCGACGCCGAGGCTCGACGTGAGCGAAACGTCGGTGTTGGGGCTGTAGACGTGACTGCCAGCGATCTCGGGAGCCAGCGCGAAGCCGCCCGTGATCTTGAACTGGCTGAACGGGGCGGTGTGCGCCTCGTCGAGCTGGGCGCGCACGTAGCGCAGCTTGGCCCGCGCCTCGGCGACGTTCGGGTGGTTGCGATCGGCCAGCGAAAGGACACGCCGCAGATCATAGGAAGGACGTGCGCTGCGGAGGGGCCCCTCGTCGCGAGCAACAGGAGTGCGTTCGGGCGGCGCCGCGTCGGGTGGAGCGGGGGCGGATGCCGCTGCCGACGTCGGTTCACCTGGCGTGGGTGCACCCTGCGTCGGCACGGTCGGCTGGGCATACGCCGGCGCAGCCGCGGTCGCAGCGGTCACGAGCGCGACGAGCCACGTGCGGAGGAGCATCCGGGAGCCCATCGGGGCGCCGATGTTACTTCGACTCGCCATCTTGGCGTGCGGGTTGCGGCGCTTCATCGGAGGCGTTGCCGGACGGCGGCGACGAGCTGCGATATCGCCTCAGAAGCCGCTTGAAGTTGCTGCGATCCATCCCGGCGGCGCGCGCCGCCTGACTCGCGTTGCCGCCGGCGCGGTGGAGCAGCGCTTCGGCGTACGCGCCGTCGAAGGCCGCGGTGACTCGCTCCTTCGCGGCGGCGTGGGTCAGCTCGAGAAGATCCGCCGAAAGCGCGTCGCGGAGCGCCGCAAGCTCGCGCCGAGCCCCGAGCGAAGACTCCGCCGCGAGGCCCAGGTGCGAAGGCAGCACCACGTCGCCCCGCACCTCGAGCACGGCTCGCTCGATCACCTCTCCGAGCTGTCGTGCATGCCCCGGCCAGGTGTGGGCGCGCAGGGCGCGGAGGGTCGAGGTACCGAGGCGCCTCACTTCGTCGCGACCCAGGCGGCGGGCCGCACGACGCAGCATGAGCTGAGCGAGCACGGGGAGGTCGTCGACGCGCCTCGACAGCGCCGGCACCTCGATGAGGATGCCCGCCAGGCCGCCGAGGACTTCGCGCCGGAAGGATCCAGAACGCGCCTCATCGCGGATGCTGGGCGCAGCCGTCGAGACGAGTCGCGCCGCACCGGAGCGCGCCGCCACGCCCTTTGCGCGCGCCGCGAGCCAAGTCGCGAGCTCCTCCCGGGCGAGTGCGCCGAGGTCGCTCAGGCCATCGAGGAGGAGTGTCGCGCCGCGTGCGTCATGCAGTGCAGCGGCAAGGGCGCCGGCCTCGGCGTCGTCACCGAAGGCGCTGCCCGCCACCTCGATCAGCGGTCGCGCCGCGCGCGTACCCACGGCGTGGACGCGCCGCGCGACGGTGGTCACGCCGCTCCCCGACTCGCCAATCACCAGGACCGGCGCCTCCACAGACGCCGTTCGCGCGAGCAACCGGGACACCGTGCGCATGGCGCCGCTGATCGCGACCAGCTCGCTCTGCGCCAGCTCCTCTACCTGCGCCGACTCCACGTCGAGATCGGCGCGGACCGCTCGGTGTACGACGCCGGCGCGGGCCACGGCCGCGCGGATCCACGAGGCGTCGGGCTGCGGATGGGCCACGTAGCTGATGGCTCCGGACTCGATCGCCGAGGCCGCGTAGGCGGCAGACCCCACCGCCACCACCACGAGATCGTCGCGCAGAGCGAGGGTCGCGCAGAGCGAAGCGAGCTCCGGCAGCGCAACGATGACGACGTCGATGGCGTGGGCCTCGATGACGCTCGTGGCGCTGTCGGCGTCCTCCGCCGTCCACACCGACGCGAACGCCGAGAGCGCGCGCGCCAGCGCTCGGCGTGACGCGACGTCGACGTCCGCAATCAGGACGGCGGGCAGCTCGACATCGGTCACGTCACACGACCGCCCGCACGGGCGGAGGGAGCACTGGGAGCACTGGGAGCACTGGGAGCACTGGGAGCACTGGGAGCACTGGGACCTGCGCCTAGGAGTGTGTCGGGCAAACGTCGCGAGCAGACCCGATAGCAAGGCGCCGGGGGGGACCGGCCGGAAGCGTACTCCTGTACGCTGAGGACCGGTGGGCCCCCGGCAACGCAGCTAGCGGGGC
>Ga0105046_10012907_pt1 | contig 12953 bp, 9 predicted proteins | sample MAT03_FD_78385 | JGI IMG/M metagenome (GOLD analysis project Ga0105046, IMG submission 78385) | Freshwater microbial communities from Lake Fryxell liftoff mats and glacier meltwater in Antarctica - MAT-03 (megahit assembly) | ecosystem: Environmental > Aquatic > Freshwater > Ice > Liftoff... | reverse complement strand
CTTTTGTGTTTCAAAAAAACGCTCTACGGGCTCCGGTGATGTGTTCCGCGACATCGTCGGGCGTGGACGACCCGACGTACGTCACTTTTTTCAAAAAAACCGCTCTACGAACTTTTGTGTACTTTTGTCTCTTTTGTGTTTCAAAAAAAACGCTCTACGGGCTTTTGTGTACTTTTGTCTCTTTTGTGTTTCAAAAAAACGCTCTGCGGGCTCCGGTGATGTGTTCCGCAACATCGTCGGGCGTGGACGACCCGACGTACAGTGCTTGTGTCTAGTGTCTTGTGTCTCCAAGTCTAGTGTCTTGTGTCTCCAAGTCTGATGTCTTGTGTCTCCAAGTCTGATGTCTTGTGTCTGATGTCTTGTGTCTCCAAGTCTGATGTCTGATGTCTGATGTCTGATGTCTGATGTCTGATGTCTTGTGTCTCCAAGTCTGATGTCTGATGTCTGATGTCTCAAATAGATATATCCACTATTTCAAATTCTATAGGACCGCCAGGAGTTTGGATTTGAGCCTTTTCGCCAATAGCTTTGCCCAATAGTCCTTTACCAATCGGAGAGGTAATAGAAATTTTAGAAGATTTAGCGTCGGCTTCTGATTCAGACACCAATTTATAGGTCATTTCTTTGCCAGTTTTGGTGTTTTTAATCGTGACATTGACCAAAATAGCCACTTTTGAAGTATCAATCTGACTTTCATCAATAACGCGGGCATTGGACATCACTGTTTCCAGCTCGCTAATTTTTAATTCTAATAGTCCTTGAGCGTCTTTTGCTGCATCATATTCCGCATTTTCTGAAAGGTCACCCTGCGAACGTGCTTCGGCAATAGCATACGCAGCTTCGGCGCGTCCGGTTGTTTTCAGTTCTTCCAGCTCATGCTTAATTCTTTCATAACCGCCCTGAGTCAAATAATTGTAATTTGCCATGTGATAAAAATGATTAAAATTTTGGATATTTTTGACGCGGAAACCCGCAAAAACGCATAACGTTCCTGCGGGTTTCCGCATCAAGTCGGGACAAAAAAGGAAACGTTTCCATCGGGGGCGATAGAAACGTTTCCTGAGTATTAAGAGCCACAAAGGTACGGAATTTTTTTAAACTGCCAAATTATTTTTTTAGTTAGAAAAACTGACCATTACCGATGCTGATTTTAGGCTGCCTACTGTCGACTGTTTGACTTCCGAATGTTACAGGTCTAAGCGAATGCCAAGGTTGTGGATGCCTTTGTAAATATCGGTCGTGCGGTAAGAGTAATCAAAAGACAGGCGTGAATCTGAACCTTTTTTGAAAGGCGTAGAGATGGAAAGCCCGGCACTCAAACCATTATCTAAGGTTGATTGCCCGGCAACATCGTCAAATTCATTTTTATACGCTACTCTTAGCGCAAAATTCTGACCCCAGCCCAATTCCAAACCGCCACCGTATTGGTCACGAGAAAAAGAGTTGGAAGTGAAATTTCCCAATACCGTCAAGCGGGCAAGTTTAGCCAGCCAAAAATCGTAAGAGGCACCGATATTCAATTGTGAAGGCAATTCATAAGCAGCCGAACGCTCGTAGTAGGTGATGGGATAGCCCTGCACGTTACCACTCGGACGTACCTTGGCAAGCCCCTCGCCGGTATACTGCATTTTGTTGCCTACATTGCGCAGCGAAATACCAAACTTGAAATTGTCTTTTACGCCAGTCACATACTGCACACCAGCATCCAATGCCAATGCACGGGCACCAACGTTGGCTAATGATTCGCTGACTGCTTTTGCCGTGATCCCTACCGATACTTTATTGGAAAAAGTCCGGGAATAGGAAAGCCCGATATTAACAAAACTGGGGCTGAAGGTAGCACCGGTACCTTCGGGGCTGTTTTCAGTAGTCACCTCAATGGCACCAAAGTTGAAAGCAACAAGGCTAAGGCCAATGGCACCGCCTCCCTTACCAACTTTAGTGGCAAATCCGAGTGAATTGACCTGGATATCTGCTCCTTCCAAATAACGCGTGTTCCCCAAATTGACTTGCATTTTGTTGATGCGCGACAATCCTGCTACGTTGATAAACATAGCATCCGTACCCGTTACCATCGAAGTGTTCATCGTGTGAAGCCCGGCACTTCTTGCCCACGGGTTAATGAGGAGTTGATTGGCACCTGCCTCCCCCTGCCGATCCGGGTTTCCGCCAAATACCGCTCCGGAAGACAACATCGCTCCGGCGAGTAAGGCTGATAAGTATTTTTTGCTCATACGTTAATTATTAAGAGTGGAAAAATTGAGTGCTTTAGTGTTTTAGTGTTTTAGTGCCAAAACACTAAAACACCAAAACACTAAAACACCAAAAAACTATTACAACCCTGAAGGGTCAAATTGTCGGGCTATACCCATCCATTTAAGCGTTCGTTCACCAAGTCCGGGTGCGGCTATGTGCACCAAATAGATGCCACTGGCCACCGAAATCCCTTTGTTGTTTTTCAAATCCCACTCAACAGCGGGTGAAATTTGATTGTATCGAGCGTAAACTTCATCGCGGTTATACTGGCGAATGAATTTACCATCTAAGGAATAAATGGTAACCGTACACTTACCCGGAAGGTTCGTAATTTTAACCGTATTGGAGTATTGCGACACTTCATACTGGGAGAAGCCATAGTACGGATTAGGCACCATTTTAACAGAGTCCAGGGAGTTTTCGATCTGTGCATCCGCAATTTCTCTGCGTTCTCTGCCTTCAATTTTAAAGCGATACGTTGGGTGACCATTCTTCTTTGCGGGCGTTGCTGCATCATTCCACCAGGTCTGATACTTGCTGCCAGTACGCAGTTTGAAGGTCACATCATTGGGGATAAGTCCTTCCCGCAGCGATTTTAATTGCGCGCCAGTCGACAATTTTAGCATGGAAGTCCACGCCAAATTGCGCATGACCGATACTTTTGCCGAAGGTGCTGCGGTTTGCAACTCTGGTGTCAGGCGGCGACGTAGTGCCTCGCACTCATCATAACCAGTGTTAGTGATATACACCCAATGTTGACCACCACCCACAAAATCGTAGTAATCCGGCTGGAGGTTGCCCTGACGGATATCCTGAGTAGTAGGATTCCACAACATATCGCGGCCCGTGTAGTTCGGGTCCAATGCTTTGGAATAGCAGGAGTTTTCTCCAAAGAATATATTTAGGCGCTGGCCCGTCTCCACATCAATGGCATAACCGGGGAACCAACCCATACCGCGCAGTGGCTGACCGGCATCGGGTGCGCCGACGGGGGCTACTGCATTGTCAGGATCGGGCAGACCATCGCTGTTGCCATCTTCTTTTCCCACGGAAAGTCCCGGACGAGTGTCAAACATCAAACGTTGCCTATTATTGGCACCTCTTTCGGTCAACAAGGTCGGATCTTTCGGAACCATCAATTGCGGAAGCGTTTCTACGCCATTGGTATAATACAAAGAAGCAGTTTCTACCACCACACAACGGCTCCATTTTGATTTGTCACTCGTTAGCACAATATCTATGTTGGGCAAAGCAGCAAGGCGTTCAGGCCGTTTATCGGTGGCCAAACGCAATACATCACCACTTGGATCCACGCTGGCACCAATGGCATTGGTGTTCAAGCCACCTTGTGCATTTCCGGTACCCTCCGTCCAAGCCGGAGTAAACAAACGATCACCGCCGCCAGGCAAAGCGCGAATCAACCAGTCGCACATGGTATAAGGCACAAAATAAGCATCCCGGCCAAAAGCACTAATTGCCGAAGTCGGGTCTAAAGGCTCTTCACGCTCCAAACGGGAAGTACGCAGATAATTGAACGGCGGGAAGTCAGAATCCGGGTAATTAGCCAGCCATTGGCGGTTCACATCCGTGTATTCTATCCTGCTGCCAATAAAACCATTGTTGTCGTCAGCGCGTTCGCCACCTTCCGTAGCCTGCGCCACCAGTACGGAAAAACCATACTGGGAGACGATTTGCTCGTTGATCTCGGTAATGCTCCGCTCGGAAGCAATCACCGCACCATCCGGCAGGCGGCGCAATTGCCAGCGGGCATTGGCATCCACTTTGGTGTCATTCGGGTCAGCATCCACTAATTTGAGTTCATATTCGCCGTCTTTTATTTCAAATGGATTGAAAATATTGACAGAAATTGGACCACGACCTGGTTTGTAAGTCAGTAAAGTATCTTTTAAACCTGGTGTAAACAGTGCCTTTTTTGTTTCGTCATCCAAATCGAGGAAATTACCCAAGCCAGTACCAACGCCTTCCAAGCGGGTAATTACCGGCCCGTCGCCGTAAGCAGCCTGTAAAGAGAAGTCCAGTACAGGACGCGGAATAACCGTATACACCTCAATGTTCTTACGTCCTTCCAAGTACGTGCGTTGCTGACCGGTATTGTTGACCGGGTCAAAATTCTGATAGTTATTGTAAGCATAGGCCAATACAGAATAATAGTAACGTTTGTGATTGATCAATGCTTTACTGTTACCCTGTGCAAATTCATCTTCTTTAACGCTAAAGGTGTGGCGAATACCGCTGTCTTCTGTGGCAATTTGCTCTTCGGGATAGTAGATGAGTTTGCCATTGCCGGGATTGCGTATTTCTCTCCAGTTGTACAATTTTTTTACCTTATTGCGCACATCTACAACGGATACAATGCGTGCTTTATCAGGGTTTGTATAGTCGGAAGGTGACACATTTTGGTCATTTAATTGATAAATGATATAGCCTTCAAACTTATAAGAACGCTGATCCAAGGGCAAATTGGCCGGAGCAATCGGGTCTATTTCTGCATAAGCTTCATTTTCGTTGTTGCTGGCTTTGGGCAGGTTACTCAAAACAGCCACCACTTCTTTATTCAATTCGATCCAGTCAACAGTAGGGGCATCCGGGCCATCTAAGAGGTCAAAACAGTTGTCGAAAAGACCTTGTGCCAATTGGTCAGCGCGGAACAAAGGCTCCATGTCAGGTGCCGGGTAAGTCTGCTCTGCCACCCATGGAATACCAATAATGAGCTCATTGGTAGCGCCGGGGTCAAGGCGAAACGGGCCGGAAGCCTGCAAGGTGCGGCGGTCAGATGGCGGCAGGTTGGCATTTTGCATAGACCAGCCGGTAGCATCGTTGGGTTCGCTTGGAAAAGCAAACTTTGTCGGAATCGTTCCGCCTTTACCGGAACCGCCAAACGTCAACGGAGAACCATCCGCCCACGAACCGGTAATGTACCGATAATACTGGATGTCCTGATTAGGGTCAGTCGTATTTGGTGGCGGTGGTGGCTGAGAGCCTCCGTTGTTGTAATACATAAAGGAAGACATTCCCAATTCATTGCCCACTTCATCTAAGGGGCCACGGAAATAGTCTACGCCCAAAATCGGAATTTTGGTGCAATAGGTAGGTGTGCCGGAGCAGTTACACCCGGTTTGGCCATCCTGATTGTCCTGATTGTAGATGTACATCAGGTTGCGAGGCGTGCCGTTTATCACCGTAGTATCGCAACCAATATAGTCATCAAATGCGCAACCGAGGTCGGCATCAATCCACATAGCAAAGAAAGTGGAGTCAATGCTTTCCGGTGCCCGATTGATGAGCTTATATCGCTGGAAAGTCATATCATTTAAGGCGTCATTCGTTTTGTAGCCAAATGCCTGCACCTGCACTTCCATTTGAATCGCCTTATTGACATTGGTTACGGCGTGTGGCGCCCCACCCCCATGGTCGTTATAAATCCAAAATAACATTTCATCGGGGTAGCGGTCTAAGGGGCATCCCCTTATTTCAATGGATGGGTAATCACCTTTCAACGGCTCATATAAGCCATTGTCGTCAGCATCATAGAAACCGGCAAGGCCCTGAGTGGTAAACGGGAGATCAAAACCCCAAATATCCACAAAATAAGGATTGCCTTTGGATGGCCAGCCGCGAATGGTACGCGGAATGTCGGTAACATTCAGGTTGCCTTCGCGCAGATTGGCTAAGTGTTTGTCAATATCCACTCCGGTGACTCGGAAGTGTACGTCCCAGTTTTTACAAATAGGCCGGTCAGTGATGCCGAAATCATTTAGCGGGCCGGGCCAAAAGTCGTTGGCAGGGTTCGCTCCAGTGCGATAATCCTGACAAGCCAATTTCAGGTTGCCACCGGGGTCAACGCCACCGATCCAAACGGAACCGGCAAAGATGGAGGAGACTTCCGGCAAACCGGAACCGGCAGCAATTTTAGGCACGATATAGCGGCCATTGGTGAAATCCCACCAACAGTCGCCACCCGCCAATAAACGGGCACGTACGTTGTTGATTTCCTGATCAGCCTGTGCTTCCGAATTGGCACAGACCTCGCGATATTCTACGCCATTTCCCTTAGCCGGACGCTCCTTACCCCTGTGTGGTGGCAGGTGCGCCCATAAAGAAGAAGACAGCGCTAATAACGTCAAAGTTATTATATGTTTTTGTATGCGCATATTTTTTAAAATATTTAGTTGAGATAGTTGAGTAGTTGAGTAGTTGAGTTGGTTGAGTAGTTGAGTAGTTGAGGAGTTGAGGGCTAAACCTCTAAACTCCTCAACTCCTCAACCAATTTAAAATTCAAATGCTGCGCCGATATACATCCGGCGTGGCTGGGTATAGTTATTCGGAGCCGATACCATCCAGGAATAAGCATCGCGGAAAGCCTGAACATCGCGACCATCAATGCCCAACTGTCTGATGACCTGTACGCCTTCGTTGGCGGTGAGGAAACCATCGTCGGTTGGCGAACCGGATACGGAATACACATTCACCACATTACGACGATCCAGCAGATTAGAAACGCGGAAATAGATGTTCAGGTTCAGGTTTTTGCGCAAGGCAAAGGATTTATCTACCCGCATGTCTACATTCATCCGCCAAGGCAGACGGCTGCTGTTGATCTGACCAGCAATATTTTCGCCGCCAAAACGCGTTGGGCGGGTATTAACCGTGTACGGGCGACCAGAAACGGCAAATACCTGGAAATTGGCACCAAAAGCGGCCAAAATATCTTTGCCGCCGATCCGTGGGCCATTGTAAGCTTTACCGGAAGCAAAGCGATAATCCAGCACCGCATTGAGGTTATGGCGCTCATCAAAGTTCAACGGATACAGCGTACGCAACACCCCGCGAGAAGTCAATCCACGCTGGGAGTTTTGATCGGAGCCAGTGCCATCGGCAAATTGCAGCGTGTAGGCTATTCGCAATTCCGTGTTGCGGATGCGGCGAAGGTCATACTGTAAAGTAAAACCCTTTACGGTACCAAAGTCAATATTGTCGTAGGTATCGTACTGATTAACCACCGGAATATTGGTGAACGGACGGCGCTGAATCATGTCCCGCTGTTCGCGATAGTAGGCGGAAAATTTAATGGCGGAGTTTTGATTCAGTTTCTGTTGAAAACCTACTTCATAATCCACCACGCGTTCGGGTTTCATATTGGCATTGTTTCTGGCAGTAGGACTGTAGAAATTCGTGTAAGTAAACGGTGTAACCTCCCATTGATCCAACGGGCGCTGTACCAATACGTCGTAATGCGCGAAGAAATTGGCTTCTTCCGAAATTGGGAAAGAGAATGCCAAACGCGGCAACCAGTTGACCTGTGGTGTATAGTCGCGGAAGGACAGTTCAGGGTTGAAGTTCGGATTCAGGATGTCATCGCCTACAATGGTATCCTGTAGATAGGGTGTTACCGGAGAGCCGCCAAAAATGGCAGTACCATCGTTGGCCTGACGACCATCGGCAAAGTACCAGGTATCATTGCTGTCGCGGAAAGCTTTCGGCGACGGATCATTGCGACCATTCACGTATACTTTGAAATCATCACCAATACCACTCGGGCGGTTGTATCCCGGAACGTTCGCGTAGAAATCTTTCGCAGAAGCAATTTTATACAAGGAATAAGGGTCGCGTATCACTTTAGTATTCAGGTCAAAACGCTCTACGCGCAGACCAAGGCTAAAGATCATTTTATTGAACGTGAATTTATCCTTTATAAAAGCAGCCTGATATAACGGGCGCAGGGGCGCTATCGGGAAATCGCGAATACCCTCGGCATCGCGGCGGGTGAAAAACTCATTGAAAGATACGCCGTCATTTGCCTTTTTCCCGGTATGATCGTAACCATAATAGCTAACTAACCCAAAGTTTTGCAGCTCACGAGCGGAGAACATATTCAGGTTGAACTGTTCGGGAGCATAATTATTGGCATTGAAGTATTCATCATTGGCAACCCCAAGCGCTTTGCGCGCTTCCCGGTAAAATTTATTGTCTGGCAGATCGACTACGGCTGTTGCATACTCATCAATCGAGCCAGACGGTGTTTGTATCTGACCGATCACTCGGGAAGTATCCAATCCATTGAAGTGGCTATTGGCCGTGAGTGTCATCAGGTTCCACAGTCCGTAAGGGTTGATCGAATAGCGACGCTGCACACGCTGTTCGTTCATCAAACCGATCTGGATATTGTGAACCCCTGTTTTACCCAATTTCAGGTCAAACCCGGTGTTGGCCATTACGGTTACTATATCGTTGACCTGCGTAGAATTCCGGTCGAACCATTTGCCGACGTTGCTGTGCATATTGCTCCAGACATCATCATAGTTGCTCAAAAAGCGGCCATTAGAGGCTACATAGGAAGTGAAAACCTCGGGATTCGCAAATTCATTGTAATTAGCAAGCCCCTGATTGGGGATACGATCACCGTACGAGAAACCTCTAAACACTTCGCGGTTGCCCACGTGTACAATGGCTTCATTGACGGTATCGGTAACAGGTACATAGTCGTAAGCAAATTTGCCTACATAGCCATAGTCAAAAAGATTATCTCCGTGGAGTTTGCTGTATCGGCGTTCGGTGGCGCGCTCAAAACCAAATTGCAACTGGTAGTTAGCATTTGAAATGCTCACTTTGTTGTTGCTACTTTTTTGTGCATCGGGGTTGCCGAGGCGGTGGCGAAAACGGGCTAACACGCGATAACGATTATCATAATCTGTCGGGTTATTTTGCGAGTTGATCGCACGCCACATGGGGCGGCCTTGTCCTTCGTCCGGGGTAGTTTGGTTGCGGGTATCTTTATAGGTACCTGTTACGCTGAAATCCATCTGATCGGTCAGGCGGAAATCCAATTTACCCGTAATGTCAAGGTCTTTTCGGCTTTCATTCGGGCGATATTTCAATATCTCCATGCTGTCATTGGTCAGCTGCTCGGCAGCGGAGATGACGGTTCCATTTTCCAACTTGAGCGGGTGGCGCTCTAAGTATGACAATACGGAAGGCTTTAAGTGATAAATGGGTACCGCCGACGGGTCATCGTCCTTTTGCGTATTGTACTGAGCGGACAAACGGAAGCCCAATACCGTTCGGGTAGCACCATTGGCCAATTTCTTTTTTATGATGGGGCCGCTCAAGTTGGCTTGTGCCAACAACCAGCCGTAAGGATCAAGGCCGTTGGAGTTTTCTATCTCAATAGCACCATGATACTGGGCAGCAGGGCCTTTGGTGATAACGGATACGACACCGCCCGTCACGTCGCCCATTTCGGCACCGAGGCCACCGGTGATGACCTGTAGCTGTTCAATGTCCTGCACTGGCGGGGGTGAACCCGATACCCGGATACCGTCAATGTAGTAGTTGGTGCCATTGGAGCGTGTACCTTTGATGTTGATGTCGCCTCCGTCAATGGAGGTAGCGCCTGCGGTGGTCGCCACAATCTGGTTGACACTCCGGGTCGGCAGGTTCCTAATTTGGTCAGAAGTTAATTCCTGACCGGATGAGGTAGCATCCTGACGAATCAGCGGAACTTTATAACTGGTGATGACCACCTCCGTCAGCAAGGCATTGCTGGAAAGGGTAAAGTCTAATTTATTGAGCTTTCCGCTCAATACCTGTACACCAGTGACGCGATTTTCTGCGTATCCGGTGTAAGAAACCTGTACATCGTAACTGCCGGGGTCAAGTGCAATGCGAAAATTACCTTCAATGTCGGTAATGGCTCCACGAATGAACTCGCCGGCTTTCGTTACTTTGACAGTCGCCCCGATCAGGGTTTCGCCTTTGTCGTCGGCAATAGTGCCAGACAAAAACGTTCCCTGCGCGATCAAGGCAGTACCGCTAAGTAGTAAAATGAAAGTAAGTAGTAGTGATCTTACCATAGTTAGGTAGCTATGAATGATGAGTTATGAATTAGTTTAAAAAGAAAAAGTTTGCCATTATTTTATAAAAGATATGGATCAATAATAACCCATTGCTTAGTCATTCCTGAAGCATTATCTGAAATAGGGCGCAATGTTAATGATAATTTAAAATATCGCGCCAAAAATTTTTTCCAACAATACATTTGCGAGTTTTATTTTCGATTCATGGGTCCATCCGGCGATGTGGGGTGACAAAATTACGTTTTCAAACTGATGCAACCTTTTATACAAATTTAGGTCATTTTCGGTATAAGTAAGGGGTTTTTCGTTCTCAAACACGTCTAAACACGCTCCCCCTATCCTACCCGACTCCAAACCTGCGATCAACGCTTCCGTGTCAATACACTGTCCACGTGAGGTATTTAAAAATATGACTCCGACCTTGCATTGCCGGATAAAATTTTCATTAACGTAATGTTTGGTCTCAAGTGTCAGCGGCAGGTGTAAGCTGATGATCGTTGCTTCTTTTTGCAATTTTTCCAGATCGCATACTTCCACCCAACTCATTCCGTCCGCATAACCTGTTTTATATTTATCATAAGCCAGTACCCGCATTTCCATTCCCTGCAATTTTTTTGCAAACTGGCTTCCTGTATGCCCAAACCCAATGATTCCGATTGTTTTCCCTGATAACTCAAAACCGCGATTGGCTTCCCGTTTCCACTCATTTCGCCGTACTTGCCGGTCAGCCCTCACTAAATTATTGGCTACTGCGAGTAGCATACCTAAAGCCTGCTCTGCTACTGCATTTTTATTGCCTTCGGGGCTGCTCAACACGGCTATTCCTTTTTCGGCAGCATAAGCCCTGTCTACAATTTCCATACCTGAACCCAGCCGACCAACAAATCTAAGCTGATGCGCGGCATCTATAAAGGTGCGATCCACTAAAATTTTGCTGTTGATAATCAAGCCTTCGTATTCCCCGATAATGGCACGCGCTGCTTCCAACGTAATATCGGGCCGGTAATCACAGAAGTAGCCTTTTGCCTTTAAGCCATCCACCAGCAATGGGTGACAATCATCGGTAATGAGTATTTTTTTCAATAAACCTGCGGTAAAATTATGCGTATATATTATGGTGTAGTATGGGAAATGTGTGAAACCTGTCTGCCCAAGGGTGAATGCGACAACCTATTGAGTAAACCGATTGAGGCTTTTGTTGGTTGTTCCGGTATTTTGGCAGACCTTTGTGGCGCGGAAAAGTTTTATGCTTTTCTTCATTTCCAGATCACAAAGGTAATTAAGACCCTTATTTTATGCGCACCTTTTTTTTATTTTTTTTGGCCATTGTTATTTTTTTAAATTGCAAAAATGTTGCTACTCCCCGGCAATATGCGCTCAACACCTATCTTCGTTATGATGCGGCGCAACGTTTGGGCCAAGCGGAGGCAACTTTCAAAGAAGTGACTCCGGGTGTGACCGCTCAACAAACTGCGATACCAGGTGGTGTGCAAGTTCAAGGTAAAAACATGAACCTGCTGAAAGATGTATCGCCCGTTTATAAAACTAAATTGAGCGATTATGCAGGAAAATATCTTTTCTCCTGGCGTGATTCTCTTTCCGGCGCTTCCACCACGTTTGAAGTGCCTATGTCGCAGATTGATTCTTTCTGGTTTGAAAAAACACCTGTATTGAAAAACCAAACGGCCAACTTGCATTGGACCGGTGGTGATTTGAAAAAAGGGGAAACGCTGGTATTGATTTGGGAAAATAATGCGGGGCAAACCGTGCAAACAGAGGTTTTCAACCCCGCAGGTATGCAATTTCTAGCATTGCCGGCGGCAAAATTGTCAGAACTGACTCCGGGTGACTGGCAGTTATATTTGGTACGCAAGCAACTGACCAAAACAACACTGCCCGGCTGTGAGGCTACCGGGATTTCGGAATATTACACAAAGGCGCGAAAATTTGTGGTGCGATAATGGCAAAACCATTTATCAAATTTGTACCTTTGTCCTCAATAAAAGTAATTAACTGTGCATATAGACCCGAAATATGGCGCAATTGGAAGATTTTTTGCTGACAATCCTGTTTTCACAATACCTATGTATCAACGTGGGTACGCAGGGGAAAAGCAGGAAATTGATGACTTCCTGAAAGATTTGGAAGACGTATTCAAAGCACGTAAAGCGGAGAGGCCGAAAAATCATTTTTTAGGCAGCATTGTCACGGTTCAATATAAGCTATCAGGGGTCGTGGGTAAAAATGGACATGAATTAGTGGATGGTCAACAAGGCGCTACTACTTTTGTTTTATTAGCTGCCGCAATTTGCGAGCAATATAAACATATCATGTCTGTCCGTAGTAAAGATTCTAATAAAGATGCCGAGCGGATTGCCCAAAACAGGCTTTCTGTACTTAAAAATCGCTTTATTGAATTTGAGCAGGAGGTAAATCGCAAGTTCTCAAATCAAAGGGTTTTTAACCCTGTCAAAAGCAGATAACGATTTTTTTATAGAACTGATAAAAGGTATGACCCTACGACAGATGAATTAAAAAATACCATTGGAAATTTGACGATGCTGAGTCCAATTGATAACAATACCGTTGGTAAAGAGGCTTTTGCAACCAAACGCCCTATTTTTAAAACCTCCTCCGTCAGTATGAATCACGATATAGCGGATGAATCTTTCTGGGGCAGAATTCAAATCCTGAAAAGAACGGACAATCTAAAAAATATGGCTGTTAGAATTTTTAAAATGTTGTAAACGTAAAGTTTAGTCGGGCGTGGACGACGCGATCTACAGGAGTTGGTCGGGCGTGGACGACGCGATCTACAGGAGT
>Ga0105046_10012906_pt1 | contig 12953 bp, 9 predicted proteins | sample MAT03_FD_78385 | JGI IMG/M metagenome (GOLD analysis project Ga0105046, IMG submission 78385) | Freshwater microbial communities from Lake Fryxell liftoff mats and glacier meltwater in Antarctica - MAT-03 (megahit assembly) | ecosystem: Environmental > Aquatic > Freshwater > Ice > Liftoff... | reverse complement strand
TCGCCCTGGCGCCAGGCTGCGCCGGCGGCCGGCTGGGCCGCATCGGCCGACGGCGTTGTCGGGCCTGCCAAAGTGGGCAGGGCTGCGGGCAGGGCTGCGGGTGCGGGTGCGGGTGCAGGCCCGGCATCAGGCGGGTACCACCGCACCCACAGCACCGCGGGGCCTTCTGCCGCGGCGGCGGCCATACCCCGCGCGCCCCCCGACGGCGCCGGGTCGACCGTGTTCAAGGCCAGCGCCAGCGTCACCGCCGCATGCAGCAAAAGCGCGGCGGCGACCGCGACCGCGCGCGGGCTGCGCGTGCCGGGCGCGACGCGCATCCCGGGTGGGACAAGCGCACCGCGCGGCAGGCACGGCCCAGGCGCCCTGGCCGGCATCGTCACTGCTCGGTGGCCAGTTCGCGCCACGACAGCCGGCGCGTCACACCGGTGGTCGGCGGCACAGGCACTTGTCGCACCGTCGTCGTGTCATCGAACAGGCGCGTGATGCTGACGATCTTGCCCGAGGGCAGCCGCACCACCGTCGGTCGGGTGGCCAGCGCGTTGCCCAGCAGTGCGCTGGCCACGCCGGTGGCCGTGCTCACAGGCGCGCCGGAGCGGTAGTCGAAGAAGTTGATGTAGCTGTAGCCGCCTGCCGTGCAGGCGCTGCTCTCGACCACGTTGGTCGTCACCACCAGCGTGCCCAAGGCCAGTTGCGGGTCGTTGGTCGAGCGCTCGCTGGAGATGGGCAGGTCGACATACCAGCCTGCATGAGTGGCCAGGTTGACGTTGTTGCCGCTGCCGATGCGCACTGTCTCGCCCACGGTGCAGGCCGACGAGTTGGCCGGGCAGGACCCGCTGGTCAAGGTCTGCGCCACGAAGCTGCCCTGCGCGCGCGGATTGCCCCAGCCGGTGCTCGTCAACCCGTCCTTGATGCCGTAGATGGTCTGCGGCCGCGTGTCCACCAGATCGCTCACCCCCATGTACCGCCCGGTGCCGACGAAGACCATGGCGGTGCCGGCGGCATCGCCGAGTTCGGGTCGCGAGGTCACAGGCTGCGGCTGGCCGCCGCTGCCGCGCAGCGTGGCCAGGCGCGTCGCGGCCTGCGGCAGCACGTTGTTGACGTCGAAGCGCCACAGGTTGCCCGCGTTGTCGCCGCCATAGACGCGCTTGACCGTGTTGTCCAGCTCGGCCTGGTCGGCCCAGGCACGGATATGCGCCAGGCCGGCGCTGCCGGGGCCGATGTTGACGGCATCCTGCGCCACGATGGTCTGCAGCAGGGCGCCGGTGGCGGCGTCGATGACGAACAGCCGGCCCGCACCGTCACCCGGCAGGGTGTTGTTGTAGCCCGAGCCGACGATCACGACCCAGGTGCCATTGGCCAGCTTGGTGATCTCGGCACGGCCGAAGCTCAGGCCCAGGTTGACGTGCGTGAACTCCCACAGCGCCCTGGGGTTCTCCGGGTCGGTCACGTCCAGCGCGTAGTAGCCGCGGCCGCCCGCACCCAGGCCGCCGACCAGCAGCGTGCGCCACTGCCCGCTGATCGAGACGTCACCCGTCACGGGCGTGGCATCGACATAGAAGTTGTGGCGCGTGCCATAGCTCTTGTCGGCCAGCCGGTACAGGCGCGGGATGACCATGGTGGGCACGTAGGCCCAGAGCTCGTCGCCTGTCTGCGCGTCGAAGGCGTGCAGCATGCCGTCGTTGGCGCCGGCGTACACCATCGGGCGCCGGCTGGCGGTGCTGGACTTGAAGCCGGAATAGCCGGGGTCGTTGTAGTTGAAGGTCGCCTGGCGCACGTACACCGCCTCGGAATTGACGATGTCGCCCAGCAGGTACGGTCGCTGGCGGAAGGACTTGCCGGTCTCCAGATCGGTGCCTTCGTTGGTGCGCTCGCCACGCAGGTAGGCGACGAGTGCCTGGCCCGGGGCGGCGGCCCTGGCATCGGCGGTCAGGCAGGTCGAGCCCAGGGTGCAGAACTGGGACAGCCCTGCCGCACCGCTGCTGATGTGCGGCGTCTGGAAAAAGCTGCCCAACCCGGCGGCCTGCACGTTGGTCCAGTCGAAACTTGCCAGGCCGTTGCTGGCGGCCGGCTGGAACATGTAAATCGTGCGCGCGGTGTTGGCCTCCAGCCGGCTGCGCGCCGACCAGTCGCTGGGGTTGTCCTCGACCATGCCGGTGGTCAGGTTGATCTGCTTGCCCAGCAATTCGCCGCTCCACTCGCCGGAGGTGTAGTTGGAGATGAAGACGAAGTTGTCGCCCGCGGACACGTTCGGGTTGCTGGTGGTGGCGGCGGCGGCGGCGCCGACCTTCTTGTCCAGTTCGGCCAGCGCGCCGGTCAGGCCGGTGTACAGCGAGTTCGGGTCGCTGGCACTGAAGTAGGTGCCGCGCCCGTTCACCGCGGCGTGCCACAGGTCGTCCACGGCCGTCTGGTCGTTGTTGACGGGGATGGGCCACTCGCAGTTGCCGCTGGTCAGCCAGGTGCAGACGCCGGCGGCCAGATTCACCGTGCTGCCATTGGCGACATCGAAGTAGTCGCCGCTGGTGGCGGTGCGGTAGTCGGGCCGGAACTGCATGAAGCCCGACACGCCCAGCCCGAGCGTGAAGGTGGTCATGTGCTGGTGGGTGGCGGTGTCGGTGCCGCTGATCGGCACGTTGTTGGCGCACACGTTCGCGCCCGAGCTGCCGCTGGTGCAGTTGGCGTGCGCCGCGTCACGGATGTCGGTGGCGTAGTAGTACGCAGCGATGTCGCCCAGCGTGTTGCTGGCGCCCAGCCCGTCGCGGAACGGCCGCGGCAAGCTCGCGTCCTGGTTGCCGATGGCGGTGCTGCCGTCGATCTGCCGCGGCGTGCCCGTCTCGTTGGTGTAGCCGTCGGTGGACAGCAGCGTGAAGTTCTGCTGGCAGGAGAACTGCATCGGGTCCTGCACCGTGGTGCCGCGCAGGTTGTTGCCGTTGAGCCTGCCGGCATAAAGGCGGCCGATCGTCGACAGCGCCGTCTTCAGCGGCGTCCCACCGCTGGGGCGCGCGCCGCGCAGGCTGGTGAACCAGTTGTCCTTTGCCGTGCCGCTGAAGGTGTCGAGGTTGCGATAGTTGCCGGCGGACGTGTTGTTCAGCGTGTAGAAGCCGACGCGAAACCGGTCGTCCACCGCAGCGAAGGCCACGCTCGCGCCGGACTTCATGGTCTGCATCCGCGTGCGGTAGTAGGCGAACCAGTTCGCGAAGTTGGTCATCTCCTCGCTGTAGGTGCAGGTGGTACCGGCGCAGTCGGTGCGCGACCCCGACTTGGGGTAGCTGGTGACCGCGGGGATGATGTCCACGCGCTCGAAAGAACCCGGGAAACCGGCCTGCGTCGCCGGTATGGGAGCGATATAGCCGGAGAACGCCACGGACGCGGGGCTGAAATTCACATTGCAGCTGTTGGACTGCGCGCGCGTAAAGCTCACCGTATGGGTGATGGCACCGGCCGCCAACGGTGCGGTGATGGTGACGGTGGCGTTGAGGCGCGCGACGGCATATGCGGAGCCGCCACCGCTGATGCCGGCGCGCAGGCTGTCGGCCACGTTGTTGGGGTTGACCGTGGAGCCCATCGTTGTGCTGGCACTCAGCAGGTTCACCCCATTGACCCTGATGTCGCTGAACGTGGGGCGGTTGCCGTCGTTGCAGGTCCCGCTCAGGCTGACGGTGAAGATGGCGCGGGCAGGGTTGGCGGCGATGACGCCGGTACCCGGGCTGATGACCTTGGTCGGGTAGCGCGCCTGCGTGTAGGTATTGGTGCGCAGGGCCTGGCACGAATTGGCCGCGGGCGCCGCGGCACGCGCGTTCACGTCGCTGTTGCACCAGCGCAGCGGCGCTGGCACCGTGTGCGTGGCCGACGGCGCATAGGCACAGTTGCGCAGGTTGTCAGAGGTGCACCATTCGCCGGCCACGACGCGGTAATAGTGCGGGCCGAAACTGCGCGTCTGGGTGCTGGCGCTGTCGGGTGCGCCGATGGCGATCAGCCCGCTGCCGGTGCCGAATGCGGCGTTGAAAAAGGTGTAGATCTTGCCGCCCACCGTGCCGGGCAGCACGTAGTTGCCGTTGCGCAGGCAGTCCGAAAAGGTGGCGTCGGTGCACCACTCCAGATCCGGAAACTGCGTGCGCAGGTCGATGTTTGCCGCGGTATAGGCCGTCGTGTTCTGCACGCCGTAGGCATCGGTGGGAACCACGCCCCAGTTGCCGGTCTGCGCCGAGCTCATGCTGGGACGGCTGCTGCCGTCGGCGTTGGCCGGCGGCTGGTAGCGCACCGCCGGGTTGTAGGCCACGCCGTTGAAGGCTGCGGCATGAAACGGCGGGTGCCCGCGGCGGCCGGCGTTGGCGTAGCAGGCACTGCTGCCGCTGCTGCTGTTGTTGGCGGTGGCTTGGCAGCAGGCGCGGTCCCAGGTGCCGCTGTTCAGGTTGGTGGCGCCGGCGGCGCGGCACAAGTTGTCATTGGCCCAGTCCGGCATGAAGTCCCAGTCCATGCTGCCCGAATCGTCCAGGATGAACATCAGGTTGGGCTTGACCACGCTGGCCGTGGAATTGGCCAGCGGCGTGGTGCTGATGTCCACCGTGGACGAGCTGGCGGCGAACGGGTGGCCCAGCAGCGCGGTGGCCAACAGCAGCCACCAGACCAGGCGGCCCATGGCCGTGAACGGGGATCGGGCGGCTCGGTTCATGTCGGTACTCCTGTCGATCGTCTGGCGTGGTGCTGGGGACTGTGCATGCGGGCCGCAGCGTCAGATCGCGACGATCACCTGCACGAAGCTCACGGTGTTGCGCGGTCCATCCACACGTGCCGTGATGCGGTAGTAGCGTTGCGCCTCGGTCAGCAGGCCCACCACCCCGGCGCCTTTGCTGCCGGACTCGCCGCCGCTGAGCTCGGGCGACGCCTCGCAGCCCGCACCGCTCACCGGGTCGCCGACGGCGTTGCACAGACGGTGCACCACCCAGCGCACCTGATTGCCGGCGCCATCGGGCACCAGCACGTTGACGCGTGCCGTGGTGGCGATGGCGCCGTCCCAGTACGCCTGCCAGGACTGGCCCGCTGCCGGGTCGTCACGCCTGGCGAAATAGCCCACCAGCTCGCCGCCGCCGATGTCGATGTGGCCATGCAGCCGGGTGCCGGTGTTGTTGTTCTCCAGCCAGGCGACAGCGGCTTCGATGCCCACATCGGCCGACTGCGTGGCCGCCTGCTGGAAGGCCAGATTGCCGGCAATGCGCGTGCTGGTGAGGGTGGACCGCACGATCGCAAGGCCGGCCAGCGTCATGACGACGAGCACGATCAGCGCCGTGATCAGCGCCACGCCGCGCGACGCGGGCGCAGCACGGCGGCGGCGCAGGGGCGGGGTCTGGCGGCGTGCGGTCAGCATCCCGGGGTCCCCTCGCGCCAGGTCATGTTGCGCAGTGGCGCCAGGCTCTCGAAGGCGCGGTAGCGAAAGTTCTGCCAGTCGGCCAGGTCACTGAGGTCGATCGGCGCCTGCGCCGACCCTGCCCAGGCCGGCGACGCGGTGCTGACGGCATCGCGCTCCTGCTGCGGGCTGCGTGCCACGATGGCCAGGCGCAGTGCCGATACACGCATCCAGGCGCAAGCCGTGGTCGGCGCCTGCTGGTCGAAGACGTCGACGACGGCGTCCATCGGCGGGCCCGAGGTGTCGCGTCCGTACTGGGCGCGCAGGCTCACGATCTGGCTGCCCACGGGCACCCAGATCGACGGGTCGTCCACCACGGCCGCGTCGGCGCAGTCGTTCGCCAGCAGGTCACACACCGTCAGCTGCTGCGAACGCACCGCGTAGGCCAGCATGCGCGGCGCGGCGCCCAGGTTGTACAGGCGGCCGTTGGCCATGCCTGCCACGCCGGCGGTGACGGACACGTTGGGTGGGCTCGGCGACACCACGGCGGTCACCGTGGTCAACTGCAGCGCGCAAGGCGCAGGCCGCGCCACTGGCGAGGCGAGCACGAAGTCGCCGACCGCGAACGAGGTCGGCGCGGTCACGCTGTAGGTGGCCGCGGCCGGCTGGGCGAGGATGCGTGAGCCCTCCGGAGCGCCGGCCGATGTCCCGTACACCACAAGCAAGGTGTCGGTGCCGGTGTCGCCATCGGGGATGTCGGCGTGATTGATGGTGACGGGCGCCAGATTCGACAAGGTCCGCCCGCTCGGAAGCAGGATGTCGCAGCCCATGATCTGGAACGCGCCGGTGCCATAGCCGCCCTGCCGCAGGTCCCGCTGCAACAGCGTCAGCGCCAGTGCGCCGCTGTTCTGCGCGTCGTCACCGCCGAGCGCGCTGCGCTTGGCGCCATCGGACTGCTGGAACACCTGCAGCACGATCAGGATGGACAGCATGCCGAGCACGAGTCCGACCATGAGCTCGATCAGCGACACGCCGCGCTGCGCCTTCAGGCGCTGCGGCTGCGGGACAGGGGCGTGGCGCCGCATGGACATCACCGCAGCTGCGTCACCATGGTCAGGCGATTCGGCGCTTCGGCTGCTGCCGCAGACACCGGCTTCCACTGCAGCAGCACCGTCACGCGCGCGCTGGGCGCGCCGCCGGCCCCGCCGGGCACCGACTGCACGGTGACCGTGGGAGGGTTGTCCGCCGCACCGGGCAGCGCCGCGGTGACGTCGGCCAGCCACGCCTCGTAGCCGGTGCCGCCGGTGGCATAGGTGCCCGACAGCGTGGCGACCTGCCGGTCCGTCAGCCACATCCGGCTGATGAGGGCGTTGGCCAGCATCGTCGCGTTGGCACGGTACATGGCCTGGCTGGACTGCTGAATGGCCACAGCCTGCAGCGAAATGATGGCCAGGACCCCCATCGAGAACACCAGCATGGCAATCAGCACATCGATCAGCACCAGCCCGCGCGCGACGCGACCCTTCGGTCGGGGCTTGAATCGATGGCGGGCTGGGGTACGCATCAGCAGGCTCCCGGGTGAGGCGCCGCCACGGCCGGGTTGCATACCCGGATCTGGCCCATCGCCGAGACGAGCACGCGCATGCAGCTCCGGCTGCCGCCGTTGGCCACGCATTCGACCTCGTTGGCGCTGCGCACGTCGAAGCCGATCTCCCCTGCCGGCACCGGCGTGACGCGGCCGAGCCCGTTGAAGACCAGGGTGGCGGCCGACGCTTCGATGACGGTGGCTGCGCCGTTCTCGCGCGCGTCGTGGCGGCTGAGCAGGCGCGGCGCCACGGTATCGGACAGCGCCGCACCGCACTCGCCCTCGACGGCGTTGGCGCTGGCGCCGGGATCGATGTTCACGACCCAGTGCGGCCCGGCCGCGTTCAGCGTGCAGGTGTCGTCCAGCGCGCTGGTGAGTTGGAAGCGCACGCGCGCATTGCGTGCCACGGCCTCGCCCTTGGCGAACTGCAGCGAGGCACCCAGGGCCTCGGCCGTGTTGCGCAAGCGCATGTTGGTGAGCACGTCACCCAGGCTCGGCGCGGCCATCACCATCAGCAGGGCCATGATGGTCATGCCCACCAGCAGTTCGATCAGCGTGAGCCCGCGCTGGCGCTGGCGGTTCATCAGCACACCCCGCCCTTGCGCGTGACCCAGCAGGTGTTGGGGACCGGCGCCTCCCAGCCCGTGGGCACTGCCCCCGTGGCACGCACGTTCTGCTGATTGACCGTGTAGGTGAACCCGGCCATCGAGGCCTTGCCGACGGCCTGCAGCGTGTAGGCGCCGGCGGTCTGGGCGCTGCACGAGAAGTTGAAGTCGCGGTTGCTGGCGGTGTCCGCAGTGCAGCCAGGGGCGCCGAGATAGGTGCGGTTGTCCTGGAAGTACTGCTCCATCTGCACCTGCAAGCCCGAGAGCCGCGACGTGGCCTGCGGCACTTTGCCGCGGATCACGTAGTCGCTGTAAGCCGGCAGCGCCACCGAGGCCAGGATGCCCACGATGGCCACTGTGATCATCACTTCGATGAGCGTGAAGCCGTGAGCGCGGGCCTGCGCGGTCTGCTGCCGGCGGTGCCTGGGGTGGGATGGCTTGGGGGACATGGACGATCCTTGAGGTCGATGTCTGGGGTATCGGACGCCAGCGCAAGGAGTTGAGGGTGTTCTGCACGCCAGCCGGGTTACGGCTGTCACAGAACGTGTGCTGGACACGGGTCCGCCGACCCACGTCCGCACCGCGGGGCCAGGCCCTTGCATCAGCCGGCGTTGCCGGCCAGGCCGCTTCAGCCCACCACGACCCGGTCGCGCCCGGCGTTCTTGCCGCGGTACAGCGCGGCGTCGGCGCGCGCGATCAGGGCCGTGGCCTCTTCGCCGGGTTGCGCACCGGACACGCCGGCCGACACGGTGACCGTCAGCACGATCTTCTCGGTGCCGCGCTGTCGCACACGGATGCGCTTGACGCCTTCGCGCACGGCTTCGGCCAGTTCGACCGCGCGTGCGACCGACTGGCCCGGCAGCAGGATGGCGAATTCCTCGCCGCCATAGCGCGCGGTGGCGGCGCCGGGGTCGGTGACGGCGGTGCGCAGCACTTCGCCCATGGCCTCCAGCACGCGGTCGCCGACGAGGTGGCCGTGGGTGTCGTTGACCTTCTTGAAGTGGTCGATGTCGATCATCACCAGGCAGGCACCGCCGCTGGCTGCAGATGTGGCCGGGCCGTTCAGCAGCGCGTGCAGGCGGTGGTCGAAGCCCTTGCGGTTGAGCACCTTGCTCAACGGGCACAGCAGCGACTCTTCCCGCGTGCGCTCGAGATCGCTGCGCAGTTTGTCGATTTCGCCGCGGCTGGCGGCGACCTGCTGCTGCAAGGCGTCGACCGCGGCCTGCATGCGCGCGGTGCTGGACCGGGCGTCGTTCATGCGCAGGGCCAGTTCGGGCGCTGGCGCGCCGGCGCTGTCCTGCCGGCCCAGCGCCTGGCCCAGTTCACCGAGTTGGGCGTTGAAGTCGCCGGCCGTGCTGCCGGTGCGCGCCGCGGCATCGGCCATGGACTGCATCACGCGGTGCAGGCCCTGGCTGGCGCGCTCGGCGGCAGCCGGGTCGAGGTCGGCCACATGCGCGGTGTAGATGCGGCGCAGGCTGGCGTCGGACAGCCGCGGCTCGACCTTCATCTGGTGCTCGATGGCCTGGCTCAGCCGCGGGTTGATGCCGCCCAGGTGTTCGTACCAAACTGCGAATGTGAACGGATGGAAAGGCGCGTCGTGCTGTGCCATGCGTGTCAGCACCAGGCGCAGCAGGGCTGCACTCTCGCTTTGGGTCTCGTCGTAGCGCTTCATCACGGCAGGCCTTTTTCAGGTGCCACCGCGGGCGGTGGGGGTGTGGTTGGAACGTCGTTGGTCTGGGGCAGGGCCAGCCGTGGCGCGGCGGCCAGCAGTCGGGCCACCTGCGTGGCGGTGGTCGGTGGGCCAGCCCAGAAGCCCTGCAGCCCCTGGCAGCCCATCGCCACCAGCGCACGCGCCTGTTCGGCGGTTTCCACGCCCTCGGCGGTGACGCGCAGGTTCAGGCTGGCGGCCATGGCCACGATGGCGCTGACGACCGCCGCGCTGTCCGCACTGCCCGGCAGCCGGGCGACGAAACTGCGGTCGATCTTCAGATGCGTCAGCGGCAGCCGGTTCAGGTATTGCAGGCACGAATAGCCGACCCCGAAGTCGTCCAGCGTCAATTCCACGCCCAGGCGGCGCAGCGCATGCAGCGCCGCCACCACGATGGGGTCGTCCTCGGCCAGGGCGGCCTCGGTCAGTTCCAGTTCCAGCCACTGCGGTGCCAGGCCGGTGCGCGCCAGGGTCTCGGTCACGACCTGCACCAGGTCGGGGTCCTTGACCTGCAGCGGCGACAGGTTGACGGCCACCCGCACCGGGTGGCCCGCTGCCGCCCAGCCTGCCGCTGCGGTGCAGGCCAGGCGCAATGCATGGTGGCCGATCGGCACGATCAGGCCACTTTCTTCGGCCATCGGCGTGAAAGCCAGCGGCGGCAGCAGCCCGCGCTGCGGGTGCTGCCAGCGCAGCAGCGCCTCGACCGCACACATCATGCCGCTGGCGGCGTTGAACTGGGGCTGGAAGGCCAGCTCGAACTGGCCCTCGGCCAGCGCCAGCCGCATTTCTCGCTCGATGGCGCCGCGCTGGCGCGCGGTTTCGCTCAGCGCCGCGCTGTAGAACTGGCAGTTGTTGCGGCCCTGGGCCTTGGCATGCGACATCGCGGCGTCGGCATGGCGCAGCAAGGTGGCGGCATCGGTGCCGTCGTCGGGGTAGACGGCGATGCCGATGCTGGCCGAAAGCTGCAGTTCGCTGTCGCCGACCACGAAGGGCTTGCGCATCTGCTCGGCGATGCGACGCGCCACGGCCAGCGCATGGCCGGGGTCGCCCAGGTCCAGCAGAAGGGTCGTGAACTCGTCGCCGCCCAGGCGGGCGAGTTGGGCGTCTTGGTCGCTGTACCGGCTGTCGTGGGCCCCGCGGGCGTCGCCGGCAGCGACCAGCGCCACGTCGATCTGGCCCGGCGCGGCAGCGTCGTCGCCGCGGCCCAGCACGTCGGACGGGCGCAGCGCCGTGCGCAGCCGGTCGGCGGCGGCGCGCAGCACGGTGTCGCCGGCCTCGAAACCCAGCATGTCGTTGACGTGCTTGAAACCGTCCAGGTCCATGAACAGCGTGGCCAGGCGGGTGCCGTTCCAGGATGCACGCTGGATCTCGCGCGAAAGGCGTTGTGCAAAGCTGTCGCGGTTGGGCAGGCCGGTCAGGCTGTCGTAGGCCGCCAGGCGCGCGATGCGGTGCGCAGCGCGCTGGCGGTCCGACACATCGCGCAGCAGGCACAGTGCCTGCGTCGGGCCGACACGGGCGATGCGGGCGATGAAGTCGCGGCGGCCGGGGCCCGGGCCGGTGCCAGTGCCAGCGCCGGTGCCACCGATGCCGCCGCCGTGGTTGCCGTCGAGCCAGAACTCGCAGTCCTGCACGCCGGCGCCGGCCAGGGCCTGCGCCAGACCCGCCTGCAGGCGTTCGGCCACCGGGCCTGGATAAGTGTTGCGCAGCGTCTGCCCGGGCTGCGGGGACGGGCCGGCGCCGGCCACCTGCAGCGGCAGCATGCTGCCATCGGCGTCCAGCCGCATCAGCGTGTCGGGGATGGCGTCGATCATGGCGGCCTGGCTGGCCTGTGCGGTATGCAGAGCCTGCTGCGCCTGCGCGGCGTGCAGCAGCTGGCGCACGCGGTGGCCCAGCAAGGCGCCGTTGACGGGCTTGGCCAGGTAGTCGGTGGCGCCACAGGCGTAAGCGGCGTCGATGCTCTGCGCGTCGTCGCGGCCGGTCACCATGACGATCGGCAGCAGGTCGCCGGCCTGGGCGCGCAGCGTGGCGCAGACCTCCAGACCGCTGGCGCCGGGCATGTCCACGTCCAGCATCACCATGTCGCAGGCGGCGCCGGCAAAGCGCCCCAGGGCCTCGTGCCCGTCGGCGGCCAGCAGCACATCGAAGCCGGCCCGCTGCAGCGCGGCGCCCATGTACAGGCGCGACGTGGGGTCGTCATCGGCGACGAGGATGCGCGTCATGATGGGCGGCACCAGGCGGGATGACGGTGGATGGGTGAAAACACAGGAGGACCTTCTTTTTGTCTGTCCCCCCTTTTCGGCGCCGGACTCATCCGTCTTGAGGACAACCCTCCCGGTGTTGCATGCGGTGCGTCACACCTGGGGCGGCTCAGCCGCTGGTGCGGGTGCGGTTGCGGTTGCGGGCGGGTGCGACCGGGTGCGCCCATACGTGCGAAATTTCTCGATCACCTCAGCCATCTGGCCCGCGTCCAGCACAGCCGGCTCGGCCACGGCCAGGGCCTTCAGATACACCTCGCACAGGCACTCGACTTCCTGCATCACCTTCATCGCCCGCGCCAGCGTCGGCCCGGCCGCGACCAGGCCGTGGTGCGCCATCAGGCAGGCGTCTCGATCGGCCAGTGCCGCGGCCACGGCCTGCGACAGCGCCGCCGTGCCGAAGGTGTGGTACGGCGTGCAGGGCACGCTGTCGCCGCCGGCAATGGCCACCATGTAGTGGAAGGCGGGCAGCGGCCGTTGCAGGCACGCCAGCGCCGTGGCATGCACCGAATGGGTGTGCACGATGGCCTGCAAGTCGGGCCGGGCGTGGTAGCTGGCCTGGTGGAAATGCCATTCCGAGCTGGGCGCCCAGTCACCGACCAGGGTGCCGTCGTCGCCCAGCCACACCAGGTCTTGCGGCCGCAGTTCGTCGGCACCCATGCCCGTGGGCGTGATCAGCATGCCGCCCTGCCCGCCGCGCGCCTGCCGCAGGCTGAGGTTGCCGGTGCTGCCGCGGTTCATGCCCAGGACGTCCAGCCGCTGCAGCGCGGCCACCATGGCGGCGCGCTGGGCGCCGTCTTCGGCCGGGGCTGGGATGGATCCTGATGTGGCTGCGGTTGCGGTTGCGGTTGCGGAAGTGGAAGTGGAAGTGGAAGAGGAAGTGGATGTGGATTCGGACTCTGCAGGCTTCATGCGCGCGGCTCCATCAGGCGGCGCAAGGCGCCTTCTTCGGCCGCCACGATGCCGCGTTCGGTGATCAGCCCGGTCACCAGCCGTGCCGGCGTGACATCGAAGGCCGGGTTGGCTGCGCCGCTGCCCTCGGGCGTCAGCTGCACTTCCATTAGGTGGCCGTCGGCGGTGCGGCCCGTCAGGTGCGTCTGTTCACGCGGGCTGCGTTCTTCGATCTCGATCTCGCGCAGGCCGTCGGCCAGCGACAGGTCCAGCGTCGAGGTGGGCATGGCGACGAAAAACGGCACCCGGTTGTCGCGCGCCGCCAGCGCCTTCAGGTAGGTGCCGATCTTGTTGCAGACATCGCCCCGCGCCGTCACGCGGTCGCAGCCGACCATGACCAGGTCTACGCGCCCGTGCTGCATCAGGTGGCCGCCCGCGTTGTCGCTGATGACCGTGTGTGGCACACCGGCCTGCCCCAGTTCCCAGGCCGTCAGGCTGGCGCCCTGGTTGCGCGGGCGGGTTTCATCGACCCAAACGTGCACGGCAATGCCCGCGGCATGCGCCTGGT